>Ga0207689_10000874_pt1 | contig 29034 bp, 25 predicted proteins | sample KBSMisM52_FD_184312 | JGI IMG/M metagenome (GOLD analysis project Ga0207689, IMG submission 184312) | Miscanthus rhizosphere microbial communities from Kellogg Biological Station, Michigan, USA - KBS Miscanthus M5-2 (SPAdes) (version 2) | ecosystem: Host-associated > Plants > Roots >...
AGTCCGAAGGGGCCGGCATCCGTCCGTCGCTGGCCGCCGTCGCGCGCGACTGTCCAGACCTTCCGGCCATTCCGGTCCACGTCCTGACCGCGGGCGGCGTCAGCGGGCCGAACGTCAAGCAGATCCAGCGCGTGCACGAAGCCTGGAAGGCGATGGTGGCGCGCGCGCCCGGCGCACGCTATACCAACGTGCCGTCGAGCGGGCATCAGATGCCGGCCGAGGTGCCCGACGTCGTGGCGGACGCGATTGGCGGCGTTCTCGACGCCTGCAGCCCCGCGCGTACGTAGAGGCGAACCTTCAGGTTCGCCTTCGCCTGCAGCGCTCGTCACACATCTGGTCCCAGCCCGCGCGGGGACACTAACATTGCTTGTCCACCGTAGCCTCTGGCGGAGGTGGAACCACATCAGGACCTCGGGAGGCACAGAGATGATGTACGCGCGGCAGGCGTCGGCGAAGCGGGCGGGGATTGCGGTGGCGGCGATGGCGGCCGCGGTGCTCGCTGCCGGGTGTGGCGGCGGAGGGGCGGCCCCGGCGAACGGCGAGGCTCCGGCGGCGCCCGCCGCCCCGACGAAACCGGTGTTCGGGACGTTCGGCGTGGATCTCACCACGCGGAAGACCGCCGTGAAGCCGGGCGACGACTTCTTCGCCTACATGAACGGCACGTGGCTCGACACCTTTGCCATTCCTGCCGACAAGGCGTCGTACGGCGTGGCCGAAGTGCTCGACGACGAGGCCCGCGCGAACGTACGAAAGATCATCGAGGACTCGGCCGCGGCCAAAGCCGCATCGGGCACGGTCGAACAGAAGATCGGCGACTACTACGCCTCGTTCATGGATACGGCCAAGATCGAGGCCTCCGGCGTCAACGCCCTCAAGCCCGATCTGGACCACATCGCAGCCGCCAAGACGCCCGCGGATCTGTCGCGGCTGTTCGGCGAGCCGGGGTTCATGTCCCCGATCGGCGTCTACGTCGGTCCCGACGACAAGAACCCCGACGCCTACTTCGTCAACCTGATCCAGTCGGGCCTCGGCCTGCCCGATCGCGACTACTACCTGAAGGACGACCCCAAGCTGAAGGAGATCCGCGCGGCGTACGTCGCGCACATCGGGCGGATGCTGACGCTGGCGGGCGTCGCCGACGGCCCGGCGAAGGCCACGAAGATCATGGCGCTCGAAACGCGCATTGCTCGCGCGCACTGGCCCGCCGAGAAGACGCGCGACGCCATCGCCAACTACAACCCCAAGGCTCGTGCCGCGGTCGTCGCGTTCGCCCCGGGGCTCGACTGGCAGACGATGTTCGATGCGTTGGAAGTGGGGAAGTGGGACCTCTTCAACGTCAACACGCCCTCGGCCGTGAAGGACATCGCGGCGCTCGTGACCTCGCAGCCGCTCGACGACTGGAAGGCGTACCTCACCTATCACCAGGTCCACAACAACGCGCCGTACCTCCCGAAGGCCATCGACGAGGAAAACTTCGCGTTCTTCGGCAAGACGCTGGCCGGGCGCCAGACGCAGCGTGAGCGGTGGCAGCGCGGTACCGACCTGGTCAACAACGCGCTCGGCGAGGCCATCGGTCAGGTCTATGTCAAACGGCACTTCCCGCCCGCGGCCAAGGCCAAGATCGATGCGCTGGTCGAGAACATGCGGGCCGCCTACAAGGCCAACATCGAGACGCTGACGTGGATGGGACCCGAGACGCGTGCCAAGGCACTCGAGAAGCTTGCGTCGCTTCGTCCCAAGATTGGCTACCCGGCGAAGTGGAAGGACTACTCGTCGATGACGATCGTGCCGGGCAACCTGCTCGCCAACGTGCACGCCGCCGAGGTGTGGTCGTGGCGCTTCAACGTCAACAAGCTTGGCAAGCCCGTGGACAAGGACGAGTGGCTGATCACGCCGCAGACGGTCAACGCCTACTACTTCCCTGGCACGAACGAGGTCACCTTCCCGGCTGCGATCCTGCAGGCGCCGTTCTTCGATCCCAATGCCGACGACGCCGTGAACTACGGCGGCATCGGCGCGGTGATCGGCCACGAGATGGGGCACGCGTTCGATGACCAGGGGCGGCTCTACGACGCCACCGGCACGCTGAAGGACTGGTGGACCAAGGCGGACGACGCCGCGTTCACCGCCCGATCGAAGGGGCTCGTGGCGCAGTACAACGCCTTCCAGGCGCTGCCCGGCCTGAACGTCAACGGTCAGCTCACGCTCGGCGAGAACATCGGCGACCTCGGCGGGCTCGGCGTGGCCTACCAGGCGTACAAGCGCTCGCTTGGCGGGAAGGAGGCGCCCGTGGTCGACGGTCTTACCGGCGATCAGCGCTTCTTCCTGGCCTTCGCCCAGTCGTGGCGCTCGAAGCTGAGAGACGAGGTGCTGCGATCGCAGATCCTGTCGAACCCGCACGCGCCGGCGCTCAATCGCGTCAACGGCTCGGTGCGGAACGTCGACGCGTGGTATGCGGCCTTCAACGTGCAGCCGGGCGACAAGCTGTATCTGGCGCCGGACCAGCGCGTGAAGATCTGGCAGTAACGATGGTCCTTGGTCCCTGGTTCCTGGTTCTTGGTCCGTCCTAAGTCCTTAGTCCGTCCTTAGTCCCTAGTCCCAGGTCCATCGCGGCCCACGAACCATGGACCATGGACGGACCAGGGACCAAGTACGGACCAAGCACCAAGAACCAAGCACCAAGGACCTATTTCCGGCCGGGCATCCGCTTGTCGTCCTGCTCGTTTTCGAGACAGTAGTGCTCGAGCAGATCGGTGTCGGGCATCAGCTCGGCCACCACGCTGATGGTGATCGGCCTGGTGAACGTCTTCGGGTCGGTCATCGTGATCGTGAGATCGAGGTGGCCGAAGTCGCGGCGGCGGAAACGTTCCTCGATCCGCATCTCCGTGCTGCGCGGCGTCCCCCTGGCGTCCAGCCAGCTCTTGTCGTTGAGCCCGATCGTGTCGATCACGAGCGTGTCGCCCTGCCAGCGGCCCACCGAGTAGCCCTGCCACGACGGTGACGGATCCTTCGGCAGCGCACGGCCGTCCATGAAGATCTGACGGAACGTCGTTTCCACTTCGTAGAGCATGACGATCACGCCGCGCGAGTGGATGAACTTGAACGGCTCGGGCAGCAGGTCGCCGTGTACCACGCTGTCGGGCAGACAGTTGAGCACGGGGTTGAAGACGCCGGGCACACCGTTCCGGCGCAACCGCTCGGCGCCTTCGGTCGTGAGCGGCCGCTGATCCGGCGGGAAGTCGGCCAGGACGTCACGGAAGTACTTCGAGTTGAGCGACTCGCCGATCCCGAACAGGCCGCCGGCTGCCCGCGGATCTCCGGGCACCTGCCAGATGCCGGAGAGATCCGGCTTGCCGTCGAGCCGCGGCACCGGTCCGGTCATGTTCACTTTCCCGTCGCGCGTGCGCGGCGCGTTGGCCATCGGCTGATGGAGCCATTGCGCGCCCGCCGCGACGCCGGTCGCGACAATCGCGGCCGCCATCCACAGCAGTCGTGCGTGATGAGGCATGGCTGATTAGAACACGGGCCGCCTGAAGGCAGCCCCCACGGCGGTGCGGCCCCTACGAGGGTATAAGCTGGCAGACATGATCAAGGTCATCAACATCGGCAGCCGGACGCCAACGCCGGATGCGGCGGGCACCGTGCGCGGGGTCCTCGGTCCGGCCGAGGAAGGCACACGGGTGCGCGTGGCCATTCAGGAGGTCGAGGCCCGCAAGACCCATCGGCTGGCGCCGAGCGATCAGACGCAAGTGGCGTATGTGCTCGAAGGGACCGGCGCCCGCGTCAGCCACAGCATCGGCGGCCAGGTGCAGGAAGCGCCGCTGCCGCGGCGGGCCGGCGTCTATCTCGAACCGGGCGAAGAGGCGTCGATTGCGTCCACCGGCGCGCCGCTGACGCTGCTCGTGGTCGCGGTGCCGAAGCACACGGGCAAACCGAACGACGTGGCGGCGCCGCGCGGCTACGTCTTCATCGAGTCGCAGCTCCGGTCGCTCATCGACGAGCGCGCCATTCGCGAGCGCACCTTCTGGGTGAACAAGGAGACGGGCCTCTCGGGATCGTGGGATCTCCAGATCGGCCGGATGGCGTACGCGCCGCGCGCGTACTCACCGCGGCACGTGCACGGCCCGTCGAAGACGAGTCCGGTCATCCCGGAGCATTTCTATTTCATCGAGAAGGGGACGGGCGAGGTGAAGTACGACGGCGGCAGCAGTCCGGTCGGCCCGGGCGATCTGGTCCTCATCCCGGCCGGCGACTGGCACCAGCTGCTCGCCTCCGACTCCGGATTCGACTACATCGAGTTCCAGGCGCCGTTCGACTTCATGACGACGATGGACCACGACCCGCAGGGCAAGAACTGGTACATCAAGGGGACGGACGACGGCACCGGCAAGCCCCAGCGGTGGGTTCAGAGCTGATCACGTAGAGGCGAACCTCGAAGAGGTTCGCCTGGGGGAGGCGGACCTCAAGAGGTCCGCCTCTACGTACGAGGGGTTCAGAAGTTCAGTTCCAGATTCAGCCGCGCGTAGCGCGCGGGTGTGATCGCCGTCGGCGTCAGCCACGCGCCGGTGGCCGAGTAGCCGTTGTTGTAGCCGGTCACCACGTCGCTGTTCAGCAGGTTGTAGACGTCCACGCCGAACTGCGCGCGCGTCTTGCCGAAGCGCAGGATTTTGGCGACGCGCAGGTCGATGTTGTTCTGGCGCGCGCCGTAGAGCGTGCCCGGTTCAACGAGGTTGACCGTCACGTTGCCCGACGACAGGGGCCGGCCGAGCGACGGCTGCGCGATGGCGCTGGTCACCACGTAGTCGGCGCGCAACTCGGGGCCGGGGTCGCTGCGCCACGTGCCGCTCACCTGCAGATCGACGCGCGGCACGAGGTAGGTGGCCAGACCGCGGTAGGAGTCGAGGAACGGCTCGACCACGCGGCAGTACGGATTCGCCAGCGCGCCGGTCGACGTCGTCACCCGTGTCGTCTGCACGGCCTGGGTGCTCGCCCAGCTGTAGGTTTCTGGCAGTGCGCCGCGCACATCGCAGTTGTCCTGACTCCGGCGGCCGGTGCTCATGCCGCCCTGCACCGTGAGGCCGTTGCGCATGCGGGCGTTGACGTTCACGTCGATGCCGTGCCACTTCTCGCTCATGTCTCCGAAGGCCGAGGAGAGCTGCGAATACAGATCCTCCTGGCCGACTTTTTCCGGCACGAGGTTGTAGAGGCCGCTCACCGTGCCGCCCCCTCCGTTCGGAAGTCGTGAGTCCGCGGGGATCGGGACGCTGAACGCCGTGTAGTCAGCCGTGTTCGTCAGCCGGTTGTTCGCGGTGTAGAAGTTGCCGAACCAGCGCCGGAAGTAGCCGACGGTGACGCCGACACGCGGCAGCACCTCCTGTTGCAGCGAGAGGCCCATCTCCCAGTTGTAGGTCCGTTTGCCCCAGCCGTGGATCAGGTCGGGGTCGAACGACTTCGTGAAGATCTCCTTGCCGAAGTTCTGGTTGTCCATGCGGCCGCATTCGGCGTTGGCGTCCGGAGACACCAGATCGCAGTCGGGCACGTAGTTGCCGCGCCGCGGGTCGCCAACCGGATAGAAGGAGTCGTTCCAGGTCCGCGTCGTCTGCAGCGCCGTGCGGATCAGCGGGTTGAGATCGAGGTCGCTGTTGCTTGCGGTCAACGCCGTCAGATATTTTCCGATGTTCAGTTTCACGGCGGTCTTGCCGGTGCCGAACAGGTCGTACACCGCGCCGAATCGTGGCGTCACGTCCTTCCAGTGGATCTCGTCGGTGGTGCCTGCCGCGTAGAAGATGCGGGTGGGCATCAGCTGATAGCCGGGGCCGCCGGCGCCGACATCGGGATAGCTGGTGCCGATGCCGTCGTAGCGCACGCCACCCTGCAGCGTGAGGCGTGCCCGGGTGTAGGTGTCCTGCGCGAAGAGCGACGTCATGAGGATGTTGCGCTGGTACTTCACCGTACCGGGGTAGACGGCGCTCTGATTGAGCTGATTGGGGACGCCGTTGTTGAACCGGTACTGAATGAACGGCGTGACGTTGAAGTACGCCTGGCTCGGGTGGCTGATGTTGCCCTGATAGCCCACCTTCACGCTGTGCGACCCGGGGATATAGGAGGCCGACGCCCGCATCTGCGCGATCGTGCCGATCTGATGGCGCTCGAACCCCTGCTGGAGCGGCTGGTTGAAGCGGTAGATGAGGCCGGGGATCCCGGGGATGCTGGGATCATTCGGATAGCCGTTGTTGTTGGGGCACGTCGGCGCGCACTGTTCGACCACCGAAATCATGTTGTCGTTGTGCGAGCCGTCCACACGCGGCGCGAAGTTGGCGTAGCGCGACAAGTAGTCGCCCCAGCCGGCTTCGAACATCAGGCGGTTGGTGAAGGGCGACGTCCAGGTGGCCTGTTGAATGTGCCCCGGCGTGTAGAGGCGCATGCCCTGGGCTTCCGGTGTGCGCGTGGCGCTGCCGCCGCCGGTCTTGTTCTGCCGGTCGTACTGCTCGGAGTGGCTCAGGCTGATCTTGTTGCGGGGCGAGACCTGCCACGTGAGCCGGGCGACGGCGTTGCGGGTGACGCTGTCCACGAACGCCGGCCGCGAGGTGTCGAAGTCCACGATCCACGCGTTGGGGTTGCCGGCGTTGCGGTTGAAGAACATGCCGGGCACGGTGTTCTCGGCCACGACCTCGCGGTAGGTCAGGTAGAACCACAGCTTGTCGCGGATGATGCGTCCACCGCCCATCGGGTTGAAGTCGTAGACCTTCTTCAACTCCTGGGGCGATCGGAGGCCGGCGGCCTTGAGGGCGTCGGTGTAGTTGCTGCCCTGCATGGCGCCGGTGGCGCCCGACAGAAACACCGTGCCGCTGAAGGTGTTGCCGCCGTCGCGCGGGATGATGTTCAGGACGGCGCCGCCGGTTTCGGCCTCGCCCAATCCACCGGACGTGGTCAGCACGGTCTCCTGCGCGCCCGCCACGTTGGACACAGCGGCGTTCGAGTTGGCGCCGGCCCACCCGGTGTTGATGCCGTCGTGCAGCGTGCGCGAGTCGGACGCCCGGGCGCCGTGGATGAAGCCGGTCATGCCGCCGCTGCCGCCGGTGATGCCGCCCGAGTCGCCGTTGGTCAGCCCCACGACCATCCCGGGGACGAGGGCCTGAATGCCGTTGGCGCCACGCGACGTCGGAATGGCGGTGAGAGTGTCACGATCCAGCACGGTCGTCACCCGGGCGCTCTGCACGTCCACGATCGGCGACGCGCCGGTGACGGTGACGGTCTCTTCGAGGCTGCCGACGCGGAGGTCGGCGTTGACCGTTGCCACGAAGTCGCCTTTGAGCTCGATGCCGTCGCGCTTCACGGTGGTGAAGCCGGGCAGCGTGAACGTGACGGTGTAGTTGCCGGGACGCAGATCGACGATTCGATACTGGCCGGTGCTGTCGCTGAGGACCGAGCGGACCTTTTCGATCAGGACGGGGCTGGCGGCTTCAACCGTCGCACCCGGAAGAACGGCGCCCGACGCATCCCGGACGACGCCGGTGATAGCGCCCTGTGCAAAAGCAGCGGTAGGAAGGAGCAAGAGCACCCAAAGGGACGCCGCCGACCGGAGGGATAGTGGACCCATCAGTGCCTCCTCAAATAGGGCGTCGATTGCCGGACGAAGGGATCAGGGGTAGGGGCTTTGGCGCGTGAGTATACACACTCGCGGGGCTAGCGGCCGACCAATCGTTGGAGCCAGCCGCCCGTCTTCCGGCGCGCAGGAGCGGCGAGCAGACGGCCCGACAGCCAGAACCATCCTGCGAGCACGTCGCCGGGGCGGGGCATCCGGGGCAGCAGCTCGGGATCGATCACGACGTCGAACGTGCCGCCGAGGCTGTCCACGAGTGCCCACACGAAGGGCGCGCCGCTCACGGCGTTGGCGCGTGCGTCGGCCTCGACCACCTGCCCGGCGATCAGCGCGTGCGGCTCGGGCGGTGTCAGCGGCTCGCCTGAAGGCGACACGAGGCCGGACGGGATGAACGACTTCGCCGCCGGCACGCCCTGCGACGCTGCGTACGACTCGAACGACTCGTAGAGCGAGATCTGCTGCGCGAACGCGGCGACCTGCGCCGTGACGGTGACCGGCAGTGTCAGGCCGGCGTGCACGGCCGCGTCGGGGCAATCGAACGCGAACGGGTAGTCGCCGCCAGTGGCGGCGCCTTCGGGAGGGTTCGCCCACGCCAGGAACGTGCCGTCGAGCGGCGTCTGCGACGGGCGTGCGATCCGGGCCTCCACCGCCACCCGGACCATGGACTTCCCCTCGAAGTGGGCGCTCATGCCCATCGCGTCGCCGCTGGGGCTGATCTGCAGCCACAACTGCTCGCCGGACGGCGGGGCCCACTTGAGGTACTCGCCGGGCGGCGTCGAGATCCGGTCGGCTTTGTCGGCGACGTGGCTGGCCACTGCCGCCAGCTCTTCCCCGGACGTAATCCTGAAGCCGATGGTGGAGAATTGACTGGGCATGATGTGATGGCCGCACCTAACAGGAGCACGACGATGTCGAAGACTCTGGCTACGCTTGCGGCGACGGCGCTTCTGGCGCCGGTTCTCGCCGCGCAACAGGCTCCCGCTCCGCCGCCGAAGACCCCCGCCGAAATCACCATGACCGGCTGCGTCAGCGCCAAGCCCGACGCGTCGGGGCGGTACATCTTCGCCGAGGCGGACGGCATCTCGCGCTACCAACTGAAAGGCCGACGCCTGTCGCGGTGGGCGGGGCAGCGCGTGGAACTGGTGGGTGGCGCCCCGGATGGCGGCGGTCTGGCGGTTGGCGGCGGGCTCGTGGGGCCGGTGGCCGGCGCGCGCGGTGTCGCCCTGGATCCCTCACAGGAGTCGGTCAAGCGGCAGCCGGGCGGGGGTGGCGGCGGCATCGGGCCCCGGTTCCCCGAGTTCCGGGTCTCGCGCGTCAAGAGCGCCGACGGCACGTGCGAACCGTAACGCTCGTGCGCGTTGTCGTCCTTGCCCTGCTGGCCGTGGCGGCGACGGCCGCCCAGGCGCCTCAGTCGGGCGTGCTGCGAACCATGCGGGTCGACTACTTCCACACCGGCGACGCGAAGCAGGAGCTCTTCTCGTTCGACGAAGCCGTGATCGAACCTTCCGCCTGGTCCGGGCACGCAGGACGCGAAGTCGACCCGATCAAGTACGGCGCTTACGGCTTCGACGTGCGCGACGCGGCGTCGAAGGCGCTCCTGTACTCACGTGGCTTCGGCTCGATCTTCGACGAGTGGTCCAGTACCGACGAGGCCACCAAGATGACGAGGACCTTCCACGAATCGGTGCGCTTTCCCACTCCGCGCGCGCCGGTGACCGTGACGGTCCGCAAACGCATCGGCGGTGGTGGCTCGGGAGATGGCACTGCATGGCGGGACCTCTGGACGACCACCGTCGACCCCAAGAACATGTTCGTGAACCCCGCGCCGCCGGCGCCCGACCCCGGCCGGCTCATCGAGTTCGAGAAGCACGGCGACCCGGCCGACAAGGTGGACCTGCTGATCCTCGGCGACGGCTACACGGCGGGCGAGCGCAAGAAGTTCGAGGCCGATTCGAAGCGGCTGCTGGCGGTGCTGTTCGCGACCTCGCCGTTCAAGGAGCGGCGCACCGACTTCAACGTGTGGGGGCTCGTGCCTGAGGCGAAGGAGTCTGGCATCTCGCGCCCGTCTACTGGCGTCCATCGCAGCAATCCGGTCAGCAGCACCTATGACGCGTTCGGCTCTGAGCGCTACGTGCTCGCCTTCGACAACAAGGCGTTCCGCCGCTACGCCTCCTACGCCCCGTACGACGTGGTGGAGATCGTGGTCAACGCGCGCACGTACGGGGGCGGGGGCATCTACGGCCTCTACAGCACGGTGGCGGCCGACAGCGCCGAGGCGCCCTACATCTTCGTGCACGAGTTCGGGCATCACTTCGCGGCGCTCGCCGACGAGTACTACACGTCCCCGGTGGCCTACCTGCCGTCCACCAAGCGCGAGGAGCCGTGGGAGCCGAACGTCAGCGCGCTGCTCGACCCGGCGGCGCTCAAATGGAAGGACCTGGTGACGCCAGGGACGGCGCTTCCCACGCCATGGCCGAAAGAGGAGTACGAGAAGCGGTCCCGCGCCTATCAGGAGGTCCGGACGAGGCTGCGTGCCGAAAACCGGCCCGAGGCCGAGATGGAAGCGCTTTTCGCGAAGAACAAGCAGGACGACGCCGCCATGTTCGCCAAGTACAAAGGGGTGGTGGGGGCGTTCGAGGGCGCGCGCTACGAGGCCACGGGCTATTACCGCCCGTCGGCCGACTGCATCATGTTCACCCGGGCGGATTTCTTCTGCGCCGTCTGCCGCCGGGCCCTCGAGCGGGTGATCGATACCTACTCACGCTGAAGCCGGTCTTAAGACCGGCAGCTACACACCTTGGGAATCGAAATCGTATAGAGTTTCGGCCGGACGCTCGAACATCCCCGTCGAGTTGCCTCGACCAAGGAGCGAATATGTGCGATCAGGATCATGCTGAGACAACCAAAGACTTCGAAGCCCGCGGCTGGGTGACGCGTCGCCAGTTCGGCGCGCTCCTGGGCGCCGGCATGGCCATGGCGCTGCCGCAGGTCGTGGGCGCCGTCGCCGTCACCGACGGCGACGTGACGATCAAGACGCCGGACGGCACGTGCGACGCCTACTTCGTCCACCCAGCCACCGGCACCGGCGCCGGCGTGCTGGTCTGGCCGGACATCTTCGGCCTGCGGCCCGCATTCCGCACCATGGGCAAGCGTCTCGCCGAGAACGGCTACTCGGTGCTGGTCGTGAACCCGTTCTACCGCGTCCAGAAGGCGCCGACGGCCGCCCAGGGCGCCGCCACGCCCATCCCGTCGCTCCTCCCGCTGGCGCAGGCGCTGAACGCGACGACGCATGCGACCGATGCCAAGGCCTTCACCGCGTGGCTCGATCAGCAGCAGTCGGTCGCGAAGAACCGCAAGATGGGCACGCAGGGCTACTGCATGGGCGGCCCGATGGCGTTCCGCACGGCGGCCGCGTCCGACCGCATCGGTGCGGTGGCGTCGTTCCACGGCGGCGGCCTGGTGACCCCGAATCCCGACAGCCCGCTCACCATGGCGGCCAAGACCAAGGCGTCGTTCCTCGTGGCCATCGCCACCAACGACGACATGGCGCGCCCGATGGAGAAGGACGTGCTGAAGGACACCTTCATGAAGGCGGGGCTCTCCGCCGAGGTCGAGGTGTACGCCAACGCGGCGCACGGCTGGTGCCCGCCCGACTCGGGTGTCTACAACGAGGGGCAGGCCGAGAAGGCGTGGAGCCGTCTGATCGCGCTCTACGGCAAGGCGCTCGCCTAACTCGCGAATCGGGAGGGGCTAGCTCCTCAGCCCCTTACGGTTTGCAAGAAGCAGCGACGGTGGTGACGGACGTCACCTCGAGGTGCGGCGTGCCGGGCGCTTCGTCCTTGGCGTCCGCGCGCCACTCGGACTTACCGACGACCTGAACCTTCTCGCCGACGCGGCGGCGCAGGTTGCCGCCGCCGTCGAGGATCCACTTCATCGGCGCTGCGCCCTTCGTCTTGCCGTCGGCGGGCTTGCCGTCTACCGCGTCGAGGACGGCCTCTTCCACCTGATAGCCGGCGTAGCCGTTGCTCAAGAGGCAGCCGCTGATCGTGATCTCGCGCGCCTCCTCGGCATACAGCGTCGCGAGCGCGGCAAACGCCAGCGCGGGCAGACCTGAAGGTCTGCAGCCACGAACCGTGTTACGCGCCATCACCCGCGATGGTGCCGAAGAGCAGCTTCATGACCTTGGTCGGGTCGGTGCCCTTCTCGACGATCACGCCGAAGAACGGGTTGAACATCTCCTCCCACGTCATGCGGCCCGGATACACCGTTCGATTCGGGTCCGGGTTGAACTTGTTCGACGTCGAATTGTTGTAGTGCGCTTCGACCCGCAGCCGCGAGCCCTTCGGGATCTTGATCGGCTGCGCGGCCTGATAGGCCACCTGCCAGTTGAAGTCGTACTTCGGCACGCTCAGCACGATCTGATCGCGCCCGTCCGGGAAGATGACGTGGTAGGTCATGTCCTTCCCTCGCAGGTGCATGTGCGGCATCATCTGCACCAGTTCCACATCGGTCAGGAACTCCACCTGCGCCGGCGGGGCCGCCCAGTTCGCGTCGTTCGGCGGAATCGCGAAGTTGGCGCCCGCGCCCGACACCTGTGTGGCGAGCCACTGCCGCGCCGGCGGCTGCTCCGACACGGTGAAGCCGAAGAGTGGCCGGTCCACCACTTCCTTGCCGGTGGGCGTGTAGTGCAGCTGCACCTGGATGTCCATGTTGGCCGGCACCAGCTTGCCGGCGCCGTACGGCCGGTAGTCGTCCGCCACGCCGCCGGGTACATAGCACCAGAAACCGCCATTGGCCGCGGTGCCCGGATTGTTCTGGCCGGGCGGCGGCGGCGGAGGCGCGCCCGCCTGGCCAGCGCTCCGATCGGTGGCCACGCCGTCCTCGTCGCGCGGCGATTCCTGGTAGTTCATCACGTAGTACTGGCGGTTCGGGCGGTGCGGCGTAAACGAGATGCAGATGTGATGCGTGACGGCGAGCTCGCTCGGCTTGATCTCGACAGACGTGATCCACGTGTCTTTCGTGAAGCCGCTCGGAATGTTCATCACGATCCACTCGATGACGTTCTTGTCCGGCTTCGCCGCCACACGGAACTCGGGGCCGCGCACGATCAGGTCCGGCTTGATCTGCCAGCCGTCGGGTGCCCAGTCGATCGGCGCCGGGGCGTCCTTGAGGTCGCCCTGCGGCGCGCCGGCATCCACCCACTTCGCGATCGTGTCGATCTGCGTCTGCGACAGCGACCGATCGTTGGCCCAGGTGCCGTGCGCGGGGTCCGCGAACCAGGGCGGCATCTGCTTCGACACCACCTTGTTCTTGATGCTGCGCGCCCACGGCCGCGTGGACTCGTAGGTGAGAAGCGAGAACGGGCCAATCTGCCCCGGGCGGTGGCACGACTGACAGTTCTTCTGGATGATCGGCAGGACGTCCTTCGTGTAGGTCGGCGTGGCGTCGGCGGCCTTGGTGGTGGTGCCCGACGCGGCCGCGATGGCCAGCACGAGGATCAGGGCTCCCGAGGCATATCGAACCATCTGCGACGCTCCTTCTAGCCGGCGGGGCTGACGCCCCGCCCTACGACCCGCACTTCGCGGCGATCTTCCGCACGAACTCCACGAGCACCACCGGACGATCCGCGGTGCCTTTGATGCCGCCCGAGAGCTCGACCCGGGCGTTGATGAACGGCGAGAGCTGGCTCTCCAGGGCTTCGAGCCTGTAGGTCGATGCGGCCGCCGCGGTGGCGGCGCTCGACGTGCCGGAGTCCGGCGGCAGGAGCGCGTCCTTCTTCACGCCGGTGAGCACGAACCGGTTGTCCGCGGGCACGGTGGTGGCGCTGGCGGGCGCGGGCCCGGCTCCCGGCGCCATTTGCAGGCATCCCGTCACCGCAATGCGATCCGCCACCACGGGCGGGTCCGGCTGCGGTGTGCCCGGCGTCGGGTTGCCGGTTTTCGGGGCCGGAGGTGGCGGGAGTGCCGGGCGCTGTGGCGCCGCGGGCGCCGTCGCCTGCTGCGCGTGCGCCGCCGTCCACGTCAGCACCGTCAAGGCCAGACCGGCCACATATGCGGCGCTTCTCAGCATCTCGTCGCATCGTAGGCCTGTGCCCTGGGGGTGTCAACCGACACCAATCACGAACCGGCGGGAGCGCCTTGCGCGCCGGCGCGGCCCTCGGGCACACTCTCAAGGCCGTTCGCCGATCCCCGCCGTCCCATGTCCACGAACCCACCCGAATCCACGCGCCACGAAGAAGCGGAACGAGCGCTCGTGGCGAGCGAGCGGCGCCTCGCCGCCCAGGGCGCGGCGCTCACGCAGCTCATGGCGCGCTACGCCGATTCGCCCGGCTCGCTCGACGAGCAGATCCGGGGCATCCTCGCGACCACGGCGCACACGCTGGGCGCCGATCGCCTGAGCATGTGGCACATCGATCGCCAGCGCGATCAGATCGTGTGCGCCGACCTCTACGAGCGCGCCGCGGACCGGCACGGTGCCGGGCTGCTGCTGCCCCGGGTCAGCGCCCCGCGCTACTTCGACGCGCTCGACACCGAACGCGTGATCGCGGCCCACGACGCCCGCACGGATGCGCGGACGAACGAGTTCGAGGCCTCCTACCTCGTGCCGAACGGCATCTGGTCGATGCTCGACGTGCCGCTGCGCCGCAATGGCGTGACCGTGGGGGTGCTCTGCGCGGAGAGCACCAGCCTGCGCACGTGGACGCTCGACGAGCAGCACTTCGCCATCGCCGTCGCCCACCTGATCGGCGCCGCGCTGGCCGACGAGGAGCGGCGAGCCGCGGTGGCCCGGCTGGCCGACAGCGAGTCGCGCGCCCGCCTGCTCATCGACACGGCGCACGACGCGTTCATCGGCATCGACTCGAGCGGCGCGATCATCACCTGGAACACCCAGGCGGAACGGACCTTCGGCTGGACGCGTGACGAAGCGTTGGGCCGCAATCTGGTCGACACCATCATTCCGCCCGCCTTCCGCGACGCGCACCTCCGCGGCATGGAACGGTTCCACCAGACCGGCGAGGCGCCGGTCGTGAACCAGCGCCTGGAACTGGTGGCGCTCAACAAGTCGGGCCGCGAATTCCCGATCGAGATCACGATCACCTGGCCGATGCGCGTGGAGGGGGGCTACTTCTTCGGCGCCTTCCTGCGCGACATTTCCGATCGCCGCGAGCGCGACGACCAGCTGCGCCTCGCCAAGGAGTCGGCCGAGGCCGCTACCCGCGCCAAGAGCGAGTTCCTCGCCAACATGAGCCACGAGCTGCGGACGCCGCTCAACGGCGTGCTCGGCTACGCGCAGCTGCTGCAGCGCGACCGCTCGCTGAACGCCTCGCAGCGCGAAGCGCTCGAGGCGATTGCCAAGGGGGGCGCGCACCTGCTCGATCTGATCAACGACGTGCTCGATCTGTCGCGGATCGAAGCGGGACGGCTCGACATCGAGGCCGTGACGACCGACCTGGCGCAGATGGCGATCGATCTGAAGTATCTGGTGGCCGAAAGCGCGCGGCGCAAGGGGCTGCTGCTCGGCATGACCATCGCGTCCGACACGCCGCGGCGCGTGGTGCTCGACGGCCGGCACCTGCGTCAGGTGCTGCTCAACCTGCTGAACAACGCCGTCAAGTTCACGCCGCAAGGCGAAGTGCACCTCTCGATCGCGAAAGCGGGCGAGGACCGCCTGCTCTTCGAGGTGAGCGACACCGGCGTCGGCATCGAGTCGGGCGATCTGGTCGCCATCTTCGAGGCGTTCACGCAGACGAAATCGGGCGCCGCCGCCGGCGGCTCGGGGCTGGGGCTCGCCATCAGCCAGCACCTCATCGCCAAGATGGGCGGCGAACTGCGCGTCCAGAGTCAGCCGGGCCAGGGCAGCCGGTTCTATTTCGACCTGCCGCTCGTGCCCGCGGGCGCGTCGGACAGCGGCTGCACCGAAGCCGATCTCGCGGCGCCGCCGCTCGACGCGCGGCTGGCCGAGGGCGAGGACGTGGCGGCGCTCGTGGCGGACGACAGCACGGTGAACCGGCGGATCCTCGCGGCGCTGCTCGAGAGCGCGGGCGTGCGCGTCATCACCGCCGCCGGGGGACTCGAAGCGGTGGCGCTGGCGCGCAAGCATCGCCCCAACGTGATCTTCATGGACCTGAAGATGGCGGACCTCGATGGCCTCGAAGCCACGCGGCGGCTGGCGGCCGACGTGGCGACGGCGGACATTCCGGTCGTCGCGGTGACGGCCAGTGCGTTTGGCGACACCCGCACCGAGGCGCTCAGCGCCGGCTGCGTGGATTACCTGCCGAAGCCGGTGCGCGCCGGGGCGCTCTTTGCCACCCTGCAGAAGCATCTTGGCGTGCGGTTCGTGTCCAGCCTGGCAGGCGAACCGGAGCCGGTGGCGGCCACGGGCGTCGCGCAGCGCCTCGACGTTGCGGCCAGGCTCCGCGAGGCGATCGATCTCGGCGCGGTGACGGACCTCGAAGCGCTGGCGCAGCAGCTGATGAGCGGCGAGGGCGCCGACCCGGCCCTCGGCCGCCAGATCGGCGCGATGGTCCAGTCGTTCGACTTCGAGGGGTTGCGGGCGCTGGCGGCCGCCATCGGACCGGGCGAGCCCTCGGGTCGATGACCAGCCGTACCACCGACGCCGCGCTCACGCCGCCGGCGGCCACGATTCTCGTCGTGGACGACAGCCCGGTGAACCTGCAGGTGCTGGTGCGCACCCTGCACGGCACCGGCCACCGCATCCTCGCGGCGCGCGACGGGCGCACGGCGCTCGACATCATGCGGCGCGCGCGGCCCGACCTGGTGCTGCTCGACGTAATGATGCCGGAGCTCGACGGCTTCGAAGTGTGCCGCACCATCAAGGCGGACCCGGAAGGGCAGGACACGATCGTCATCTTCCTCTCGGCCCTCGGCGACGTGTCCGACAAAGTGTCGGGGCTGCAGCTCGGGGCGGTCGACTACATCACCAAGCCGATTCAAGCCGAGGAGGTACTGGCGCGCGTGGCCACGCACCTCACACGCCAGTATCTCGAGCGCGAGCTGCGCCGGAGCCGCGATCGGTTGAATCGCGAGCTCGCGAGCGCCGGGCGGATGCAGCGCCTCATCCTGCCGCCGTCGCTCCCCGAGCACCCCGCGGTGCAGTTCGCGGCCAGCTATCAGACCAGCCGGCATGCCGGGGGCGACTACTACGACGTGGTGCCGATCGCCACGGGGCACTACGGCGTGATGGTGGCCGACGTGTCCGGTCACGGCGCACCGGCGGCCATCATCATGGCGATGATCCGGGCGGCGTTCCATTCGCAGCGTGCCGTGCACCCCGACGCGGCAGCGGTGCTGCGGACGCTCAACGACCACTTCGACTACCTGTGGGACACGGAGATGTTTTCCACCGCCGTGTACGCGACGGTCGATGCCGAACGCCGGGAGCTCCGGCTCGCCTGCGCCGGGCATCCTCCGCCGGTGCTGGTGCGCGCGGGCGAGGAGCCGCGCGCCCTCTCCGTGGACGCGGTGCCGCCGCTCTTGATGATGCCGCTGCCGTTGATTCCGACCTCGTCCATCCAGCTGCAGCGCGGCGACCGCGTGCTCTTCTACACCGACGGCGTCACCGAGCGCGTCGACCGCCAGGGGCGCATGTACGATTTCCCGCGGCTGCAGGCGGTGTTGGCGGAGGCGCCGGCGCTGCCGCCCACCGCGCTCATCCGGCACGTGGTCGACGACCTCGAGCGCTTTGCCGACGGTCACGAGCCCGACGACGACCTCACGCTGGTCGCCATCGGGTTCGACTGAAGGCACCACGCGCTATTTCTTGAAGCGCAGGCGGCGCCGGGCGTTGTTGAGCGCCCGGACGTCGTGGTGCGACAGGGTCGGCACCTTCAAGTTGAGACTTTCGAGCGTCTCCAGGGCGATGGAGGCGACGGCCAGCCGTGTGAACCACTTGTTGTCGGCCGGCACCACGTACCACGGCGCCTCGGCGCTGGTGGTGGCGTGCAGCGCTTCCTCGTACGCCGCCATGTATTCCTTCCAGCGCAACCGCTCGTTGATGTCGTTGAGCGAGAACTTCCACCGCTTGTCGGGGTTGTGGAGCCGCATCAGGAAGCGGCGCCGCTGCTCGGTCTTCGACACGTTGAGGAAGATCTTGCGGATGACGGTGCCGTTGCGCGTGAGGTAGCGCTCGATGGCGCGGATGTCCTCGAATCGATCGCGCCAGATGTGCGGCCCCACGCAGCAAGGAGGCAGCTGCCGCTGCTCGATCATCTTCGGGTGCACGCGCGACACCAGCACTTCCTCGTAGTAGGACCGGTTGAAGATGCCGATGCGGCCGCGCTCGGGCAGGCTCTTCAGGCAGCGCCACATGAAGTCGTGCTTCAGCTCTTCCTGCGACGGTGTCTTGAAGCTGTAAACCTGCGTGGCCTTGGGATCGAGCCCGCGCAGCACGTGCTTGATGGCGCTGTCCTTGCCGGCGCCGTCCATCGCCTGAAAGATGAACAGCACCGACCAGCGGCTCTGCGCGTAGAGCCGATCGGCCAGGTCGACCAGCTGGTGCACGCGCTTGGCGAGCAGCTTGCGCGCCCCGTCGCTGGTCTCGAACGGCGCGGTGTCGGTCGGATCCCGGTGTTCGAGCGAGAACTTGCCGCGGGAGGGAATGCGAAAACGGCTGGTATCGATGACGCTCTTGGCCACGTTGATCAGGTTTTGCAAAACCGCGACCACCGTGTGTCGCGGGTGTAACGCGCCTGACTCAGCGCGCGATCGCCGCTTCTACCGCCTCTTCCTCCGCCGCCTTCTCCCGCGCCGCGGCCTTCGGCGCCGCGTCGAGCCAGTCCTGGTCGAACACCTTGGCGAGGGCGGTCGCCACCTTGGGGTGGGGCGCGATGATGCCGATTTCGCGCCGGCCGTCGATCTGCGGGCGCCGCAGGCTCTGGCTGCCCACGAAGGCGGACTTGCGGTCACGCACGATGGCGCGCACGTGCAGCCGCAGCCGGCTCGGCTTGACGGTCGTGATGCCCGGCACCGCCGGAACCAGCTTGCCGATGATCTTCACCTCGACTCCGGCCGCCGCGCGGTCGCGCAGCAGCTTCACCATCGCCTTGTCCGACACTTTCTCGTCGTAGATCAGCAGCTCCTTCTTCGCGCCCTTGATGAAATCCGACAGGAGCTTCCGCGTCGTTTCCGGACTGATCACCAGGCGCTCGTGCGTCGCTTCGTACGGCTGGCGGGTGGAATCCGCCTGGAACAGCTCCAGGGCCGCCTTCACCAGCGAGGGATCCTTGGTCGACACGCCGAAGCTGCGGCTGCGGTTGATGTCGAGCTCGGTGTAGTTGAACCCGAACACGTACAGTTCACCGTCCACGATCATCATCTTGCCGTGGTGGCGGGTCAGGTCGTCGGCCGTCCGGCAGACGGTGACGCCCGAGGCCAGGAACGACATCTCGAGCTTGCGCAGCCGCTTCTCGCCGCCGCGGTTGGTATGCGCGATGAGCGCGCGCACCACCACGCCCCGCCCCACGGCCGCGGCGAGTGCCTTCTCGAGCTCCATGCGATCGAAGCGGAAGATGACGATGTCGATGGTCTTCTTCGCTCGTTTGATCGCGACGAGCAGCGGCGCGATGCCGTCGTCGGGTTGGATGATCAGCTTCACGGTGTCCTATTTGGCTTTGGCTGGTTTCTTGTCGGCCCACACCACGCCCACGTCGGTGCGTGGCGACAAGGCGACGATGCCGTGCGATACCGGGTCGGTCGAGGCGTCGAACGGCATCGTCACCTCGTAGCTCAGCTCGTTGGTGGTGAGCGTGCGGCCTTCGAACGGCAGCCGGAACCGCCGCAGCACCTGCTCGATGCGCGGGCGCAACGCCTCGGCCTCGTTCTCGGCCGTGATCGTGAGGTCGAACAGCTTGAGCGCCCGCGGTTCGAACGACTCGATCACCCACAGGAGCGCCAACAGGAACGCGGTGGCGATGCCCGCGATCAGATAGAGGCCGACACCCGACGCCAGCCCGACGGCAAGCGCGCACAGCATGACGACGGCGTCCTTGGGATCGTCAATCTTCGAGCGGTAGCGAATGAGATTGGCCGCGCCGACGATGCCGAAGGCGCGTGCCAGGCTGGTGCCGACGATGAGCATGATCACGGCGCCGACGCCCGCGAGCACGATCTGTGTCTGCACGACCGCGACCGTGCGCGGCGGCGTGCCGCGGCGCCGCGGGCGCAGCGCGAGCAGGGCGCCGAGTCCGGCGGCCAGCGGCAGGCGAACCAGCGAGCGGCGGACTTCCTGAATGACCGTGAGCTTCAGGTCGTTGCTGTCGGACCCCGACGAGGGGAAGGGGAGGGGCGACGGCGTGGCGGCGGGCGCCGGTGCCTCCACCTTGCGCTCGGCCGGCCGCTGCTGGGCCCACACGGTGGCAGCGCTGGCGCCGGCCGTCAGCCCGAGCGTGAGGGCGATGTGCGCGAGGGGGAGAGCCCGAATCAGGCGCGGCGTCACGCCGTCGCTGGGTGCAAGGCAGGGGCCACCCCCTGCCTAACGGAAAGCTGAGACGGATGAGCGAATTGCGGCGGTAGCTACGGTTGGGGCTGTAGCTCGTACAGCCGAGGGTTGTATCGCTTGCCGGTAGAGTCGGACCCAGCTCGTCTAGAAGGCGGTCCCCGACTAGAAGGCGGTGCCGATGAAGGGCAGCATGCGCCCCCAGTAGAGGACCATGAACCACGACAGCAACGACACGGCGCCGATGACCTTGAACGCGCGGGGCGTGTCGTCGCCGCGGCCGATCGCCAAGGCCCGCTTGGCCTGCGTGGTCTCGAAATAGAGGACGTTGAGTCCGGCGACGCCCAGGAACGCCAGCTTGTACCACCACGCCACGTTGTCGAGGTACTGGTCCGGCGCGCCGACGAAGAACAGCACGCCGGTCACCAGGTTGATGACGAACCCGAGGATGCCCCAGGGAATCAGGCTGTGGACCGCGGCGTACGACAGGTGGCGCAGCCGGCCGAGCAGCCGCAGGTCGAGCATGCCGACCACTCCGATCAGCAGCGCCAGGCCGACGAAGTGCAGCGTCTCGCACAGCGGCCACGCCCACGTGGAGCCGGTCATGAAGTGCGAAACCGACGTGGCTTTCAGGGTGGTGACGATCCAGTGGCTCATGGCGTTTCTCCCTGCTTTCCCCTCTCTGCCTTCTCCGCCCTCTCCGCCATCTCTGCCTCAGAGACCAAAGAAGAGCCCCGGGTAGGCCATCAGCCGTCCCGCGGCAATGGCGACGAACCACACGGTCAGCGAGGTGGCGGCCAGGGCGCGAGCGCCCGGCGTCACCGCCGCGGCCGGGGCGAAGACCTCGCGCCGCTGCACCGCCATCAGGGCCACGCCAATCCCCACGAGCCCGAGCTTGATCAGGAACATCGGCGCCGCCGCTTTGGTGGTTGCGTCGGCCGCGAGCAGCACCACGCCGCTGAGCGCGTTCACCCAGAAGCCGATCCACATCCAGCGGAAGAGCGGCCGCAGGTCGGCCAGCGCTATCGCCTCACCCCACCCCAGCACGCGAAGATTGAGCGCGGCGCTCGCACCCACGAGGAGCGCCAGGCCGATCGTGTGCAGCGTGAGCATCGTCGGGTAGGCCCAGATCGAGTTCGACTCGCGGAGCCAGGTCGAGAACTGCAGGTTTTCGAGCGTCGCAAAGAAGTCGGTCATCGGATCCAGCTCTGAAGCGTGCGGATGTAGTGCGCCCGTTCGAACGACGCGGGGTCGGGGCTCGCCTGCAGGCTGGCGCGGCCCACCATCTCCGACACGGTCTCGAAGTGCTGCCACTCGAGCCAGCGCTCGAGCCCCTGACGCATTACGGCGATGTGGCCGGGCCCGTGGCGGAGGATGGCCGACACGATCTGCACGGCGTCGGCTCCGGCGAGCAGGGCCTTGATGCCGTCGTCAGGGGTGGACACGCCGCCGCTGACGGCAAGCGAGGGGCGCACGCGTCCGTGCAGCAACGCCAGCCAGTGCAGGCGCAGCGGGAGCTCGGCGTTCGTCGAGAGCTCCGCCTGCGGTTCGAGCGTCATCGTGCGGGTCCGCACGTCGGACTGGTAGAAGCGGTTGAAGAGTACGAGACCGCTCGCCCCTGCCCCGTCGAGCGCGGCAGCGAGATGGCCGAAGGACGAGTAGAACGGCGTCAGCTTCACGGCCACCGGAATCCCCACCACCCGCGTGAGGTTGTGGACAGCGGTGACGAGCGCCTCCTCGACGGCGGCCGACGACACCCGGAGATCCGTGGCGACGTCGTAGTAGTTGAACTCCAGCGCATCGGCGCCCGCCTGCGCGATGACCTCCGCGAAGCGCAGCCACGCTTCGCCGCTATGGCCGTTGAGCGAGGCGATCACCGGAATGCCGACGGCGGCCTTCACCTTGGCGACGTGCTCGGCATACCCGTCGGGACCGAAGCGGTAGTCGCTGGGCGGCGGGTAGTCGGCGACGATGTTGGCGAAGCGCGGGTCCAACGGGTCGACGTGCGCCACTCGGCCCTCGGTGGCCAGCGAGATCTGTTCCTCGAACAGCGAGTGCAGCACGATCGCCGCGCAACCCGCGTCCTCGAGCCGCTTGATCGTGTCGAGGCTGTATCCCATCGGCGAGGCGCCGACGATGAACGGGTGCGCCAGCCTCAGGCCCAGATATGAGGTGGTGGTGTCCATGACCACCTCTTGAGCACTCCTCGTGCCAGCCCGCTGCGCGCGGCGCGGGTTCCGATTGCGCGCCATTTGTGCGGTGTCGCGCGGCGCGCTTGGGGGAAATCCCGCACCCCTGCGAAAGCCTCCGCACGGGGCACGGGGAGTCCGGCGGGCAGGCGGCGATTTCGCGCGCATTCATGGTGCGCGGCGAGGCGGAACGGATGTTGAAGCCGCGTTGCGACGGAGGGGCCACGATGATGCGGAGGTGGAGTACCGCGGGAACGGCGTTGACGTTCGCGTTGCTGGCGACGGTCGCGGGCGCGCAGGGGCCGCGGCAGACGCTGCCGCCGCTGGTGCCGGAGTCGCTCGTGGGATCGGTGTCGTTCGATCTCTACTGCGCGAGCTGTCACGGGCGCTCCGGCCGCGGCGACGGGCCGACGGCCGCCGCGCTGAAGACGAAGCCGGCCGACCTCACGGTGCTGGCGACCCGCAACCGCGGGGTGTTCCCGCGCCAGCGCGTGCTGGACTTCGTCGAAGGGTCGGCGCGCGCGGCAGGGCACGGCAGCGCGGAGATGCCGGTGTGGGGGCCGACGCTGCGAGCCCTCGACGCGTCCGATGCCCGCGTCACGGTGCGCCTGCAGAACCTGGTGGCGTTCGTCGAATCGATTCAGCAGGGGCCCGGCGCGCCGCCGTCAGTGGCCGCCGACGGCGGCATGCTGTTCCGCACCTACTGCGCCAGCTGTCATGGCGCGGCCGGCCGCGGCGACGGCGCGATGGCCGGCCAGCTGCGGCGCGTGCCGCCTGATCTCACGACCTTTGCCACCCGCAACGGCGGCGTGTTTCCCTCCGAGCGCGTCCGCCAGGTGATCGACGGCACGGGGATCGCGGCGCATGGCGACCGCGAGATGCCGGTGTGGGGCGCGGTGTTCAAGCGCTCTGGCGCCGACGGCGACACCGCGGCTCGCATCGAGGCCCTCGTGCGGTTCCTGCAGGGGCTCCAGCAGCGCCCGGCGTAGCCGGCCCGCGGAGGAAAGAAGTCATGGCCATCAGTGCAACCGAACAGATTGCAGCACCGGCGGCGCCGTCACGTCTGCTGATCGGCAGGAAGGTGCGAGCGCTCCTGATCGTTCTGGCGATCGTGGTGGTAGCGGCCGCGATCTTTCTGCCGGTGCAGGCCCGACGCTGGGCCGGCGAGACCGGCGCGGCGACGGCCGCGCTCACCGCGGCCGTGCCGGGTTCGCTGCCGGCGGTGTCGCTCGACGCGCTGACCGGGCTGCCCGCGCCGGTGCAGCGGTACCTGCGCCTGGCGCTCCACGATGGGCAGCCCCGCGTGACCACCGTGCGGCTGGAGCAGTCCGGACGTCTGCGCACCGGCGTCGAGAGCGATCAATGGATGCCGTTCACCGCCGTCGAAACGATTGCTCCCGAGGCGCGCGGCTTCGTGTGGGACGCGCGGCTGCGTCTCGCGCCCCTGCTGCACGCCGGCATTCGCGACATCTACGTCGACGGCGTCGGCGACGGACGGATAGCGCTCCTCTCCGCCATCACGATGTCGGCCGATCGCGGCAGCCGTGACCTCAACTCGGGTGAGCTCTACCGCCTGCTCGCCGAGGCGCCGTGGAACCCGACGCTGCTGCTGCCGAGCGCGGACATCACGTGGAAGGCGATTGACGATCGCCGTGCGGCGGCCACGCTGACGCACGAAGGCGAAACCGTGACCATCGAGTTTCGCTTCAACGACGCGGGCGAAGTGACCACGGTGTACGCCGCGGAGCGGCCGCGCAGTTACAGCACCACGTATGTGGCCACGCCCTGGGAGGGGCGATTCACGCGGTACGTCACCGTCGACGGCATGCGCGTGCCGTCCAGCGGCGAGGTGGGCTGGTGGGTGGAAGGACGCTGGCAGCCGGTGTGGCAGGGCACGGTCGAGCGCTTCGTCTTCGAGCACGGTCGATAGGCCTTAGTCCTTAGGCCTTGGGTTCGGACGCTAGAATGTCCGGACCGGATGAAAGACTCGCTGCAACGCGGACGCGAGGCGTACGAGCGCCAGGCGTGGGCCGAAGCCTACGCGGCGCTTGCGGAAGCCGATCACTCGACGCGGCTCGACGCCGAGGATCTCGATCGGCTCGCGACGGCCGCGGCGCTGATCGGCCTCGACGAGGCCAGCGCCGCCGCGCGCACCCGGGCATTCCAGCGCTTCCTCGATGGCGGCGACAGCCGTCGCGCGGCTGGCTCCGCGCTGTGGCGGCTCCTGTCGATCTCGGACCAGAAGCATCGTCAGGCTGAAATTGGCGGGTGGCTGGCCCGCGCCGAGCGCCTGCTCGCGGGCGACGCCGAGGATTCCGTGGCACGCGGGTTCCTCCTCTGCCTGGGCGGCCGCCGGAAGGCGGGTGAAGGCGACTTCGCGGGCGCGCACACCGCATTCACCGAGGCGCTTGCGATTGGCGAGCGGCTGCGGCACGCCGACCTGACCGCTTTGGCCCGCCACGCTGTAGGGCGCGCCATGCTCTGGCAGCAGCAGACCGCAGCCGGCATGGCCTGCCTCGACGAAGTGATGGTGGCCGTCTCGGCCGGAGAAGTGGGACCGATCGTGACCGGCATCGTCTACTGCAGCGTGCTCAGCGCGTGTCACGATCTGTTCGATCAGCGGCGGGCCCAGGAGTGGACCGATGCGATGACGTCGTGGTGCGCCGCCAACCCCGACATGGTGCCGTTCCGCGGAGAGTGTCTCGTACGGCGATCCGAGCTGCTGCAGCTGCACGGTGCCTGGGACGACGCGTCGGCTGAAGCGCTTCGCGCCTGCGAGCGACTGGCCGCGAGCGACCCCACCCAATCGGCGGCGGCGTTCTACCAACATGCCGAACTCTGCCGTGTGCGTGGCGACTTTGACGCCGCCGAGGAGGGTTATCGCCAGGCGAACCGCGCCGGCCGCCGCCCGCAGCCGGGGCTGGCGCTGCTGCGGCTCGCCCAGGGCGATACCGCCGCGGCCGATGCGGCCATCCGCAGCGCGCTGCACGAGACTCAAGGCCCGCGGGCGCGCGCGCAGGTGCTGCATGCGGCGGTGGACATCCTGCTGGCCTCGGCCGACGTGGCTGCCGCCCGCGCCGCGGCGGGTGAGCTCGAGGAGTTGGCGCAGCGGGTGGGTGCGCCCGCGCTGCGCGCCGCGGCGGCGCAGATGGCCGGCGCGGTCGCGCTCGCGGCCGGACAGCCGCGCGACGCCGTGGGCCCGCTTCGCGAGGCCTGGGAGCTGTGGCAGGACGTGCCGGCGCCGTACGAAGTGGCGTGCGTCCGCGCGCTGATCGGCGCGGCCTACGCGGTCCTTGGCGACGACGAAGGCGCGCGGATGGAAATCGACGCGGCGCTCGAAGTGTTCGAGCAGCTCGGCGCTCGCCCGGACGTCGAGCGCCTGATGGCGCTTCAGCCCGCGGAGGTCGTGGCGCCGAGTGGTGGACTCACGGGCCGGGAGGTCGAGGTGCTGCGGCAGATTGCCGCCGGCAAGACCAACCGCGCGATTGCCGCCGAGCTCTCCATCAGCGAGAAGACCGTCGCGCGCCACATCAGCAACATCTTCACCAAGCTCGATTTGTCGTCACGCTCCGCCGCCACCGCCTACGCCTACGAACACAAGCTTTTGTAGAGGGCGGTCTTCAGACCGCCCTGCGGCTACATAAATCTACCCATTCAGAAAATCGCGCCGGCTGGGTAACCCGCCCGATGCGGACGCGCCGCGCCCGGTCCTACTCTGACCACGTTGCAGGGCGGTCTGAAGACCGCCCCCTACGGATGGCGAGGAGGACGGCCATGGCGAGCATGAAGACGGAGCGAGTGAACACGGTGGTGGTGGGAGCCGGGCAGGCGGGGTTGTCGGTGGGCTATCACCTGCAGCGGCGTGGAGTGTCGTTCGTCATTCTCGACGGCGGCGCGCGGGTGGGCGACGCCTGGCGCCAGCGCTGGGACTCGCTGAAGCTGTTCACGCCGCGCAAGTTCTCGAGCCTCGATGGCTGGGCCTTTCCCGGCGACCGCAACCGCTTTCCGACCAAGGACGAGATGGGCGACTACCTCGAGGCGTACGCCCGTCACTTCGATCTCCCGATCCGGTTGAACACGCGCGTCGAGCGGGTGTCGCGGCAGGGACAGGGCTTTGTCGTCGTCGCCGGCGGCCTTCGCTTCGAGGCCGACAACGTGGTGGTGGCGATGGCGAACCATCAGCGTCCCGCGGTGCCGGCGTTTGCCGCCGACCTCGATCCGTCCATCCGGCAGATCCACTCGCTCGACTACCGCAATCCGTCGCAGCTGCAGGACGGCCCCGTGCTCGTGGCGGGCGCCGGGAACTCGGGCGTGGAGATCGCGCTCGACGTCGTGCAGCGCCACCGTGTGGTCGTGGCGGGTCGCGACACCGGCCATGTGCCGTTCCACATCGACAAGCGGCCGGCGCTCGTCATCCTCATGCGCCTCACCCTGCGGGTGATGTTCCACCGCATCCTCAGCATCGCCAACCCGCTTGGGCGGCGGATGCGGCCGAAGATGCTGCACAACGGTGGACCGCTCGTGCGCACCAAGCCGTACCAGCTCACGAACGCCGGCATCGAGCGCGTGCCTCGCGTGACGGGCGTGAGCGGCGGCAAGCCGGCGCTGGCTGACGGACGCCTGCTCGACGTGACCAACGTTGTATGGGCGACGGGATTCCATCCGGGTTTCTCGTGGATCGACCTGCCGATTTTCGGTGCCGACGGCCTGCCCGAGCACGAAGGCGGCGAAGTGGCACGCGAGCCGGGCTTGTTCTTCGTCGGCCTGCACTTCCTGTATTCGATGTCGTCCGAGATGATCCACGGCGTCGGCCGCGACGCCGATCGAATTGCCGGGAGGGTGGCCGAACGCGCGGCCAAGGCCGGTGAGGCGCGCCGGTCGAAGGCTGCCTGAGGACGGAGTCGTGATCGTGCGCCGGCGGTGTGTCAGGTCACGACAGGGCGGCGGCCGGGAGTGCCTTCGACTGCACGGGACGGCGCGGGCATCGGGTTTGCGCCTCACGCGTCGATGACCCCGCGCTCGTTCGGCGGCCGTTCGACGGTGCTGGCGTCCGTGGCCTTCGGGCTGGGCATGTTCGCCGCGGGCCACGGGGCCCTGGAGGCCGCCTGGCAGCCGGTGGCGCGCGCGATCGGGCTGACCGATCCGCCGGTTCCTTCGTCGGCCAACGTGCTCTCCGAACACGAAACCGAGGCGCTCGACGGGATGACGCCGCAGGCTCAGGCGGAGCTCCTGCTGGAACGCGCGATCAACCACTACCAGGGCGCCAGCGAGCAGATCGCCGCGCGCGTTCGCGGCTGGCGCGGCCGGATCGAGTTGAACGGCAGGCTCGACTCGCTCTTCATGACGGCCATCAACTCGAGCGACCTGACCGTGCGCGTAGCCGGCGTCGAAGTGGACATCGCGGCGCGCGGGTTGGTGAAGTCGGCCGAGACCCTTGAACGGCTCGAGCCGATCGCGCGCGAGGGCGCACAGGGTGTGCGCGTGAACGCGATGTGGGACCTGGCGCTGCTCGGCAACCGCGGGCTCGAACCCGAGCGCGTCTTCGACATCCTGATGGCGTCGATTCACGACGACAACCAGAACATCCGCTACTGGGCGGTGGAAGGGCTGGCGTTCCTCGCCACCGACGCCGCCATCGAGCCGCTGCTCGCGGTGTTCCACGACGACCCTGTCGCGTCGGTGCGGGAGCGCGCCGCGTGCGGCCTGGCGCAGTCGGGCATGTTCAGCGCCGAGCAGCGCCGCCGGGCCGTGCCGCGGTTCCTCGACTATGCCGACGACCCTTCGTTGGACGACCAGACTCGCGGATGGGTGTTTCAGGCCTTGCGTGACATCACGGGCCAATCGCTGCCGCAAGACGCCGCGGCGTGGCGCGACTGGTATCAGCGCACTCGCCGGCGGTAGCGGCGAGCTGACCTGAACTCAGGCGCGCGATCCGCGCCACAGGGCCACCAGCCCGATCACGCCGGCCACGGCGCTGAGCAGCAGGACGGCGTGGCTGGCCAGCGCCTGCGACGGCGTCTGGTGGGTGCTGGCCCAGGTCCACCCCATACCGGCAATGACGAACAGGACCATGATGAACGCCGACATCACAGCGCGAATGACGATGGAGGCGCGCACGGAGAAATTCTAGGTCAGGTGGGTCGGGTGGGTCAGGTGGGCCAGGTAGGTGTGTAGAGGGCGGTCTTCAGACCGCCCTGATCTAATGCATTCGCATAATGCGGCTCGCGGAGACCGTGGGTTACGATTTGCCCATGGCGCACGCCCAGACGGCCGACGGTCCGATGACGTTCATGGAGCGCCTCAACGGCCCGTGGCACGAGCGGGCGATGCAGGCGTTCATGCTGATCGTCCTCGCGCACTGGTCGGAGCATCTCCTCCAGACGCTCCAGATCTACGCGCTGGGCTGGCCGGTGCCCGAGGCGCGCGGCCTGGTCGGCTACTTCTACCCGTGGATCATCAAGAGCGAGCTGCTGCACTACGGCTACGCCGTGGTGATGCTGGTGGGTCTGTGGACGCTGAGGCCCGGGTTCACGGGCCGCGAGGATCACCGCTGGTGGACGATCGCGCTCGGCATCCAGTTCTTCCACCACATCGAGCACTTCCTCCTGCTCGGACAGTACTGGACCGGCCACAACCTGGGTGGGGCGCCGGTGCCTACGAGCCTCATCCAGTTCTGGGTGCCGCGGGTAGAACTGCACCTGTTCTACAACACCATCGTGTTCATCCCGATGGCCGTCGCGATGTATTACCACATGTTCCCGCCGCCGTCGGCCGCGAGGCTGAAGTGCA
>Ga0207689_10000875_pt1 | contig 29020 bp, 29 predicted proteins | sample KBSMisM52_FD_184312 | JGI IMG/M metagenome (GOLD analysis project Ga0207689, IMG submission 184312) | Miscanthus rhizosphere microbial communities from Kellogg Biological Station, Michigan, USA - KBS Miscanthus M5-2 (SPAdes) (version 2) | ecosystem: Host-associated > Plants > Roots >...
CTTTCTCTCCCAGCTTGAAAGCGGCGGTTGGGCTGGTGGGGGCTACAATGGCATCCACTTTTTTGAATGCTTCTTCGAAATCGCGCGTCAGAAGTGTGCGCACTTTCTGAGCTTTCAGGTAGTAGGCGTCGTAGTAGCCCGCGCTGAGCGCGTACGTCCCGAGCATGATGCGTCGTTTTACCTCCGCTCCAAAGCCTTCATCGCGGGTGCGGCGATACATTTCTGAAAGTGTGCGGACACCTTGCGCGCGATGTCCATAGCGCACACCATCGAAGCGGGCCAGGTTGGCAGACGCTTCCGCAGTGGCAATCACATAGTAGGTCGGGATGGCGTATTCCGTGTGCGGCAAGGATACCGGGACGATCTCGCAACCCAGCCCCGCGATCCTCTGAATTGCATCTTCAACCGATTTACGGACTTCCGAATTCAATCCCTCGCCGAAGTATTCTTTCGCCACGCCGATCTTCATGCCGCGTACCGTGTTTTCCAATTCCGCCACGTAGTCCGGCACGGGTAGATCGGCGGATGTCGAATCCATGGGATCGCGACCGGCAATGGTGCGCAGTACTAAAGCGGCGTCCTTGGCGGTTTTGGCCAGTGGGCCGATGTGATCCAGGGACGACGCGAATGCGATCAATCCGTATCGAGAAACTCGCCCGTAGGTCGGCTTTAGACCGTGGACTCCACAAAATGACGCGGGCTGGCGGATGGAGCCGCCGGTGTCTGTGCCCAGAGTCACCACGGCCATATCGGACGCAACCGCAGCAGCAGATCCGCCCGATGATCCTCCGGGAACGCGCGATAAGTCGCGCGGATTGTGAACCGGGTTCCAGGCAGAGTTCTCATTGGAAGAACCCATGGCGAACTCATCGCAATTCAATTTGCCGAGAACAACCGCGCCGGCGGCTTCCAGCCGTGCTACCGCGGTGCAATCATACGGAGGGATGTAGTTGCCAAGAATTTTTGAGCCGGCGGTGGTACGAACTCCGCGCGTGACGAGAACATCTTTAATCGCAATCGGAACACCGCCCAGCGGAGGTAGTTTCTCGCCTTTGGCGACAAGCGCGTCCATTTGCGCCGCCTTGACCAGCGCACGATCTTTCGAGAGAGTGAGGAACGCGCCAATCTGCCGATCGTCTTTTTCAATCTTCGTGTAGCACACCTCAGCTAAAGCCGTCGCCGTGGTTTGGCGCTCCTGAATTGCCGCGCGGGCGGCGTCAATCGTGAGTGCGGTTGTGTTCATTAAACGAAGTTTCCGTTAGGATCAGCAGTAGGCGACTCTAATTCCGAGTTGAACACTCGTCGAATTTCCGACAGCGTGCGCATTCTATCCAATTGCCGGCTCTCATAAAGCGCATTGCTCAGGTGACGTGCAATATCGCTTAACAAAATGCCCCAGCCAATCGTAGTTTGCTCGCCACTCCAGGCATTGATATTCAAGCTGCATTGCAACCCACCGTGCGCGGCCCAGGCGCGAATCAATTCGCTGGCTTGTTTGTCGGACTTGGCGCCCGGAGGAACCTCGAGAGATGCAGACATGATGTTTTACTCCCGTAAATCAGCGCTCGATCACTTTCGGCACTTTGAAGAAGGTTCCGTCCGCTTCCGGTGCATTCTGAACCGCAACCGACTGGGGTAGCGATTTACGCAGTCCTTCGAGGATATCTTCCCGAACCGCGTATGAAAAACGTTCGCTGCCTTGTTTCGCGTGGTCCACTCCGTAGCGGTCGGAAACCTGCGCCATCGGCGGGATGTTTGACGTATCCAGCTTATTCAGCATGTCCACGTGATCAAGGATCGAATTCAGATCGCGAACCATGCGTGTGCTCTCTTCCGCCGTCAGTTCAAGATTGGCGAGGCTGGCCACGTAGGCCACGTCTTTTTCGGTGACTTTCATGATGTAAGGGAAGATGATTTTAACATTCAGACTAATTTGAAGTTCCGAGTGGAAATTCCCGCCGGATAAAGACCATCGCTTCCTCGCTATTAGTCAGCCGATTTTCCAGTTGCGCGTCTTCGACGGCCGCAAGAATCGCTTTGAAGCGTGGGCCGGGTTCGTAGCCGGCGGCGATTAATTGATCCCCAGTCACTAGCGGTGCCGGACGCATCGCTTCTGGAGGCATCGAATCCAGCTTTTGTTTGACAAAGTCATACGATCCCATTTTTCCGTTGCTGGCGAGGCAATCCAGGCGATGCAGCTCCAGATGCTCCTCGAACTTAGGCATGCGCAGGAATTTCTTCAGTGTGGATTCGTTCATACGCATGGCGTCCATGAAGCGCATGTGGTTGTTGACCAGCGCGATGATCTGCTCGGTGTCTTCGTTGGAAAAGTGCAGCCGCTGGCAGATTCCTTCCGCGATTTTGACTCCGACATCGACGTGCTTGTCGAAGCGTATGCGGTCGGGTGCTTTGCGAAATGTTGCTGGCTTGCCCACGTCATGGAGCAGAGTTCCCCATGCCAAAGTCGGTGTGCAAGGGTGCGGGAGGTTGTCCAGCAGCAACAGCGTATGAATAAACACGTCGCCTTCGGGATGAAATTCTGGCGGCTGCTCGACGCCTTTCATCGCGGCGATCTCAGGCAACACCTGCTGCAAAAGTTTCGAGGCATACAGCATAAAAAATGCCAGCCGTGCTTTGCCTTCGGTGAGCATCTTGGTCAGCTCATCGCGCACCCGCTCGGCGGAAACCTGGCTGATCTGTGGCGCCCACTTTTGCATGGCCGTCATTGTGTTCATTTCCAGAATGTAGCCAAAGCGTGAGGCGAAGCGTACGGCCCGCAGCATGCGCAGCTTGTCCTCGCCAAAACGCTTTTCGGGATCGCCGATGGTCCGGATAATTCCCTGTTCTAAATCTTGGCGCCCGCCGACGTAGTCGAGCACTCGATCGGTCAGAGGATCAAGCAGTAATCCATTGATGGTAAAGTCGCGGCGTTGCACATCTTCCTGCGGAGTCTTGCTAAAGCGAACCTCATCCGGATGCCGCCCATCGGAGTAACCAAGATCATTGCGAAAGGTGGCGACTTCGACCGTTTCATTTTCTCCAACCGCAACTAGGATCACACCGAACTGCGCCCCGATGGCATAAGTTTTGGGAAAAATGCGCATGACGTCGTCGGGCGTGGCATCGGTGGAGACGTCGTAGTCGGCAGGCTCACGGTTGAGAAGCAGATCCCGCACACATCCGCCGACTAAAAAGGCGAGGAAACCGGCCTGATGCAACGTCTGAATGACCTGGAGCGCGTGTTGTTTTTTTTCTGACATATGTTGCTTGTGACGCTATTCCTGCAGCTGCTCCCATCCCCTGCGATAACAATCCGCCAGCAGTTTAGAGACTACCTGCCGGTTGATTGTTTGCGGTAGCACCGAGTGCTCTGACTCTGCTTCGCACTCGGCGAATAATTTCTGTGCCATGGAGATCACCTTCTCCATGGAATATTTCCCCCTGCGCACACGAATCAGCAGGTCGCGCTCCGGGCGGGGCAGAGTGATTTTTCCGGTTGAGACGATCTCTTTGCATTCATAGAGCAACCGGATGGTGTGCATGGCCGCTTTTACATCGTAGCCGAATTTGACTTCGAGTTCGGGACGCTGACCTTTCTTTCCCCGACCCTTTTTGCCGGTCATGCGTTTCAGTTGGTCATCCGCGAAACCCAAAAAGTGTTTTACGCAAAGGCGGGAAAGAAATAGGTCCTTGTCTTTCACGACTTCCGACCACAGGGGTGATTTCAACGTGCCCCCGGAAAACAGGAAATGCAACGCGGTCGGATTACCTTTACAGGCCAATCCTGCCCACTTATGTAGGGAATAGAGAGTGACATCCACGTCATGCGGACCGTTGCGCCGATCATTTCCTGCGGTTGACCACACATAATGCGGAAATGAATCCAGTCCAAGCGCCAATTCTGGAGGCTCAATGTAAACGCCATAGATATCCAGATCATCGGTGTCTTTCACCTTGGCTCCATGTAACTCGGAGCCACCGACGAATAAATGGATCAGGCGATCAGAATAAGGAAATCCCGACTCGCGTACGTGTTGGAGCAGATCGGCCACAGTTCGGTACTATTAGGTTTGCAGTATTCTAAGGCCTAACTCGCCACTGTGACAGATACCTTCATCCTCGGCATCGAAAGCTCCTGCGACGAAACCGCTGCGGCGGTGGTGCGCTCCGGAGGGAAGTTAGTTTCAAACGTGGTTGCCTCGCAGATTGCCATGCACCAGCCCTACGGCGGAGTAGTGCCCGAGCTAGCATCACGAGAGCACCTGCGCGCGATTGTTCCTGTCGTGCGCAAGGCATTGGCGGATGCCGGGCATACTTACCAATCAGTCGACGCGATTGCCGTGACCCAAGGCCCAGGGCTTGCCGGATCACTATTGGTTGGAATCAGCTACGCGAAAGCTTTGGCCTTTGCTTTGGACAAACCGCTGATTGCGGTGAACCATCTCGAGGGCCACATTCATGCAGTTCTTCTGGAGGAACGGCAAAAAGGCAATCACGAACTGATTTTCCCGGTCTTAGCGCTGGTGGTTTCTGGCGGACACACGCATCTTTATTTGGCCCAGCAAAAGGGTGAGGCCTGGAGTTACGAAAATGTCGGCCGTACCCGCGATGATGCCGCTGGGGAAGCCTTCGACAAAGTGGCCAAGCTGTTAGGGCTCGGCTATCCCGGCGGTCCGGTGATCGACCGCCTCTCCACCCACGGCGATCCCAAGGCAGTGCAGTTCGCCTTGTCGCAAATTAAGCACCCCGACCGCAACCATCGCGGCAAGAAATCCGATGACCGGCCGCGTGTGGATTTTTCCTACAGCGGAATCAAAACCGCTGTCCTACGTTACGTAGAAACGCACAACATGAAGGAAGCGATCGAGGCGCGCCGCAAAGCGCTGGCACAAATTGCCAAGCCGAAGTTGGAAGATTATCTGGCAAACTGCGATAAGCAAACTTTGAATCTAGTGGCATCGTTCCAGTGCTCAATCGTAGAAGACCTGATGGCAAAAACGTTGACTGCTGCCCGCATTTACGACATTGCCACGCTTTTTGTCACCGGAGGTGTAGCCGCTAACGCGGAACTTCGTCAGCGTTTCGAGCAAGCGGCGGCCGAACAAGGAATGCCGGTGTATTTTCCCTCGCGGCCGTTGTCGACCGACAACGCGGCAATGATCGCTGCCGCGGCCTATCCCAAATTTTTAACTCGTGACTTCGCCGCTTTGGATTTTTCCGCAGAAGCAGGAATGGTGCTGACCGGAGCCCCGAAGTAAGCAGCTATTTTCCTGCTGCTTGGGGTTGCGCCTTCGCCGTCCCCAGCACGGTTTGCAGCGCATTCGCGAGCTGATCTTCAATCTCAATATCTTTATAGATTTTCAGATCAGCCCGTGTCTCTCTCTGCATACTTTCATTCTGCTTAGAAGACACAGCCACGACAGGAATGTTTGCGGTCTCCGCATTGCTCTTTAATGCCGTGATCAGCTCTGCTCCGCCCATTTTCGGCATCTGCATATCAGTGATGATCAGGTCAGGAAGCAGCCGCTTTATCGCCTCCAGTGCCTCTTGCCCGTTTGTTGCGGTCTCGACCGTGAAGCCCCGCTCTTCCAGATAGCGGCAGACGGTGTGACGGATCAACATGGAATCGTCTACAACCAACGCATTCAACATTGCATGCTCCGGATAGACAGATTCCCTCAGGATCGAAGTTTACAAATGTTGACAATGGGCTCACAACGAAACACAGCATTTCCCTGATTACGTTGGTTATGGAAGGTAACAGAGAGGTAACCAGTTGGACGCGACTGGCGAGCGCGATTATTCCTTACTGAACTTCGTGTCTTCGATCAGCATGTCCTTAAATTCGCTGGACTCGAAGATCTCTCCACACTCTTTGCACTCGACGTATTCCGAATCCTCGTCGCGCGAGACAATCTGCACACGCGGGTGCTTGCATGGTTGAGCGGGAGGTTTCGCGGGAGCTGACGGCGGCAGGATTGGAGTCATAAATCCGGTCTACGAGCGCCTGCCCGGGAGGGAAGGCAAAACTCCGGAAATTGGCCGTATTTTTAGCCTTGGCGCGACAGTTGTCAAGTCTCTTCCGCACAAGGTTATCTTCCATTCAATACCTTTATTTTTCCCTTTAGGGGCCAATCCTGGCTTTTGCCTGTAATGGGTTGCGTTTTTAGGGACATGAGGGCTAAAATCTCAATATCCGACTTATTTAGTCCGGATTAACTAGGGCAGCACTAAAATGCTTCGGCTCAGCAAAAAGGCGGATTACGGGCTAATGGCGATGAAGCACCTCGCCGAACATGCTGACCGCGGGGCATGCAGCGCAAAAGACGTGGCAGACTCATACCGCATCCCGCAGGAGCTGCTGGCCAAGATTTTACAGCGGCTGGTAAAAGCCGGATTGCTGAAGTCGCAGCATGGGACCCATGGCGGATACGTTTTGGCCCGCGATGCGAAAAGCATCAGTGCATTTGAAGTGATTCGCACCATCGACGGACCGCTGTTCATCACCTCGTGCGTGACCATTCACGGCGACTGTGAGCAGAGTGATCTGTGCACGATCCGCGAACCCTTGCGCAAGGTAAATCAGGGAATCGAAGATGTACTGCGCAGCATCTCCATAGCAGACATGCGCGAAGAGCCGAGCGTACATGGCCAGCCCAAGAAATTGGCCGAGCTAGTAACGCTGGCCTAACAGGTTTAGAGAAGGTAGGAGAACAATGAGCACACAGACCACCCCCAACGGCGTAAAGCTGCCGGTTTACATGGACAACCATGCCACCACGCCGGTAGATCCGCGCGTGCTGGAAGCAATGCTGCCCTATTTCAGGGAACTGTTCGGCAACTCCGCCAGCCGCAACCACTCGTTTGGCTGGGCCGCCGAAGAGGCCACTGAGACCGCGCGTGAGCGTATTGCGAAACTAGTTGGCGCGACCACGAAGGAAATTATCTTCACCTCCGGCGCCACCGAGAGCGACAACCTCGCCATCAAGGGCGTGGCCGAGATGTATCGCGAGAAGGGCAACCACATCATCACCGCAGTGACGGAGCATAAAGCTGTGCTCGACACCTGCAAGCGGCTGGAGAAGTACGGCTATCGCGTGACCTATCTGCCGGTGCAGAAAGACGGCTTGATCGACATGGACGACCTCAAGCGCGCCATCGATGACAAGACCATTTTGGTCACCATCATGGCTGCCAATAACGAAATTGGCGTGTTGCAGCCTTGGGCTGAGATCGGCAAGCTGTGCCACGAGCGGGGCGTGATCTTTCACACTGACGCAACCCAGGCGGTTGGTAAGGTTGCGATTGATGTGAATAAAGACAACATCGACCTGATGTCCATCTCCGCGCACAAAATGTATGGACCGAAGGGCGTGGGAGCGTTGTATGTCCGCCGCAAGAACCCCCGCGTGCAGCTTGCCCCGATCATCGATGGCGGAGGCCACGAGCGCGGCATGCGTTCCGGCACCTTGAACGTCCCGGGAATTGTGGGACTGGGCAAGGCTTGCGCTCTCTGCCACGAAGAAATGCCTCAGGAGTCCAAAAAACTCTCCGGCATGCGTGACCGCCTGCGCGACAAGATCATGGGCGCGCTGGATGAGACCTACATCAACGGCTCATACGACCATCGGCTTCCGGGCAATCTGAACATCAGCTTCGCCTACGTCGAAGGTGAGTCGCTGCTGATGGGAATCAACGATGTAGCGGTTTCCAGCGGATCAGCCTGCACCTCTGCCACGCTTGAGCCGTCTTATGTATTGAAGGCGTTGGGCGCGGGCGATGATTTGGCGCACAGCTCAATCCGCTTCGGCTTAGGACGTTTCAATACCGATGCCGAAGTTGATTATGTAGCGGATCGCGTGATTGAGACAGTAAGCCGTCTGCGCGAACTGTCGCCGCTGTACGAGATGGCGAAAGAAGGCATCGACCTGAAAACAGTAAAGTGGGCTGCAGAAGCCCACTAAGGGTAGGCACGAGCTCCACTTGTACCCTTGAGGTGGATGAGAAGGCCGGCTTTAGAGGTGAGGTACTCGCGGGCTGAGCCAAACAGATGGACGGGATTTAGGGCGGGCTTAAGCCGCGCCCTTCCGAAAATTTAACAGAGTTTCAGGAGACACAAAATGGCATACAGCGACAAAGTAATCGACCACTACAACCACCCCCGCAACGTGGGCTCGCTCGACAAGAGCAGTTCCGAGGTGGGAACCGGCCTGGTCGGCGCACCCGAGTGCGGCGACGTGATGAAGCTGCAGATCAAAGTCAATCCGCAGACCAACATCATCGAAGACGCGAAGTTCAAGACCTTCGGCTGCGGTTCCGCTATCGCGTCGTCCTCACTGGCGACTGAGTGGGTGAAGGGCAAGACTGTTGACGAAGCGCTCGCGATCAAAAACACCGAGATCGTGAAAGAGCTCTCGCTGCCTCCGGTGAAGATCCACTGCTCGGTGCTGGCCGAAGATGCCATCCGCGCGGCGATCGGTGATTGGAAGAAAAAGCAGGAAACCGCGAAGCCCGAGGCGGTAGCAGCAAAGTAGCAGTTTTACCTTCGTGCCACTTCGTGCTCTTAGTGGTTAAAGATTTTGAAAACTAACCGCAGAGAACCGAGAGTCTCACAGAGGAAAGCTAACCATGAGCACCGTAACTGAAGAGGCCCCAAAAACCGCGCCCGCCAAGGGAATCCAAGTCACCGACAAGGCCTTGGCGCGCATCCGGGTGGCGATCAAGAAAGAAAACGTCTCCCCCGAGCAGGGCGGGCTGCGCCTGGGCGTGCAGGGCGGAGGCTGCTCCGGGCTGAGCTACAACATTCGCTTTGACAGCCAGCCGCGCGAGCGCGACCGCATCTTCCAGTTCGGCGATGTTCGGGTATTTGTGGATCCCAAGTCGTTCATCTATCTGCACGGCATGACGCTCGACTACCAGGAAACGCTGATGCAGCAGGGCTTTGTCTTCACCAACCCGAATGCATCCAAGTCCTGCGGCTGCGGAACATCTTTCTCAGGATGATATCGGGCGTTGTTGTGTGGGTGCGGGCACCTCGCCCGCGAGCGGCGGTTTTCTCATTGCTCCAGCAATCAAGCGCCCCGCCAGGAATGTGTCTATGACATTGGAGATTATAAAAACGCCGGCAGAAACCGAGCACGCCTGCTGGTCATGCGGTGACATGCGGGCGGCACAGTTCTGCGGAGCATGCGGCAAAGTCCAACCACCGGTGCCAGTGGACTATTTCAGCTTCTTCGGTCTACCACGCAAGTTGAATGTGGATGTAAAGGCGCTGGAAAAAGAATTCTATGTGCTGAGCCGCAAGCTGCATCCAGATGTCTACGCCCAGGCTGGAGAAAAAGAGCAACACTGGAGCGAGGAACAAAGCTCGCGCCTGAATGACGCTTATAGGACGCTGAAAGATTCGATCAAGCGGACGGAATATCTATTGAAACTGGAAGGTGTTGAACTTGAAGAACAGTCGAAAGCGGCGACCGAACAAGCGCGGGCCTCAGGCGTACAAAAGAAACAAGTAGTCCCCCCAGCATTGCTGGAGGAAGTCTTCGAACTCAACATGCAGCTGGAAGAAATGCGCATGGGTAAGAAGATGGGCGAGCGCGATGAGCGTCTGGTCAAAGACCTGGAAAACCACAAACAGAAATTGGAAAAAGACTTTGAAGCTCTTACCGATGAGTTGAAAACCTACTGGCGCGAGTGGGACAAGCTGACCGAAGAAAGTAGCGACCCCGAACAACGTGAGCAAGTCCGCGACAAGATGGTAGACCTGCTGAACCGTCGCAATTATTACCGGAACTTGGTGCGAGACGTAAACCAAGCTTTAGAAAATTAAATGGCAGCTGACCGCATCGTCGGAATTGACCTCGGCACCACGAACTCACTGGTGGCGTTCATGCAAGGGGAGACGCCCGTCGTGATTCCCGGTGAAGACGGATCGAATCTGGTGCCATCGGTCGTCGCGCTCGATGAAAATAACCAGATCATTGTCGGCAATACTGCCCGCAAATATCTGATCGAGACTCCAGAACGCGCGATCTATTCGGTCAAGCGTCTCATGGGCCGCGGCGTCGAGGACATTCAAGAAGAACTGAAGCTGTTCCCCTTCCGCATGGCGGATGATCTCGACGCCGGTGAAGTGCTGCGCATCAAACTCGGCGACAAAGATTTCACGCCCTCAGAGATTTCCGCTTTCGTGCTGCGCCAACTCAAGCGCAACGCCGAGCGTTACTTCGGCGAGCCGGTAAACAAGGCGGTCATCACCGTGCCCGCCTATTTCAACGACGCCCAGCGCCAGGCCACCAAGGACGCCGGACGCATCGCCGGACTCGAGGTTCTACGTCTGGTGAATGAGCCAACCGCTGCCTCCTTGGCCTACGGACTCGACAAAAAGCAAAACGGTGTGGTCGCCGTCTACGATCTGGGTGGCGGCACATTCGACATTTCCATCCTCAAACTGCACGACGGCATCTTCGAGGTGATCGCCACCAACGGTGATACGCACTTGGGCGGAGATGACATCGACAATCTTCTGCTCACGATTGCGCTCGATGACATTTTGGGTGATCTGAAAATCGATTTGCGGCGAAATGCCGAAGCCATTCAGGCGTTGCGCAAAGCAGTCATAGACGCCAAGATCCAGCTGTCCGGTCGCCCCACTGTTGTTCTCGACCTGGAGCTGCCCGGCGGCAAACGTTATGAGCGGGAAATCACGCGCCCGCAATACGAACAGCTGATCAAGCCAATCCTCGACCGAACCGTTGGTCCATGCAAGCAGGCGCTAAAAGACGCTGGCCTCAAGCCGGGAGAGATTGATGAAGTGGTAGCTGTTGGCGGCTCAACCCGCATTCCCATCGTGCGCGCCCTGATTCAGGAAATGTTCGAGCGTCCACCGCATACAGATTTAAATCCCGACGAAGTGGTCGCGTTGGGCGCGGCAGTTCAGGCCAACATTCTCGGCGGCGGGTCAGAAGCCACCAAGGACATGCTGTTGCTCGATGTGACACCGCTATCGTTGGGCATTGAAGTAGCGGGTGGAGTCACCGACAAAATCATCTTGCGCAACTCGACGATCCCCGCTTCGGCGGTGCAGCATTACACCACGCAGGTAGACGGACAGGCCAACGTCGCCATCCATGTGCTGCAAGGTGAGCGTGAACTGGCGAAAGACTGCCGCTCACTGGCACGTTTCGATCTAAAAGGAATTCCGCCCATGACCGCCGGCATGCCGCGCATCGAGGTGAAGTTCCTGATCGACGCGAACGGTATCCTGCAAGTCACGGCCCGCGAACAGCGTAGCGGTACCGAAGCGCAGATTGAAGTCCAGCCCAGCTACGGCCTGACCGACGAACAGGTCGAGAACATGATTCTCGAATCCTTCGACTCGGCTGAAGAAGATTTCCGCCAACGGCAAATCATCGAAGCTCGCAATGAAGCGGAGACGATTCAGACCGCTCTAGAAAAAGGAAAGAAGAGCCCCACCTGGGGCCTGCTCTCCAACGACGAGCGAAAGCAGATTACCAAGCTGGAAAAATCACTAACCGAAGTAAAAGGCGGAGAAGACTACCAAGCCGTCCGCAAAGCCATTGATGCTTTGAATCAGGCAACCACGCGGCTGGCAGAGTTAATGATGGACAGCGCCGTCGCGACAGCGCTCAAAGGCAAAACCATGGATCAGGCCGACATGGGCGAAGGCCCAGAAGCGCCTCATCCAGTAGCGAAAGCGGAGTTTGAATGAGCGGATTGGTCACGGTGGACAGCAACTTCACGGCCAGCGAGACTCTGGCCAACCTGCAATCCGCCCTGCAGGCTGCGAATATGACCGTGTTTGCTACATTTGACCACGCCGATGCGGCCCAAAAAGTGGGACTCGAATTGCGTCCCACAGCTGTGCTGGCTTTTGGCAACCCAGCGGCAGGTACCAAGCTGATGCAGTCCAACCAGGCAGCGGGTATTGATCTGCCACTGAAAATTCTGGTGTGGGAAGACGAGTCAGGCAAAGCAAAGCTGAGTTACAACGATCCCGTATGGCTGGCGGAGCGGCACGCACTCGGATCCTCAGCAGCGCCGGTAATCGCGGGCATGACGAAGCTTTTAGCCACGCTAACGCAAAGAGCCGCCAAGGGATAAAGGACAAAAATGTCAGAACAAAAAACACAAAACGGTGGAGCAAGCGCGGTCGCAGAAGCGCCCAAAGAGAATCTGGTGCAGGTTACATTTATGCCGGAAGGCAAGACCGTCGAGTTCGAACACGGCAAGCTGAAGTACCTGAACCACGGCGAGCCACAGTCCATTTTGGATGTCGCCCTGAATCATGACATCAAACTCGACCACGCCTGCGGCGGCAACTGCGCGTGCACGACCTGTCATGTGTGGATCAAAGAGGGCGCGGAAAATCTCTCCGATATGGACGACGACGAAGCCGACCGTCTCGACATGGCGGCGGATCTACAGCTGAACTCGCGGCTGGGATGCCAGGCGGTGATCCAGGGGCCGGGCAAAGTTGTCGTGGAAATTCCCGCGTGGAACCGGAATTACGTTTCAGAAGAACACTAGACACAATAAGCGTAAGGTAGCTGCTATAGTCCCGCGCCCAATCCTGCGATTTCTGTGGTGACGCTGCCGGGTAAAAGTGCGTCAAAGAGTTACGCCGCGAAGCCGAAGTCCAAAAGATCAGTTCTGATCCATTGGTCAGGGTTGTCGCGGCTAGTGAAAAAAATCTAGTTATTATCGTTCCCAGCCCGCTTCCAATTCATCAACTCACCAATGGTCGATCCACCGGTGCTCGAAGAAGGCTGCTTGTAAGCCTCGACTTCATGCCGCGAAGCTTCCTCGCCGATCGCCTTGGTGCTCAACCCAACTTTCTTCTCATCCGGATTCATCTTGATGATCTTGAATTCCAGTTCCAACCCAGGCTCCAGTTTCAGCGGTTTGCCCTCGACATCCACCGCTTCGGAGTTGTGGCACAGTCCCTCGATGCCTTCAGCGATCTCGACGAAAGCGCCGAAGCCGGCCACCCGCAGCACTTTGCCCTTGAGCACATCGCCCACACGATGCTGCTGGAAGAAGGTCTCCCATACATCGGGTTGTAACTGCTTCATGCCGAGCGACAGGCGACGCTTGTCCGGCTCAATCGCCAGTACCACGGCCTTGACGCGATCACCCTTCTTTAAGACCTCCGAAGGATGCTTCACGCGCTTGGTCCAGCTCAGATTGCTGACGTGCACCAGGCCATCAATGCCGTCTTCAATCTCGATGAACGCGCCGAAGTCGGTCATGTTTCGCACACGGCCTTCAACCTGCGTGCCCACGGGAAACTTGTCATGCAAACTATCCCAAGGATTGGCTGCCAGCTGCCGCATTCCGAGCGAAATGCGCCGCTCCTGCGGAAGCACATTCAGCACAATGCACTCGACGTGATCATTCACGTTAACCAGTTTCGACGGATGCTTCATCCGCTTCGACCAAGTCATCTCGCTGACGTGGACCAAGCCTTCGATGCCCTGCTCGAGTTCTACAAAAGCGCCGTAGTCGGTCACGCTGATCACGCGTCCGCCAACGTGTGCTCCCACGGGATAACGCTGCTCCGCGTCGAGCCACGGGTCAGGCGTCAACTGCTTGAAGCCGAGAGAAACACGCTGCTTGTCTTTATCGAATTTCAGAACCTTAACCTGGATCTGATCGCCCACATTCACCAGATCACGCGGATGCGTCAACCGTCCCCATGACATGTCGGTGATGTGCAGAAGGCCATCAATTCCACCAAGATCGACAAACGCGCCATACTCTGTCAGGTTCTTCACCACGCCGGTGAGCACTGCACCTTCTTCCAGATGCTCCAGCGTCGCAGACTTCTTGGCGTTCTGTTCTTCCTCAAGCAACTGCTTGCGCGAAACCACAATGTTGCCGCGCTTCTTGTTCAGCTTGATGACGGCAACTTCGAGGGTCTGGCCTTTCATCCCGTCCAGATTCCGCGCGGGACGCAGATCAACCTGCGAACCGGGCAAGAATGCATGTGCGCCGTGAATGTCCACAGTCACGCCACCCTTAGTCCGCTCGATCACCAATGCTTTAATCGGGGTCTTTTCGTTGTAAGCCTTCTCGATCTCATCCCATGCGCGCAACCGCTGTGCCTTCTGATGCGAGAGGTTGATGTATCCCTCTTCCGCCGGGCCCTTGTCGCGCATGACTTCGATTTCGTCCCCCGGTTTAAACTTGGGTTTCCCCTCATGGTCCAACACCTCGGACAATGACAGCATGCCCTCGGACTTGGTGCCGATATCCACCACGACATGCGTGGGCGTGAGTTTCAACACGGTGCCTTTGAGCACCTTGTCATCGCTCACTGCCTCTTCAGTCTCGGCGGTAAAGCTTTCCAAGGCTGCGGCAAAGTCTTCGCTGGCTGGTTTTTCGTCGAGGTCGGCAGTGGACGCACTGGCGTTCAGGTCGTGGGTCGCGTTGTCCGAAGGAGTTTCCGTGGTCACTGGAGACTCCAATTCTTGGGTTGGGGTTGCGGTGTCGTCGAACAAGGTAATAGCCTCTCTGCTGAGTTCGCACGTGATGTGCGGCGGGATGCGGGCTGCTCAACCGAACTGCTGGTATGGGTCTAAGGTTATGGTGAGCCTGCCCAGGCGAGCAGACTTAAACAATTTCCGGCGGCCTAACCAACTTGGCGCGAACCCGCGTCCAATGGAACTTCTCGACTATAGCAACCGTGAACAAACAGTGTCAAACACCGATTGATGAATAATTCGTCTTTTTTTCGCTCCAGAAAATTCAACGGAATTTCATTTGATTTTCTTGAAGGTCCAAAGCGGGTTGTGCTAGAAGTTTTGGCCCCCTGAGTCACGTTTTACTCAGTTGCGAGCACGAATCACGCTGGGATAGACTGCGGTTCACCGATCCTCGTAAGAATTCTTGATAATTTCAGTCCCCAAAACAGAATATGGAGGAACCATGCTTTCCAAGCTATCTTTCCGAGTGGCTGTGACGGTTCTCGCGGTAGCCAGCACCACAAACCTGCTACTCGCTGCGGATACCAAAGATGAAAAGGGCAAGAGCGAGAATGTTTCATCGTGTTCAAAGCTGCCCCAATATGCCGAGCTCAAGGCGGCAATCGAGAAGGCCACCGCCGCTGAAACCAGCGGACTGAATAACCATATGTGGGCGACGATTGTGGACCGTGACGGCGTGGTCTGCGCCGTAGCCTTCTCTGGAGTGAACCGTGGAGCGCAGTGGCCCGGTAGCCGCGTGATCTCCGCCCAAAAGGCCAACACTGCGAATGCTTTTAGCTTGGATCCATCTTCCAGCAGTAATGGCTCCGGGCAGGCCGCGGGCCTGGCGCTTTCCACGGCCAATCTCTATTCAGCCGTTCAGCCCGGAGGCAGCCTGTTCGGACTACAGGCCAGCAATCCTGTGAGCACTCAAGTTGCCTATAGCGATTCCGCCTCCGGCAGATTTTTCGGGGCGAAAGACGATCCCATGGTGGGGCACCGAATCGGTGGCGTCAATGTCTTCGGCGGAGGCCTGCCTCTCTACGCAGCCGGCCACAAAATCGTTGGAGGAGTCGGCGTTAGCGGGGACACCTCCTGCGCTGACCACAACATCGCCTGGCGCGTGCGCAACATCCTGAACCTGGATCACATGGCCGAAGGAGATGGGCTAAAAGCAGTCCCTGGCCCAGCCAGCCTCTTCGCAGGAGACGCAACCCACCCTGACAACATTATTTTCGATATCACCGCGAATCCGGCTGGCGGATCCGGCAACAGCAAGTCAGGCTTCGGACATCCGCCATGCATGAACTCGACAGGATCAGACGCACTACCTGCAGTGCGACCGTAATTTCACCGGCTGCCCACCCTTTATGGACCTGCAAAAGGGTGGGATCTTTTTACAAATTTTCTACCAATCCCGTTCTCCCGCCAGACGTATAATCACCCAAAAGCCAGCCGGGAGCCGCTCATGAAAACCCCGCCCGTTGTTTCAGCCCTTGCAATCCTCTTATTTCCTGTAGCAATTTACGCGCAAGGCCGTCCGGGATCGGTAAATACAGGGGGAAGCAAACCCACCCCCTCCACAAATCCCATGCCAACTCCGGGCACTCGAACGGAGAATCCTTTCCCCGAGATCGACCGTCCGCTTTTCATTTCGGGCAAAGTGGTTTTGCCGGATGGAAGTCCAGTTGCCGAATCCGTCACCATTGAATCGATCTGTGGAGGACGCAAGCGGGTAGAAACTTTCACTGACTCCCGCGGCAATTTCAGCTTTGAGCTAAAGAAAAAACCCAACACCATGGCAATCCAAGGTGCGGATATTTCATCGTCCAGTGATGATGGTTTCTCCAAAAACAACACGGCGTTCCAGTACCGTAACTGTGAATTGGAAGCCTCGCTACCCGGCTTCTCGTCCGAGGTAGTGCAGATCGCCGCGACGATGTCTTCCATGATCGAATCCACCGATGTGGGGCGGATCGTGATTCATCCCATAGGAGGATCCGAAGCTTCGGTGCTGAGCGCCACTAGTTTGGCGGCCCCAGGTTCTGCTAAGAAGGCGATGGACAAGGCCCGCGAGCAGGAGAAAAAGAACAAAATAGAAGACGCGGAAAAATCTCTGCAAAAGGCTGTAGAAATCTATCCGCAGTATGCAGCCGCGTGGACCGAGCTTGGACGTTTGCAATACACACATCACGACACTGCCGGCGCTCAACATTCGTTTCAGCAAGCCCTGGCCGCCGATCCCAAATATGCCAAACCGTACTTATGGTTGGCCCAGTTGGAGGCGGAATCCGCACATTGGCAAAATACTGTGGACCTTACGAACAAGTTACTGGCTATGAATTCGAGTTATCCAGCGGCATGGCTGCTGCAGGGGATCGGACGGTACAATTTGCAGCAGTTCGACGCAGCCGAAGTCAGTGCTCGCAGCGGATTGAAAGTGGATCCCGATCATCGCGTCCCCAGACTCGAACATTTGCTCGGACTCGTGCTGGCTGGGAAAAAGGACTACGTTCAAGCCGCCGAACACATGCGTGCATTCATGAAGTACTCGACCCAGCCTGCCGACTTGGCTGAGGGGCAAAAAATGCTGACGGAGATCGAAAAACGCTCCGCACAGGCTAATCTAAGTACTGAATCGCCAAAATAATTAATCTGTGACTTAGACCTTCCAGATAATTGATTCCACGACACATATATTTCTGGTTCCTGCGACTTACTGCGTCATCTGTATAGCCGTAAGTAGAAAGAGGCAGGCAAATGAAAAGCAGATTGAAGCTGGCTCTGACGGTGCTGGTTTTGCTGCTGGCTCTTGCCGCGTTCAGCCGCTTCCTTGGCTGGATGAATCTGCCGAGCGACACGTGGTTCTGGGGCGGCGTAAGTGGCGTGCTCGGACTGCTGGTCGTGGTTCCTTCCCTCATCGCGGCCATCTGGCGGCCACTGCGGTTTAGACGCATCAGCCGCAACTAAACGTCCGGACTCTCAGGGCAAAAAAACTGAAACTCAACCGGCCTTAGCGGGCGCACGTGTGCGGTGTGGGTGCGCAAGACATGGAGGAGTGTATGACCACTTCAATTTTCAACAATCGTGACATTCGCAATGGAGAAGGTTTCGGCGGTAGCGGCAAGATGTTGTTTCGCGTTCTGTTGTTTGGCGGAGCGTTGTTCATCCTGCTGCTGCTGATGTTGAGCATTGTGCGAACAACGCGCATCGGGCCTGGATATGTCGGCGTAGAAGTAAATCTGGCCGGCAGCCAACGCGGTACGCAGGATATCCCAGTGCGCACCGGATGGGTGTTCTATTCGCCGTTGAAGACGCAAGTCATCGAATTCCCGACCTTCGTGCAGACGGTGAAATGGACTTCGGATGTGAACGAAGGGCATCCCATTAACGAAGAGCTGGTGTTCAACAGTAAGGAAGGACAGGAGGTGCGTGCTGATGTGTCGTTGTCGTATGCGATCGATTCAGCCAAGGTGCCTGAGTTTTATGTGAAGTATCGCACCGATGACTTGGAGCGCTTCACGCACGGAATTTTGAAGGACATCGTGCGCAACTCGCTGAACGAGGTGGCTTCCACTTACAAGCTAGAGGACATCTATGGAGAGAACAAAGCGCACTTCCTGCGTGAATCGCGTGAGCTGATCCAGACGCAGCTGGCGCCGGTGGGCGTACAGATCCAGCAGTTCGGCTTCATCGGCAAACCGAGGTTTACTGCGGCGATCGAACAAGCGATCACCCAGAAAACCCAGGCGATTACCGAAGCTGAACGTGCCCGCAATCAGTTAGCGGTCACGCAGGCGGAGATGGCGAAGTCCGTGGCGGAAGCGGAAGGCGAGGCCAAAAGCCAGATCGCTCGCGCGCAAGGTGAAGCGACCAGCTTGATTGAACGCGCTCGCGGTGAGGCGGAGGCGAACCGGCTACGTCAGGCTTCAATCACCCCGCAGTTGTTGGAGTGGAAACGTCTCGAGAACCAACGGGCGTTAATCGATCGTTGGAGCGGCAACGTGCCAACAACGGTACTCGGCGAGAAAACCAACTTGCTGATGCCGTTTCCGACAGAGCAAAAGTAACGTTCAAGATTCCCCACCCTAGTCGCATTCTTGGTGACTAGGGTGGGGATTAACGCAAGTGGCCGTATCAGTCTGTGGCAAATGAAACGAGAACTTATCAGAAAAATTCTTAACTGAGTGAAAGGGCCTCAGTGATCGCCGTTCTGAGACCGTTCTTGTCTCCAAACTCAACGTGGCGCACCTGCGGAAAGCTGCCTAAACCGCATGCCCGCGTGGCGACAACAGGCAATCCGCAAGCAATCGCGTTTAGAAGCGCCGTGGCCGGTCCTCGAATAGGGCGGGCTGAACAACAACCCCGACTCCCGCCCGGAATTACTAATTATCCACTTACATAAGTTACTTCCCCGGGCTGTCCAAATGCATGGTTTTCAGCGAATCAGGTAATCAAAGAAAAACTGGTCAGCGACTGAACTGAATGGGATCTGTTTGAAAAATCTTACTGAATCAGGCGCCTCTGCTCCTCGCCCGGTGCGATGACCACGGCCACTTCAGAATGAGAATTTTACCTAGTTGCTTCTACCCATTCCATCTCTCCGCGTTCCCGCAATGCGTCACGATCCTCCGGCAAAATCCAGCGTTCCTTCACTAAATCATCAATCGCCTTCGTGTATCGGCGCACGTAATCCTGTCGGTCTGAGTACCGTTCCGCAACAGACTTGCGCGGATCACCAGTTCTTTGCCGTTCGGCAACGGTCTTAGGAAATGGAAGATAAGACCCTTCAAACGACACCCGTTGATCGGGTGCGCCAATCGAAGGGTCGCGCAGGTTCCAACCAGTGTAAGTAGCAAGTGGAACGGCGATCTCGGGCAAGTGGATTCCGGCGCGGTCGTTTCCGTCAGCATCGACCTGCGGCACGAGAGCGGGGAGAGACTGTCCGATTTTCGGTGGCTGGATCGTTAGAATTCCCTGGCTCGCGTTCGAACCAAAATTCAGATGATAGGCGGTGTTCGCTTCGTGCGGGCGATTGACGCCGGGGATTACAGGAAACGTCCAGCCTTGCAACGGTACGAGTGTTCCATCAGCGATCTTTGGATACCTGCTTTCGGGAGGAGGCGTATCGCTTCGAACCCACGCGTCCATGTTAGCGATCATGGCCCGCCAGAAATATCGGACGGGCAGCGGCGATTGCGGTTGCTGTCCCAGCAGATCCCCGCCTCCTTTTTCCGGCGGGAACGGCACAGAAAAATGTTGCAGGCCGGTGAAGTGATAGATGCGGATATGGTCCGAGATCGGCGCATCCTTGTTGCCTTCAGGGCTGATATGAATCAGGGCAGCGGCGCGTCCCCAATATTCGTAAGATGTGTTAGAGAAAAAAATCTTGGGTACGACTTTTTCGGCATTTACTAGATCGAGCAAACCTTTCAGTTCGCCGCTGGCGGGATCTTTTTCCGGTTGGTCGGTAAATGGAAACACGTCAGTCGGAAAGAACACCGACGAGGTCGGCTGCGCGTCGCGCGACGGCTGGGCAAAACGATAGTTGAAGCTACCCCGTCCCGCGCCTGCCACGTGGGCCAGAACGCCGTCGAGTGCGATTAGCCCTTCTTCATCCGCGTTGAAACCCTGATAGAGAAAGTCGCGGAGAAAGCGTCCGTTCTGCGAAATGCCCTCGCCATAAACACGCGCTGCCGGTGCGATGGCGTCAGGCGCGTGCTTGGCATAGGATGCGAAATCCCGAACCGCTGCGAATCCACCGCCGGCAATCACCGGATCGGCAACTACATAGACATATTCGTAAATTTTTCCTGGCTGAAAACCACCGTTGAGGTGAATATGTCGATTGCTGGGAAGCAACTTGCCATCGACCGTGTGAGCAAATTGCCACTCTGAGCGTGGGAGCACAGTCCGCTGCGCCTCGCGCGAGTCGCGTACACTAAGCACGTTGCGCGGATCATCCGCTTCAGCAACCGGATATTCGCTACCACCGATTTCACCCATTATCAGGTGTCCAAGCGGAATTTCCGGCAGCACTTGGGCGGGCATAAGGTCGCCGCGCAACAAACCGGTGATAGTCTTTCCATTCTCTTTCGCAATTGGGGCATGGAACCGTAGCGAGTTGGTGCCGGTTGCGTCCCATTGCCACCCCAGGCTGACGACGGTGAAACCGTTGCGCAGTAGCCATCCGTCCCCTGCATTGGCTTCCAGACTAATATCGCCGCCATCAATCAGAGTAAGAATTCGAGGACGGCCTCGGTTGGGAACTTCTAGCAGCATGGTCCCGTTGCTCTTCTGTGCATCTTTCGGGCGAATGGCTATGAAATCCGACGAAAACTCGACTTCGCCGTTTATTAAATTCACCGCATTTATGAGATCGACGATGCGTTGATTGTGTCGGTTGGCTATCGGAAGTGAAAAGTAAACACGCCCCGTGATGTATTCGTAACTTCCAGCATCGCCAAAAACCTTCCCCCCGAAAACATCGCGGCGGGAAGCGATCTCCACACGAGAGACGCGCGCATGGAGCGGCAAAACGAATAGAGCTAGGAGCATCACGATACGAAGGCGCAGTCGCATGCGCGGAAGAATAGCATGTTCGATCGGAGGATCGGTTCAGACTGCGTCCCCAGTGCCTCAAGCATCTGGAATTTTCACTTGCTGGCCAACCTGTATTTTGTCCGGATTTGAGAGATTGCTAGCTTGCGGCGATTGATCCGACCGTAATTTTGAGTTGCAAATCCGCGAAACTCGCATCCGCTTTTCCACATGAAAATGCTCGATCTTGAATCCACTGCCTGACATGAAATCGGCAACCGGCGGGTATTTGTTTTTCAGATAAGGGGGAATACGACGCTTCATTGCGTCGCTAGCCAACTCTAGGACGCCCGGGAAAGTCGGCCCACGGTCCCTTGATGCAGCGAGAATTGAGTCGAGTATTTCGCTGTGGTTGGCCACCCTTGCCGCCACTGGCACATCCAAACTGCGTTATGATTCGCCAAATTTCTACAGGTGAGTTTCGGCTTTACTCGCGTAAGAAAAATCCTAAGACTGGCAAACGGCGCAATTTAGGGACGTTCAAGACACGTAAAGCGGCTCAGGCACATGAGCGGGCCGTGCAGTATTTCAAACACCACTAAGTCAAAGCTCTGCCCTGAGGCAAAAACGCGACAAGGACGAGGCCCCTTCAGCTTAGATGTAGATGTTGGCGATGTCCCAGTCTGGACCGCGGTAGTCCATGTCGTTGTAGCGTTCGATGATGCCAAACGTGTTCATGTCTGCGGGCTCGGAAGTTTTGCAGACGGTCACTCCTTGCGCTCCGCGCTTGGCCAGATTCGAATACAGCGACGTACGCATGAAGCTGAGATACTCGTGTGCCGCGCGCGGACGGCAGAGATAGCCCTTGTTATAGCCGCAAAGGATCAGTGCCATACGTCCCGGGTTCGCTTCGAGGAAGCGGAACAGAGCTTGAGTAATTTGCGGATAGCCGGGAGAGAAGAAATCATCCAGCACCAGGATGCCACGGTCGCTCAATAGCATTTCGGCGAGCGCTAAGTCATTGCTCACCGCTTGGGCGGAGTGCTCTCCGTCGATATGAATCCAGCGGAAATCGCGTGCAGCGTCGCGTACAAAGGAATGACGAGGAAGAAACTGCGACATTTCCTGCATGTATTCGCATTTTGCGCCGGGGACGGCTTGTTCGATTCTCTGGCGAACTTCATGGAGTGGCGCCGGGTCTACGAAAACACAGGTCTCTTCTCCTTGGCGATGCAGCGCCAACATCCCCGCGGATTTCCCCTGGAATACTCCAATCTCAAGAATATTGCCAATATTGTTGCTTGCTTCTTGATAGCTCAGCAGCGTGTCCCATATGGCGGCGGACTGAAGATAGAACCAGCCGGGGGTGTTGGCAAAATGCTGCAAATAGCGCTGGTACAGATCGATTGACAGGTCCACAGGCTCTCCTTAATTTTGCGCTTCTAAAATGCCGCGAAGTGGTTCCAGGCGCGGTCGTCCTCTTTGATTTTTTTCAGGCAGAAAACATTTTTTACGTCAGTCGGAATTTCCTGATAGTTCGAGATGTTGTTGCGGATGAATGACGCTACTTTTTGGATGGACGGCATCCACATGTCGTCGAAGATCACCAGGCCGCCAATGCTGAGCACCCGGTCAGAACAGAAAAAATCCACCAATGCGTAGTCGAATGTGTGAGCGCCATCAATGTAGATGTACTCGGCTTTGACGCCCTGCTTGTCCATTTCGGTCAGAGCTGCGACTGATGTTTCCTGTAGGAATTCAAATTTGCTATCTAGATTCACTTCTTTTACCGCTTGGCGGCCGATGCCGTGCCACATGGAGTCCTGATAAGGATCGATGGCGACGTGTCGGCAGTTGGTGTTGGTTTGGAAAGCCGCGTCCAGGATGAAGAGCGTGGAAAATCCATAGGCAAGCCCGATTTCGATAGAAAGCTTCGGCTTGATGGCGGCGTGTAGGCCGGCGAGCAGGTGCCCTTGCTCGATGCTGATTTTGGTCATGCTGTCGAGCTCGTGCAGAAGCCCATCGCTTCCGCGCTGGGGGTGCTTCTCATACATGGTGGCGAGTTTTTGCATCGTGGGTTCGAGCATTTTTTCTGGGGCCTCTGGGAACGGTTTTCTCCAAACGCGTTATGAGCAAATGATTTTCCACTTCGCGGAAGGCTTTGCTGTGCTCAAGGGCTTTTGTTCATAAAGGTGTGCGGAATAAGGCTTCCGGGGGACTTACGAAAGTAATTTTGGCGACCGCCCGACGGACTTGAGGTTTCACATCTCCGGCGATTTCTCATTCAGCATTAATCCCATTGACCTTGCGCACGCATTCCAGTACTTTCAGCACTTCGAGGTGGACCTTGCCACTCTCAGCTACGGAAGCTGTCAGTCCCGCAATCGAGCATGCTAAAAAGCAGCTTTTCCAACCATTTCGTTTTGGGCAGTGGGCCCGGCTGGCTGTAGTCGGATTTCTGACTGGAGAGCTCAGTTCCGGTGGCAGTTGCAATGCTCCGAGCAGCTTCCGGAACTCGCGGCAGGGTGGTGGCTCGGGGAATGTGCCAAATATCGAAGCGGCTCTTCACAAACTTGCCGCCTTTTGGCATGCGCATGCAGCCTTGATCGCAGGGGTTATTACGGCTGCGATCGTATTGCTTTTCCTGTTTGGAATTTTGTTTGCCTATCTGAACAGCCGGATGCGGTTTGTTCTGTTTGACAGCATCATTACGAAACAATGTCGCATGGGGGAGTACTGGTCGCGCCGCGGTGAGGTCGCGTGGCGATTTTTTATTTGGCAGCTGCTTTTCGGGCTGTGTTCGCTGATGGCGTCTGTAATTCTGATCGGCCTTCCTGTATTCATCGCGTGGGCTGCGGGGTGGTTTCGCAAGCCCAGTGATCATCTGTTGCCCTTGGTTTTAGGTGGGATTTTTGTCTTCTTCGTATTCGTCGCGCTGGCTATTTTCACGAGTCTGGTACGCGTCTTCGCCAAAGATTTTGTTGTGCCTTACATGGCGGTCGAAGGCCTCACGGTGATGCAAGGATGGGAGCGTGTATGGGCGGCTGTGAAGGCGGAAAAGGGAGGCTATGCCGGCTATATTGGAATGAAAATTGTCTTGGCGATCGCCGCGGGAATTATTTTTGGCATCATTGGCCTCATCGTGACCTTGATCATCGCCATCCCGCTTGTCATTGTCGGTGTGTTAGTAGGGGTAATAGCGGCCGGGGCCGGTCTCACGTGGAACGCTTATACGATTACGTTAATCGTTGTCGTTAGCTCTATTGTCTTTTTCGTATTCATGTATTTGATCGCATTTATTGGTGTTCCCGTGGCTGTGTTTTTTCCCGCTTACTCGATTCACTTCCTCGCCTCGCGGTATCCCAAACTGGATGCTTTGCTACATCCACCACCGCCGGCTCCTCCTGCTTCTCCGGCACCCGAGGTGGCGCCTGCTCCGATGCCTCCGCCGTTTTTGCCGTCCGAGCCTAACGCGCTGGGATCATGATTTTGTGAGGATCGTTCCCACCAATCTTAAAACGCAGAGGGCGGCGAGCAACGCCGCAGAGAGCGCGGAGAAATTCAACATCCTAGGACTCCACGCTCTTGGATTTTGCTTCGCGAAACGAACCACAGCCGTGGCGCATACCGGAGCGGAATTTTTCCCGCTCTTCCGGAGTCATCTGTTCCCACCGCTCGCGCATGCGATGACGCCAGTGGCCACCTCTGCCCTGGCCAGGGAGCATTCTTGGTCCTCCAAACAGTAGCCAGCTCAAGCCAAGCAGTCCCAGCGCTTGCCAGTACGTGATCATGTGCAATCCGAACAGGGTTGGCATGAGCCAGTTCCACAGATGTTGCACGGCCGGCGTAAAGCCCGCAAATACTATGCTCGCGAAAACAAGCGTTACTACGAAAAATTTCACGATTCGTATCATGTTCAATCTCCTATTCTTCCTGCAAACTCCTCATGGACTTTTTGCAAACGGCGGCGAAGATGCTGTACCGCATATCGTTTGCGCGACAGCAGCGTGTTGATGCTGACTCCTGCCTGCTCCGCTAATTCTCTAAAGCTGTTCCCTTCGAACTCTGTGGCCAGAAATACCTCGCGTTGTGCGTCGGGAAGCTCGTCGAGCGCATCCTCCAACTCTTCCAGCATCACGCTTCTGGCGTAGGCCGCTTCTGGCCCTGCATCTGGCGACGGCAGCAGATCTTCGAAGCTCAGCGACTCTTCTCCGGAAACCGCCTGATCGGTGAACAACTCGGGTTTCTTCTTCCGAAAGCGATCGGTGATGCGGTTTCTGGCCACACGAAAAAGCCACGCCCCAACCTGCTCGATCGGCTGCATCATGCGATACGCTTCCACCAGTTCGTAGAAGACATCTTGCAGAATGTCTTCTGCGTCACCGGCGTCAGGCACACGGCGGCGGATGAAGTTCCAGAGGCGTCCCTGCTCCTGGCGGACGGTTTCGGCGATGCGTTGATCTTGTTGGTCTGCCATCCAATCGGTGGCCAGCATCTCGTTCACCCGTCCATGAAGACGGGTGAGTGGCGCTTTTATTGTAAGGATTTATCGCCTTTCTTTTCGGAACCTTGGCTTGAGGGTGGGTGTCAAATTCTCTCAGACACGCGTGCCCGAGGGGAGAAACACTTATGGCGTTTTCGACCGGAGGCCGTGGTCCGTTTCAAGGACAGATGAATGTCACTCCGCTGATTGATGTTCTGCTGGTGTTGATTATTGTGTTCATGGTGGTGGAATCGATGACCAAGGACAAGGGTCTGGAGGCACAGGTTCCGCAGCCTGCCACGGAACACGCCAATAACACGCCTCCGCCAGAGCGAACGATTGTTCTGCAAATTGTGTGGACGGGCAAGGATAAGCAACCGTCATTACGTATTAATCAGCAGGATGTCAGTTGGGCGGAGCTACAGGCGCGACTCAGTGACATCTACAAGCAGCGAGCCGAGAAGGTGGCCTTCATCAAAGGTGATGACGATATTGATTTTGAATATGTGGCGCAGGTGATTGATGTAGCGCGTACGGCGGGCGTGGATCATGTGGCATTGATGACCCGGTCGCAGGCCGGGCAATAATTTCAGGTGCGAAATCACGGATTTAGTTCAATCTCTGGGGCGGTTTTTGATCCAGATTGGGGCACCTAAAAAGCCGAATGCAGCGCGGATTTGATTTTCCAAAAAACGCAGGTAGGAAAAGTGCAATTTCACTTTTCGGTTGGTGAATAAGATGAATGTCGGCGGCGCGACCGATGCTTGCGTCATGTAGTAGATCTTCACTTGCTGGCGAGCGGGAACAGCAGCTCGGCTGAAGTCCACATGTTCGAGGAAGCGGTTCATCTCTCCCGTGGTGACGCGCTTGCGTCGCTCAGCGGCTACTTCTTCGAGCAGGTTAAAGAGTTGGTCGATTCCTTTATTCTTCGCGGCTGAAATAAAAACAACCGGCGCATAGTTGAGAAATTTCAATCCATAACGCAGACGCTGTTCGTAGGCTTGTTGATCTGCGGGGCGCTTGCCTTCCTGAATTCGTGCGGCTTTGGCCTGGCTTACGGGACGATTCTTTCCACTGATAATCAAATCCCATTTGTTCACGACGATGATCACCGAGCGTCCGCTTTCGTGGGCGTAGCCGGCGATGGCGGCATCGAGTCCGCTGACACCTTCGGTGGCGTCGATCAAAATCAAGGCGATGTCGGCAGATTCAATGTTCTTGCGGGACATCACAACCGAGAGTTTTTCCGCCATCAAGTGCGTCTTGCCTTTACGGCGGATTCCGGCGGTGTCGATAAAACGATATTGGCGGCCGTTGTGTTCTATAGCTTCGTCTACGGCATCGCGGGTAGTGCCGGGAATGGGCGAGACAATCGAGCGGCCTGTGCCGGTTAGTTGATTTAACAGCGTCGATTTCCCCACGTTGGGGTGACCGATGATGGCGACTTTGGTCTCCCTACTCTGTGGAATATCCTCTGTTGTCTCTGTGTCCTCTGTAGTGGCCTCTTGTTTTGCCGGTGTACCGGGGATCTTTGCTAAAACAGCATCCAGCAAATCATCAAAGCCGCGTCCATGCTCCGCGGAAACAGGGAATGCCTGCTTGATGCCCAGCCGGTGGAATTCGTCGACTAGCCTTTCCTGCTTATCGCTGTCGATTTTGTTGATCGCGAGAAACACCGGCTTGCCGCTTCTGATTAGAAGACGCGCCAGTTCCATGTCCGGGCCGGTTAGCTCGGTGCGAGCATCCACCACCATGATCACAGCGGCTGCTTGTTCCAGGGCCACTTTTGCCTGACGAAAGATCTCCGACGGCATGAATTCTTTGTCTTCCGGAATGATTCCGCCCGTGTCGACGACGCGGAACATTCTCCCCAGCCATTCCCCATTGCCGTAAAGGCGGTCGCGGGTGATGCCGGGCTCGTCGCCTACGATGGCGCGCCGTGAGCCCACCAAACGATTGAAAAGCGTGGATTTGCCTACGTTGGGTCGGCCGACGATGGCAATCAGCGGAGTTTCCGAGTTGGGAATTTGGGCGATCATTTTTCGAAACCAACTCGGACCGGGCAAGCCCTGTCTCCACACGGTGTGTTTCTACTGACGAGTATTATAGAGACTTGATGTCCTCTTTTTCTTCACCTGCCCTGAAAGATGTTTCGCTGTATCAGTTCTTCTCTCCTGGCGGTGTGCTCTCGCGTACTCATCCGGCGTATGAATTTCGGCGCGGACAGTTGCAGATGGCTCAGGCTGTGGAGCAGGCACTGACCGAAAAACGGCATTTGATTGTTGAGGCTGGGACAGGAACTGGGAAGACTCTGGCCTACCTGGTCCCGGTGATTCGGTCGGGGAAAAGGGTCATCATTTCTACCGGTACCAAGAATCTTCAGGAACAACTTTTCTATAAAGACATTCCGTTTCTGGAGCAGGCTCTTTTCCCTCATGGCGAGGGAAAGCTCAGCGTGTGCTACATGAAGGGGCGTGCCAACTATTTGTGCCGGAAAAAATTGTATGACTTGACCGATCAGCCGGTGTTGAGCGCCGAGCCGGCCGCGGATCTGATGGCAGACTCCATTCGGCGCGAGCGTTTCCTGCTGACCCTCATGTCGCTCTTCTCGGCCGTATCGCTCGCGCTGGCGTCGGCCGGGATCTTCGGGGTCCTCGCCTACGCGGTTGCGCAGCGGTCGAACGAGATCGGGGTGCGCATGGCTCTGGGCGCCTCGCCGGCGCAGGTGCTGACGCTCGTGGTCGGTCAGGGCATGCGCCTCGTCGCGTTGGGAGTCGGCGGCGGCCTGGCGGCCGCGTTCGCCTTCTCGAAAGTGCTGGCCGGCCTGCTCTATGACGTGGACCCGAGGGATCCGGCGGTGTTCGTCGCCATGCCGATACTCGTGTTCGCCATCGCGCTCCTCGCGTCGTGGATCCCCGCCGCGCGGGCGCTGCATGTCGATCCCGCGTCGGCGCTGCGCGTCGAATAACAGCGCTTTCCCTGACTCTCGAGAGGACCCATGAGAACCGCTCTAGCGACGCTCGTCATGCTCATCCTGCTGCCCTCGCGCCCGGCCCTGGCGCAACTGCCTCCGGATTTCTCCGGCACCTGGGTCGAAGACGAAGGTGCGCGCAAGACCACGTTCCCGGTAGGGAATGCGGGCGCACAGGTGATGACGCTGCCGCCGGCGGACACGGTCGTGACGCAGACCGCCGCGACGCTGACCACCGAGCGCAAGGTCATGTCGCAGGTCATCCGCTACGCCTATCGGCTGGACGGCCGGGAAAGCGTCAACCGCAACGGTGCCAATACCCTGACGACGAAGAGCGCGTGGGAGGGGCGGAAACTCGTGACGCAGGGGACGTCGTTCTCGGTGACCAGCGCCGGCGAGTCCCTGTGGATGGTCAAGGAGAGCCGCTGGCTCGATCCGTCCGGCGCGATGCTCGTCGAAACGAGCTACACCGACGAAGCAGGGAAGACCGACTCCACCACGCTCGTGTTCAAGAAGAAGAAATAGCGCGCGGCGTCACTT
>Ga0207689_10000885_pt1 | contig 28807 bp, 23 predicted proteins | sample KBSMisM52_FD_184312 | JGI IMG/M metagenome (GOLD analysis project Ga0207689, IMG submission 184312) | Miscanthus rhizosphere microbial communities from Kellogg Biological Station, Michigan, USA - KBS Miscanthus M5-2 (SPAdes) (version 2) | ecosystem: Host-associated > Plants > Roots >...
TTCTCACTTACACCGGGCGACAAGCAACAGATACTTCTCGCAATTAATTCAACCTTTACACCAACCAGAGCCGCCTCGTATAGCTTGCTGATCATTACCCTTTCCTGCATGTTATTCAGCTTGATAATGATTTTCGCCGGTTTTCCCTTTCGGGCATTATCAATTTCACGGTCAATTAATTGAGTGAACCGGCTGACCAGGTTAAACTGCGAAACCAGCAAATGCTTAAAAGGAATTTTTACATAATCATCAGGCTGTTTTCGCGATTGCAGGTACTCAAACAACCATTCCAGTTCTGTACTGAATTCATGATTCGCAGTAAATAAAACATGATCCGTATAAAATTTCCCTGTTGACTCGTTGAAGTTGCCGGTAGCCATAAATGAATAATGCTGCCATTGTTTATTTTCAACACGATTTACCAATGCAACTTTCGCATGCACTTTCAACCCGGGAATGCTGTTAATGATTTTTATACCGGCAGCCTTCATCTTTTTTGACCAGCGTAAATTGTTGGCTTCATCAAATCTTGCTTTCAGTTCTACGAATACCGTTACTTTCTTTCCATTCTTTGCCGCGCTGATCAATGCATTCACAATATGCGAATCCGAAGCGACCCGGTATAGTGTAACATAGATTTCTTTTACATGCGGATCAATGGCTGCTTCGTTGAAGAAACGAAGAATATAATTATATGAATGATAAGGAAGGTGAAGCAACCTGTCTTTTTCTTCTATACTTTGAAAAATGGAAAGATGATGATTGAAACCTGAGTGCTTTAATGCCGGCCATGGAGTATACGTCAATCTTGTGTTTGAAGGGTTTGGCAAGCTTCCCAGATCCTTCAGGTTATGATAGCGGCCTCCTTTTATCATTTCTTCGTCGCGCAGGTTAAAATAATTTTTTACAAACTCTTTTGCATTATCAGGCATCGTTGGTTCATATAAAAAACGGGTGGAATGACCGATATCCCTTTTCTCTAATTGCTTTTCGATTTTTTCCGCGATATCCCCGGTAAATTCATCTTCTACATTCATTTCAGCGTCTCTCGTCAGTTTTATACTATACGCTCCATGAATACTATAACCCGGAAAAATTTCAGCCAGGTTTTCCCGAATGATATCGTCAATGAAAATTAGATAATGGTCGTTCCCGGCTTGTGGCAATTCCAGGAAGCGTGGCAGGCTAATTGAAGGAATATTCAACAAAGCGTATCTTCTTTTTCCGGGTGGATCTATTGCTTCCACATCAACAACCAGGTACAGGCAATTATTCTCCAAAAAAACTTCATCCCTTATTTCTTTCCGCAAAAGAACAGGCTGGATAAATGATAGTACACGGGATAAAAAATATTCCCTTATAGTTTCGTTATGTTCTTCTTTTACAGGATCACCATAATAGAGAAAGATATGATTAGCTTTCAACGCAGGGATTATTTCATCTGTCAATACGCGGCCGTATTCTGCTAATTGTTTTTTTAAAACAAATTGTACCTGCTGTGCCAGGTCTTTGGGATACTCATCACTGATAGAAATCTTTTTCGATTCAATACCTGTAAAGGCAAAAATGGCAGGCATACGAACGCGGAAAAATTCATCCAGGTTGGATGAAAATATGGATAGAAAGGATAAACGGCTATACAAAGGAACTGTTTCATCCCTCGCTTCCATGAGAACGCGATAATTAAAGCTAAGCCAGCTCAGATCGCGGTTTAAAAAATAGCAATTAGGATCATCCATGAAATTACATTCAGAAACTAAGTTAAAAGATTTTTATAACCGGAATATTAATCTCTTCCGAACGGTACATTTGCAACAACAAAAGAGATTAAAGCCAATGATTACTTCTGCTATCAGTAACCTCGCATTTTACAAAAGTATTCATCCCAATCTTGCAGCGGCTATCGATTATATTTTGAATACGCAATTTGAAGAAATGGCACCGGGAAAATATGAAGTGGCCGGGGAGGAAATCTTTTATATGGTAAATGAGTACGACACAAAACCAGTCACTGAATGTGAGCCGGAGCGACATAGAGTTTATACCGACATACAATTTATGATTAAAGGTGCGGAGAAATTTGGATATACTGCTTTTACAAACCAACGGCCATCAACCGATTTTTCACCCGAAAATGATGTCTCATTTTACAATATCCCGTCAAATAAAATAAACTACATCACTCTCGTACCCGGCGAATTCATCATCTTTTTCCCAACTGATATACACCAGCCGGAGGTTTATGTTGATAATCCCGGTCCGGTGCGGAAAGTGGTTTTTAAAATAAAGCTTTAAGGGTTATAATACATCAACTGATCTAATTATGAATTTCTACATCAACATGCGGATGACGATGTGGGTGATGATAATAATACCTTTCGCTATGCCGGTGATGAGTTGTGTAATAACGATGTTCTACACATCCTGTCATAATGAGTGCCGCTGCTACTGAAACTATCGCAATAATCTTTTTCATAAAATCATTTTACCCCAACTTTTAGAAAAACCATGCCACGGGGAATTTTATCCCAGTTATAGATTCTTTTTAAACTGTTGGTAGTAAGCACTTTAAACTTTTGGCTGGGTACTTGTGCTATACACCAGAGAATAACCAAAATTTTATGTATGAAAAAGTATGGACTTGCAATAGTTGGATCAATCGTAGTCTTATTATCAGCCTGTAATAATTCAAAAATATCTGACAATGAAAAAAAAGGGATAAAGGAAGTTGTGAGCCTGTATGGTGGTAAAGTGAAGTATTCAAAAGAGGACAGTGCAGCAGTAAAGAAAAATGTTTTTGAAATCGACCTGAGCAAAAGCAGATTTGCAGATCGGTATACAGACAATCCGGAACTTCCTGCCTCGGGTGTTGCTTACGCATTTTATAAAAAGTTGGGGGACGACAAACAAAAGTATACGCATATAAAATGTAAACTGTTACTAAGTGATGGAGAAAAAGTGGACTATGAATATCCGGTGAATGAGCTGGAATTGGTGAGTTCAAAAATGAAAATTGCGGTAAAAATTACAGACCTGATCAAACAAAGAAATTTTAACGCCATAAAACCTATGCTGGATGACAGCAGCTATGCCCAGTATAATAAAGATGAGTTTATCAAAAACCTGGAAGAAACCGATCTGCAATACGCGAAAGTAAATGAACTGATAATTGTTGGTTACCGGTTTTATAAAATTTATGGGAAAGATATTTTACATATTTCCGGACAGTTAATGCGTGGCGCCCAGGCAAATGCATTCAGTATCGATATTGATCCAAATGATGTACAGGAAAGAGCAGTGATGATCAACTACACTATATAACACTAATTTTTAACCGTTTCACCTGATTCTTTTAATGCAGTTACCAGCATATCAAGCTCCTGCGGCATTGTATAAATATTTGGAGTGATCCGGCAGCCCTGCACATTTGCATAATCAATGGCAACCGTATAAATTTTATACTTGTTTAATAATGTTTCTGCAAGTAATGAAGGTTTCATTCCCTTTATACCCACATTGGCAATGCCACAGGCCCGGACAGGATCAGCGGGGGTATTTACCAGGACATTTGGAAGGTTTCTTACTTTGCTTGTCCAGTATTGTTGAAGGTATCTTAATCTTGCTTCCTTCTTTTCGGGTCCGAGTTTTAAATAATAATCAATGGCATTTCCGATAGCCAGATCAGTATGTACCGGGTGTGTACCGATATGGTTCAATCGTGAAATATCATCTTCTTTTCTGTCGCCTTCAGCAAGCAATGGCCATACTTTCTTTATGTTTTCCTTTTTTACATATAATATGCCTGCACCAAGTGGCGTACTTAGCCACTTGTGAAGACTGGCGCCATAATAATCACAATGTAAATCAGGAATTGAATATTGAATATGGGCAAATGCATGGGCGCCGTCTACCATTACATCCACACCTTTACTATGCGCCATATCGCATATTTTACGAACCGGTAAAATATGCCCGGTTATATTAACCATATGCGACACCATCAGCAAACGTGTTTTACTTGTAATCGCATTGGCATACAGGTTTACAATCTCTTCATCAGAGGCAGGGTGATTGGGTACAGAAACGATTTTATTAATTACACCATACCGTTTTGCAACCTGTTTAAACATTTCCAGCATAGAGCCGTAATCCTGTTCTGCCATTACAGCTTCATCTCCTGCCTTCCAGTTAATGCCGCCGATAACCATGTCTAACGATTCCGTTGTATTGCGTGTGATGATGAGTTCATCCGCACTGCAACCTGCGACAGAAGCAAGTTTAGCCGCGATATTCTTTTTATTATCAAACTGAACCGTGCGCATATAATAAGAGCCCTGGTAATTTACTTCCTTTACATGTTGTATAAAACTGTCTAATATTTCTTCCGGCAAAAAATTATAATAACCATTCTCAAGATTGATATAATCAGTTTTTAACTTATAGCCATTTCGTATACCTGTCCAAAAATCTTCGTTTGATGCAAGTTTATCCGCGGAGTATGCACTGAATTTGTTGATCCATCCGGTCATGGTATTTGCTCCAAGTGGTGCGCTTATGCCAGCCAGGGCAAGACCTTTTAAAAAAGAACGTTTATCCATAAATGATCTTTAACAATGGAAATTACTTAATAAATCACATTCTCCTGTCTCTTAATCTCAACTCATGCTCTGTGGGAACAGGCCCTTAGCGAAGCCTCCTGTTATTTAGTATTTTTATAGTACTGCCTTTTATTTATAAAAAACGAAAACGCTGTGAACTTAACCGGCTATTATTGGTTATACCTGTAAGTTTTTGAAAAATAACAAAGATGTCATTACTTTTTTCTCCCCTTACTATAAAAGATATTCAGTTCAGGAACAGGATTGTTGTTTCACCAATGTGTGAATATTCATCGGTTGATGGTTTTGCCAATGATTGGCATATGGTTCATTTAGGCAGCCGTGCGGTAGGCGGAGCAGCGTTGGTAATACAGGAAGCTACCGCTGTATCGCCCGAAGGTCGTATAAGCCCGGATGATATGGGGATATGGAAAGATGAGCATATTGAAAAAGTAAAACCCATCGTATCATTCATTCATCAGCATGGAGCGGTGGCAGGCATACAATTAGCCCATGCAGGCCGCAAGGCAAGTACGTTCTCGCCCTGGAAAGGAGGTAAACAGATAAAACTGAAAGATGGAGGATGGCAAGCTGTTGCGCCTTTTGCTATTCCTTTTCATGATGGGGATGAGCCACCGTTAGCATTGGAAAAAAATGGAATTGACAAAGTAATCGATGATTTTACAAAGGCGGCCGGCAGGGCATTGAAGACAGGGTACAAAGTTGTTGAAGTTCATGCTGCCCATGGATACCTGCTGCATGAATTTTTATCGCCGCTTTCCAACCACCGTACCGATGAATATGGCGGCAGTTTCGAAAACAGAATTCGGCTAACCGTGCAGGTTACAGAAGCAGTGCGTAAAGTATGGCCGCAGGAATTGCCTTTGTTTGTGCGTATATCGGCTACTGATTGGGCCGATGGCGGATGGGATATTGATGAATCAGTTAAACTCGCTTCTGTTTTAAAAGATAAAGGGGTTGATTTGATTGATTGTTCAACCGGCGGCCTGGTATCACATCAAAAAATCTCATTAGGGCCGGGTTACCAGGTGCCTTTTGCAGAAAGAATTAAAAAAGAAACGGGAATATTGACAGGTTCTGTAGGTTTAATTACAGAGGCGAAACAGGCAGAGCAAATACTCTCTGATAAAAAGGCTGATATCATTCTTATAGCCAGGCAGTCTCTGCGGGATCCTTACTTTCCGTTACATGCTGCAAAAGAACTGGGGGCAGAGATTCAATGGCCTTCTCAATACCTGCGGGCGAAACAATAATTACAAATAATTGATGCGGGCTATTAAATCCGGAGAATCGGTTTTCATTATTTTAAATTATGTAGCTTCATAAATCCCGGTTAAACTATAAATATCTGAATAATGAAAAAAATAATTACTATCGTTGTTGTTTCTGTTTGCTTCTTATCATTCAGTAGTCATAGGAAAGCGACCCAGGATGGGTGGATCAGTTTATTCGACGGCAAGTCACTTAAAGACTGGAAAGTAGGAAAGAATGCATCCACATTTTCTGTTGATAGCGGTATGATTATCGTTCACGGACTTACGGCACATTTATTTTACGCCGGTGATGTGAAAAATCATGACTTTAAAAACTTTGAATTTAAAGCAAGGGTGATGACAACACCAGGTTCCAATTCCGGTATTTATTTTCATACTATATACCAGGATTCCAGTTGGCCAGTAAAGGGTTTTGAAGTACAGGTAAATAATTCCCATACAGATTGGAAAAGAACAGGCAGTTTATACGATATACAGGATATAAAAGAAGTGTATGTAAAGGACTACGAATGGTATACTGAATATATCAAAGTTGAAGGCAAACATGTAATTGTAAAAATAAACGATAAACAGGTTGTGGATTATACGGAGCCTGACGGTGTCGCTGCTCCATCCAATCATTCAGGCCGGGTAATATCCAGCGGCACATTTGCATTACAGGGCCACGACCCCAAAAGCAAGGTTTATTTTAAAGAGATCATGGTGAAACCTCTATAATAAGTCCGGTTTGACAATACATACTTAATATGGATTGGTAATACTTATCAAAAAGCGTTAAATCAGTCTTTGTTTACCTTTTGTCCGTTGCAGTTTTTTATGAAGATCTTTAAAATTGGAGATGTGTTTTTTTCTTTGCCTGCTTTTTCCGTAATGCCGTTTTAGCTTTGTATAGCTTACCCGGACGATGAGGAACATTCGTTTCCATTTCATCCAAATCAATCAGCCAATCCTTCAGCGATATTCTTTTGCGAAAGTTGCGGCGGTCGAGGTTTATTCCGAGTATCGCCTGGAATAACTCCTGCAGTTCCCTCAATGAGAATTTTTCAGGTAACAAATTAAAGACTATTGGTTTTTCCAATACTTGTTCGCGGATCCGTTCGAGGCAGGTGTTGAGTATGATCCGATGATCGAAAGCGAGATGTTTGATATCATTCAGCTTATGCCAATGCAATTCGTTATTCGTCAGTTTTAGCTGGTGATGATTAATATCCACCAAAGAATAATAGGCGACCGTGATTACCCTGCCCGATGGGTGGCGGCTTAATGAACCGAATGTATAGACCTGCTCTAAGTAAACATCATCTAACCCGGTGCGATCTTTTAAGATGCGGTACGATGCCGCTTCCAGGTCTTCATTTGGCCGCACCAGGTCACCTAGTAGCGACCATAAGCCTGAGAATTCTTCAAGATCTGACTTTATTAATAAAACTTTCAACTCTTTTTTGTCATAACCGAAAATCACACAGTCAACTGAAATAGCGATATTGAAATAATCAATATGGCTGATCTTTTCACTTTCTGCAGTCTTTAAATGTTGAAGTTTATCCATGTTGAAGGTTAAGGCAAGGGCAGGGAGGGCAAATGTATGGCAAAACAGTATTGAAACATTTTGCCTTCCGGGAGTTTCCTTATTTTTTGGGTAAATATCCGATTTGGTGAGACGCGATAATACAATTAGCAGGGGTTAGTTGCGGGATATATATTTTTGAATCTTAGTTTTTATACTTTTCTTATTTTTCCGGTTGCTTATCGTGCTCAGTTTCAATAAAAGGCACATTAACTTTACCCGATAATACAGAACATATGTTCTCAAAAGAAGCTACTCAAAAGCTGCAAACCTCCACTACCCGGTTAATGAAGGAACTGGAGAAAGGAAAAATTCCTGTAAAAGAAATCGAAAACCTCAGGGATATACTTCGTTTTCATGAGTACAGGTATTATATACTCAATGATCCGTTGATATCAGATTATGAATATGACCAGCTTTATAAGATGCTGGAAAAAATGGAAGAAGACACTCCTTCATTAGTAACCGCTGACTCACCAACTCAACGGGTGGCAAAAGGCCTTACAAAAGATTTTCCAACCGTACAGCATCTCGTTCCCATGTTGTCGTTAGATAACTCGTACAATGAGGAAGACCTGAAGGACTTTGATCGCAAGGCGAAAGAACTTACCGGTGCAAATAAAATAGAATATTGTGCGGAGCCTAAGTTCGATGGCGGAAGTATCTCGTTAATTTATGAAAATGATATGTTGGTCCGGGGTGCAACAAGAGGAAATGGTACGGAAGGTGATGAAATAACTACTAATATCAGGCAAATACGTTCAATCCCTTTATCCGCTGCATTTTCAAAATATGGATTGCAACAGGTGGAAATAAGGGGCGAGGTATTGATTAACAAATCCAATTTTGCAAAATATAACCAGAAACTGGTAGATGAAGGTTTGCCCCCGTTGGCTAACCCGCGCAATGCGGCGTCTGGTACCCTGCGTATCAAAGACCCTGCAGAGGCAAGACGCAGAAACCTGGAAGCATTTGTTTATAACATCAGCGATTATACATTAATAAAAGGTAAAAAAGTTTCTGACCTGTTACAAACCCACTCCGGTTCGCTGGAACTTTTGTGGGAACTTGGTTTCCGCAGCCCGAAGAAGGAAATGAAAGTTTTCTCATCGATTGATAAGATAATTGATTTCTGCAACGAGTTTGAAGTAAAACGGGATAACCTGCCTTATGAAATAGACGGCATGGTTATAAAAACAAATAAAGTTGAACTGCAGGAACAAATGGGTATGACCACCCATCATCCAAGATGGGCTATTGCATATAAATTCAAGGCAAGGCAGGGTACCAGTAAATTATTAAATGTAGAGTTCCAGGTAGGACGGACGGGGTCCATTACTCCTGTTGCAAAAATTCAACCGGTTGCAATCGGAGGGGTAACGGTCGGTTCTATTTCATTATTCAACGAGGATGTAATAAAGGAAAAAGACCTGATGATCGGAGATAGTGTGTTGGTAGAAAGGGCAGGGGATGTAATACCTTATATTGTAAAATCGCTGGCGGATGTAAGAAATGGAACTGAGAAGAAAATAAAATTTCCAACTACATGTCCTGTCTGCAGCAGCAAATTGTACAAGGAAGAAGGAGAAGCGGTGTGGCGTTGTATCAACATAGAATGTCCCGCTCAGGTAGTGGAACGCATCATTCATTTTGTAAGTAAGGATGCCATGGATATCCGCGGCTTTGGTGAAGCAAATGTTCGCAAATTCTATGAACTGAATTTACTGAAGGATATACCGGGCATCTACACACTGGATTTTAAAGCAATAGGAGAAATGGAAGGGTTTGGAAAAAAATCCATTGACAATTTGCAACAGGCAATCATTAATTCGAAAGGCCAGCCATTGAACCGCCTTATATTTGGATTAGGCATCCGGTTTGTGGGTGAGACGACGGCAAAAACATTAGCCCACGCCGTTAGTCACTTGCTGGATTTTAAAAATTTTTCTTTGGAACAATTGCAGAACCTGGAAGATGTAGGGCCAAAAGTAGCGGGCAGTATTCATCATTTTTTCAGTAACCAGGACAATATCCAGATGCTGAAGCAACTGGAAAAACTGGGACTTCGATTAAACAATGAAAAGAAAGAGCTGGCAACCGGTGGTAACCTTGAAGGATTGACTTTCTTATTTACCGGGACCTTGCCTACTCTAAAAAGAGGATCAGCCGAAGAAATGGTGGAGCAGAATGGTGGAGCAATAGTAAGCGGTGTTAGCAGCAAGCTTAACTATCTTGTGGTTGGCGAAGATGCCGGCAGTAAATTAGAGAAGGCAAAAAAGATAAATACCGTAAAAATTATATCCGAATCCGAGTTTTTATCCATGATAAATAAAAAATGATTAGGTTATTTGAAAGAAAAAAGAGTTAACTTAGAACTATGCTTGTCCATAACCTTAATATAAAAGCCGCATCCAATCCCGGTCAAAAAATAGCGAACCATGATTAAGAAAATCCCCGGCGAAGTATGGAAACCATTGCAGTTTCCCGGCTGGAAACAATTGAGAAATAAGTATGCGTTATCTTCTGCAGGTCGCATAGCCAGTTACAAAGAAAAAATACTTCAGGATGGTAAATTGCTCAACGGATCGTTGACTACCGGTTACCGTACGTTGAACCTTCATCGTCCCGGTAATAAAGGCACGTTGTATATACACCGTGAGATAGCGAGACTGTTTGTGAAACGGTCTACCGCGAAGCATAAGTATGTGATCCATAAAAATCATAATAAACTGGATAATAGTTTTAAAAATTTACGTTGGGCAACGCTGGAAGAGATGATAGGCCATCAGCAGGATAGCCCTGCGAAGATGGCGTATAAGAAAAAACAGGCGAATAAGACCGTTGGTTTGAAACTTACCGCTTCGCAGGTTAAACAAATCAAAGACAAACTCAACGATAAGAAAAGAAAACTAACTATCCGGCAGATCGCTGATAAGTATAACGTGAGTGAAATGACCATGTACCGCATCAAAAGCGGGGAAAACTGGAAAAGGATAAAATAATACCCTCAATCATCGGAATTTAATACTGTTTGTCATCCCCGCAATTCAGCGGGGATGATTTTTTTCTGCCCACATGATGGTATCAAATGACTATTCGTTTAACGTATCCCAACGCTTTTACCCGAGTATCATTTTTAATTTTCCCTGTTCATCCTTTCTTTTCTTCATTTCATACATCATTGCATTGCTCCGGCTGTGTATTCACTTCATCTTTGTGTTGTAATTGAAACAGCCATTAAACCTTATTTATAAGAAAATAATTACAAAGCGGACGGGCAAAAACGGGATTGAAGACGCAATAAGATGGCAGATTGGTTATGGTAAACCGCTGCGCCAACAAGGGCGGCGGTTTTTTAATTTTTGTCCGGGAAACACAATTCATACACCGATTTTCTCAATTCATACGCTGAAAAACCAACTGGCTACCGGGAAAAAGGAACAACGATTAATTTACGTTAATTTGTATTTATGCAGACCAGCCGGTATAGTAGCAAGGAACCAATCGTTTTTCTTTGGTTTATGGTTCCCTATGTGTTCTTTATGAACTGGCTGATCTTCGGTCAATGTTTTTTTAGTTCTTTGAAAGGGTTTTTTACCGCATTCGGCACATCGATACTGTATTTTGCCTTTATTTATTTTTTGTTCGGCATTGTTGCCGTGTTAATAAAGAAACGCTTTCCCGGCGACAGTGAATTTTTTATACGCATAACAACAATGCTGCCTGTTTTTTACCTGATGAACCTGCTGATGATACAGGGTGTTTATTTATTTTATGAAAATGTTCCGGTTGTTTCCTGTCAACCGTTAAGATATAATGAGTGGTGGATAACAGGCTTTGGCTGCCTTTGCAGTACGGTTATTACATTTATAAATGAGGCCATGGTAGGCTGGGAAAAATGGAAAGCATCTATAACCGAAACAAGCCGGCTGCAGAATACATACCAGAAAAGCCGGCTCCTGGTATTAAAAAGGCAGATCAACCCCCACTTTTTGTTTAATTGCTTTAATTCATTATCAAGCCTGATAAATGAAGAAGGAGATGATGCTGAAAAATTCCTGGATGAAATGACAAAAGTGTACAGGTATCTTTTAAAAGGCGATAACGAACAATTAGTTCCGCTGGCAGAAGAATTGAAATTTATCCAATCTTATCTTTTTTTGACCAATACCCGGTTTGGCAACGCCTTGCAGATTAAAATTGAAGTGGATGAAAATGACAAAGGAAAAAAATTACCACCACTAAGCCTGCAGGTTGTACTGGAAAATACCATTTACAGGAATGCTTTCAGTAAGGCAAGCCCTCTCTTTATACGAATTTTCAGTTGTGGTGATGACAAACTGATAATTGAAAATAACCAGCAATTAAAACAGACAAAAGATAGTACGGATTATGAAGAAGGGCTGGATAATCTTGTAAATAAATACCAGTTACTAAATCAGCAAAAAGTGGAGATACTGGAAACAGAATCAGAAAGAAAAGTTGTTTTGCCGCTTATTTTATCGCAGGAGGTATTGTTATGATAAATTGGGTGAAGCCATCAAAAGTGGAATTATATTCCTTTATCATTCCAATGCCTTTTATCGCTCTGGCGTTGAATTCGATTATGTACGGCAGCAGGGTTTACACCGACGTGCGTATATGGCTTATTTCTTTTCCGCTGATTTATGTGATCGGTATTTCATCCTGGTATTCGCAGGTAGCGTATAATCGTTTTATAGAAGGAAAATTCCCTTCGCTGTCAGAAAGCAGCAAACGCATTATTGCGAAGTCGCTGACCTACCTCTTAATTATGTCGCCTTCGATACTGGTTATTTTTTTGCTGTATGACCGGTTACATATTCTCGGGTATTCACTACGTCTTAATGATATACGGTGGGGGTTGATACTAGGGGTTTCGGTAAATCTTGTTTTTATCGGTTTGTGGGAAACAATCTATATTATAAACAAATACAAAGAAAGCCTTGCCGAAAAGGAATTGATTGAAAAAATGGGAACTGAGCAGGAGTTTGAAAATTTAAAGAACCAGGTAAACCCGCATTTTTTATTCAATTGTTTTAATACGCTTTCTTCATTAATAGAAGTGGATAGAAGCAGGGCTGAAATTTTCCTGGATGAATTGAGTAAAGTATACCGTTATCTTTTGCGGAACAACGAAGATGGAGTAAGCACCGTTGAGAATGAAGTAAAATTTATTCAATCCTATTACCAGCTGATGAAAACCAGGTATGGTGACGGATTGAATATGAATATTGAGATTGACAAGCGTTATTATCCCTACCTGTTGCCGTCATTAAGTTTACAATTGCTTGTAGAGAACGCGGTGAAACATAATATTGTTTCAAAGCAACAGCCTTTAATGGTAGAAATATTTACAGCGGCAGGTAATAAACTGGTGGTAAATAATAACCTTCAAAAAAAACAACAAAAGGAAAAATCAACCTATATAGGGCTGAACAACATAAAATCTAAATATGCGCTGATGAAACAAAAAGGTTTCCAGATTGTAGAGGGAGAAAAAAATTTTATGGTTGTATTGCCGCTTATATGGAATGAGGCAAACAGTATTAACACACAAAAAGGAGTTATGTAAAACTTATAATTCCTGTAAAACAACAAGCATATGAAAATTCTGATTGTAGAAGACGAAGATTTGGCAGTAAAAAAATTGCAAAAGACATTGGCAGCCGTAGAAAAAGAGGCAGACGTGGTCGGAATTGCCGACAGTATAAAGGGAACTGTGGAATGGCTGGAACAAAACCCGGCACCGGACCTTATTCTTATGGACATTGAACTGGCGGATGGTCAGAGCTTCGAGATCTTTAATCTGACAGAAATAAAAAGCCCCGTAATATTTACTACATCTTATGACGAGTATGCTTTAAAAGCTTTTAAAGTAAACAGCATCGATTACCTGCTGAAACCTGTGCAAAAAGAAGAACTTGAAGCCGCCTTAACGAAATACAAGAAGATGAAAAAAACGTATAACCCGCAGGGACCGGCCAACGAAGGTGTTAACCTGGACAGCATACTAAAAGAGTTGCAGCAAAAACTGCAACCGAAAGAATACAGGAAACGGTTCCTTGTAAAGCATGCACAAAAACTGGTAAGTATAGAAATCGATGATATCAGTTATTTCTTCAGTGATGGCCGGTTAAATTTTTTCAAAACTGCCGATAACAAAAAGTTCGTTGTAGACTACACTATGGACGAACTGGAAGATATGCTGGACCCTGAAAGATATTTTCGTATCAGCCGGTCATTTTATGTTTCTGTAGATAGCATCGACAAAATTGATGACTATTTTGGCAATCGTCTTATATTAAACTTAAAGCCTGCGGTGGATAAGGAAGCGTTGGTAAGCCGGGAAAAAGTAACTGATTTTAAAAAGTGGATGGGCAAATAAGAATTACCAGCTAAGATTTTGATTCAACTCTGATCGCTGCCCTTTTCATCTGATTTTATACAGAGCTTACGGCTCTGTTTTTAGTTTCTGCACGTCTTTACTTACCCTGCTGATTTCCGGATTTAAAATGCAATCAGGAAAATCAATGCTGATAATCTTATTTTGTCAAACACTGCATTCGTTTGTTTGATTCGTTGTCAGCACTCCTACCGGTTCATGTCACACTATTTACAGTTCATTCACCTGTCGCATAAAACAAACCTGTAAATAACAAAACTTCGTATTGCCTGCGGTCAAAAAAAGCCAACCGCTTATTATAAACCTTATTCAAATTAAATTTTTATGACAACAAATTCTTTGACAGGTAAAAAAATCCTGTTTGCCAATTTCCCCGCCGACGGACATTTTAACCCGTTGACAAGTCTTGCCGTTCATTTAAAAAAAATCGGGTGTGATGTAAGATGGTACACTTCTGCTACCTATACCGGGAAGCTGAAAAAATTAAACATTCATCATTATCCTTTTAAAAAGGCAATAGATGTTAGTAATAATGATTTTGATAAGGCATTTCCTGAGCGGATGCGAAAAAAGACGCAGATCAGCAAACTGAAATTTGATATCATCAATGCATTTATATTGAGGGGCCCGGAGTATTATGCGGATATGCTCGACATCTATAAAGAATTCACGTTTGACCTCCTGGTTGCTGATTGTGCATTTACCGGAATTACGTTTGTAAAAGAGCTGATGAATATTCCTGTTATCGCAATCGGCGTTTTGCCGCTCACTGAAAATTCAAAAGACCTTCCACCTTCAGGATTGGGAATGGAACCATCTTATACATTTGCCGGAAAAATAAAACAGGCTTTACTGCGTGGCATCACAAACCTTTTCATTTTCCGCGGACCTAATAAAGTGATGCATTTATTACTTGATAAATATAAGATAGCACATAAAGGCGAAAGTATTTTTGACCTTCTTGTAAAGAAAACTGACCTGTTATTGCAAAGCGGTACACCTGGCTTTGAATATTATCGCCGGGATATGAACAAAAATATCCGCTTCATCGGGCCGTTGCTACCTTATCAATCTGTCAAAAATCAGCCACAGTGGTTTGACGAGCGATTGAATCAGTATAAAAAAGTAGTATTAGTAACCCAGGGTACTGTAGAAAAGGACATAAATAAAATACTGGTGCCAACCCTTGAGGCATTTAAGAGCACAGATACATTGGTTGTGGCTACCACCGGTGGATCGGGTACTGCGATACTGAAAGAAAAATATCCTCAGGCAAATTTAATTATTGAAGATTTTATCCCTTTTGCCGATGTAATGCCATATTCAGATGTGTACATAACGAATGGCGGCTATGGCGGTGTAATGCTGGCAATTGAAAACCGTTTGCCGATGGTAACAGCGGGTGTGCATGAGGGAAAAAACGAAATCAATGCAAGGGTTAGCTATTTTAAATATGGCGTCAACCTGAAAACAGAAACCCCGAAACCTGATCAGATCCGTAATGCTGTAAACGAGATAACGAATAATAAAATTTACCAGGCGAATGTTGAAAAATTAGCCAATGAGTTCAGCCGGTATAAACCGGTGGACCTATTTACGAAGTATGTTGAGGAAATAATGGGTAACAGTAAAGTAGTTCCTCTTTCACGATTGGAAGCAGAAATTTACTAATACTGTATTCTGCGTCCTCTATTGTTACTGGTGTGGTTCATAATCCGGGTAAAAAAATGCAAATTATTAAATGAAGTGTATTTGTGTAAAGTACCCTTGCTTCAAACCCTTCTGGTTGCCGGAAGGGTTTTTTATTTCCAATCTATTCAGGGTTTCCGGCAATTCATAACGGTTGTACTTTTCAAGCGACAAAACCCGTCGCAACTTTACAGCAGATTATTAAATACCATTAAACCTTATAATTATGAAAAAGATAGTATTCACCGTGGAAGTTTTAATTATGCTAAGCATACTTCCTGTTGTTTTGATCCTGGCAATGGCAAGGTAATAATGTGCAACTCCGAAAGTTTTCATCAGAAGCTGCAGAACGAAATACCGGTGACGAAGAATAGCTAGACGATTATTTTTCACATGGCGTCAAAGGATACATTTTATAAGTGTATCCTTTTTTATTTGTTGCAGGAATAGCCCGCAAAGCGGTTACACCATGGAGTAAATTCAATTACATAGCTGGATTTATATACACGACCGGCAATCACTTCATACAAGCTATTCTTCATTTCATACATCGTTGCATTGTCCCGTAGTGAATTGATGGAGAGATTTGCTACAGATATTTTAATCATTAAAACTTAAATAGTATGTCACGGTTCAACATTTTTAACCAGATACATAAATCACTCCGTGTTTTATTGTATGATACTGCTGCGTTGATCGGCCGCACTGATTTCGAAGATCCTGATCAATATGAAATAATCGCCGGGAGGGTGAGAGAAGTAACGGCTGCATTTGATAACCACGCAAAGCATGAAGATACATTGCTGCTACCCATGATTGAGGGATATGAGCCTTCAGTTGTTGACGCTTTCGAAATGGAGCATGTTGAAGATCATGCGTTGAGCCGGAAGCTGAACGATTCGCTAATGGCTCTTGATCTGGCCATTTCCACTGAAGCAAAGCGGGAGTTAGGCAATTCGCTGATGCATTCATTTATTGAGTTCATGATCTTTAACCTGAAACATATGTATAAGGAAGAGACGCTGCTGAATAATATCTTATGGAGATACTACAGTGATGTGGAATTGCTCGAGACAAACAAAAAAATTGTTTCAGTCATTCCACCTATAGAAATGGCTTTTTCATCACAATGGATGATGCGGGCATTGAGTGATACTGAAATAGCAAACTGGCTCCGCAATGTTGAAAGAAACGCACCTGAACATGTTTTTCGCCCATTATTAGCTACAGCAGAACGGGAATTGGAAAAAATAAGATTCCGTAAAATTCTCGAAGGCCTTACTGTAGGGGCGATGATTGCTTCGTAAAAATTTATTTATAAAAAAACCATTTAATCAAAAAAAATGAAAAAGTATTTATTTATAGCAGCGGCTTCTATCGCTATTGCTATCGCTGTCGTTTCTTATACAGGACCTTTATTTATCCCGGTAAAACCAGTAACCAAAGACAGCCTGGTTAAAAGAGGAGAGTATCTTGTAACAATTATGGGCTGTAATGACTGTCATACTCCAGTAAAAATGGGCCCGAATGGTCCGGAGAGAGATATGGATCGTTTGCTATCAGGTCACCCTGATTACATTCCTATCAGCAAGTTCGATACAACTACATCAAACAAATGGGTATTGTTTGGAATGACCGGTACTTCTATTGTTGGCCCCTGGGGCGTTTCCTTCGCGGGTAATCTTACGTCTGATGCTTCAGGTATCGGCAACTGGACAGAAGAGCAATTCAAAACAGCATTAAGAAAAGGCAAATTGAAAGGTCTTGAAAATGGCAGGCCAATATTACCACCAATGCCCTGGGAAAATTATGTCAACCTGAAAGATGAAGACTTTTCCGCCATATTCGCTTACCTGAAATCTACCAAACCTGTGAGGAATATAGTGCCGGCGCCGATTTCCCCTGACAAACTTTCAAATTATATAGCAAGCAATCATTAAACAAATAACCATTAAACTATTTTATATGATACTCAAATCACAAAAAAGAAAATCGATGAAGGGTTGGATATTCGCAATATCGCTCCCCACGATTATCCTGTTATTTTGTCTTTTTTCATTTTCAGCCAAAAAGTATACGAATGATATATGGAACCAGTTGGGCTTAACGCAGGAAAAAGGAATAGAAAGTATTAAGCAAAGTTTTTTACAAGGCTATCTTTATTCCTACGGCGCCAAATCGGCGAAGAATATACTCGCTGGCGAAAAAGCAGCCGTAACCAAAGACCTTCTTACTTACACCAAACAATACCTGAATACAGAAGATTTTAAAAAAGAATACGAAAGGAGCCGCCAGGGAACAAAACCCATGGAACCCTGGAGAAAAACAGCAAAGACAAAAGAAGAAATACGGAAAGAAAAAATCGCGGAGTTGGAGAAATCAATTGCAGACCTTGAAAAGAACATGCCCAAATTCACACCAGAGGTAAAAAAAGTAATGGAGCCGTTGCTGGAAACACAGAAAAATACCCTGAAAGATTATAAAGACCCGGATAGTGAAATGATTGAAATGATGGCAGAAGGAGAAAAGATGTCTGTTGAAAATGACTGGAAGCAATACCGTGAACAAATCAAAAAATGGGAAGAAGAGTACCCGGCAAATGCGAATATTTTTATCAAAAGAAGATTGCAGCAATACCTGGAAATGGCGTCTACTGTTGATTTTTCAGCGGCGGTAAAAGATGTAAACGGCAAAAAGAAATTTGTGAATTCTGCGTATGAGTACAAATCCTCAGAATGGAAGAAAATATACCGTGCGGGTAAAGAAGTAAATGACGTGGCAAGGCCATTTGTAGCAACCTGGATAAAAGAATTACAATAGGAAGAGAAACTCAGAATACGATAAGCAGCAAAAAGCTATTCTTTAAACGGAAGAAAAATTTTCCGGGACAAAGAATAGCTTTTAAATTTATTGATATTTAATACCAAAAATATCTATTGTGATCCTTCCTTCAACATTGAAATTTTTAAAAGATCTAAAAAAGAATAATAATAAACCGTGGTTCGATGCACATCGTAAAGAGTATGAAGCTGCAAAGAAAAATTTTGAACAGGTTATTCAATCGGTGATTGAAAAATATGGAAAGAGCGATGATACGATCAGCCACCTGAAAGCGAAAGATTGTATGTTCCGCATTAACAGGGATGTTCGTTTTTCAAAAGATAAATCTCCTTATAAAACGAATATGGGCGCTTATATAAACCGCGGTGGAAAAAAATCTTTATTCGGCGGCTATTATTTTCATTGTGAGCCCGGACAAAGTTTTGTTGGCGGTGGCTTGTGGATGCCCATGCCTCCGGAATTGGGTAAAGTGCGGCAGGAGATTGATTATAACCTGGCTGAATTTAAAAAAATCATTGGCTCGAAGAAGTTTAAGTCGGTTTATAATGATTTATCGCATGACGCCGAATACACATTGAGCCGTGTGCCAAAAGGATATGATGCGAATAACCCGGCTGCAGAATATCTGAAACTGAAAAGTTTTGTGGCTATGACCAAAGTTTCAGATGCAGATTTAGGATCGAAAGAAATAGTGAAAAAGATTACGACCGCTTTTGAAGCATTAAAGCCCGTGCTTGAATTTATCAATCATTCGTTAGATTAAATACACACACATGAGAAAAAACCTGTTACTGCTGTTTGTTTTATCAGCAGCTATTTGTCATTCGCAAACATTTACTGTTACGTTACCAAAATCATTAAGCGACAAACCGCTTGATGGACGGCTTTTTGTTTTGCTTTCAAAAAAAGAAACTCCTGAGCCACGGTTGGGGTCGCAGTTAACTTTCGGGGTAGATGTTAACGATTGGAAACCCGGCACCACAAAAACGGTAACAACTACCTCTTATGGTTACCCGATTGAAAATTTAAAAGATGTTCCTGCAGGTGAATATTATGTTCAGGCCTTTTTACATATTTATGAAACATTTCATCGGAAAGATGGGTATGTAGTTAAATTACCAATGGAACATGGTGAAGGTGCCCAGTGGAATGTTCAGCCCGGAAATATATATTCAGTGTCAAAAAAAATTTCATTTACACCCTCTGCGAAGTTTGCGTTATCGCTGAGTTTTGATAAAATAATTGAGCCTATCAAAGAACCAGAGGATTCAAAATATGTAAAGCATATAAAAGTTCAGAGTAAGCTCTTAACTGAATTCTGGGGCCGGCCTATGTATATCGGTGCACATGTATTGTTGCCTGAAGGATGGGACACCCATACTGATGTAAAATATCCCCTGGCGATTTTTCATGGTCACTTTCCCGCGGATCTTGCGGATTGGAGAACCACACCCCCGGATGAAAATCTGAAACCAGATACCAGTGCACGTTTCAGGATCACAGGTTACAATAGAATAGAGCAGCAAGAGGCATATAATTTTTATAAAAAATGGACAGGTCCTGATTTCCCGAGAGTGATCGCTATTGAGATACAACATGCGAATCAGTTTTATGATGATTCATATGCGGTTAATTCTGCCAATCTTGGACCATGGGGTGATGCAATAACGTATGAACTGATTCCTGAAATAGAAAAACGTTTCAGGGGTATCGGGCAAGGCTGGGCCCGTTTTGTATATGGCGGATCTACCGGCGGATGGGAATCATTAGCAGTACAGGTGTTTTATCCTGATGAGTATAACGGTTGTTATGCGGCTTGCCCGGACCCGATTGATTTTCGCGATTACACGGTAGTGAACATCTATAAGGACAACAATGCTTATTTCACGGAATCAGGTTTTCAAAAAACACCGCGTGCAGGTATGCGTGATTATCTCGGCAATACAACCATTACCCTACAACAGGCCAATCTGCAGGAATTGGCGTTAGGTGATAAAACAAGAAGCAGGGGACAGTGGGATATATGGGAAGCTGTATATTCTCCAATAGGAAAAGATGGGTATCCGCAACGCATTTGGGATAAGCGTACCGGTGAGATTGATAAAGAAGTGGCGAAGTACTGGCAGCAGAATTATGATTTATCTTATATCATTCAGCGTGACTGGCCGAAACTCGGTGATAAGTGGAAAGGGAAAATTCATATTTATGTAGGTGAATTGGATAATTATTTTTTGAACAATGCTGTTTATTCGGCCGAAGATGTATTGAAAAAATTAAAAAACCCGGATTGCGGTTGCGAAGTGGATTACCAGCCAAGAGCAGAGCATTGCTGGAATGGCGATCATACACAGCCGAATTACATCAGTCGTTTACGCTATCACCAGATGTTTATTACGAAGTGGGCTGAAGAAGTAAAGAGCCGTGCACCAACGGGTGCTGATTTAACAAGCTGGAGATATTAACTTAGTATTTCCCACTAAGGCACTGGGTGCACAAAACATTTTCTTAGTGTTCTTTGTGTCCTAGTGGGATTGATTTTTCCTTTTATTCATTACTTAACTCTTCTCTTGTCTTTTTCGGCAACGATTGCACTACTAATTCATACGAATCATCAATCATTTCCCTGAGTAATTGCAGTGATAACCGCCCGTCAACAATCACAGTATTCCAGTGTTTTTTGTTCATGTGATAACCGGGCTGAACGGCGTCATATCTTTCACGCAGCTCAATCGCTTTATCCGGATCGCATTTTACATTGAATCTAAAGGTTTCACTATCCAATGAAGTCAAAAGAAACACCTTTCCTTTTACTTTAAATACCAAAGTATCAGGTCCAAAAGGAAATTCTTCCGTCACGCCTTTTTTCTTCAGGCAGTAGGTACGGAGCGATTCAATATTCATAACTTTTCCGGCGGTTTTTTTAGTTTTTAAAATTACTCTCTTTCGGGCGATTGGGTTCTTCATTTTTATTGCCAAAATCAAAATTTATCGTCCGGGCTATTACAAATTGACTTCGAGTGACTACATTTAGGCTACACAGCTTACCGTTATACGCCGCGCTTTTAACTACGCCGGAAGATTGCTAAATAACTAATGCCATATTGATTGAGAAAATTGAGATTTTTATTGTTGCTGTTGTTGTATGAGCAGGGCAAATCGTATTCACAATGCTCTGTACAAACCGGCCCGCCGCCGCCGGTAAGCTCGTTTAATACCGCGGAAAACAGTGCGGCAAACTATATTCCCCCGGGCTCAAACGATATGAACTGGCAGATAGCTTTGGATTCAATCAATGCTGTCTATAAACCCGCCATTGTAATGGATTCTCTTGATAACATTTATTATAACAGGATCGCCTGGATTTCGTTCAGTAAAAAAGGTGAACATAGCGGCAACCGGTATTTTTTTTATAAACATGAGTTTGAGCTTCCCTGTTTCAATCTATGTGGCAAAAGTTACAATGACGAAAATTCATTTTGCCTGAACCTCGATTTATATGCCGACAACTCTATTTATGAGATTTATGTAAATGGGGTTGCGCAAAGTCCCAGCCTGGGTGGAGTGATACCATTGACAAATCCGTTTAATCCGCAGCAAACACAAAGTGAGAAGACGCAGGTGCAACTATGTAAAAACTGGAAGGCCGGACCTAATACCATTATTATACAGGTTGCCTCATCGGCAACGGTTGAAGGAATGATGGCACAAGTATCTTTTAATCCACCTCCACCACCTGATGCGGATACCCTTACTGTCTCTGTTTGCGACGGCGAAACCTACCAGTTTGCGGATAATAATTTATCAACCCCGGGATACTATTATCACTCATTCCAGAGAAGCAGCGGCTGCGATTCAAATGTTGTATTACATTTTGATGTGAAACAAAAATCCGTAACTATAACCGATCAATCGATATGCGAAGGACAAAGCTATATGGGATATACAGAGAGCGGGAGTTATACAACTAAATATACTGCTGCAAATGGTTGTGACAGCACATTTACGCTAAACCTTACCGTTCAGGAGAAACCAAAACCTGATCTTGGAAACGTTACTGCTGTTTGTGATGGTGATTCGATATTGCTTTCACCGGGCATTTACAATACTTACTTATGGCAAGATGGTTCTTCGGCTGATCATTATATAGTAAGGAAACCGGGAGTATATTCACTAACGGCGACGAATGCATGCGGTACCGGAAGCAGCCAGGTGGTAATTAAAAACGGAGTATGTAATATTTTCTTTCCAAAAGCTTTTACACCAAATAAAGATGGAAAGAACGACTACTTCAGGATATTAACCGATTATCTTTTGCAGGAGTATCATCTTGTTATTTACAACCGGTGGGGCCAAAAAATATTTGAAACTTCCGACCGTGCCCACGCCTGGGATGGGAGTTTTAATGGGAAAGAATTGGATACAGGAGTTTACGTATGGTACTGCTCTTTTAAAAGAGCGAATGTTTCTTCAGATATGAAAGGGATAGTTACTTTAATAAAATAGAAAAGAATACCAGGACACATCCGGCCGGTTTTAATTGCCAGGAATCAGAAATATACCGGCCCGATGCATTTTATAATCATTTACAACAATCCCTTCGCCACAAGATATTCAGCTATCTGCACCGCATTTGTAGCAGCGCCTTTCCGCAGGTTATCACTTACTATCCACATGTTCAGCGTATTTGGCTGGCTTTCATCACGGCGCAAACGTCCTACAAACACTTCATCTTTTTCATGTGCATCCATCGGCATCGGGTATCGTTGATTAGCAATATCATCTACCACTACAACACCCGGTGTTTGTTGGAGTATATTTTTTATTTCAATCAAGTCAAAATCTTTGCTGAATTCAACATTCACTGATTCACTATGTCCGCCCACAACAGGAATTCGTACGGTAGTTGCCGTTACACGGATAGTATCATCCCGCATAATTTTTTTGGTTTCCTTTACCATCTTCATTTCTTCTTTGGTATAACCATTTTCCAGGAATACATCAATCTGAGGAATTGCATTCAAGTCAATAGGATATTTATAAGCCCTTTCACCTACCACACCATTCCGTTCATTCATTAACTGTGTTACCGCTTTTACACCAGTACCGGTTACACTCTGATACGTGCTAACTACTAATCTTTTGATGGTATATTTTTTATGCAGCAGATTTAAAGCAACAACCATCTGTATTGTTGAACAGTTTGGGTTTGCGATTATTTTATCATTTGCGGTGAGTATATCCGCATTAAGCTCAGGAACCACCAGTGGTTTTGAAGGATCCATGCGCCATGCGGAAGAATTATCTATAACGGTGATGCCTGCTTCAGCAAATTTTGGCGCCCATTCCAATGAAGTACCTCCACCAGCGGAAAAGATAGCCACAGCCGGTTTTGACGCAATGGCATCTTTCATTCCAACCACCTTGTAATTCTTTCCCTTGAATTCTACTTCCTTACCTATTGACCTTTCAGATGCAACCGGAATTAATTCCGTAACTGGAAAATTCCGTTCTGCCAATACCTGTAACATTTTGGTGCCAACCAATCCTGTAGCGCCAACAACTGCGACTTTCATTATTTTTTAAGTTTTATCGTTTTATTATTTTGGTTTTAATACTCTGCTCATTATTCCAGGAAATGTTCACTGCTTTTAACAACTTCTGAAAGCCGGGGCTGTGTCCGGATGGCCTTCTCTTTTGGAGAAGGTCGGGATGAGGCCAAAAAAAAGCCTTCCGTTTTGGGAAGGCCTGCCAAGCTTTTTATGTTGTTACATACTAAACACTGCAAACCTTCCGTCAGGAATGTTTCTTTATGCGTGTTGTATGTTTCTTATTTGTCATATATACTTCGCAAAAATAATAGCTATATCAACATAAACAAAATAATGGCAACAATAATTTATAGAGAACATTTTATTGATGACCATTTTCTAACTTGTTAAAATGAAGCTTACTCAACTGCTGTTATTCCTTATTCTGTCATTAAAGCTATCAGCTCAAAGCCGTTATGATATTGTAATTGATGAAATAATGGCTGATCCCTCGCCGCAAATCGGTTTACCGAATAATGAATGGATTGAATTAAAAAATGTTTCACCCCTCGCGGTCAATTTGCAGGGCTGGCGTATTGGTGATGCATCCGGGCAAAGTGGTGCAATGCCTGATTTCACGCTACAGCCGGATAGTTCTGTAATAGTATGTACAGGCAGCGCTGTTGCAGCACTATCTGCTTTTGGTAAAACAATTTCTGTTACCAGTTTCCCTTCTTTGGATAATGACGGCGAAAGTTTGTACCTGAAATCTTCTTCAGGAATGATTATCTATGCTGTTGCGTATTCTTCCGCCTGGTATAAAAATGAAATTAAGAAAGATGGAGGGTGGACTTTGGAAATGATTGATACCAAAAACCCATGTACAGGCAGTGATAATTGGAAAGCCAGTGCAGACGAAAGTGGTGGTACACCTGGGAGAATAAATTCAGTTGATGCAATAAACGTGGATGATGCGGCGCCAAAACTGAAGAATGCTTTTGTAACAGACAATCAGACAATCCATCTCGTATTTGATGAGCCGATAGATAGTTTGAGCGGCACCTTCATCAACAACTATAGTATTGATGGTGGAATTACAATAGTAAACGCGTTACCCATCGCGCCATTGTTTAATGAGGTTGAATTGAAATTGAGTCCCGTTATTTCTGCAAATGCCATCTATACTATCAGCATAAATAATATTACGGATTGCAAGGCGAACATAATTAGTACAGATAATACTGTGAGAGTGGCTTTACCTTCTGATGCATCGGCTGTTGATTTGGTAATTAATGAAATTTTATTTAACCCACGCCCCGATGGCTATGATTATGTGGAATTATATAATAAAAGCAACAAGGTATTTGATGGGTCGAAAATTTATATCGCTAATAGAAACAGCAGTGGTGTTATCAGTTCGGCAATACAATTGAGTACCCTGCCTTTTTATATTTATCCGGGGGATTACATTGTAATAACAGAAGATGCTGAGAGCCTGCAAAAAAATTACCTTGTTAAAAACCCACAGAATGTTTTAGTTGTCTCGTCGCCGCCATCTTTTTCAGATAATAACGGATATGTAATAGTAACAAATTCACAGGGCGAAATAGTGGACGAAGTTAAATACGATAAAAACTGGCATTTTAAATTAATTGACAATGACGAAGGAGTTTCGCTTGAACGAATTGATCCTGCCGGTACATCACAGAACGCGACTGACTGGCATTCAGCTGCCTCCACAGCGGGTTATGGTACACCTACATATGTCAATTCACAATTTAAACAAACACAAACCGCAGATGCGACGATTGAAATCAGCCCTAAAATATTTTCTCCGGATAACGACGGTCATGATGATATTTCAACCATTCAGTATAAAGTAAATGAACCGGGTTATGTTGCGAATATCACCATTTTTGATGGTGCAGGCCGACCTGTTCGTGTATTGGTAAATAATGGTACAATGGCTTTAACAGGCAACTGGAATTGGGATGGGCTAAATGATAAAGGAACCAGGTTGCCAATCGGTACTTATATTGTTTACACAGAAATATTTAACCTGCAGGGAAAGAAAAAACATTTTAAGAACGCGATAGTATTAGCAAGGCGATTAAATTGATTTCTGATTTTATGATGCCTGGTGTACGCAGATCAAAATAAATGAAGTCTTTTCAAATTATAATGATTGGTATTTATCAGACATCATAAAATCATGCATCAGTCACCCTTACCATATTTTTATCCGGGCGCTATCTGCTACATACATTTTGTCGCCGGGCTTAACATCAAAAGCTTTATAAAATGCTTCGGAATTCATAAGCGGTCCATTTACCCTGTACATATTGGGTGAATGCGGATCTACATTAATCAATCTTCTTACCAGCTCATCTTTTAATTTCTCTCTTGTTATTTGTCCTACGGATAAAAAGAACCGCTGATCCGGTGTGAAGCCGTCAATCTTTACAGTATCCTGTCCCTGCTTTGTCATTTTGAATGCATCGTAAGCTATGTTGCTGCCACCGATATCAGCAATATTTTCACCAGCCGTTAACGCTCCATTCACATGCAGTGAATCCAGCATCGTAAAGCTGTTGTACAATTTTATTACCTGCTGTGTTTTCTCATGAAATTTCATATTGTCTTCTTTGCTCCACCAGTTTTTCAAATTACCATCTTTATCATATTGCGAGCCCTCGTCATCAAATCCGTGCGTCATTTCATGACCGATTACATAACCAATAGCGCCGTAATTAATCGCATCATCAGCATTGGCATCAAAGAAAGGAGCTTGTAATATACCTGCGGGAAAAACAATTTCATTAAATGTCGGGTTGTAATATGCATTGATGGTCGACGGCGTCATGCCCCATTCTGTTTTATCAACCGGCTTTCCCACCTTTGCCACCTGGTACTGGTATTCATTCTTATCACAGGCTACTAAGTTTTCGAAATATTTATTTCTATCAATCGATACTTTACTGTAGTCTCTCCATTTATCTGTGTATCCGATCTTTTTTATAAACGCATGCAGTTTGTCTTTTGCTTTCACTTTTGTAGAATCACTCATCCAGTCAAGATTATTTATTCTTGCTTCAAATGCTTTCTGCAAATTATTTACAAGATCAAGCATTCTTTTTTTGGCGTCCTCTGTAAAATATTTTTTTACATAAATTTCACCTAACGCATCGCCGAGCATGGCATCTGTAGTCCGTATCATTCTATCCCAACGTGGTTTCATTTGTCGCTGACCATTCAACGCTTTTCCAGTGTAATCGAATTTTGCATCTACAAAACCGCTGCTTAGTGAATTGGCATAATCATCTACAGTATGAAACTTCAGATAGGCTTTCCATGAATCAACAGGCGCCGTCTTCAGTAATTCATTCACCCTTGTATAAAATCCGGGCTGCGATACATTTACTGAATCCGCTTTTATGCCCATGGCTGCAAGCGTTGATTTCCATGCAAACACCGGCATTTGTTTATCAAGATCTGCCACGGCCATTTTATGATAATTACTTTCCGGATCGCGGAGCTCCACATTTGTTTTGTGGCTGCCGGCAATCTGTTTTTCCAGGTTATATACTACCAATGATTTTTTTGCAGCCGTTACAGAATCATCACCGGTGAGCTGAAAAATTTTCTGTACATAGGTTTGATAAGCTCGTACAACAGCCAGTGTCGCCGCATCTGTTTTAAAATAATAATCCCGGTCGGGCAAGCCCAAACCATCCTGTACAAAAATGGCAATGTTATAGCCACTATTTTTTTCATCAGCGCCTGCGCCCACTGCAAATAAAAGATTGTTATTGTTCACCTGTTGCTCTGTTACATACTGCAATACGCTATTCGCATCTTTAATGGCATCTATCTTATGCAGGTAAGGTTTTACCGGATCATAACCCAGTTTTTCTATAGCAGCACTATCCATTGCGGAGGCATAAAAGTCTCCGGTTTTTTGTTCAATACTTCCATCGGCAAACTTTCCTTTGGATAAGCTATCCAGTATACTATGTAAATTTTCCTTCGTGCGGTTAAACAATTCGAGGCTTGCGCCGGTTCTGCTTTCTGTAGGACCAATCACTGCGTTTTTAAGCCACTTGCCATCTGCAAATAAAAAGAAATTATCGCCGGGTTTTACTGTAGAATCTATAGCGGATCTATTGATGAATTCCTTTTCCACTGTTGAATTTGTGGCAGAAGGTGTATTGCAGGAACAGCAAAATAAAGACAAGCCTGCAGACACAAAAAGAAAAAGTTTTTTCATACGCTGTGTGGTTTAATTTATAAATTTTGAAGAAATTTAAAGATAAAGATTATTCTATAGTGAGCCAGAGCACTATAATGACCGGAGTTTTTACAGGAACAATGGTAATTTTTTTACTTAATCAACTTTTCTTCTCTGTATTTGTTTCGTAGTGTTATAACTTGTAAAAAAATAATTATGCCAATAACAGTTGGGACAAAAGCGCCCCCGTTTACATTATTTAACACCGAGCGTAAAGAAGTTTCATTAAGCGACTATGCCGGAAAAATAGTAGCAATGAATTTTTTCCCGGCAGCATTTACCAGCGTTTGTACACAACAAATGTGCAGCAGCCGTGATGAACTAAGTTATTATAATGATCTTGGTGCCCAGGTAATCGGCATATCTGCAGATATGCCTTTTTCTCTGAAAGCCTTTAAAGAGAAACACCAGATCAATTTTGAATTGCTTTCAGATTTTAATAAAAAAACTATTCATGAGTATGAAATGTACCACTGCAATTTTATATGTGGCCTTAAGGGAGTTGCAAAGAGAGGCGTGATTGTGATTGATAAATCGGGAACTGTAGCGTATGCTGAAGAAACAGTGACTACCGGTA
>Ga0207689_10000896_pt1 | contig 28598 bp, 17 predicted proteins | sample KBSMisM52_FD_184312 | JGI IMG/M metagenome (GOLD analysis project Ga0207689, IMG submission 184312) | Miscanthus rhizosphere microbial communities from Kellogg Biological Station, Michigan, USA - KBS Miscanthus M5-2 (SPAdes) (version 2) | ecosystem: Host-associated > Plants > Roots >...
ATGTTGCCCAGATTGATCAGTGCACCCGCAATATCTTTCTGTGCACCGACCTTTTGCGCCAGCAGCAGCGCCTCCTCTCGCATTCCTCTAGCTGTGTTGAGTTGCCCCTGATCCTCAAACACACTTCCCATGCAAGTAAGTGCCTGTGCTTCACCTCGAGAATCGCCGGTCGCCGCTAGAATGGCTTTTGCTTCCTCACCGCTACGGGTCGCGTTGGAAAATTCCCCAAGATTACGGGATGACCAGCATTGCTGTAGCAAGGCCTGAGCAACCAGCAATCGTAACCCTAGCTTGCGGGCTTTACTCAGGGCCTGCGATGCCGCAGCTTGCTCACGCCGATAATCAGAAATTGAGTCTGCTGCTGAAGCTTCAGCCAGATCGATACGGGCATCTTCCCGCGAGGGAGGTGAGGCCCTTCGCAGCCGGTCAACTGTGATCAAACCATCCGTGCCTTTTCCCGCAGAAACCTGAGCCCTCACAAGTCGCAAACCGTACTCTAGATCGTCGGGAAAAAACGTCCAAAGCGACCGATAAATTTCAACAGCCTTTTCCCATTCATGTGTGTTCTCTCGATATTGAGCTTCGATCGACAGTCTGTCCTTTTGCGACAGGGCTCCAGCCAAGTCAAATGCAACTTCTGACTCACGCATCGCCTTGTCGTCGTAGCCAAGCTGTTCCCACGCTGCTCCAAGAGCCGAATGGGTCATTGCGTTTTTGGGATCGGTTTGAACAGCTTGCTGGAAAAGATCACGTGCGGCCAAGGCATCGAAGGCGCGGAGTCTGGCGAGGCCTTCGGCGTAATACTTTGCAGCCTCGGTGCTGACAGGTTCGGAAGCTTGCGTCGCAGCCAACTCCTCCTGAGACAGTTGTCCCACTCCGCACTGCCTTCGCAGGGATTCACCTAAACGTCTTACCAGGTCAAAAAATTGACTCTCCGTACCGGTCTCTGAAGTCGTCGCGATGGTTTCACCGGCTGAGGTGTCATGGACTCGCAGGTCCACGCGAATGGCTCCGTTTATGTCCAAATACGAACCCAGCACCACCAAATTGGACCCGAGACTTTCAAAGATTCTGGATAGGCTTTCATCCCTCATCTCACCGTCCTGCAAAGCGAGGTCCGCTTTAACTCGTGCTACTGTCTCGCCCGGGATTGTTCGGAGTTTGCCTCCGGCTCCGAGTTCAGTGGTGAGCATTTCTGCCAGTGCTGTAGAAACCCAGGCTCTCTCGGGTGCACCCGACAAGTTCTTGAAGCCAAGAACCGCAACCGATCGGCGACTACTACTGCCTTCTGAGGAGTGGCGTATGTACGAGCCAATAGCAACGGCAATTAGAATCAGGACGAATACCCCGAGATATAGCCAAGCGCCCCAAGTGGACCGCTTAGCCAGCGGCTGCCGACCCTGCTGAACCCGCGCTAAGTCGAATTCGAGCTCGGCAGCTGTCTGATAACGCTGCGCCGGATCCTTATTGAGCGCCTTCAAAATTATGAATTCCAATTCTCGTGGTATTTCCGGATTAAGGTCACGGGGAGATTTTGGTACGGAATTGAGGATGCCGTTGATCAATGCTGGACTGTGAACTTGGGGAAAGGGTCGTTTGCCAGTGGCCATTTCGTAAAGCACGGCGCCTGCCCCCCAGATGTCGCAGCGCGTATCGACTTTGCCGCCCCGCAATTGCTCCGGCGCCATATAGGGAAGCGTGCCCGCGAATTCCTGCGACTGAGTCAGTCGGCTGGTTGTAACGTCCGATTCAGTGTGGAAGAAGCTTGCAAGTCCGAAGTCAAGAATTTTCAGCAAGCCCGACGGTGTCAACCGTAGATTGCCTGGTTTGAGATCGCGGTGCACGACCTGGCGGCTGTGGGCCGCTGTCAAACCCTTTGCCAGTTGGATGCCGAGATCAAGTACTTGCGCAGGTGGCAAATGACGATTTGCCAGCATTTGATCGACCGTCACTCCGGGGATGTAGGCGGTCACCAGGAAATCAATGCTTCCTTGAGTAGCGAATTCGAAGACAGTAGCGATATTTGGGTGGTCGAGCCTGGCTAGAGCAAGGGCTTCGTGTCGAAACTTTGAGCGGGATTCTTGGTCGGAGAGTGCGTCTACGGGTAGCACTTTTATGGCTACGTCCCGGTCCAAACGTTCATCATGAGCCCGATAAACAACACCCATTCCCCCGGCTCCGATTTGCTCAACAATGCGGTAATGGGAAAGGGTTTCGCCCTGCACGTGGCCCTCGTAGCACGTCGATGTTAGGGATTTTCGGACCTATGCATCAACCCCTGGTCACCGGTTCGTCGACTGACAATGAATAGTTTCAACCATTTCCCGATGTTGGGAATAGGCAAAAACAGCAGTCTTAGGCACAGTTGTTATGAAAACCCGAAAATTTCGTATGTCATCATGAATAGGCCGCCAGACCGGCCTAATGAGTAATGAGCAGTGCTAATTGTTAGGCGAAATGACGCGACCATACTCAGAGGCACGGGCCAGTCGATCGAACAGTCGGTAGGTAACGCCAGAGATTCGCGCAATGGCTTCCTCGCCATCACGCTGGTTTTGCATGGGTTGAGGTTGCTTCTGGGACGCAGTTCGGTTCTGGTGGCACTCCGCCGGTGACGCTCCGATGCTAGACTGGCTGGAATTGAGGTCACCCGGATAACTGAGAAATCTGCGATGTGTAAGAGAGCCTGAAACCGACCATGGCGAAACCGATCTTATTAAGTGTGGATGACGACTCCGATGTCTTGCGGGCGATTGAGCGCGACCTCCGCTCGCACTATGGGGCCGAATATCGGGTGATAGGAAGTGATTCTCCCGAAGGGGCTCTCGATCTCTTAAAGCAGTTGAAGGTGCGTAATGACAGTGTGGCTTTGCTTCTGGCCGACCAGCGCATGCCCCGCATGGACGGCGTCGAATTTCTGCAAGAGGCCATGGAGATATTTCCTGGTGCAAAGCGAGCCTTGCTGACCGCGTACGCGGACACGAATGCCGCAATCAACGCGATCAATCACGCCAGCATTAACTACTTTTTCCTGAAACCCTGGGATCCCCCCACGGAGCATTTATATCCACAACTAGATGATTTGCTTGATGACTGGCGGTCTTCCTTCCATCCAACGTTTCAAGGCATTCGGGTATTGGGCACCCGCTGGTCGCCCCGATCGTATGAGCTGCGGGACTTTTTGGCGCGAAACCGTGTCCCATACCAATGGATTGATGTGGAGCTTTCCGCCAATGATCCCGAAACCAAGCGCCTTTTGGAAGCGCTAGGTCCGGAGGCTGCCAGTATTCCTGTGGTGCTTTTCCCCGACGGTACAAAACTCCTGGAAGGTATACCCGCCGGGGTTGCGCAAAAGGTCGGGCTGCGAACCCGTGCGCAGACCAATTTCTATGATTTGGCAATTGTAGGTGGAGGACCAGCGGGCTTGGCGGCCGCTGTGTATGGCGCCTCGGAAGGTCTGCACACGGTGATGATTGAGCGGGAGGCGCCCGGCGGTCAGGCTGGAATGAGCGCTCGCATTGAGAATTATCTCGGATTTCCTACCGGGCTCAGCGGGGCCGATCTGGCGCGGCGCGCCGTAGTTCAGGCTCAGCGTTTCGGAGTGGAAATCCTGGCCCCGCAGGAAGCGGTGGGCATCCGCGCGGAAGGGTCTTACCGAATCCTTCAACTGGCGGATGGAAGCGAGATCTCCTGCCATGCGTTGATGATCGCCACTGGAGTACAGTGGCGGAGACTGGAAGCCCCGGGAATAGACAGATTGCAAGGGGCGGGAATCTATTACGGTGGCGGTGCTACCGAAGCGCTGGCCTGCCAGGGTGAAATTGTTTATGTGGTAGGCGGCGCAAATTCGGCCGGTCAAGCGGCGATGAACTTCGCCCGATATGCCGAGCGTGTCGTTATTCTGGTGCGCGGCGAATCGCTGGCTAGCACGATGTCGCAATACTTGATTGACCAGATTCGAGCGACACCCAAAATTCAGCTATGGACACACGCCAGTGTGGCCGCGGCACATGGCGAAACACATCTGGAAGAGATTTCGGTGCTCTGTTCCGACACTGACAAAGTTGAGCGTGTGCCGGCCAGTGCGATGTTCATCTTCATCGGAGCCCTCCCGAGGACAGACTGGCTGGCGAACATCATCGAGCGCGACGAGCGTGGCTTTCTGTTGACCGGCCCAGATCTTATCCGCGATGGCCAACGTCCAAAGGGATGGACACTCGAGAGAGATCCTTTTTTGCTCGAAACCAACGTTCCCGGCATCTTTGCAGTGGGCGATGTGCGCCACGGTTCGATAAAACGGGTAGCATCAGGAGTCGGTGAAGGTTCGGTGGCAGTGCAGTTTATCCATCAGTACTTGAGCAAGGTGTGAATGATCGACAAATCAGAACTACGTCGCCTCCCGGCATTCGCGGACCTGCCCGACGATCAGATCTCGTGGTTCCTCGCCAACTCGCAAGAAGCACATTTAGCTGCTGGAGATACTTACGTGCGCCAGGGTGACCCGGCGGACACGATGTTTGTCATTCTCGAGGGCCAATTTCAGTGGCGCGGCGAATTCGGAGGCGATCCGATTCTGTTTTCCAGCAAAGCAGGCGATGTGACCGGAGTGCTTCCATTTTCCAGGATGAAAGAGTTCACGGTAACGGGTCGAGCTATGACAGCCGGCCGAGTTCTGAAATTCCCGGCCTCGTTGCTTCCCGAACTCGTGCACCGAATGCCAGACTTGACCACGCGTCTGGTGGCTCTAATGTCCGATCGCATCCGTGAAACTACTCGCATCGAGCAACAGAGAGATCGGCTGGTTTCGCTGGGAAAGCTTTCCGCTGGACTCGCCCATGAACTCAACAACCCAGCGTCCGCCGCGAAACGTGCCACCAGCCAATTGCGTGACATTCTGAAGAAGATCAGAGACGCGAGCCTTGAGTTGGGAAGCCGTGATCTCAGTTCCGCACAGAAATCAGAGATCGAGAAACTGGAAGCCTCATTCACACAACAGGATGTAGTTCCGTCCGATCCTCTGACCATCAGCGACCTGGAAGACCAGATAGACTCGCTGCTGCGCAGTCATGGACAGAACGATTTGTGGCAACTGGCAGCCGATCTCGCGCGAAGGAATATTCAACCGGCGGTGCTGGAATCATTGTTCGCCAAGCTTGACGGAGAAACTGCCCGAGCTGCCTTGGTGAGGATCGCTGCTTCGGCGGAAGTGGCAGGCCTGTTGCACGAAATCGAGAGCAGTACGTCGCGCATCTCGGACTTGGTCGGAGCAATCAAGGAATACACACATATGGACCAGGCTCCGGTGCAAAACGTAGATATCGTAAAGAGCCTGGAAATCACATTGACGATCTTGAATCACAAGTTGAAACAAGGAGTCGTGGTGCGACGCGATTACCAGCGCATTCCCCTTCTAGTGAATTCATTTGGGAGCGAGCTCAATCAGGTGTGGACCAACATCATTGACAATGCCATTGACGCAATGGGCGGAAAAGGCGAGCTCCGAGTTCGAACTTATCGCGAGGATACGAGCGTTGTAGTTGAGATCGGCGACAACGGTCCCGGAATTTCAGACGAGGTAGAGCCGCACATCTTCGAGCCTTTTTTCACCACCAAAGGCGTTGGACAAGGCACCGGCCTCGGCCTGGACACTGTCCAGCGAATTGTGAAGAAGCATAGGGGACATATTCAGGTTAGTTCGAAACCAGGCGATACTCGTTTTCAAGTGTGGCTCCCGTTGGCAGAAGCGTCGACCTAAGATTGACGTCACAGATTCCCTGTGGCCTCTGGCGCCTCCAGATTTTCGCATTCCATGTCAGCAATTCTGGCGAACGATTCAAAACATCCTTCCATTTGGGTCTCAAGGTCGAGCAGGTCCAACATCTTGATGCCGTCGAACGACGGCGTACTCTTCAATCACCACGCCGATTTGCCGAAAGCTGAGCGTTTCAAGCGATGCCTCAACCATGATTCGCCCGACTCGTGCCGGGCAAACCGCAAGTTGCTCGACAAACGACTCATCGGCCGTCTGACAAGGTCGATGGTAGATAGGCCCGGCCTATCGCTTTTCGTTTTCAATTCGAGAGTTGGTGCGAAAAAATATGGCAACGAGCAGGAGGATCAGAAAAGCAGTTAACGCGGAAGAGATCCAAAAAGATTGCCAGTTACGGGTCACAACACCTCCGACTGCGCGAGTGAAATAGTCTATCGTTCGTCCCGAAACCAGAGAGCCTATCAGCATTCCGACTCCGTAGGTCAGGAAAGTAATCACACCTTGTGCTGCACTTCGTAAATGCGCGGGCGCTTCCTGATCCGTATAGAGTTGCCCGGTCATGAAGAAGAAGTCATAACAGATGCCATGGAGCAGGATCGCGACATAAAACATCCACAAACCACCATTCGGGTTGCCATATGCCAAAAGCAAGTAGCGTAGCGACCAGGCAAGCAGCCCCGCGACCAAGATGTTCTTGACAGTAAGACGGCGAAGGATGAAAGGCATGAGCAGCATCATCACAACTTCCGAGGCCTGTCCAAGAGCCATTTTGCCGGCAGCATTCTCCACATGGAGCTCATTGAGATAGGTATTGGTAAAAGAGAAGTAGAAAGTCAACGGAATGCAAGCCAGGACCGACGCGACCGCGAAAACCGCGAACGCCGACCGCTTGAACATCACTAACGCATCAAGCCCCAGGATTCTCCGCAAGGTCACGGCTTGTCCCTGGCTAGTTGGCGGAGTGTGAGGAAGGGTGAGGCTGAAAACACTCATGACGACCGATGCTCCTGCCGCCAAAAGAAATGGAGTCGTGGAAGTTTCGACCCGCATGCGCCCTATGGTGACGCCTATAGCGATCCATCCCAGAGTGCCGAAAACACGGATCAGGGGAAAATCGCGGCCCGTATTTTTCAAATGCTGCAGTGTAAGAGAATTGGTGAGGGCAATCGTAGGGAAATAACAAAGACAATAAGCGAACATCAACGCGTACACTGCACCAAAAGTCGTAACTTTGGTTACACAAAAAAGCAGCACAGCTCCAAAGAGGTGCAAAACCGCCAGAACTCGTTCCGAAGCGAAGAAACGGTCGGCGATCAAACCCACAAAAAACGGTGAGACGATAGAAGCAAGGGCGGTGGTTCCGAACACTGCGCCAGCTTGGGTTCCTGTGAACTTAAGATTGATCGTGAGATAGGTATTAAGGGTGACATACCATGCTCCCCAGATCACATAATTGAGGAACATCATGAGACTGAAACGAATTCTGTCTGAAGTGGTCATCGCCTGACACCATTGTGGGGATGTGGATGAATTACCTGGTTACAGAACTATTTCTTCGCTCGTTTTCGTGCCGGACCATTTAACCAGAGATCGATGGGCCTCTTCACTGCTGGCACTGGGAATGGCAACTCTATTTTTCGTCCTTCGCCGGCCGAGGCGTACCCGGCAAAGAGAGCATGCATTACCACCAAGCCATCTTCACCGGTAACTTTTGAAGTTTCTTTGCCTCTAACACAGCGCGCAAAGTGCGTAAGCTCCTGCGGCGTACCGTAGTTCCAGAGTTCCTCAAAAACCGGATAGCTCCAGCCTCGCGTTGAAGGGGCCTTCTCTACGGCATATCCATAACCTTTCTCACTGTAAGTTGGCAGCGAGTTGCCCCTGGGAAGGTCAGCGTAGGTCACGCCTTCGGAGCCAAAAACCTCTACCCGGTCGTCCATACCGCCCCGTTTCGCCCAACTATTTTCGATCAACGCGATGGCGCCGCTCTCGAATTCGAGGATGCAAACCGCATCGTCGTCCCCTTGCGTCTTATCTCCATGAACGTAAGTTCCCATCTGACAATAGACCGACTTGATCGGCGAACGTCCTAGGAACCAATAGCAAAAGGCAATTCCGTGGCAGCCGAGGTCCATGAACGCACCGCCGCCCGAGCGATTCACGTCCCAAAACCAATCGCTGTGGGGACCGAAGTGCTTTTCGCTCTGTTTAATAAGATGGATCTTCCCGAACGCCCCGGCGTCAGCCATTTCTTTCGCCTTCAAAAATTTGGGTGTGAAAAGGAGTTCCTCTCCGTACATGAGGAGCACTCCATTTTTCTTGGCGGTGCTGATCATCTCCTCTCCTTCGGCAATGGTCACCGCCAAAGGTTTCTCACAGACAATGTGCTTCCCTGCTGCCGCACAGTCCTTGGTCATCTGGGCATGCAGACTGTTTGGCGCAGCAATGGTCACCATCTCGATGTCTTTCTCTTTGAGCATCTCTCGGTAGTCGGTAAACACTCGCGGGACGCCGAATTTTTTAGCGAATGCGGCCGCATTACCCGGAGTGGGCGAGGCCACCGCAACCACTTCGGCGGCCTCCGGCATGATTTGCAACGACGCCGCATGAGCGTCCGCTTGAAATTGTGACCCGATAATTCCGACTTTCACCTTGCCTTCGTTTGCCATTCCCCATCCCCATAATTTTCAGCCTGTTGATTGTTGGTCCAGTAACTCGTTTTACTTCTTAATTGCTGGGAGCATCTGTGATGGTCGCCAGTATACCTGGCAACGGGCTTTCTTCTCCCGGTCAGTCTTACGTCCAACCCCAGCCTCGCGGCCGGATCGTTGGATTATGAGTTACCCGACTTGTAGTGACTTTGAGAAATCCAGCGGCACTGATGGCAAGGTTGGGAAACTCTGAAGCATCTTCAGGACGGTGCAACGGGAGCGAACGGGGAGTGTGTACTGCTGGCGGTCACACTCCCCGTACCCAATTGCACTCTCTAGGAACATCAGGCATGTGCAACATCATGCTGCTTTGTCGCTTCTTGCATTATCGAGGATTTCATGTGCCCTTGCCGGGCCGCTTGTTCCTAATATCTTTACTTTGATTTTACGGACATGTTGATAGTTCACGAAGAACGCCTTGGTTAACTCTTCCGGATTTGTTGCCATCAAATCGATGAAGAATAAAGATGCGTGAGCACGCTCTACTCAGGGTGATAGATGCGAATTCCCTGGGCAACACGATTGATCACGCCACTGGGGCTGGGGTTGTCCGGATTTAGACCTACACGCACACTGAGGTGATATCCAAGCAGTTGAGCCCCAAGGATCTCAAAAGGGGTTCGAATTTCATCCGGGGCTTGCGGAAGCAGAGACGGAATTACCTCATCAAAAGGCAGTCGGTTTCCGTTATCTCTGCCATCATGGTGGCATACGCCGACAAGATATCCGAGGTTCTTTGCGCGAAGTTCGCGAATCAGATCTTCTTCATACGGTCGATTCCTCTGATCATTGGACATTAGACAAATGACCTGAGTGTTCTCGCGAATAAAACTCATCGGTCCGTGCCTCAACCCGAGGTAGGTTTCAGCGATAGCGGGAAACTGGCCGGCAGTCATCTCCAAAATCTTCAAAGCACCTTCCTCCGCCCAACTAAAAAGTGGCGGTGATGCGAGAAGAAGAACTCTGTCTTCGGTTCTGTTAGCGAGAGTCTTCACACGTTCATTGATCACAGTAAACTGTGTCTGCGCTGCAGCCGACGCTAGTGTGATTACCGGCTCCATGGCATCGCCTTTTGTCAAACACAGACCCGCCAGTAAAAGATTCGAAAATGAGCTGGTCATGACCAGACTCTCATCATTGGTGCGTGGATCCAGAACAATCGAGTTAACCAGGGGCGAAGCCGCCAAGCCTCCGCGAGGATTGCAAGTTACTGCCAAATGCCATATATCCGGCCGTAGACGGTGAACTCGGTCGACCACAGCCATACTTTCGGGACTATCACCGGAGCGCCCCACCGACAACAGGACCGTGGCTTCTTCGATGTATCGTTCAGTCGCCAATAGAAGATCAGTGGAAGGTACAGCTATCGATCGCGGCCAAGCCCCCGAAATTGCAGCTGCAACATAAGCCGATGTTCCAGCGCCGGTAATCACCACTCGAGCATCTTTTAGCCTTGTTCGAACTTGTAGCCTTTCCATCCCTTCCCGCACACGTTCGGCGGTCGTCGGCCACAAGGCTGGCTGCTGCTTAATCTCGCGCCACGTATGTCCGCTACTGCTGATGTTTTTCTGTTCAACGCCGGTCATATTGCGAAAGCTCTTTCAAATCGTAGTGAGGATACACGAGAGGGATATATTACGAAAGAAAAAGTAGAAATTCGAAATTAAATTTCGGCCTAGCAACGAGGCCAAACCAGGAAATGCAGATAATTACGTTCCATATTGTCAAAAACAGCAAACTTCTGAAGCAGCCAAAGAGCTACGGGGAATCTATCGTATGTACTTTAATATAAGCATCTTACTTCATATGGAAACGGGCCGGTTGCCTGCTTTTAATCTAGCGAAAAAATAAAAAACCGGAATCGAAATATTATGAAATATTTCGATTGACAACATAATCGAACTCAGTGTATCAGAATTGACAAACGTTTCGAACGTTTTTCATATATTGCCGTTTCTGCTTATTTTTCGCGTGGAAACGCAGATCGTGATCGCGTCGTTCCTGAAATGAAACTCGGCTATTCAGGCCTACTCGAAGTGGTTTTTAAGACGAGGGGGGCCCGGTTCGAATTTTTCTAGTCGGTCTAAATTCTTAGGGGGTCGGTGATGCGTATTCTACTTCGAAGTTTTCGAATATTGTCGGCGCTTTTCCTGGTGAGTTTATGTGTGAGTAACCACGTGGCTGCGCAATCCACATATACCTCGCAGCTGACTGGTGTTGTTAGCGATGCTTCAGGCGCGGTTATCCCGGGAGCAAAGGTCACCCTGACCGATGAAGGTACGAACATTTCCGCAAATAACGTAACCAATGGCAGCGGGATTTATCTGTTTACTGGGGTGCGTCCAGGAACGTACACGATTCGGGTCGAGGCCGCAGGCCTAACTCCCCAGGAACGAAAAGGACTAACGCTGGCAGTGAGTCAGAGCGCGACTCTCGATTTCACCCTGAAACCACAAGCCGCTGCCGAAGTGGTCACCGTCACAGAGCAAGCCCCACTTTTAGATACTGGCAATGCTTCTCTCGGTACTGATGTTACCAATGAATATGTGCGCGATATCCCTCTGTCCAATCGCAGCATGTTCGGACTCGTGTTTCTAGCAGGAGGCGTAACTGAAACGGCCGGCCAGGGCACGAATGATTCCTATCCATCGGGTACGAACTTTGTTTCCAACGGCCAACGCAACGCTACGGCAGAGATTCGCCTGGACGGAGCGCTTACCAGCGCGCCGGAACAGGGGGAAGGCGCAACCACGAACGTGTATTACCAGCCTTCGGTGGAAACCGTTCAGGAATTCAAGGTGGAAAACAACAGCTTCTCCGCCGAGTATGGCAACAACGGCGGCACCGTCGTAAACATTGTTATGAAGCAGGGTACCAACAAGTTTCACGGAAGCGGTTGGTGGTTCGGACAGCGCTCGGCTCTCGATGCCAATGAGTTTTTCAATGAGGCGAATGGAGGCACTAAGCCCGACCACGCACGCGATCAATATGGATTTTCACTTGGCGGGCCGATCAAACAGAGCAAGACCTTCTTCTTTGTTGATTTCGAGGCGATCCGGCAGAACGATCCGTTTAACATTGACGCCATTGTGCCCACGGCGCTTGAACGTACGGGAGATTTCAGTCAATCAGCACGGCCTATCTTTAACCCGTTTTCGTTTACTGGCGCCGTCGACTCAGACGGCAATAAGGAACGCTCGTCATTTGCCATTCCCAATGTGATCGATCCTGGTTTGATCGATCCCATGGGACAAAAAATCATAAACATGTACCCGATGCCTACCGACCCCAACGCGGAACCCGGGACTAACAATTTTCACCAAGCGTCCCTTAATGAGACTACTGGGCGGCAGTTCGACATAAAGATCGACCACAATTTCACCGACAGAAGTCACCTATCGGGTCGTTACAGCAATCTCCATAGTGAGAACGCCATCCCTACCATATTCGGCGATGGTGATTTTAATGATGGCTTTAGCAGCACCACGGATGTTCACAATGCCTCGCTGGAGCATGACTTTACGATCACTCCGAATATTGTATGGACCAACCGTTTTGCGCTGGATCGCGCGATTGCTCCGGTAACTGAGGACTATCCTAAGCTCGAGACGGTGTTCGATCAGCCCGGCGACGCCCCTCTTGCTCAGGCGAATGGTTTGCACCGCTTCCCCACGATTCAGACCGACGGCGACGCGGTCTCCTTATTCAATCAGTGCTGCACGGACACAGGGTTTGCACACACACTCTATTCCTACAGTTCCTCGCTGTCATGGGCGAGAGGACGGCAAATCTGGAAATTTGGTGGGGAGCAAAGACTGTTTTTTAACAATTTTTTCCAACCCGGAAACCCGACGGGCCAGTTCCACTTTACGCAAAGCGTAACTGAGCAGTTTGTTAATGCGTTCGATGATTCTCAGGGAGCCTCATATGCCAGCCTGCTTCTGGGGTATGGCGATCCGGACGATTCCTTCTTGGATACGAACGGGGCGGTGGCAAACAAATCAAAGGAAACAGCGTTCTATTTTCAAGACGACTGGAAAGTATCATCGAAGCTGACATTGAATTTCGGTCTGCGTTACGAATGGAGTAGCCCATATTCGGAGCGGACCAACCAGGTTCAGTTCAGCAATTACAGCGGTGACACTGGCATTGCTGTGCCAATTAGCGCTGTGGATAGTGTTACGGATCCTGACCAGGCGCCAGACCCCAACGTTACTCCCACCACTCTGTTAACCCGGACGGGGGATCTCCTGGGCACTACGGAATTTACAACCTCGGGGCATCGCAATATCCCAGTTGACCGAAACAATTGGGCTCCCCGAGCTGGCTTCGCATACGCAGTAGGTTCCAACACCGTGGTTCGAGGCGGCGCGGGAATCTACTATGGTCTAAACGTCGCAACCAACTATCAAAGCCCGGGCCCAGCCTTTGGTGGTTCCAACGGAATTCAATTTTCGAAAGACAACTTCGACACACGATTTGCTACGCTCGCTGACCCATTCCCGAGCGGGTTTGCGTCTCCACAAGGTGAGAAGTACGGAAAATTGGCGATGTGGGGTTATAACAACGGCAACACTCTAGGCACAACCGAAGCCCGCAACGCTGAAATTTATCAGTGGAACTTGGGAGTCCAACACCTTTTCCGCGGAGGCATTACGATTGGGGCGGATTATTCCGGAAGCCAAAGCAGACACCTGCCATTCAGTTCTGGGTCCAGGACCGGCAACAAAAACTTTCTACCCTCTTCCCTTCGTAAGCAGGTAGTAGCAGCAGCGGCTGCTTGCCAAGCTGAAGCCGCTGACCCGGATAAATGTTTGTCTCCGTCAGGTGCACTCGCCAGCCAGGTTGCCAATCCGTTCCAGTCCCTCTTTACCGGGCCGGACGCTATTTTCAACGAACCCAGCTCCATTTATAACGATGACACAATTCCACTCATCAATCTTTTGCGTCCGTTCCCACAATTCGACGGACAGTTCTCTTCACTTACCGCGCTGGCTGCGAGCGCTTCTTACAACTCATTGCAGATGCGCTTCCAAAAGCGTGCCAGCCACTACGTAAGTTTTGAAGGCAATTACACCTGGGCCAAAGCCATGGATGACTCATCTGCAGGAGCGAATTCGTTCATCACGGATGCACTAAGTAATGGGCGACGCCCGCAAGAGTTGGATAATCTCAAAGCGGAACGTTCCATCAGCGCCAGCGATGCGACTCATCGCATGGTTCTGGCTACCATAGTGAGCCTTCCAGTTGGTCGTGGCTTGTGGATTGGCCGCGATATGAATCGGGCGCTGGATACGATCATTGGGGGTTGGTCGGTTTCGACTATCTTAACTTTCCAATCCGGTACACCAATTCACATCGGAATGAATTCACCTCAGCTAGCCGACGGCGCGCAGCGACCGAATGTTACGTGCTCGCAGGTTTCTTCGGGAATCAGCTACCATCAGGCGGCCATGAATCAAGCGGCCTTTATCAATGGGGGCCCTGAAGATAATCTGGGTGTTTTCAACGATGGATGCTTTGCGGAGCCCGGAGATCAGGTAGCTGGAAATGCGCCTCGATACTTTTCCAATCTCCGGACCGATGGCATCCACAATGCCGACATCTCTCTGAGCAAAGAAATTTCCATACGGGAAGGCATGAAGCTCCAGATTCGTGGAGAATTCTTCAACTTCACCAACACTCCAAGATTTGGCTTGCCGAATACATCCTTTGGTGACTCGCAATTTGGGTGGGTCACCAGCACATTGAATAGTCCGCGACACATGCAATTTGGAGCGCGGTTCCAGTTCTAAAAAGTAAGATATTTGAATTCTCCGAACAGGGCGGCCGAGAGTACCAGCCGCCCATGTTTTCCACTCGACCAAAAATCAGGAGACGTTTTGATATGAAGTTCTCATCGATGTGGTGTGCCCTGGCACTCATCAGCGGACTGACGACCAATGCAGCAGCTCAGCAAACACAGCAGAATTGGACTCATAAGGTTCGTATCGGCGCCTATGGACTGAACCACAGCAACGTCACACTCGAGGATATCGTTCGCAATGCCACCCAAGACCATGTATTCGGCATTGAAGTGGACAATGACATTCCCGGACGCTACGAGAGCTTTCTCGATCCGACAGAAAAATTAGAAGCTCTTCGCAAGGTCTCGGATCTGGCCCACAAGGCGAACAACAAGATTTACGTGTACATCGCCGGGACAGAGTGCATCACTGCGCATGCCGACAGGGCCGCACATTCAGTTGTAAAGGATCACCCCGACTGGCTTCAGCGGAAGATCACGGGAGAGCCGGCGGTGTTCACCGGCGGCGCCGCGTTCTGGATCAGAGAAGGCGATGAGGACGTTTGGATCTCTCCCTATGCACCGGAGTGGCGCAAGCAATACATGCAGCGTGTGCGCGAGATTGCAGCTACCGGTTTGGATGGGATTTATGTAGACATTCCTTATTGGATGACGCACTTCGATGGCTGGGAGGACAGCTGGGCCAGCTTCGACCAATACACCGTCGCAGCTTTCAAAGAAAAGACCGGGCTGGATGCGAAAAAGGATTTAAAGCTCGGCGATTTCCAGGATGCCAATTTTCGCAAGTGGCTTGATTTCCGCATCGACACGCTCACTGACTTTGTCAAAGAGATTCGTGATAATGCGCGTGCGGTAAGTCCCAACATCTTGGTGATTCCCGAAATTTATCCAGGAATCGAAGAGGAAGCGACCCGCGTTGGTTCCGACGTATATGAAATGTACAACGTGATCGACGTAATCGCGCATGAGTATGAATTTGGCAATGGTGGACACATGGCGGCGGTACGTTCGCAGGTTGACTGGTTCTTGTATCAGGCTGGTATGTTGTCATTCCGTGCGTTCGCAGAAGGAAAAGCTTCCTGGATTTTGAACTACTCTTGGGACGGGCAAAAGGAAGTTGCGCCACAAGAGCCAATGAAGAATCTGGCGAATTCCATCGTCATGACCGGTTGCAACTTCTGGGATGCTCCAGGGCACTCGATGGGAGGCTCCAACGATCGAGCCACCCGCAGAGTGATTTTCGAATGGATCGAAAAGAACGAAAAAGAACTGTTTTCTCCACGGCAGCCGCTCAATCCCATCGGCGTTTATTTCTCTCCCAAAAGCCGTGACTACACGGCAAAGGAATTTTTGCCTTCGTACCGAGGGACGATGGTGTTGCTCATCCAGCAACATCGTGCGTTGCAGGTGGTCACGCCTAGAACACTGGCCGGATATCGCGGGAAGACGCTGATTCTGCCTGGTGTCAGCACGCTGAATGAAAGCGAAAAGCAAAGCCTGAAGTCTTTCGTTGACCAAGGTGGACAGGCGGTCGTTCTGGGAGTCGATGCTACGGGGCTTCCCCCGTCGGCCAAGAAGATTGTCCTGGCCAACGATCCGGGCAAAGCGTACTTCAAAGCGCTGGAAAGCGATTTCGCGGCAGGTTCGGCCAATCCTCCAAAAGACCTGCTGGACGTTTTAGGTACTAATAATGATATCCAACTTGATGCTCCTGCGACCGTAGCAGCCAACTTCGCAATCGTGAACGGAACGGCCCACGTTTATCTTGCCAATTTCGGTGGCCTCATACCCGGCAAGGTGGTTGTTCCAACCCCGGTCCATATTCATGTAAAGGTTCCCGCGGTTATGGGAGATTCGCTTTCTTATCTTCCATTCCTTGGCGACGCCCAGGTTGTGCGCGGGGTGAAGCATGGGAACAAGGTTGAATTTACGTTACCACCGCTGGAACGGGGCGCGGTGCTGTCGCTTGGCGCAAAGAAATAAGGAAGCGCAGCTTATGTTGGCTACAACCGCCGGCGGCATTCACCAATTGATCCGGTTGACCTGGGTGACTCGATTTTCGTGAAGATATCCTACCTGCTCCCGTTTTTGAGCTTCTGTACTCAGGCTAATTTCAATTCGCGAATCGCATCTCCAGCACCACTGAGATTAGTCAGTTTCATCTCCGAATATTTGCGCGACAAAATGATCCCTGGCGCACCAGCACGGAAAGCTGCTGTGACCGCGTCTTTCACACTTTGCGGCGTGCGCTTGCTATTGTTCTCCTCAGTCGGGATATCAATATCAAGTCCGGGCCATATCTGGGTTTTCGTGCCGGCAACACCTTCCAAAGCACGTTTGGTTTCACGGTAGACGTAATCGGATGACAGGCCAGTGTAGGGAATCTCGTCGTAGCTGCGTTCTTTGTATCCCATTACCTCGTAAGTGAATTCCGTCAGCTGTTGTTTGGTGAGGTCTCCATAGAGTGTCGAGCCGATGTTGTCCACATAAAGCGCCATTCGTTCTCCGCCGCAGTTGTTGTACATCACAACCTTGATGAAATCCGAATACTTCGAGAGCTCCTGCCAATCCTGTTCTGCGCGATAAATGGGATTAAAAGAGGTGTTGTGCCAAATGTGCCATCCCACGGGGATTGCCGGCTTAGCTGTCTTTACAGTTTTGTAGAGTGCGGCATAAGTTTCGCGCAGGCTGTCAGTAAACATCATTTCCCATGCGGCTACTTCGGGGTATCGCAACAAAATTCGCCAGAACTGAACGAAATAGCCGTCAGATGGGCGTTTGCCGCTTCGCGCCGCGCGTACGAATTTTTCTAGTTCAAGGAATCCCTGCTTGGCGCGATCAGGATTGATGCCACGTTCCCTGGCTTTTTTGTAACAAAACTCGCAGAAACAAGTCACATTGCCGGGATCAATCGGCGGTGTGTCATGTGTGGCTCCAAGGCTGTCGCAAAGTGCGCCTTGTCGTTCTGACCCCCACATGATTCCGTCGACGTCATAGGAACGAGCAAAGTCCTCAACTAACCCAGAAAAGAAATTGAGATAGTTCGGATTGTTGACACACAGCGTTTCCTGATTTCGTCCGTACAAATCCTTTTCCTGCACTTCCTTGATATTTGGCAGGTCGTTGCGGAAAACATCCTCCATCCAGCAAATAACTTTCATCCCACGCTTTTTCGCGGCGGGGAGCACTTCTGCCAAGATGTCGAGATTGCTGTGGTCGGGCGCGTGAGCGGGTTGGATGACCGTGTTCTTGTAATACTGGGGATGGGGTGTCGCAAAGTTTCCACCGTGATAATTCAGGTCGTAGACCTGCTTGCCGTGATCGGGCAGCGGATATCCGGGGATTTGCCGTCCAGCAATACCGCGGCCATAAGTGAACACTGCCAGAAACAGAGTATTCACGCAGCCGCGTTCTTGAACGACATCAAGGACTTTCTCAGTCCCTTCATCGACGAATGAAATTGCTCCCACCTGAATGCCGATCATTTTGGCGGAGGGAACCACCGCCGCTTGCCCCATAGAGGGCATGGCCAGAGCAGCGCTAGCTCCAGCTGTGAGTTTCATAAATTCACGGCGACTGACGTCCGGTTTTAACATGCGTTTCTCCTAGTTTTTTTGATAGCAACCAAGATCAATCTTGCCGAGTTTCATTCGCGGTGAGCCGTCAAGATCGAGTTCACCGACTGGCAGTTCATCCGTGATGCCAACAGCTAGTGCGGGTGAATTCGACTGGAGATGAAAGTTGTGCGACGCAGCATCAACAAAGTTTGGATCAAGAAAACGAGAATGGCGGTCATTTCCCGTGGATTCAACATATTGGTCGAATCCCGTTACCGTGTTGGACGCACCTATCCATATGCTCGCCTTTGCTCCGGAAGCGCAGTAATAAAGGTTATGGTCGGTCTCGGCTGAAGGATGGTTCTTATCGGCTTGAGATTTGTTCAGCGAGATTAAGCAGCGCGAGCCAGCATACACAATGTTGTTGGCAAATATGTTGTCCGACATATTCCACTGCATCTGGAATTCGCCGGTGCCTGTTCCTGATGTGTCGTTTTCGTAGAGTGTGTTGTTAACGACTGTGCAGTGTTCGGTGTGTCCCCGTTCCGGAGCATAGCCTCCGATGGAAATGCCAGCCGTATGAGAGTGATAAATAAGGTTATTTCGCGCAATGATGTAGCTGGTGGCCCGGTCCTTGTGCTCGCTGGCCAACTCAATTCCAAAGTCCACATCATGCATGACGTTGTTTTCGATTAAGATCCTCGTGCCGCCGTCCACATAAATACCATCAGAGTTCTCTTCGTTACGATAGGCTGGATTGCCTTTAGAAGTGATGTTGTAGACCAGGTTCCCACTGACAACTCCATCGCGCGCCTGATCGACCGCGGGATCCGGGGCCGTGCGCTCGAACCCGATGACGTCGATTCCGATGTTGTTGTTGTCATGAACAACGTTGTGAGTGATACGAAAATTTGTGACGTTGCCGTTTACCACCAATGACTCACTCGACCCGGTTTTGAGGTGGTGTACTTCATTGCCATCGATGACCAAATCGGTAATAGGAGTCTTAGCATCCGTGCCATATACGGCGATGCCAAATCCGTTACCACCGCGCCCGGGAGCGTCACGGCCTTCAAAAGTCTGCTCGATGTGATGGACGTTATTCTTCAGCAGCTCAATATGGGAGCCAGCACCGATCACGCTAATGCCGAGCGGGCTGAGCCGATGCTCTGCGGTGTGGAAGTTACGAATCTCTAGCCCCACGATTCGTACATAACTCTGATTGTGAATGGTGAGTATGCCTTGCCGGCCTGCGGGGGTGAAATGTCCTGCATCGAGGACCGCCGTTTCACCTGGGTAGCTTTTGAAAGTAATAAATCCATCACTAGCGTTGCCGGAGACATTAATGCTTACGAGTTCTTCATAAACTCCGCCATGCACCTGGACCGTGCTGCCCGCACGGGCGGTATCCGCGGCATGTTGAATAGTCCGCCACGGTGCGGCTTGTGTACCGGGATTCGAATCATTCCCGGTCAACGACACATAATAAGAAGTATTGACTTGGCCAAATGCACCGACAACACCGACGAATAATGAAAAAATAATGGCGACTTTCAAGTGTACCTTCCTAGGCTATAGACAAAGGTTTGAATGCTATGCGTGTACCCGCGATCCTCGGGAATTCAAAATCTTTTGTGCGTTTGCGCGATATACCTTCCGCAAAACTTCGTCGGGAAGCCCGAAACCATTCAGGGCCCAGTGGTAGCCGAACATGTCATGTTCGTAAAAGTGCTCGTCTGATGTTTCAAGAATTCTGAAGGTAGTCCGATACATTGATTTATCGAAACCCATGTCAGTGCCATAGACCAGACGATCCCCATACTTTGCATAAAACTTCCCCGCAAAACGTGGGATGGGAGCCGTCTCTGCATAGCGTGCGGAAATGTCGGCATACAAGTTTGGATGCCTTTCCAGCACTTGTCCCAGCTGCGCTAAGTCGTAATCGAGATTGGCAAAGTGGCAACAGATGAATGTTGTGTTGGAATGCTTTTTCACCGTGCGTTCCAGGATGTCGATCATTCCTGAAAGTTTGACAATGTCCGGTTGATTGTCCAACCGCCAATGGAACGCGTTCATCAGACCGTCATTCGTATGGTCCATTGGCTCGTACATCCAAATGGGATCGGCTACGTGAATATTCACCGGAAGCCCCAATTGCCCGCATCGATCAAACAGCGAGTCCATACGCGCGTCGTCCGGGTGCATGCCCAAAGCTTTCACGTTCTCGTTTACAAGCCCTTTTCCTTTGTCATGAAGTTCGCCGATTCCGCCTGCACCCGCACGATGGCATGCTTCCAACGCCTTCACGGCTTGAGGCCCAAATCCCGGCTGGTCATAGCCCGTGTAATCAAAGCCGCACCAAATCTCGAAGCGACCGGGATATCCGGAAAACTTTCGCTGCACGTCGATAAAATCTTGTCCCGAAGTTTCTGTGAGCAGGATGGTCTTCTCAATGCCCACTTCGTCCATATTTTTGACCCACTCGGCAATTTCCTCCGGTGTTTTGGCGTAGGCATGGGAATGCATATCAATGATGGGAAATTTCGCCTTGGGAACTTGAGTGATAGGAACTTTGTGTAAGGACTTGGGGCGGTAGTCCTTCAACAGTATTGTCTCCGGCGAAGCTTGCTTTGCGTCCGAAGAACCCGAATCTTGTTGATTGGGCGCCAAAGGTATGCCCCACGCGGGCGTAACCCCGGCCGCCAAACCAGCTGCGCTTACTGTCTGCAAAAAGGAACGCCGTTGCATATATCTCCTTTGAATATTCTTCGTTGACACAAAAAAGATGAAGTCCAGCCATAGCATTGCGCAATAACCGGCGTCAGCCACGCAGTTAACGCGCTTCCCAGCTGGCCACCCATATTGACCAAGCCAGAAACAAGCCCAGCACTCTCGCCGCCGATATCTGCGGTGACAGTTATTTGCGAACAACCGCGGCCGTGCAGTTGATTTCGACCAGCGACTGACCGGGTAGCGCAGCCACAGCTACCGTCGTTCTGGCCGGTCCGCCCTGTGGAAAATAGGTTTTGAAGACCTTATTCATCCCATCGTAGTGATCAATTGTTGTAAGAAAAACCGTGAGTTGCAGGATGCTGTCCATTGTCCCGCCGCCGGCTTCGACTAAAGTTTTCACGTTGTCGAGGACTTTCGTTGTGTGGGTCTCTATGTCGTTGGGAAATTGCTCCTGAGGATTGCGAGAGTGCGCGCCCTGTCCAGCGATGTAAATGACTCCGTGATGAATAATTAATGGTGTGATAAATCCAGTGCCATCGGTAGGTTTTCCGTCGTAGCCAAGCTTGCGAACGCCGCTCTCTTTGTTTGCGGCGTTTGCCGAACCACCAATCAGGGTGACAGCACTGATGCCAGCGAATAAACCAGCGATACGGGATGCGAAGGTCCTGCGCGTTGTCGATAACATTTGCTGGATTCTCCTTTAAACTATTTTTTGAGGTACGGAACAAAGCCCACGGCATTCGTCTTGAGTTTGTACAACGACGTTGTGGCTGTAATGTATAGCGTTTTCGAGTCAGGATCTCCCCAGGTAAGATTTGCCGGTAGTTCGGGCATCAGAATTGTTCCCAGATGATGTCCCTCGGCATCCCAAATCCAAATTCCTCCGGGGCCCGTTACATAAAGGTTGCCGGCCTGGTCCACTCTCATGCCATCGGGAACGCCTTCTCCCTTGGCTCCAGGCTGTTCTCCAAAAATGCGGCCATTTTTCAGTGTTCCGTCCGGCTGAAAATCATAAACGCGGATATTTTTTCCCGCGCTGTCATCCACATACAGTTTTTTCCCATCGGGAGAGAAGGCTAGACCATTCGGTTCATTGAGGTCTTTTGTGAGAAGGAGAACCTCTCCTTTTGCATCCAATCGGAACACGCCCTTGAAGTCGAGTTCCTGTTTTTGATCCTTTGGCAGATCGGAGATTGGATCGGTGAAGTAAATCGCGCCGTCAGGGCCCATGACAACATCGTTCGGACTATTCAGCTTCTTGCCCTGATAACGGTCGGCCAGCACCGTATATGTGCCGTCAGGCTTGATGCGAATGATCGCGCGAATCACGCTCGCACAGTCAATGAGCTGGCGCTGCTCGTCGTAAGTATTGCCGTCGGGATCACCCAGCGAAATGAGCTCTTCTTTATGTCCGTCGGGATAAACGCGAAATATCTTATTCTGAACTTCATCGCTCACATAGACGAAACCGGCTGGGTCCCAAACTGGCCCTTCGGTAAAACCCATGCCACTGGATACTAATTCCAACCTCGCGTCCTTCGGAATAAGCTCCCAGAATTTGGGCGAGTCTGCTTTCAACTCGAACTGCCGCGGCTGTTTCTGGGCGACTGCCAAGGTTTGGCAAAGCAGCAATGCCAACAACATCGACCGGCTGAATTGCTCTTTCATTTCTTCACCTCCCCGGTAGTCGAGAGATAAGCCACAAGTTGGTCGAGCTCAGATTTGCTGAGTTTCGATTCGTAATCCGGCATTACAGGCACGGTATCGAATGTAAGTTCAGAGAGACTAGATTTATCCAGCAAGTGGAACGTCCCATCCAAGGTCTGCAACTGTAGTGAGAAGTTATCTTCGTTCCTCACCAACCCGGAAACCTGCTGCCCATCTTTAGTTGTGGCTTTGGCCAAACCTTTGCGAGGGCCCGGACGTTTGTCCGCGCTCACAATTGCGCCGCGGATGTCATCGGCTGAGTGAATTGCTCCGTAGTCAGAAAGATCAGGGCCAATAAATCCACCCGCACCGCGGACCATGTGACACTGCGAACAGCCGCCTTTGCCTGCGAAAATTTGTTTGCCCTCTTCGGCGTTGGCAGTCACTACGGCCGCTTTGTCTTTGCCTTGTAGTGACCGCAAATAGGCACGCACTGCGGAGAGTTTTTCCGGACCGAGCGAAGCAAACGGAGGCATTCCTTTTTGAATGACTCCTTCCCGCAGCACTTTTAGGGTTTCGCTGTCCGACAACCTCACGACTTCAGGTCTGGTGGCGATATCGGGAGCACGTTCGCCGCCCTTGCCATTTAGTCCGTGGCACGATGCGCAAATCGATTCAAACGTTCGCCGTCCGGCGGCCAACACTGAATTGGATTGTCTAGGTTTTTCAGTTTTGGGGTCCGCCATTTGCGTGTGACATGGAACTACGACACAGACCAATACAATGACAATCCAGCAGCTGCGGAACTGGAGGTGTCCCTTCGTGAATAGAATTTTTTTGTTTCGTGCTTTCATTTCGTTCTATTGAAGGCAAGATCTCCCATCTGTCAGGTAAACCCGGACATAGACAATGTTTTCGAGTTTCAACCCCACAGATTCCACCCCAGCTTTGACATTGTCGAGAGCTTGCCGGACTTGCATATTGGGAGCAGACGGCAAACTGCCATCTGCGCGGCGAGGCCCTGGCCGCAGACATAGAGATAGTCCCCAGCATTCACTCCCGGTGAGACTAAGCGGTTTGCGCTGGATGGAGAGTGGGCAGGAGACACCGCTATCACTTGGTCCTGCGCTGGCAATAGTGAAGCCAACAACATCAAAAGACCGAGGTATCGAGCGAAGATTGACAGTTGCACAGTTATTCCCTCGTTTGTTCTACGCAGCCTTTTTCTGTGCCGCGCTCAGTACCGCACGCAATCTTTGCCCGACGATAATTTCTTCTCCGGGCTTGATCGTCATGGAAACCAGCTCGATATGATCCGGCACTTTCATTTCCTTACGATTAGGATTTCCTTCCCGCACGGCTTTTACCAGGCTGGGATTGTCCGCACCCAATACTTCAATGACTGGATCTTCGGCACGAAGAGCTTCCGCGCAATCAGCAATAGAAAAGTTCCAGGTTTGCTGGTCCCACCTTACTTTCAGCGTCGGGTAACGATTTCCACGTTCGGGCACATACGTGTCTGTGGTAACTCCCGGCACGGTTTCGACCAGCTTGCGGATGCGGTCGATGCGCGAATTCCACTCCGCATAAAGTTTCTTTTCGTCGACTTTCAGCCATGTCTCGAGCGCCGTCAATGAGCCGATGACTTCTTCTTTCCCAACTTTCATGGGGCGGCAAATGGCGCCTTCACGTGGACTACTGTTTAGAAGAGCGGCTTCAATCAGATCTTTACGCCCCAGAAGCAAACCGCTGCACTGCGGTCCACGCAACCCTTTGCCGCCAGAGAAGCAGTACATATCGATACCCATCTTGGCGTAGAGTTTCGCATTGTCCACGGGAGGAATTCCGGCGGCATCATCAAGCAGCATGGGAACCTTCCGGTCCTTCGCGATCTTCAATTCCTGCTCCAGTTTTTCACCTAGAGAGTTGGTGTAGATCATAGCCGTGTTGTCGGTGATTGCGTTGCCGACTTCTTCCGGAGAGTGCGCAAGGACGAGCTTGGCGCCGGTCAGTCGAATGGCGCTGTCAAAGGCGCTGCGCCCTCCTGTCATGACAACTTCACTCTTCATGCCAGTGGTGTCTGGGAGCTGCCAGATGCGATTGTCATCGGTGCCGGCCATGCAGGCAGCTGTTGCTGCAGCCATTGCACCCGCCGAGCCGGAGGTCACAATGCCGGACTCCGCGCCGGTCAGCTCTGCCAAGCGGCGTCCGACGGCTCGTTGAAGTTCGAGCATGTTGACGAAGTATTCAGCGGCTTCGAGCTGCGCCTGACGGACTTCGGGAAACTCCAAGGAGCCACTCAGATAGGTCCAGGTACCACGACAATTGATGATGGTCTTTACGCCCAGCCGGGAATAAACATTCTGCTTACCGCTCTTCCCCGTTGCTGCAGCATAGAGGTCGCGGGCTGCGATTTGGCTCAAGAGTGGGGCTGCTGCCAATAATTTGAAAAAAGAACGGCGACTAGAACCAATTCCAGTCATGATGACTCTCCTTGATCGTCCGCTTTCTCTTCGCCACAAGCGGGCTCTTAGGGTTTAACACAGAAATTTCCTATCGCCAATCACTTTCTTTCGTTTTATATTGATTTCTTTCCTTTTTTATCTATCTGAAAGAAATACGATGACTGGGGTAGCAGGGGGGGAAAGGGCAGCCGAATTTTGGCTTTTTCAAGACGGAGCGGAATAGAGGCTTGGCTTTGGCCGGAGAAATTCGGATTTGGGGATGACATGCAATTCATGTTTCGAAAACTTTCGCATGCGCCTTATTGGGAAGATTGAAACGGGTGCGCCTGGTAAAGTCCGATGACACTGAGGAAATTCGCTAAATGAAAACGAGCAGAGTCGTGTTGGCGGTCCTTCTGGCCGTACTGGCGTGCACTCCTATGGTTGTAGAGGGGCAGCCTGCCCCAACCTCCGTCACCACAGTGAATCCAGAAGATTTGCTGACGAGCCCGGTTGGGGCGAATTGGACTTCGTACAACGGCGATTACACCGGACGCCGCTATAGCACTTTGCGGGAAATCAATCCTGCGAATGTCCACCAATTGCGGGCAGCCTGGGTCTTTCATCCCGGCAACTCACAGAATCTGGAGGTAACCCCGGTCGTGATCAGGGGCGTGATGTATCTGACATCCGCCAATGATGTGTTTGCCCTCGATGCTCGCAGTGGGCGCCAAATATGGCACTACCGCCGCCCGGTAAGTTCAGGATTGCTGGATGATGCTGCGGCGCACAAGAATCGTGGAGTCGCGGTATGGCAGAACTCCGTTTTTATTCAAACCGATGATGCACACTTACTGTCTCTCGACGCGCGCTCGGGAGGGCTGCTGTGGGACGTGAAATATGCCGACAAAACCAAACACTACGGAGCGACTGGCGCTCCTCTGGCAGTAAAGGACGAAGTCATCGTTGGGACCTCGGGCGGAGACTCTGGCGTGCGTGGATTTCTGGCTGCGTACGATGCGGCGACCGGCAAGAAAAAATGGCAACGCTGGACGATTCCCGGGCCAGGAGAATTTGGTTCGGACAGTTGGCCTGGCGATGCTTACCTGCATGGCGGTGCTACGACTTGGCTGACCGGGACGTATGATCCCGCTCTCAACCTGTTGTATTGGACCACCAGCAATGCCGGCCCTGATTTTCTAGCCGACTCGCGGCCCGGCGATAACCTTTACACAGCGTGCGTGCTCGCTATTGATCCAGACACTGGCGAAATCAAGTGGTACTTTCAATTCACTCCACACGATTTGTACGACTACGACGCCACGGAAACGCCTGTTCTGATTGATACGCAGGAAAATGGGACCGTGAAGCATCTTTTGGTGCAAGCCAATCGCAACGGATTTTTCTATGTTCTTGATCGCACCAACGGAAAATTTCTCTACGCCACACCATTTGTCAAGAAATTGACTTGGGCCACAGGCCTGGATGCATCCGGACGGCCAATTCTCAGCGGGAAAATTCCCACGCAGGAAGGCACGTACATCTGCCCAGGTATCGAAGGAGCGACGAATTGGTTTTCTCCTTCTTACAACCCGGACACAGGACTGTTCTACTTTCTCGCTTTGGAAGACTGCAATACCTTCTTTGCAAAGCCCAGAAATTTCACTCCCGGCGAGACGTTTTACAACACCGGCACCAATCACTCTTCCACGGAAAAATCTGGAAAGATCTTGCTGGCGTTCTCCCTTAAAGAGGGCAAAGCAGTTTGGCGTTCTCCTCAAGTGGGAGCGGGAAAGTCGTGGGCTGGGACGCTAACGACTGCTGCCGGACTGCTGTTCTTCGGAGACGATAGTGAATCCTTGGAAGCAGTCGATGTTGCTACCGGCCGCCCGCTGTGGCATTTCAATACCGGCCAGCTCATGCGCGCTTCGCCCATGACCTACGCCGTTGATGGTGTGCAGTACGTAGTGATTGCAGCGGGCAGTGATGTCTTTAGTTTTTCGTTACCGCATTGAATATATTCGCGCTCATTGATTAAGGAGCTCTAATGGATCGCCGTACTTTTATGAAATCCGCTAGCGCCACCGGGCTCACATTGGGCCTGAGCCAGACTGTCCGTGCCTCCATTCCAGAACACAGTTGGGATAAATACGATTGGGGATCAGGCCCTGTGGTAACGGACCGCCTTTATCAGGGACCCTTCCCGCAGTATGGGCCAGCCGCGTTGATTCCCGAGAGCGATGTCTGGATGATCACTTCGCCATCGCGAGATGTTGTCAGCAACTACGGCATGGGTCTTGTAGTTTATGCCTCTGACGATACCGGGTTGCTGCATGTACCGGGGCAGACGCTGGAGGGGACGCTGGAAGATCTGATCAAGCTGCCATTCGTGCAGAAAATTTACATCCGCCCCAACTGGCGCGATGTGCAGAAGCAGCCTGGACGTCTGGATTTTTGCGAATGGTGGAAGCTGACATTTGATCTGGCGCGCCGCTACGATAAGCGCATCGGCTTTCGCGTCATGCTGGAGAATCCCGACTTTCCCGATCCCGGCATGCCAGATTTTCTATTCAACAAAGTTCCCTACATAAAACTCAAGGGCGAGTGGAAGGGCGACACCAAGCAAATGCGTTATCGAAAAGATAATCGCGTGCCTCGTTACGACCACCCGGCCTATCAAGCTGCATTTCGCGAACTGAATGAATTGCTGGCCGCCGAACTCAATGGTCATCCGCAGGTCGAGTTCATGGACACGATGATGTATGGTTTCTGGGGTGAAGGACACACCTGGCCATTCGAAGGCAATCCCTTCCCGAGTGACTTGGTTGCGGAGCAGACGTGGTCGTCCATGTTCGAGATGCAACTGCAACACTGGACTAAAACTCCGTTGGCCACCAACACGCAGCCTGATTTCAGCAATGTCGGCAACTCCAACTTGGTGGATCGCACGATCCGCACCGGCAACTGGCTCCGCACGGACACGATCTTTATTGAGAATACGCAGATTGAGGCGCTGAGCTATCGGCCACCGTGGGTGGCTGCCTTTTGTGAAGTTGGTTTCACCACCGGCGATCCGAAAGAACTTCAGATTGACGAAGACGGAATCACTTACAACGAGCAGATCATCACCCATGCGGCGGATGTAGGCGTGAATTATCTATCAGTCTGGAGCTGGCACAACCAAAACGCGGGCAACATTCTGAGTTACTACCAAAAGTTTCCCGGCCCAATTGACGAGATGGCGCGGCAGATTGGATATCGCGTTCGTCCGTCGTTTGTCTGGACCTTCAAGCGGAATGGAGCAAATGGCATCGTGGTCGGACTGGCGAATGATGGAATCTCACCTGTTCCGGGTGTGTTTCGCCTTGTTGTGTTCGGTGAGGACAATAAGGTGTATGCGTCGGGTTGCATTGATGCAGGCTATCCCAAGCCGATGGGTGTTCACCAAGCCATGCTGATCTTGCCCGCTGGTGTGCAGCCGGCTGGTCTGCGATTAAGAGCTGAACTCGAGGTGAAAGGCGTACGTTATCCGGTACGGTGGGCCTGCCGACAGAAGGTCAATCCAGATGGCTCATTGACGTTACGCCACAACTACAATCCCGAGCAGCCGCTGGTGTAGCTGTCGCCTTATTGGGGCCGAACCTCCAATAGTAGATGCTGGTTGAACTCAACCGGCAGATGCGCGTTATGCCCTGAAACCGTGCCCAGATTTTTTCCTGAGACGTAGTCAACGACGCGATAGTTTCGATCTTCGAGTCCTCGTAGTTCAATTGATCCTTTCCACTGTTTTGCAAAAAACGCGTAGTACATTGACCCATCTTTCTCGATTGCGTAGCCCTCCGGCACATCGTATCCGATGGTGTAGAGATCGCGAAACGCGCCCTTCGACAACATCTTATCGTTGTAAAGTAAAATCCACTTTTTCCAGTGAGC
>Ga0207689_10000897_pt1 | contig 28597 bp, 25 predicted proteins | sample KBSMisM52_FD_184312 | JGI IMG/M metagenome (GOLD analysis project Ga0207689, IMG submission 184312) | Miscanthus rhizosphere microbial communities from Kellogg Biological Station, Michigan, USA - KBS Miscanthus M5-2 (SPAdes) (version 2) | ecosystem: Host-associated > Plants > Roots >...
GATTATTCACAACTGCTCACTTTTTATGGCTATACCGCCGACGAGGTAGCACAGTATAAATCTGAGCTCGATTCGTTGGTCTATAAATCAGAAACTGCAATAGTACTGCACGACTTGCGTAATGACTGGATTGACAATATGTACCTGATCTGGGGTGCTTCTTATTACCTGCGTAAAGATTATGATTCCGCATTTCTCATGTTCCAGTTCATTAATTATGCATTTGCGCCAAAAGAAAAAGATGGATATTATCGCTTCATAGGCAGTAAAATGGATGGTAACAACGCGATGAACATTGCCACCAAAGAAAAAAATACATTACTGAAGAGGACTTTTTCTGAACCGCCCAGCCGCAATGACGCTTTTATCTGGCAGATAAGAACTTTTATCGCAATGGAAAAATATGGCGAAGCCGCCAGCCTGATAGCCGCATTAAAAAATGACCCGGTTTTTCCAAAACGTTTAAAAAATGACCTTGAAGAAGTTCAGGCCCTTTATTACTACCGGCAAAATATCTGGGATAGTTCCGCCATTCATTTAGCCGAAGCGCTCAGCAATGCCGAAACAAAAAAGGACCGGGTAAGATGGGAATACCTTGTTGCACAGATGTATGAGAAAAGTAATCATTACGAAGAAGCACAAACGTATTATACGAAGGTGATCAGCCAGACCATAGACCCTGTTCTTGAAGTATACGCACGATTGAATTCTATCCGCGTAAATAAAGAAGGCGGTGAAAATTATATTGATAAAAATATCGCTGACCTGCTGAAGATGGCCCGTAGAGACCGCTTCATTGAATACCGGGATATTATTTACTATATGGCTGCGCAAATGGAACTGGAGCGCAGCAATACAGATAATGCGGAAAAATATTTGCTGAAAAGCGTCAGCTATCAGAATGGCAACGACGCCCAGCGAAACAAAGCCTTTTTACAATTGGCTGAAATAAATTTTGCAAAAAAGAATTACATAAAGGCGCATAACTTCTACGACAGTTTGCAAATGGGTGATCCTGACCTTCCTGAACCGGAAAAAATTGCAGCAAGAAAAGAAGTGCTTGCAAAGATTGCTTTTAATTTATTAACAATCGATAGGCAGGATAGCCTGCAGCGATTGGCAACATTGCCCGAAGATGACAGGAAAGCATATGTGAAAAAAATAGCCAGGAGGTTAAGAAAACAGCAGGGCCTGAAAGAAGAAGACTTTAAAGGTGCACCACAGGGTTTATCATCTGATCCTGCGGATGCAAAGCAATCCACGCCAGACCTGTTTAATACCTCCCAGAAAGGAGAATGGTATTTCTATAACCAGACGGCGAGAACAAAAGGTTCCGGTGAATTCAAATCAAAATGGGGAAACAGGCCGAATGCAGATAACTGGCGTCGTGCAAGTGCAATATCAGGAGTGGCCCGTGGCCCGGGCGCAAAAAATAATCCCGGTAATCCGAATGCACCGGCTGATGTTCAGTCAGGGCAATCCAATGAATTAACATTCGATGGTTTGTATAACAATATTCCATTGACAGAGGAAAAACTGAAAGTATCAAACGATTCCATTCAGAATGCAATGATCGCTTTAACTAATTTATACGCTGAAGACCTGGAAGACTGCCCCTCTACTATTGAAACATCAGATACATTATTGAAACGCTTTCCTGATGCAAAACCAATTGACCAGGTTTTATTCAACTTATATCACTGTTATTATAAAAACGGGGAAACAGCAAAGGCAGAGCAGATTAAAAAGGAATTGGCAGAAAAATATCCGACCGCTAAATATACTGCGATCGTAAAGACCGGAAAAAATCCCGATCTGAAGAAAGAAGACCCTGAAGCAACAAAAGTATATGAAGGTATCTATGACCAGTTTATAGCAGGAAATTTTGATGAAGCATTAGCTCAGAAAAAAACCGCTGACAGTATCTATGGAAACAACTACTGGACACCACAATTACTATACATCGAAGCGGTTTATCTTGCAAAACAACGGCAAGACACAAGCGCAGAACATGTGCTGGAACAAATAATGTCTCTTTACCCCGGTACTCCCCTGGCACAAAAAGCGGAAACCTTGTTTACAGTGCTGCAGAAAAGAGTAATAATTGAAAATGAATTGGCCAACCTGGTTATTGAAAGGCCGGTTGAAGATACTGTTGCAGCCGTACAGCCACCGGTTGTGGAAGAGAAGCGGCCCGTTATCAATAAGGATACTACGGCGATTGCAAATAAGCAACCGGACCAGCCGAAAATTCCTGGCAACGCTATTAAGAAATCAGCGACAGATAGCGTAGCTGTAAAAGTGGCACCTCCCCCACTGGCGAAATTCGATTATGACCCCGCTGATAAACATTTTGTACTGGTAATATTGAACCGTGTCGACAATGTTTTCAGGAATGAAGCAAAAAATGCATTCAGTATATATAACCGCGAAAAATATTACAACAAGGCTTTTGATTATTCCACGTTGGATATAGATGGAGAAAACAAATTATTATTGGTCGGAGGATTCGACAATGCGCAGGCGGCTATTGATTATCTGCAGGAGGCAAAACCCGTAGCCACTACGCGTATAATGCCCTGGCTAAAACCCGAGAAATATTCATTTTCTATTATCAGCAGCCGGAACCTGGAGATACTGAAAACCAACCTGAAGCTGGATGAATACCGGAAATTCGCTGAGCAGAATTGGAAAGGCAAATTTTAACCAGACTGTTGCAGTCTATTTCATAGATTTGATGCACAATAATTAATCTTATAAGCCACGCCGAACTCTACACCACCGAACATTTTTATACTTATTAATTATGAAAAGATCCGTTCGAATTTTCTGGCGAATTTTTATTGCTTGCTTTGCCGGGCTTATTGTCATTATACTCCTGGCAAACTTTGGTGTATTTGGTGAAATGCCTTCACTGAAAGACCTGGAAAACCCCAGCTTGCTGCAGTCATCAGAAGTGATAGCAGCGGATGGTACGCTGATGGGAAAGTATTATAAAGAGAACGGAAACCGTACTAATGTAGATTATAAAGACATTTCAAAAAATGTATTAAACGCTCTCGTAGCAACAGAAGATAAAAATTTCTATTCCCATTCGGGCGTTGATTTAAAATCAACAATGCGGGCCGTTATTTTGCTTGGCAGTGAAGGGGGCGGAAGTACCATTACACAACAATTAGCCAAAGCATTATTAGGACAAGGAAGCCATAACATAGTCCGGCGTATGATTGAAAAGATCAAGGAATATATCATCGCCATAAAGCTCGAAAGAAACTTTACCAAAGAAGAAATCCTTGCCTTGTATCTTAATGCGGTTGCTTATTCAAGAAATGTATATGGCATACGAAATGCGTCACGGACTTTTTTTCAGAAAGAACCGGACCGCTTAAGTGTAGCTGAAGCTGCGTTATTGGTAGGAATGGTGAACGGGCCGGGATTGTATGACCCTTTACGAAATCCGAAAGCATCACTGGATCGCCGCAACCTTGTTATCAACAGGATGCAGGCGCAAAATTTTATCGCTTCTGCCGATGCGGCAAAATTTAAAGCGCAGCCTATAGATATGAGTCACTACAGGAAGCTGGATGAAAATACCGGCTATGCACCCTATTTCCGCGAAGTATTGAAGGATGAGGTAAGGGCGGCGTTAAAAGATGCAAAGAAACCCGACGGTACTCCCTATGACATTTATGAAGACGGTTTGCGCATATATACCACCGTGAATCCTAAAATGCAGGAATACGCGGAAGAGGCGGTAGCCCAATGGATGCCCACCCTGCAGAAAGCTCTAAATGCACAATCATTTATTAAAAAAGGAACTGTATGGAAAGACCATGACAACGTTCTTGAAGCGGCTATAAAGCAAAGCGACCGCTGGAATAATCTGAAGGAGGATGGCTTGTCTGAAAAAGAAATAAAAGCGTCTTTTTATCAAAAAGTGCCCATGAAGATTTTTGCATGGAATGCAAAACGGGAAAAGGATACGACAATGACCCCGATAGATTCCATCAAATATCACAGGCAAATGATGCAGACTTCGTTTATGGTGATGGACCCGGTAACCGGTGAAGTAAAAGCATGGGTGGGCGGTATCAGTTTCAAGACTTATAAATATGATCACGCGAACCTGAAGACCAAAAGACAGGTTGGTTCAACGATAAAGCCATTGTTGTACACGCAGGCTATGGAAGAAAGGGGTTTCACTCCTGAAACTGTTTGTGATAACCAGGCGCAATTCTTCCAGGGCAGCGGATGGGTACCTGCAGGAAAAAAATGTATCGGGCTGCCGCAGGTAACAATGGCTGGTGCGTTAGCGCATTCATTAAACTGCGCCAGCGCTTATATTATGAAACAGGTCGGGCCGCAGGAGTTTGCTGATTTCCTGGGAAGAATTAATATTCCGACAAAGGTTCAGCCCTATCCTTCATTGGCATTGGGTGCGTGCGAACTTTCATTATATGAAATGATGTGGGGCTATAGCATTTTCGCAGGGCATGGCTTTTCAACAAAGCCTTATTTTATAAGCCGCATTGAGGACAGAAACGGTAACATCATAAAAAGATTCGACTATAGCGTGAACAGAAAAGAGGCAATCAGCGAAGTAACTGCGTATAGAATGTGCCAGATGATGCAGGGAACTGTTGACAGAGGTACTGCAGCCGGTTTACGTGCAAGATTAGGCGCTGCGGAAATGGGCGGAAAGACAGGTACAACAAATGATAACACAGATGGTTGGTTTATGGGATATACGCCACAGCTATTGGGTGGAGTATGGATTGGCTGCGATAACAATTTCATAAGGCTGCAAAACAACCTGGGTTATGGTGGCGAAGCAGCAAGGCCCATCTGGGAATATTTTTTCAAAAAAGTATTCGCAGATAAATCATTAGGTATTGATAAAGAAGCAAGATTTAATAAACCGGCTGAAATTGAAAACGAAATAAATAGCTCTGACCCCATATTTGGTATTGATGCTGCTAACCCGGGTGCAGAAGGTGAAGACCAGGGCGCAGGCAGTGAAAAAGATTTTCAGCCACAGACAAATGAATACATAGGGCCTGAATCACAACCTGTGAAAGAGGATAATAATAAGACAGACAAGAAAGATACCTCAACGTATAAACCGAAGGATCCTAAAATAGGTGAAGGAGGAGATAAAAGGCCAGAGAAGAAGGGCTTTTTGAAAAGGTTGTTCGGAAAAAAAGACAAGCAGTAACTAAAGTATTTTCATACCGGGAAAGATCTTATCCGGTTAATGATTTATATACATGCCTGGTTATTTACCAGCAGTTGCAATACCTGTTCTTTTTTTTGACCCCTTCTCATTCATCACGGCTTTATTATTGTCGATTATTTTCCGTAGCGTATTAACAGAAGCAGCGGAACTTAAACCATCAGAGGGAGTGTTTATTACATAGTCGATCAATTGTTCAATAGTTGTAGTAGCAACATGTATTCTCGTATCTGAAGATGCATAATAAATAAAAACTGTTCCATCATCGTCAGCTATCCATCCGTTACTGAAAACAACATTGGATACATCTCCAATTCTCTCCTCACCTTCCGGTGCAATAAAATAGCCGGCAGGCTTATAAATCAATTTCGAAGGATCGTGCAGGTCCGTCATAAATAAATACAGTACATAACGTAATCCCGCGGCCGTATTGCGCACACCATGGGCTGAGTGAATCCAGCCCTGTTTTGTTTTTATAGGCGCCGGACCAAGCCCGTTCTTCAACTCATTAACCGTATGATAAATTTTATAATCAATAATCACTTCATCATTTACAATGGCATGCTCAATGCTATCACTAAGACCAAAACCAATACCACCGCCTGTTCCTGCTTCAATAAAACTATCCTGCGGACGGGTATAAAAAGCATATTTACCATTTACAAACTCCGGGTGCAATACAACATTTCGCTGTTGCGAAGATTTTGTTTTAAGATCAGCAAGACGTTCCCATTTCTTAAGGTCTTTAGTTCTTGCGATACCGCACTGTGCGACAGCCGCGGATTGATTATGTAATTCCGCTGAAGGATCACGACGCTCTGTGCAAAATAAACCATATATCCAGCCATCTTCATGCTGAACCAGGCGCATGTCATAAATGTTTGTATCCGGGTTTTCTGTTTCAGGCATGTGAACAGGATAGTCCCAGAAACGAAAGTTATCAATACCATTCGCGCTTTCACTTACCGCAAAGAATGATTTACGGTCGACACCTTCAACCCTTGCCACAACAATATATTTTGCATCCAGCTTTATCGCTCCCGCATTCAGCACTGAATTAATTCCAAACCGTTCCATAAGAAAAGGATTGGTTTCCGGATTTAAATCGTAACGCCAGAATATTGGGGTATGCGCAGACGTTAGTATAGGGTTTTTATACCGCTGGTAAACGCCGTTGCTCTGTTTTAAAGGTTCATTGCAGCAGCAGATTAATTTCTCATAAGTTTCAACCAGCGTTTCCAGTCTTTTTTGAAATTTTCCAGGCATAACTTAAGTTTTAATGGTCAGTTTTCTAACTTGTTCCACCATGTTTTTTTCAATATCAGAATTATGATCGCAAGTATCAGTATAGTTATCAAAAGGGGCATCTTCATCCAAAGCACGATATACATGGGCAAAATGGTAAGGCAGCATTGTGCGATAATTCCAAGCACTACATTGAACATATCCAGTTTAAACCCTTTGTTAGGAATAAACGCCGGGTCTTCAGCTACTATCTTGTCATGAACCGGCGTCCAGAAACCCCATGGCCGAACCGTTTTATAGAATTGTTTCAATACACGCTCATCTGAAGGGGGTGCTGTATAAGTACCGATTAAACAACCAGCAATTGAAATCAAAAACAACAAGGGCCAAACATATAGAGGCAATACGTCCTTAAAAATATATGGGAAAACAAGAGCCGCTGCAATACCCGCCGTCATACCCCAGAAAAACCCATTCGCGTTAAATCGCCACCAATACCATTTGAAAATATTAGCAGCTATATAGCCTCCATATAAAGCGCCTACGATCCATTGCAAAACGCTGTTTACATCTTTTGCAAAAAAGCCAAGCACGATACCGATAGCTACTACTATGACCCCTACTAAATAATTTACCGTAATAATTTTTTTTGTTGGAGCTGCAGGATCTATATACTTCAGGTAAATGTCGTTTACGATATAAGCCTGTGCTGCGTTTAATGTTCCCGAGAACGTACCCATAAAGGCGCCTAGTAATCCGGTCAATACTAATCCGAGAATACCTACCGGCAAAAAGTTATTAATGGAAGCAGGCAATATTTTTTCAAAGTCCGTGCCCCTGTCTGTGCTTATACCGAGTTGATTATAGTATAATACTGCAAGCACCGTTAACCCAATTACCATGGAATACCGTATCGGCAATAAAATAATAGAAACAAAACCGCTCATTTTGCTGGCTTCTTTTGGAGAACGGGTAGAAAGAACTTTCTGCATGTCATAATTGGGCGCCGGCCCGGCGAGACTTGCAAAAATTCCTTTAAACAGCATCATCATAAAAAAGAACCCGAATAAGCTAAAGCCATCCTCTCTGATTTTTTTATTGGCATCTGGTATAATCTTAGCCCAATCCAGGTTAAGATGCCAGTTGAAAAAAGGGTTCTCCCATCCTGCAGGAACATTTAATAAATCAGGCGTCTTATGCAAATGAATCATAGCGATAATACCGATTGAAAGACAGGCAACCGTCATAATCGCATACTTGATAACATCACCCAATACTATACTGTGCATGCCTCCCAATATTGAATAAAACATGGCGAACAGTGTAAAAACGATACCGTAGAAATGAGGTACGAATTCTTTTGAAATATCAAACGGAACATACTCTTTTACAGAATCCCAGGGAGCAAAGATTTCAATGAATTTTCCCAGGCCAACAAAGCCATATGCTAAAAAACCAAAGCAACCCATTAATGCAAATACAACAACTACATTGTGAGAACCTTTTACTCCTTTGCCGGAAGAACCAAAACGGGTAACTAACCATTCGGCTCCTGTAGTTACATTGGAACGCCGCAACCATTTCGACAGGAACATCATCAAAAAAACCTGGTTAAAAACCGGCCATAGCCACGGTATCCAGATGCTTTTCATACCGTACACAAAACATAATCCTACCATCCACATCGTACCGCTGATATCAAACATGTCACTGGCGTCACTCAAGCCAAGCATGTACCAGGGTAACGATTTGCCGCCAAGGAGGTAGCTTTCCTTGTTTTGCCTCGCTTTTTTTCTCAACATCCAGCCAATGACAAGCATGGTAACGAGGTAAGCGACAATGATACTTACGTCTACGGTTTGGAGTTTCATCTATAAACTTAAAAAAAGGATGGCACTTTTGGTAAAACGAACTGCTTATGTAAATTAAAACCAGGGCGCCATCGTTAATTCCTTACTGATATACCTTTTCTTTCGCTATATCCTTTTCAAAAAGTGTTCTTTCATTTTTATAAAACTCCACAAAATCTTTTTCGGAAGCATGTCCTTTATAAGGAACATAGCATTCAAAATTTCCGCCGGCTTTCCCACCCGCGTTTCTCCATCCTAATACAAACGATATATGGTGATTGCCAATTCCTTTCCAGAATGTTTGCGTCCACCAGTTGCTGTCAGGTATGCTGTTATAACCAAACTCTGTTAATGCAGGAATTTTCGATTTTTGAGCGGCTATTTTTTCAAGCATAGTCAGCATGCGATCAATATCACCGATAAAGGCAGCATTATCATTGCTGCGCTGGTAAATATCAAATCCGATTATATCCACCCATTCGTTGCCCGGGTATCGCTCGAGGAATTCTTCTCCGGAAGTAAACCGATCGGTGTTGAAAGCGTATAAAAGATTGTGAACATTTTTATGGTCACGGAGATAGGTAACCGTAAATTGGTAAGCCTTTTTTAACTCATCTGGCGTACAGTGATTCTTTCCCCACCAGAACCAACTGCCATTCAGTTCGTGAAATGGTCTGAAAATTACTGGTATCAATTCCCCACTCTTTCCTTTTAAACTAAGAAAGAAAGCGGCGACTTTATCCAGCCACGATTTATATAATTCATTTTTGTTCCCGCCTGGTAAAATAGAAGCTACTGTGCCAGGTGCCGGGTCCCACGCTGTTTTGCCTGTGAGCGGATTATTGAGATGCCAACTAATTGTGATAATTCCACCACGGTTGTAACCGTCTTTTATGAATTGCTTCATCTTATCAAACGGTACGCTGTCAAGATTCACGGGATGATCTGATTCAAGACGCCCCAGTTCCCAACCATACACAGCAGGGTAATCGCCTGCTACATCCTTAACATCACTCCTGCCCTTTTCGTATTTCCAGGTCACACCGTAAGCCAGATCGTCCTGGTGACCAAATAGTATCCCTTTATTGATAATTCTTTTAAGATTGCGATAAAGATGAATAGTCTCTTTAGTTGCATTCTTATCAGATGGAAAGTCCTGCGAATACGTGTGTGTACAAAAAACACAAAAGAAAAAAGGCAGGCAAAGTAATCGCATAAAAACTCTTTATTATTTTCCTGTTAAACAGATTATTATAAAAAAATACAGGCCCGGCACTGAATTATGACCCCCGGTTTTATTGTTCAGAACTGGTTTTTCCACCTTTTTTAAATAAAAGATTGTCTGCCGTACAAACTATAGGTCCAAAACCATATGATATATGCCTATGTTAAGAGAGTTTACCCAGGTCGCTCATGTGGCAAATAATCCTTCGCCAAACGTATGTATATATTTGATTTAAGAATAGTATTATTTTGATGGTTGTTAGGAGTTTTATTACCGCCTTCCTTTTTAAAAAAAATAATCACGTCATTTATACCGGCAAGCAGCAAAATCAATAACTAACTGGTCTTAAAAAGTGATACTTTTTTACCAAGCACTCTATAAATTTGGTGCACTTTAGGAAATCGCCAAACTAACTCTGCCAGTATGTCCTCAAATGTAATGCGGGAAATAACCCCGTTAACACAGAATGATTGTTTTACCCTGTTCTCCCGGACAAAAGAAAGTTTTGATTTTCCGCTCCACAGTCATGAGGAGTTTGAACTGAATTTTATTCAGAATGCAAAGGGTGCAAAACGTATAATTGGCGATCATATAGAAGAGATTGATGACATGGAACTGGTGCTTGTAGGATCGAACCTGCAGCATGGATGGTTCAACCACAATTGTATAAGTAAAGAAATTTCTGAAATAACTATACAATTTCATAAGGACCTTTTTGACGAAAAATTTCTGCGGAGAAACCAGTTAAGCTTTATCCGCAATATGATGGAGAAATCGGCCAGGGGTATTCTTTTTTCAAAAGAAACAACAAAGCGATTGGCAACACGCATAACAGAGCTGAATCAAAAACATGGATTCGATTCTGTACTGGAACTGATGTCTATCCTTCACGATTTATCGGCATCCAGTAAAATAAGAGTACTATCCGATTCCTCTTTCAATAACAATGAGCCATATACATACAGCAGCCGGCGCATCGAAAAAACCTATGAATACATGAATAAAAATTTTGACAAGTCGATCAGCCTTAGTGAAGTAGCGAAAATCGCAAACATGTCTGAAGCATCTTTCAGCCGTTTTTTTAAATCACATACCGGCATTACATTCATAGATAGCCTGACAGAAATTCGTTTGGGCAATGCCTCCCGCATGTTAATTGACACCTCATCATCAGTTGCTGAAATTGCTTATAACTGCGGGTTCAACAATATCTCCAATTTCAACCGTATTTTCAAAAAGAAGAAAAAATGTACACCAAAAGAATTTCGTGAAAGCTATTCCGGTGTAAGAATATTCGTTTAATTCTTTGCGATGCTATAAAGACAAAAAGCGTTCGATTAAAGAACGCTTTTTGCTTATGCAAAAACTTTTACGCTTAATAATCCAATTTCAACTCCACTCTCCTGTTCTGGGCGCGACCTTTTGCTGTTTTATTATCCGCTATCGGTTCATCCTGGCCATGACCTGCACTTGTTAAACGGCTTTCATCAACACCTTTGCTGATAAGATATTTTTTAACCGCCGCTGAACGATTATCACTTAATACCTGGTTCTTTTGAGGTTTACCCACATTATCAGTATGACCATGGATACCTAATTTAAGGTCAGGGTTATCTTTTAATATCTTAACCACTTCATTCAATCCTTTATACGACCTGGTTAACAACTTAGCGCTTCCGGTATTGAAATAAATATTTTTAGCGGCGTAATCAACTTTCTTTTTTATTTCTTCTGCAATCAACGGGCATCCCTGGTTTTCAGCCACGCCCGCAAGATTCGGGCATTTATCATCTTCATCATTCACTCCATCCTTATCCGAATCCGGAACCGGGCAACCCTGGTAACGGGCCACTCCCGGTACGTCTTTACATTTATCCTCTTCGTCATTGATACCATCTTTGTCCGTATCAGGTATGGGACAACCTTCATACCTCGCTAATCCGGCAATATCGGGACATTTGTCATTCTTATCTGCAATACCATCTCCATCTTTATCCGGACATCCCAGCAAAGTTGCAATACCTGCAACATCAGGACAGGCATCCAGGCTATCCAATATTCCATCATTATCACGATCCTTTGGCGGTTCAGCCTGGGGAATCACAACCTGTTTCACAGGCTCTTCTTTTTTGCTACTGATGCGACCGGCAATCCCAACACTGTGAATGAAGTGGTACGCATTTGTTTCCGTAGTTACGGGTATCCTGTATTGAGATGTTACAAATACTGCGGCTTCATCGAATATGTTTACTTTCAAACCCAAACCAAGGGGAATAAAAGCACTATAATAACTTCCATATTTACCAGCACCCACTCCCGCAATGAGGTAAGGTTGTACCCAGTATTTCTCGGTTGTCATTTTTAAGTTTGCGGAAGCATCGGCCTCCAGCAAAAGCTTATCACCTGTATTGTTGGGTTTGTCTAAAGGAATGTTTGCAAAAGAACCCATAAGAGTTCCCGCAAAATCAATGTGATTGGTTAACCCCTGGAAGTAACTTACCGATATTCCCGGTCCCATATCTCTCATTTTTGCCCATTTTTTATCTCTGAATGTCGCGGTCAATGAATTGCTGCGGATATATTGAGGAGTGGAATAATCATTCAAAACAAAACTGATCCCTAATGCAGCCGGCCTTTTATAATCGTATCTCTGGCCAATTAAAGCGGGAAGTATGGCAATAGCTGCAAGCAATGTTAGCAGGATCTTCTTCATAAAAGGATGTTTTGGTTTTTAAGCAGAACAAAAATAAAAGGTATGTTCAACTTGAGGAAATATTTATTCCGCTGTAATTCGCTCAGACAGAAGGCTTTTTCTTTCCAAGTACCTCCACTTTTACTTTAGCGAGGCCATAGCCGATATATCCAATTTTCTGCGCAGCTATACGGCTCAGGTCAACAACTCTTTTCATTCGGGGATGAAGTCTGTCATTTGTTTTTACAACTACTGATTTGCCATTGCGAAGATTAGTCACTTTTATCCAGGTGCCCATGGGTAACACATTGCAGGCTGCAGTCATTTTTTTCTGGCTGAATATTTCGCCATTCGCGGTTTGGCGCCCATTAAATTTGTCGTGATAATAGCTGGCGGTACCGTATATGATTTTGGGAGGATTTTTCTTTTTGACTGCATGTTTTACGGGTTGCCCATATGCTGTGGTCAGCAGCATTGGCAATGCAATCATTGTCATGATGAGGTGTAATTTCATAGTGATATAGTTTATTTGCCTGCAAAGTACCTTTCCCTCAACCTCTTGTCTTCTCCATAAACATCATCATAAAAAACGATCTTTCCGCCTTTGCCTTCGCAGGTTACATAACGAATAAATAGCGGAATTCTGTTTTTTACAGGCAAAGTATGCTTTTCTTTTCTGAGTAACCAAGCCCGTAGGGTGTCAGATGGCATAAATTTAGGATTTATACTATCCGCCTGTAGCGCAGAAATACTATCATTAGCCATTATGTAATAGGCCAGCTTCTCCCAGCTCTGAACCCTGACGCAGCCATGACTCAGCGACCTTGTATCCCGGCTGAATAAGTAACGCTGATTTGTATCGTGCAGGTAAACTGCATACTTGTTATTGAAGTTAAATTTTAAAATGCCCAGGGCATTATCGTCACCGCTCCCCTGTATCACTTTATAAGGAATCCCCTTCTTATATTTCATCCAGTTTACTGTAGCCGGGTTAACTTCCTGCCCGTCTTTATCAATTAATACATATCCCTTCTCGGCAAGATACCCTGTATCTTTTTTTAAACCAGGCAAAACTTCCTTAAGAATTATACTTTCAGGTATCGTCCATTGAGGGTACGTAACCATATTGGAAATAGAACTCGTTAACAACGGTGTTCTTGTCAATGGCTTACCGCAAATAATTTTTGATTGAATTTTTACCGAATCAGCTTCGCGCAACTGGAGATAATAGCCCGGCAAATTTACCCAGATATATTTTTCCGGCATTGCCGGCGGCAATAGCTTATAACGGTCAAGAGAGATCGCAATACTGACAAAGCGGTCGGAATCTGAAGTATTTAATGAATTAAGAACCTGCTTTCCGAATTTTCCATCCGCAGTTAATCCTTTTCTCTTCTGGTATTTAAAGATGTATTTTGATAAATGTACAGAGTCTGAATAGATGGTTGAATCTGTTATCAAACTATCTTCCTGTTTCAACCGCTCTAAAAGACCTTGTTTAAAAGCGGCTGTATCCTTTGTTGGATACGTTAAAAGAGTATGATGTTTAAAATCCGCACTATCCAGGAATTTTGGAATACCGGCTTTTAGTGCCTGGTAATCTTTATTAGAAGGTTCCAGTGATTGTGCTATCTGTGTTAAAGAACCTGGCTTGAGTAATTCTGTAAATTGTTGCTGAAAAAATTCCTGGGATAACACTGAGTCTGTACGCTGACTTACACTATCATTCGGTAAGCGGCCCAATTTTATATCACTCAACATCTGCACAAATGCATCTGTCAGCATTACATCAGCCCTTGCCCATAACGCGGCATCTTTTCTATCAAGGCTGTCATTTGCAACCCTGGAACGGATAGAATATAACTGGCGGATGTGATAGTCTTCCGGAAATAAACCGTACGAACGGGATTGCTTTATAAAATCAAATAAGGTATCGCTGAGAGATGTCCAATGTTCTTTCTGGGACCACACGCCTTTATCCCCTTGCTGGCCATAAATATATTTTGCGACTGACGGTTGACGTAATATTATTGAGTCATCAATTTTACCTGCATTGACTGTCGCGTATTGTAATGCCTGCGTAATAATCTCGCTCGTTTTTTTATCAATATCCTCAGGCTTGGCAACAATTTCTTTCGCCTCAGGCTTCGGCGTCGGGTTTTCACAGGATTGCAGCAACCCAAACAAAATGAAAGCCGAAATCAAACTCAACAGGTGAAAGAAGCGACGTGTATGGTGCATATAAATTTTTACAGTGATCAACTGTTAATCATCATACAATAGACCAACAAAATAACAAAACGTTTCAATATCCGGGAGCATCTCTATAGCATTTTTTCGACCCTGATAATGAACAGCTTACCAGAAAAAGAAATGATGATTAAAGATAATGAATACAACAGGAAAAAATCGCTTCAATAGCAGAGCTGATGCAAAAATTGCCCGAACTGACGGAATCGTGGAGCATTATAGCGGAATTCAAGCAACAAATTCCCCTTTAAATTTCAGGTAAATGATCTCTTCTTTAAAAAGGGTGGCTTCGAATGTAATCATCTTATTTTCGCTGCTGACGTATTTAATGCGGGCATTAACATTCGGGTTGATATGGGGGTCAATAACTGAAAGAAACTTAATGTTATCAGCTTTTTGTAAAAACATTTCTTTTCCCGTGACCATCTCCGTTATTTCTTTCACCATTTCCATCATACACACTCCGGGTACAACCGGTTGGCCGGGAAAATGACCCTGGAATATTTTATGAGACGGGTTTATTTCCAGCATTGCAGAAATAACGCCTTGTTCATCGTTTACCGATTGTATGTAAAAGAAATCATCTTTCAGCATAGTTATGGATTCTTTTTAGGCCGATGTCAAAATTAAAATTAGTATGCGTAATGCCGATCGTATCGGGGATTCCTTGCTGCATATCCCGGGCAATTGCCGTCATCACAGGTTTCCTGCTACTTCCTCTTTCCATCCGGATCATTTGAGTACAAAGGCTATCAGTTATATAATAATAGTGATCCTTTCCGTCAGGAAATGCATGATAAACCTGCAAGTCTTTCTTCAAAACATAAGAATCTTCTGCATTCAGATTATTCATCAACACCAGGTGAAAATCTTTTCGCAATGTTTTTATCACTGCTTTTTTATTCATCTCTTTGTAGATATAGTACACTTTAAATTCATTTCCTGAAAAACCAAAATCAAAAAACTTGAAGCCCGCTTCATTTGAAAAAACAATGCGGGTACTGCTGTCTGGCATTGTTTTAATAATCAATAAACCGCTTAAATGTTTGCCCACAACATTTACCTGGGTATTGTATAGTGCGGTGGTAAAAACAGGTTTAAATGCAAATACACAATTAATATCATTGCCCCTTGATTTCTGCATTTTTTTATATGGGGCAGAACAGGAAAACAAGCAAAGCAGGCAGTTAATTAATAGCAAATAGCGCATCAGGAAGGTTTACGTTCATTTCCCGGTTAATATAATTAATAATGGTATTATCCCCCGACGGCTCATGCATTTCAATTCTTGAAACTGCATAATCTTTTTTGCCTACGACCAGGTTGATATTTTTAAATAAACTCTTCAGGTTTTTATTTACAGGCGATAATTCAACCATGTAAGTATCGGTGCCTTCAAAAATTTTTGTTGTAAAATCCGGATTACTTAGTGCGGACCCATTCACACAATCCATCATTATTTTATTGATCTGCTCAAAGAGCTTGTTAGATTTAGCCGAAATCTTATTTTCCTTCTGGTTATCCTTGATATAAATCTTACCGTTATTTAGAATCATAAGGTATTGAAAGGGGGTCGTATATTCCATCCGCACCGCATTTTCCCGTCTGAACCAGAATTTCCCTTTCGATACAATTTTCTCGGACAGCATACTGAGTTCCTTCTCCTGTATGAAATCGCTTTTTATCGTATTTGTCTTTTGTGAAGCAGCAGTAAACTTTGATTTAAAATCGCCCGCATCCGACAGTAATTTATATCCGGGGTATTGCGCCTGAACAGAACAACATGAAATGAGCAAGAACAATAAAAACACAATTCTACACATATGGTTCCAAATTAAGTAATTTATCCAGTCGAACGATTTCAAATCCCTGCTCTCTTGCTTCTTTGATGAACGCCGGAAGTATTGCCGGTATTGCTTTGCCGGTATCATGAAACAGAACAACCGCACCCGGTTTTAACGCTTTGGTAACTTTTGTTAAAAGTTTCTGCTCATCCGTAATTACTGTATCAAGAGAACGGATAGTCCATCCCACGGGAATATAATTTCCTTTATTGACGGCTTTTTTAAGATTAGGGTTGGTTACACCATAAGGTGGCCGGAATAATTTTGGTTTTAAGCCGATCACTTTTTGCATTGCCGCATCCATCATCCGGAGGTCATCATACATTTTATTTGCAGAAAAAAGATCAAACCACGTGTCATGTGAGTAACTATGGTTGCCGATAATATGCCCGGCTTCGTGTACCCGCTTCAACAACTCTTCATTCTCTTTTACCCGTTTGCCGATACAGAAAAATGCGGCAGGTACTTTATATTCTGCCAATAATTCCAGTATCCGTGGTGTATATTCATTTACCGGGCCATCATCAAAGCTGATAGCGATTTGCTTCTTATCGGTTTTGGCAGAACAAACTATATTAAAATAAAAATTAGAACCAACATAGTAACTACCCCTGAAAAGAAAAAGCGAATAAACTATTGCCGTAATTATATACACATAAAAAGGCAGCCCTGAATAAATATCATACCCGATCAAAGCGATCAGTAAAAGAATAAAAATTATATTGGTATTCCTGAAATTCAGCATGCTGAAAGCAGGTATAATGAATGATGAATCTGCTGGTAATGATTATAGATTAAAATAGATTCCGGTCTTTTGTCAATAGCTGCCCCCGGCACCTGGCCAGTCTTCAAACTGTTTGATGCAAGCCACAGGGCAAAGGCAGATGATGTCGGGTATTCGCCACATAAATGCTTATAATTAATCGCCGTCTTGTTCGCAAACAAAGCCTGATCCAGTTCATCATAGACTGAATCATTTTTGCTATCTCCGTTTCTGCCATAGAGAACTATATCAACATCGTCAATATTAAAAGATTGTTCTTCAAGAAAAGAAAGAATATTCCTTTTTATTTCATTTGTATTCGCAGGTTTGTAAAATGTACGAACTGCAATCAATTCCGCATAATCTTTGTCTGATGGTTGATCGGACAAGAGAAAAAATGCAGCACCTTCTCCGCCAATTGTCCCTCTTGACTTTGAAGCTAAAATATCGCTGCTTGAAACCGGGTCATTTCTATATAATCCAAACCTGCTTAAAATGGCGTGACTTGTATCAGTGATTTCATCAACACCACCCACTAATGCATTTGACGCTTCGCCATCTTGTATTAAGGAAATTGCATCCAATAATGAATTTTCGAAGGAAAACCCACGATGAACGAAAGTATTGTTGTAATTATGGCACTTTAACATCAACGCAATCTGCGCACCAACCGTGTTATGTGTAGATTGTATAAACGCTGTAGGTGTCAGTAATTCTTCTTTATTCTCAACCATCTTTGTCAAAAAAGATTCAGTATCCGCCAAACAACCATATGCTGTACCGGTTATAATCGCACCGGGATTATCAACCCCCGCTTCTTTTAAGCATTCGCTCGCAGCAGCCACACCCATTTTTATGATATGGCTCATGCGGCGGATAAGTTTTGGATCCAGGATTTTTGAATAATCAGGTTCGATGCAGGTTAACCGGTTGCTCGCATATACAACAGGTTCTTTCAGCAATTCGCTAAAAGAAGCCTGAGGTGATATATTTCCGACGGCTCTTATATACATACGGCAACCTCCTCCCGAACTTCTCCTAAGGAAGAGGTCACCAACCCGCTCTCCTTGTCTGTTGAAGTCACTTTAGTTATATAACTCTTTTTTGTATGCACGATGCCAGATAGTCTTCTAATTTAATCTCAGTCAGATTTTTGAAAAAATTAATGAGGAACAATTACCACCGAATCCAAACGAATTCGATAGTACATGATTTATGTTCTCTCCTTTTTTGAACTCCGTGGCAGGTTTAAACGGCAACTCTTTCATTTGCGTTTCAAAACGAAGATTAGGATAAATTAAACCATACTGAATTGCCAATACAGAAAATACAGCCTCAATCCCCCCGCTTGCACCTAACGTGTGACCGGTAAAAGATTTTGTTGAGCTCATGGGTGGATAATCCGTTTCAAATAATAACCTGATGGCAGTGCCTTCCGCTATGTCATTGTTTTGGGTGCCGGTGCCGTGCAGGTTAATATAATCGATATCCCATGGCTCCAGGTTACTTTTGGCTAATGCACCTTTCATTGCTAAAAAAGATCCTGTACCATCTGGTGAAGATGCCGTTTGGTGATAAGCATCATTAGCATTGCAATACCCGCTCAATACACAAGCCGGTTGCTCTTTTAATGTTTTTGCAACTTTTTCAGATACCAGTACCACATATCCTGCTCCTTCTCCAAGATTCAATCCCCTCCTGTTTTCATCAAAGGGCTGACAAAATTTTTGATCTAATATCATTAACGTGTTAAACCCGTTGAGTGTGAATTTTGCCAATGCATCTGTACCTCCTGCTATTACCACATCCAGTATATTCTGTTTGATTAATCGTGCACCACAAAAAATACTATTGGCTGAGGAAGAACAAGCAGTACTGATTGTAGAAACATGATTTTTTATTCCTAAAGCATCGGCAACTATTTCTGTTACAGCGCCGCATTCATGATTTACAACTTCGCGTAATCTCCCCTTCGAATGATCTGAAATGAAATGAGGGAAAAAGTTTTCCGTCTTATCCATTCCGCCTACCGTATTGGCGGAAATAAAACCTGTACGCAAGTCTGAAAAATTTTCGATGCCTGCATTTTTCAATGCTTCTTTTGCCGCAATAGCGCTTAACAATCCGGTACGGCTGATATGAGAAGACAGACCCGCTATTGCTGCCAATTCGTCATTACCGTATTTAACTTCGGCTACAGGTAAGCGTTGGCTATGAATCGATTCCAGGAAATGCATTTTACCCATACCCGCTTTTTTATTTTCAAGCGCGGCAAGATTTTCAGCTATATTATTACCAATGGCTGAAATAACTCCTGTGCCGGCTACGTATATGGGCGCACTCATAGTGTCAGGCCTGGGCAGGCTGATGTTCAGTGATATATTGGGCCATCGTTCTTACCGATCGGAAAACGGACTGGCCTTCCTCCGCATTGGCTAACTTGATCTTGTATTCCTGTTGCAGCAATACAATCAGTTCCAGAGCATCAATAGAATCAAGGCCCAACCCTTCTACAAAAAGCGGCTGATCATCACCAATATCCTCCGGTTTCAGATCTTTCAGGTTCAACTGGCGGATGATCTGCTCTTTTAGTGTATGCATTAACTTATCCATTGGCTAATTCGTAAATGTGAGTAATATTTTTAGTTGTAAATAATATCGAATTTTCTTTTTTCTCTTTTTCTATTAAATAAACCACGGCTGCATATTCTTCGCCTGCTATATCCACCCATCCGCAGATGCACGCGTCAAGATTACGTCTGTCCATCAAATCATTTACATAAAATTCCGTAAATGGTATATCAAACTTTTCCTGGACGAAAAATGCGTTCTCTCCTTTAAAATTGTTCCGTATACAAATTTCGCCAATTACAATATTCGGCAAAGTATACACAAACAATGCAGGGCTGGGTATTTTTTTCACGCTTTCCCAGTAGTTCAGGTCCGCATCCAGGCTGGCGTTCCTGTTCGCGAATACAATCCCTGTTTTATCCTGCTCATATTTGCCTTTCTCCATACTGCCTTTCAGCAATATTTCTGTTGCCAAAAAACCCAGCTTTGATAAACTATCCATTTTATAAAATTTAGGATAGTCTATATCAAACCGCTTATATGCAGAAAGCAAAAAATCTTTTACATGTCCTCCTTCTTCCTTATAAAGAAGTTTATCATCTTTGCTGACTATGCCATGAACAATACTGCAACTGGCTGAGATATATTTTTGTTCAGGCATTAATGTTTAGTTAACAGTTGCCAAATTGCGATCGGCAATTAGTAAGCAGTTCCAAAATTTCCTATAAATCAATTTAATCCTGCGAATCGTGGTTCTATGCTTTCTTCAGACTATCCCTCATTTCAATCATCCTGGCCAGCTTATGCAATGCATGCTTATGGTCCTTCACGTATGGGTTGTTCATGTCCCATACATAACCAGCGAGCACCGAACAAATCTGGCTTTTAATAGCCGCATTCTGATCGTCAGCAAAGAAGATGGTATCCAGTGTACCCGCATACCATGCCATTACGTAAGAACGAAATGTATTTACACCCTGCAACATGATCTCCATATATTCCTTATCCCAATCTACCTCCCCGCCATTTAATTTACGTACAACTAATTTGCCCGCCATCTGGCTGGATACAGTTGCCAGCGTAACGCCTGACGAAAACACAGGGTCCAGGAACTCTGTCACATTTCCGGTCAGCACAAATCCATTTCCATAAAATTTATCCGTAGTTGCCGACCACGACTGCAATTCCCTTGGCTGAAAAACCAGTTCAACATCTCTCATTCTTTCGGCTATATATGGCTGTGAGGCTACCATTGCCCTGAACTGCTCTTCCGGTGTACCGGGAAAACGATCAAAGAATTCTTTATCGCCAACATATCCCAGTGAAGTAATTCCATTTGAAAAAGGAATGATCCATATCCATACAGCTTTTTCATGCACAACAATGGTGATGCGATTTGGTTCATCATCCATAGAACGCTTCGTATCTACCGTATGTGCAAACATCGCTTTGCGCGAAGGCAGATTAGAGGGTCTTTCCATATTGAAGAGCTTTGGAATAACCCGGCCATATCCGCTGCCGTCAATTATAAAACGTGCTTCAATATGTTTTTTATTTCCATGAATATCTTCTACGGTTGTAACTGAACTTCCGTCCTCATTAAAAACTATACCTGTTACTGCAGTTTCATATTCTACAGGAACCCCCATTTGCTCTACCGTATTTGCTAATGTTTGATCAAAGTCGGCACGGGGTACCTGCCAGGTCCATGTCCATCCTTTGGTAAATTGATCGGCAAAAAAATAATCGCATATTTTTCCATCCTTTACAAACTTGGCACCGAATTTTTCCTGGTAACCTCTTGCTTTTACAGCATCCAGGAACTTTGCTTCTTCCAATGCCTCCATGCATCTTGGCAAAAGGCTTTCACCGATTACAAAGCGCGGGAATTTTAATTTCTCTACAATTTTTACTTTAAACCCTGCCTGGTAAACAATAGAAGCAGCAACCGTTCCCGAAGGACCGGCGCCAATCACCAGCACATCTGTTTTTTCGGTTTTCATACTATAAAATTAACAGGTCCACTCCCGGCTTCCCTCTAAGCGGGAAAACCAGCGGGCGGCAGCCCTTACTTAATAAAATTTAATTTTTGTCAACGATCGTTTTAACAGAACTATTGAATTTTCTGATAAAAAAATTATACGCTTTACAAAGAATTTTCAACCTGAGTTCCGCCTTTGGAAGGCGGGGAGCTTTTCTTACACTTCAGCAATGTATGACTTAATCCGATGTTATCTATTTGCTCCACAATTTTAAATCCTGCATCATGAATACATTTTATAAACACTCTCGAGTCATACATCTGGCTGTTGCCATTTGCCAAAGCGGTAAAATAAATAGAAGTCTGCTGTAAGCAAAATGCAGCCGTCTCAAAACGTTGTGTGTCCCAAAATGCTTCAAGAATTATAACGTATCCGTTATCATCTATCGCTTCAGCGCACCGTTTTAATATAGAAACAATTTCCGCCTCAGAAAAACAATCGAGAAACTGGCTCATCCATATAGCATCAGCTCCTTTAGGTAATTTCTGTTCTTCATCTAAAATATTAACAGGATAAAAAGAAACCCTATCCGTTAATCCTAACTCCTCCATTCTTTTTTTCGCCATATTCGCCTGTCCTGGCAGGTCAACAATTGTTACATGTATATCATCTCTGTATTTTGCTGAAGCAATTGCCCATTTGCCGGTATTTCCACCGATATCCAATATTTTGTGAATGCCATTCTTATAAACCAGCGGCAATACTTTCGGGAAAGCTATATCGGAAAAGAAATGATCAAACGCAAACCAGCTTTTCTGAATGGCGGGTGGTAATTGAGAAAGCCCTTCATAAATTGTAGGCCAGTTACCTAATTCTTTTAAGCCTTCCGGTTTTTCATTCCGTATGCTTTCTTCCAGGTGAAAAAGTCCTTTATAATTTACGTCCTGTATAAAGTCCATATTCACACGGGTCAACGGGTCATGTAGAATAAAATAACCGGTTTTTGTTAGAGTATACCTCTCATCATTCACAACAATCAATCCTATTCCTAATGATGATTCCAGCAAGACCCTTACTCCATAATGAGGCAGTTTTACTTTTTCTACTATTTCTTCAATTGTAATACCTTTTGAAGCGCTGTCTTCTATCACCCTCAATATTCCGGTATCCCTTACAACTTTTGCTACCTGGAAAACCACCGGGCCAAATGCTATAAACTGGGCCAATCCTTTCGCTTCCATTGCCGTCTTTGTGTCCTTGCTGAAAAACTCCATCAATAATAAAAATACAATGATTATAAAATTATACTGCCTTTTGTAAAACAATTGCTGCGTTACAGCCACCAAAACCGGATGCCGTTTTGAGACAGGCTTTCATTTCACCTTGTTTCAAACTGTTCACCACATTCACCGGTTTTGCAGTACCCGGTTCTCTATAACCCGGGGTCGGTAAAACTACATTTTCTTTTAAAGAATATAGCGAAATAACCGTCTCAATTAAACCTGCGGCACCAAGCGTATGACCATAATAACCTTTCAGGCTATTTAACGGAACATGTTCCATGCCGGCGAGATTGACCGCTTTTGCTTCCATCTCGTCATTATACACAGTTGCTGTGCCGTGAGCTGAAATAAAATCAATATCATCCTTTCCTAATCCTGATTCTTTCATAGCCGAACTAATAGCCTGGTATAGCTCTTCGCCGGTTCGCGAAGGACCGGAAATATGATTGGCATCATTACTAACGGCGCCTCCGGAGATTTTAACAGCGTTTCCGTTTATCGGTTTATTGACGGAAAGAATAACTGTTGCCGCACCTTCTCCTAATGTGATTCCATTTCTTTTCGCATCAAAGGGTTTGCAGGGTTCAGCGCTTATTGCCTGGAAAGATTGAAACCCGGAAAGAATAAATTTCGTTATCACGTCAGCGCCGGTTACTACAGCATGATCATATTTACCTGATTGCAGTAAACGCATACCCGTAATAATCGCGACAAGCCCGGAAATACAGGCGTGCGATACAACAATTGGTTGTGAAACAAAATTGAAGTGACTCGCCACAATCTTTGCCGAACTTCCCAATGAAACTCTTTCTTTAAGGTCTTTTGTTTCTTTTCCCGATTCTATCAAACTGATGTTTCCTTTTGTCGAGGAAATTACCAGAGCCGTTCTTTTATCATCAACCTTTATTTCTGTTTTTTCCAATGCATCTTTAACAGAAGCGATCAATAACTCTTCAAATTTTGTGTATGAATTATCTTTCCCGTTGAATAACTGCTTATTAATTAATGAAGCGTAAACAGGCTGAGCTGATAGTGTTGTATCATCCTGTAGTTTTATGCCCGAAATACCTTTCGCGAGATTGCCGAAATTATCAGCAGATGTATTGCCAACGGGAGATACGATATTATCGGATACAATATAAACCTCTCTCATTACTTTAAATCCCCATCTTCTTTTTCCACTCTTCAAAAAAAGAAGGATTGGTTAACTGTAGTGTAGATGTTTCTTTGTCTAAAAAAACCTGGATAGAAGAACCTGTTGCTACCAATTCATTCTTATCCAGGTTATATAAATTATATTCAAATTTCAGCTTGGCTGCATCTGTAGGCAAAAAGATAGTTTCCACAACTACTTTATCACCATAGCGTAGGGACCGTTTATAGCTGCAATCAATATGCACAACCGGGATGATGATATTCTTCCGGTAAAAATCAAGGTATCCTACACCATACTTATTTCCGAATGCTTCGCGGCCATCTTCAAAATAGCGTATATAATGACCATGCCACACGATTCCTAAAGGGTCGGCCTCATTAAAGCGAACATTTACTTCTATTCTTTCAGATAAATTTTTACTCATCCATTATTTTTTCACGAAACTCCGCTGCTGTATTAAAGCCCGTTATTTTTCTTCCAGATTTTATATTTATCTCCCGCATCATCCAATACATTGAAAACAACCTTCGCCCAATAATTTCTTAGACTGAATCCGCCGCCTTTTTCCGAAAACTTTTCGCTATACAGCACTTTGTTGTTTGACATATCTATAAATACGAGATAAGCAGTTCCATGTTCCTTCAATTTACTCATTGATTCCATAACAATCATTGCCCCAATTCCTTTTTTTCCGCTGAAGCTATATCCCTTTATTACTTTCTCTACATCTGCAGGCGACAAATGATTTTCATCATCACCACCGGTTGATTTTGCTTTGTCAATGTCGATCTTATTATTATGGGCCCCGACGAGGCTTATATCAGTTTGTGTGTTTGAGCGATGAAAGAATTTTGAAAAATCATATTTTTTTGGCTCATTTAAGACAACTTCATTGATGCCTTCGAATTGTCTGTCTTTGAGATCTTTTAATTCGTAATCTGTCTGCCCTGCAATTTTTGCTTGTGTAAAATCCACGCCGAGATAGGTGAGAGGCGTTTGTTCATTGAAAAAATCTTTAAACGTTAATTGAGAGAAGCCGGCATTTGTAAAAGCAAAGCAGGCAATCAGGAAAAAAAATCGGCCGAAAAGGTTTATCCGTTTCATAACAAATCGTTTTGAAGTTTAAATTATTAAGAGATAAAAATTTTCATTTCACAACTTGCTACTAACTTATTGCCCACCCGGGAATTCCCGGATATAATTGTAACGTTCAAAACCTGGTTTTTAATGGTTATCTCCGTTTCGAGTATATCGCCGTTTACTGGCAAGCCTTCAATCCGGAGATTTTGAACGGCCGCAATATAACCAATCGGAACGGGTTTATTTTCCCGGCTGCAAATATATCCAATCCTTGCCGCAGCCGTTTGCGCTATGTTTTCAACAAGTGCAGGTTCAGTCAGCGAACCATTTTTGATAAAGAAGTTATCATTCTTTACATGCAACAGCGTTTTTGCTCCTTTATCGTCACAAGCAGTCAATTCATCTATCATAACAAACGGCGCCCGCTGGGGAATGAAAGGCAATATGTTGGTTTCGGGGAGCATCGTTAAACTTAAATGTTACTATTTTCTAAATTAGCATAGGTTGATGGATTGATTGTTTGATTGTTTGATTGTTAAAAAAAGACAGTAATAACAGCTATTCAACAATCAAACCATCAAATTCACTTCCAGAACTCATAATAATTATACCACTGCTCCGGATGCAATCTCGCTTTCGTTTCCATTTCTGCAACAAAATCATTGAGCATTTTTTGTTGTACCGCATTCTTTTCCTCACCCGAATATAATTTTACCGGTGTAGCAAAAAAATGGTAGTGCAATTTGCTTTCTTTCAGGGCAAATACAAAAGAAACCGGCACTTTAAATTTATCTGCTAAAACAAAAGGGCCGATCGGGAATTTCGCCTTTTCGTTCATGAAATTAACTGCAGTTGTTTTCACTCCCTCCATGAAACGGTCAGCATGCATACAGACCAATTCATTTTTATCCAATGCTTCTTTGATCTGGTAAATATGTGAAAGATCGTTCTTTATAACAATGATATTGGCATTTCTCTCACCGGTTACACTTGCCAGGTATTCCTTCAACTGCTGGTGTTCGCCATCAAACATCACAATATTGATCCTGGTATTAAGGCGTTTCAATAAATGTCCCGCTATTTCCCAGTTACCAATATGAGCGCTTAACAGTAAGCCTCCCCTCTGCATTCCTACCATCTGGTGCAGGTATTCCTCGCCATCAAAGTTGAAAGTAAACCGATTGGGTATGTTACTCATCACCACGATACGGTCAATGATGGTTTGGCCGAACAGGTAATAGTTGCGATAAATCCAGCGGATAGACTTCCATTGACCAAAGCCCAGCTTCTGTCTGAAAAAGCGGTACATGATTCCATTGGAACGAAAGGAAAAAAGGAAGTACCAAAACGTAATGACGCAGAGAAGCGAATAAGCAGGCATTACTCCCCATTTCCGGAGAATGCTAATAAATATCCTATACCCCAATTTGGGGCCTTTCGATTTTCCCTGCCACTGAGGCATCAGGCTAATTCTTTAGAATGTACCCGGGAAATTATATAGCCATAAAAATCCTGGAATGTAGAGATGGTAGTGAAATCCTCAGGCTTTACTTTGAAAGAAAAATTATTCTCAATAACCACGACTAAGTCTATATAGTCAAGACTGTCCAGTTCCAGCGCCTCTTTCAGATTTGCTTCCGGTTTGATCTTTGAAGCATCTACCTCAAACTCCTCTACCAGGAACCCATTTATTTTCCCGATTATGTCCTCGTTTTTTGTCATAGCAGTCTAATTACCATTTTCGTACGATGAGTGATGAATTCGTTCCGCCGAAGCCAAAAGAATTAGACAAAAATACATTTATATCTGCGTGTTTGGAAGTTTTTACGATGTTCAATTTTGCAGAATCTTCGTCCGGATTCTCAAAATTAATGTTGGGGGCTATAAAATTGTTTTGCATCATCAGGCAGGAGTATACTATTTCGCTGGCACCAGCCATCCAGCACTCGTGGCCAGTCATTGATTTGGTAGAGCTAACAGGTGTTTTGGAATCTCCAAACACTTCATAAATCGCCCTTGCTTCGCTTGCATCTCCTGCCGGGGTGGACGTAGCATGGGCATTGATATAATCAACTTCCTTCGCTTGCAGGCCAGACTCTCTTAAAGACATTGCCAAAGAACGTACGGGACCGTTTACAGTGGGATTTGAAATATGTTCCCCGTTTGATGAAAAACCATACCCGATGACTTCGCCGATAATATTTGCGCCCCGTTTTTGAGCTGACTCCAGGCTCTCTAATATTACGGTCGCAGCGCCACCGCTTGGGATAAGCCCATCTCTGTCACGGTCGAACGGACGGGAGGCTTTTTCCGGCTCGTGCTCATGAATGGAAAAGGCTGAAAGGGCATCGAAAGTACCCATAGAAAGATAGTTGATCTCCTGGGCGCCACCCGTTATAACACATTCCTGCAGGCCCGCCTTAATAAACATATAAGCCACACCGATAGCATGCGACCCACTGGCACAGGCTGCACTAACTGTAAAGTTGATCCCTTTCAGTTTAAAAATGGTTGAAAGGTTCATGTTCACCGTAGAATTCAGGGTTTGAAAAACGGCGGCAGAACCCACAAGTGTGGTATCTTTTTTTTCCCGCAATATGTCGTTGGATTCTATAATCGCTTTGGCAGAGGTATCATTTCCATAAAGAATACCTATTTCACGCTGATTGATATAATCCTGGTCAATACCTGCATTCTTCAGTGCTTCTACCGTTGCCATATATGCGTATTCTCCATGCTCAGGCAACATAATACGGGCACGACGATCAAGCATTCCTTTCAGATTAGGCCTCTCTACAAATCCCGTCAATCCGGAACGATAGCCGTAGGCTTTGCGTACAGGGTCGAGGATAATGCCTGATTTGCCTTTAAATAAAGAATCATTTACCTCTTCGAGGGTTTTTCCCAAACAGGAATAAATGCCTAATCCGGTGATGACGACTCTATGCATTGTTAATATATCAGCTTTTCAAAGTTACCGCGGTATTTGTCTTTTGAACTGAATTTGAAGCAGGCAATTTAAATCATAGGTTTGAAATGACGTAACACGAAAGTATTTTTTTGCCACTAATCAAAGGTTTTACCTGAAAAAATATACACCGGATTACCGGTAAATTAATGAGGAAGTTTTAATACCATCATAACTAAAGCAGCAAACGGAGTTAATAGTGAAAATAATCCCCACAACTCCCATTGTGAGTATACTTTCTTAAAAAATGTCCAGTCAAAATCACCTGAGTGGTTCGAAGTAAGGTTTTTAATTTTCTTTTGTAAAGGAGCTACTTTCCATGCAAAAGCTAAACCGGAAATAGAAAACAAAACGATTGACCAGAATATCCAGCCGACCTTGTTCAGTTTGTATCCGTTGGAAAAGCGCTTCGGTTTGGGCATCATCCCGCAAATCCGCGCGGGCCGCGCACGACG
>Ga0207689_10000898_pt1 | contig 28576 bp, 26 predicted proteins | sample KBSMisM52_FD_184312 | JGI IMG/M metagenome (GOLD analysis project Ga0207689, IMG submission 184312) | Miscanthus rhizosphere microbial communities from Kellogg Biological Station, Michigan, USA - KBS Miscanthus M5-2 (SPAdes) (version 2) | ecosystem: Host-associated > Plants > Roots >...
GCACCAGGCAGTGGCGGGCGCTGCTCCTCTGACGACGAATCCGCGGCTCGTGCTGATCGCAATCATCGGCTTCGTCGCCTCGTTCGCGATCTCGCTCGGGCCGGTGATGTGGGTGCTGCTGTCGGAGATTTTCCCGAATGAGTACCGCGGGGTCGCGATCTCGGCCGCGGGTTTCTGGAACGCGCTCGTGAGCGCGAGCGTGACGTTCGTGTTCCCGTGGGAGCTCTCGACGCTCGGCCCCGCCGGCACGTTCCTCGTGTACGGCCTGTTCGCCAGCGCAGCGCTGCTGTTCGTGCTGGTGTTCGTGCGCGAGACCAAGGGCCGCACGCTCGAAGAACTGGAGGGTGAGTTGCTGTTGCCCCCGAAGTCGACGACCGCATGAAGCGACCGATGAACCTGACAGATCTGCGGCGGCGCTTTCCTCGGGACTTTGTCTGGGGCGTCGCGACCAGCGCGTTCCAGATCGAGGGCGCGGCGCGCGCGGAGGGCAAGGGACTCTCGATCTGGGACGAGTTCTGCCGTGTGCCGGGCGCGATCGCGGACGGCAGTAATGGCGATGTCGCGTGCGATCACTATCACCGGCTGGATTCCGACCTGGACCTGATCGCGCATCTCGGCGTGCGCGCATATCGCTTCTCCATCTCCTGGCCGAGGATTCAGCCGTCCGGCAGCGGTGCGATCAACGAAGCCGGCCTCGCTTTCTACGAGCGGCTCGTCGACGGCTTGCTCGCGCGCAATATCCAACCGTACGCGACGCTGTATCACTGGGACTTGCCCGCAGAACTGCAGCGCCTCCACGGCGGTTGGCGCGCACGCGAGACTGCCGAGCGCTTCGCGGACTACGCGCAGCTCGTCGCGGGTCGGCTCGGTGACCGCATCGTTTCCATCGCGACTCACAACGAGCCGTGGGTCACCGCCGTGCTGGGGCACGAGCGCGGCATCTTTGCGCCGGGTGTGCGTGACCGGGGCGTGGCCTATCAGGTGGCTCACCATGTGCTCGTGAGTCACGGACTCGCACTCCAGGCGATTCGCGCGGCGAACACGAAGGCCGAGGTGGGCATCGTGTTGAACCTGTCGCCCGTCTATCCGGAGACGGATTCGGAGCTCGACGCAACGCATGCCCGACTGGAAGACGGCCGGCTCGTGCGTTGGTACATGGATGCGCTGTTCAAGGGTGGATATCCACCGGACATCATCGAGCATCTCGGCGTGGATGCTCCGTCGGTGCGGCCCGGCGATGCGCAGCTCATCGCGCAGCCTTTCGACTTCGTCGGCGTGAATTACTACAGCCCTACGGTTTTCTCCAGCAGCTCGAACGCTGCGTTGCCGGCATCGAGTGGCGCGGCGGTGACCGACATGGGATGGGAAGTAGCGCCGAAGAGTCTCGCGGAGTTGCTGCTGCGCCTCGATCGCGACTACGAGCTGCCGCCGTTGTTCATCACGGAGAACGGTGCAGCGTACCAGGACGACGTCGTGGGCGGCCGCGTCGACGACGAGCAACGCCGCGAGTACATCGAGTCGCACCTGGTTGCCGTCGCGGACGCCATCGCGCGCGGCGTGGATGTCCGCGGCTATTTTGTCTGGAGCCTGATGGACAACTTCGAGTGGGCCGAAGGCTATCGCAAGCGATTCGGCATCGTGCACGTCGACTATCCGACGCAGCGTCGCACGTTGAAGACCAGCGCCCTGTGGTACCAGGCGCTGCTGACCACTCCTGCCTGAGAAGCATGCGCCGCATGCTCAAGGCGGCATTGATCCTGACGGTGCTCGGCGCGGCTGCAATCGCATCAGCCGACACGATCGATGCTGGGCGCACGCTCGCGCTCATGGAGAAGGTCGCCGACTGGCAGCTCGCGCATCTCGAACCAGTCGTCTCGATCACGGTCATGCGCGAGGAGACACGCAGTCCTCGCAGTTGGCAGCAGGGAGCGTTCTACGCTGGGCTGACCGAGCTTGCGGAGCGGAGTGAATCGCCGCGTTTTCGCGAGGCTGTGCTGGCGCACGGACGCAGCACGAACTGGCGACTTGGCGACCGCCGCTATCACGCGGACGATCACGTCATCGGGCAGAGTTATTTATGGGCGGCGGCGCACGGTGCCGGACCGGCGGCGATAGCGCCGTTACGCAGGCGTTTCGACGAAATCCTTGCCGCTCCGCGGCGCGGCAGTCTGACCACGCAGGCGCAGACGTCGTGCACCGATCGCTGGTGCTGGTGCGACGCCTTGTTCATGGCGCCACCGGTCTGGGTCGGGTTGACTGCGGCGACCGGCGATCAGCGTTACGCCGAGTACGCGCACGCCGAGTTCACGGCAACGAAAGAATATCTCTATGACCGCGAGGAACATCTCTTCTATCGCGACAGCCGTTTCTTCGAGCAGCGCGACAGCCACGGCAGGAAGTTGTTCTGGAGCCGCGGCAACGGCTGGGTCTTCGCCGGCGTTGCGCGCGTTCTGCAGCGTCTGCCTGCAAATGACCCGGCGCGGCCGAGGTATGAAGAGCTGTTCAAAGAGATGGCGGCGAAGCTGAAGGCCGTGCAGAAACCGGACGGGTATTGGGCACCATCGTTGCTCGCCGCTGCGGAAGCTGCGCCACCAGAATCGAGCGGCACGGGCTTCTTCGTCTACGGCATGGCTTGGGGTATCGCGGCGGGTTTGCTCCATCGAACCGAATACGAGCCGGTCGTGCAACGTGGCTGGCGCGCCCTGGAGCGAGCGGTCCAATCCGACGGTATGCTGGGTTGGGTTCAGCAAGTCAGCGATCGTCCCGAACAAGTTGCGCCCGGCGATACGCAGTTTTATGGCGTTGGCGCATTCCTGCTCGCGGGCTCCGCAGTTCATGATCTGTATCGTTCGCGTACACGGTGACACTGCTGTTGTGGAGCTTGTTATGAATCGTTTCCTCGCGCATGCAGCGCTTGGCATCTGCCTGCTGTTCAGTGGCATCGCGTACTCGGAGGAAGTGGCAACGCTCGGTCGCATCGAGCGACTGGACCGCGCGCTCGACCGGCAGCATCTCGGCACGCTGGCCACTGGCGTCGCGACGGCGAATCTCGCGTTCGGCGACGACGGCAGCACCTTGTATCTCACGGCGGACAAGAACCTGGTTCGCGTCCGCACGAAAGTGCAAAGGTTGGTGAGCTGCAGCGGCTACGGCGGCGCCCAGTCGATGAAACTGTTGATCGACAGGCGACCGGTCGCGGGATTCAGGTCGGGCACGTTGGCCTCGATGCAGCCCGAGTGCAGCGAGTTGCGCCGATAGACCAGCAGACGGTTGAAGACGCCGTCCTGTTTGGCGATCTGCTCGAACAGCTCGGTATTGCCGTTGATGTATGCCGGGCCGGGCGCAGCGGCGGTCGCATGTTCTGCATCGAGCGCGCGCGCGTATTCCGCTCGGCGCGTCTCGTCGATCGATTCGAATCCGGTTCTGCGGTGGCGGTAGAACGCAGTGCCGCCGAGATTCGCTTTGAACAGATAGTGCATGGTCGCCAGCCCGGATTTCGCGAACGAATCGACGTGCGGGATCCGTTGCGGCGGCGTCAGCTCGTGCGCCGGTGTCGTGATCAGCGAGTAGTGGCACATCGAGAATGAGAGCGTTCCGTCCGGCACGCCGAGGCAGTCCAATAGCGCGCTTCTCAGTCGAGTGAGCAGCAATTGTTGGTAGGCGGGCGGTGCCTCGGCCCTGATGCCGGGAAAGTAGCGGCCCTGCACGGTCAGCCGTCGCGAACATGCGTCCGCGACCAGCGCCTCCGCGTCGGCGACGAAGTTGTCGACCACGAGCAGGGGCGCGCGCTCGGCACCGATCGCCAGCTTGCGCAGACGCAGGTCGGGATGCAGGTCGAGATCCTTCACGGTGAAGATCGCGAGCGATCTAACCGCCGTAGTGGTCGACGCCAAGCTCGCGCAGGATTGCGACTCGCAGCTCCTGCGCCGAAGCGCTGGTGAGCCGGCGCGGATGCGGGAAGGGCACGTCGAACGCGGCCTGGATTCGCGCCGGGCGCGGTGACAGCACGAGAATGCGGTCGGCGACATGGATCGCTTCCTCGACGTCGTGCGTGATCAGCATGACCGTGTGGCGCTCCTCCGCGAGGATCCGCAGCAGCTCGTTGCGCACTCGCAGGCTCATCAGCGCATCCAGCGCCGAGAACGGCTCGTCCATGTACAGAACTTCCGGTTTCACCACGAGCGCGCGCGCCAGTTCGGCGCGCTTCAACATGCCGCCCGACAACTCGTGCGGGTAGCTCGACTCGAAGCCCTTGAGGCCGACGATCGCGGCGTAATGGTCGGCGATCTCGGCCTTGTTGCGCGGCGCGTGCCCATTGAGGCCGAACATCAGGTTCTCGCGCACCGTGAGCCACGGGAATACCGAGCCGTGCTGCGTGATCAGAATTCCCTTGGGATCCGGCTTCAGGCGCGGCTTGCCGTCGATGACGATGGCGCCGGCGTCCGGCTTGACGAAGCCGGCGATCATGTTCATCAGAGTCGTCTTGCCGCAGCCGGACGGGCCGACGATGGCAACGGTTTCGCCATCGCGAACCGTAAAGCTGATGTCCTCGACGACGACCAGGCGTCCCTGGTCGGACTCGTAGCTCTTGTTGAGGCCGCGGACTTCGATCTTACTGTGCATAGCGCCAGCGAACCCACCTGATGCGTTCCAGCCGACGCATACTACTGTCCAGCGACAGGCCGATCACGCCGATGATGATCATGCCCGCGATCACCAGATCGTAGCGATTACCAGCGTTGCGCGAATCCATGATCATGTAGCCGAGCCCCGAGCGCAGCGCGATCATTTCCGCAGCAACGACGACCAGCCAGGCGACGCCCAGCCCGATGCGCATGCCGACCAGGACTTGCGGCAGCACTGCAGGGATTACGACCTGCTTGAACAGCGTCGCGCGCGACACGCCGAAGTTCTCGGCCGCGCGCAGGTAGCGCTTGTCGATCGTGTGCACGCCGACCGTGGTCTGCACGATCATCGGAAACACCGACGAGATGAAGATCAGATAGATCGGCGACGCGTCGCCGACGCCGAACCACAGGATGGCGATCGGGATCCAGGCGATCGGCGAGATCGGCCGCAGCATCTGGAAAATCGGATTGAGCGTGAGGTACGCGCCGCGCACCCAACCCATCCACAGTCCGAGCGGGACGGCGATGCAGACGGCGAGCGCGAAACCAGTGCCGACGCGCAGCAACGATGCAGCGATGTGCCGCCACAACGTGCCGTTCGCCAGTAGCTCGATTGCGCCGGTGACGACTCCCCACGGGGTAGGGAATATCAGGCTCTGCGTGGCAACGATCGCGCCCCACCAGGCGAGGAGCAGCGCCGCGATGACGCCGAGAGCGGGCAGACTGGTTTTGATTCTGTTCATAGTCTTCTGGCGCGCCACATGATCCGGGCCCACGGCGTCGCTGGATACGGATACACGATAACCCGCATCTGCCCGCTCGCGTGCGCGGAGCAGGCGAACTGATATTCCGCCGCCTGTTCGAACGGGAGCCGGAAACTCTGGCCCGGCATCATGAGCGTCGGGCCGAAGATCTGGGGCACCTCGTCCAGGTTCCGCAGCACCAGCATATCGCGGATTCCGAGCGTCAAGCGGATCTCGTCCGGCAGGATGCCGAGATCCTCGCCCTTCATGCGTCGCGCCCAGGTTCCGCGCGGAATCTCGAACAGCTCCTCGCGGTCGGCGCCGGTCCGGGTTTCGATCGGCGTGAAGCCGGCCCAGGCGAGCACGCCGACGCCGACTGCACCGCATGCCAGCAGGACGGTCCGCAGCGGCGAACGCATCATCGCTACTCCGCGAGGAGAATCTGCAGATCGTGCACGTAATCGTCCGGGCCACGCCCGTAGGGCATCAGTGCACGCAGCTGCCCGCGGCGGTCGATCAGGTAAATGAAGGAGGAGTGCGCAACAGAATAGCTGCTGCCTTTGACATGTTTCTCCGCGACGATCCCGTAGTCCTTGCGTACTGCGGCGAGCTCATCGGCTCCACCTGTGCCGCCGATGAACGTCGGATCGAAGGCGTGCAAGTACTCCTTCATCCGTGCCGGATTGTCGCGCGCGGGATCGACGGTTATGTAAACGACCTGGACCTCGTCGGCTGCAGCGCCGAGCTTGCGCCGCGCCTGCGCCAGAGTCGCGAGCGTGACCGGGCACACGTCCGTGCACCACGTGAAGCCGAAGCCGAGGATCACGACTTTGCCGCGATAGCTGTGCAGCTCGAGCTTGCCGCCGCTAGAACTTTGCAGCGAGAACTGCGGAGCCGCCCGCGGCGGTTCGAAGACTCCGGCTTTCAGCGCCGGCGCGCTGGCCGCCGGTCCCGCTACGAGTGCAGCGAGCGTCAACAAGAAGGAACGCACGGTGCGCGCGTTCATAACGGGATGACCGCGGGCTTCGCGGCGAGCGCAAAGCGCTCGTCGACGTACTTCTCGTACGGGATGGGATGTTTGATGGTGCCAGCCTGCATCGACAGCTGCATCAGCTCTTCGAACTCGCTGCGGATCATGCGCAGGTCGCCGTAGGTCACGCGGTCGGTCGGGTTCTGCATCACGAAGCGGATGATCTTCGGATCCTGGTTGAAGTACGCCGGAGTGGCGGCGATCTGCACGGCCTTCTCGCGGTTCGCCGCTTGCTGATCGAGCCACACGCCGGCGCCGAGCACGTGGTCGACCAGGTTCTGCACCATGGCGGGATTCGCGGCCATCAACTCTTCGCGCACGGTGAGGACACAACAGATGTACCTCGGCCACTCGTCGCGCGTCATCCGCAGCGGCCTCGCGTAGCCCGCGCTCTGCGCGGCGGCACCGAACGGCTCACCCGTGCAATATGCGTCGACGGCATTCGCGTAGAGCGCAGCAGGCATGTCGGGCGGCGGCATTTCGATGATTTCCAGGTCCTCTATGCGCATGTTCTCCTGGGCGAGCATGCGACGCAGAAACAGGTAGTCGACTGCGAAACGGCTCGGGACCGCGACGCGGCGGCCGGCAAGCTGGCGGAAGTTCTGATAGGGAGAGTCGTTGCGGACCATGATCACCGCACCCGAGCGATGCCCGAGCGAGACGATCTTGATCGGGATGCCGCGGTCGGCGAGATCCATCACCAGCGGCGCGAGCATGTAAGCGGCCTGAATGCGCCCGGCCATCAGCGACTCTTTGATCTCGGGCCAGCCGTTGTACTTGCTGAACTCGAATGCAAACTTCGGCGCGCCGGCGGCTGCGGTGCCGTTGCTCGTTGCCCGTGCGACGCACGCGACGGGCAACGTCAGGTTGCACGTGACCGGCAATCCGCCGACGACGAGAGCATTCGGGTTGGCCTGCGTGCAGGCGCCTTGGCCGAGCGGCAGAGCGGCGGCGATCATTCCTTGGAGCAAGGTGCGTCGATTCATATAGCTGGGAAGCTTACCGCCATCCCTGCGGCCGGCGCCATGTCACAGTGCTGCGGGAAAAATGGATTAGGATTGCGCGCACTTGTTTCGAGGTTCATTCCGGGAGGAGAGTGAAGCGGATCGCGCACCTGCGCTGGTGGATCGTCGTGCTGATCTGTCTGGGCACGATCGCGAACTATCTGGCGCGCAATTCACTGGGAGTGCTCGCGCCCCAGTTGAAAGTCATCTTCTCGATGAGCACCGAGCAGTACAGCTACGTCGTCGGTGCATTTCAGGTGGCTTACACGATCATGCAGCCCATCGCGGGCTTCATCGTCGACCACATCGGACTGCGCTCAGGCTTCGCACTGTTCGGCATCGCGTGGTCGGTGGCCAGCATGCTGCATGCATCCGCGACCGGCTGGCTGGGGCTGGCTGCGTTTCGCGGACTGCTCGGACTTGCCGAAGCGGCGGCGGTTCCCTCGGGCATCAAGGCGATCGCCGAATGGTTTCCCGCCCGGGAGCGCTCGGTGGCGGTGGGGTGGTTCAACGCGGGTACGTCGCTGGGTGCGCTGATCGCGCCGCCGTTGGTGGTGGCCGTCACGTTGTGGGCGGACTGGCGTGTCGCGTTCATCATCACAGGTGCCGTGGGTCTTGTGTGGGCTGTGATGTGGTATGCGTTCTATCGCGCACCCAGCCAGCATCCGGCCATCGCGCCCGAAGAGCTTGCGATGATCGCGGCGGATCAGCCGGCGGCGCCTGCGCGCCGCACGAGTGCGCGAGAAGTCCTCGTCACCGCGCAGTTCTGGGCGCTCGCCGTGCCGCGCTTTCTCGCAGAGCCGGCGTGGCAAACCTTCAGCTTCTGGATTCCGCTGTATCTGGCCACGGAACGCGGCATGGATCTGCAGCAGATCGCGCTGTTCGCGTGGCTGCCGTTCCTGGCTGCGGACCTGGGCGGCATCACGGGCGGCTATCTCTCGCCTTTCCTCGTGCGCCGCTTTCAGGTTCGAAGAATTCCCTCGCGTGTTGCCGGCGTCACTCTGGGCGCCGTCCTGATGATCGCACCGGGCTGCATCGGTCTCGTCGCGAGCCCGTACGTCGCGATCGCCTTGTTCTGCGTCGGCGGTTTCGCGCATCAGATGATCTCGGTGCTCATCAATACGTTGTCCGCCGACGTCTTCCGGCCCGACGTCGTCGGCATGGCGAACGGTTTCATCGGTCAGGCGGGTTGGGTCGGCGGGTTGTCGTTCTCGCTGCTGATCGGACGGTTTGCCGACACGATCGGCTATGCGCCGATGTTTGCGGCGCTCTCCGTGTTCGACTTGATCGGCGCCGTCGTGCTCATCGTCTGCATCCGCAAACTCACTGCCGCGGAGTACCGTCCGTGAGACGCGCTACCTTATCCAATCCACCGCTGTTCACACTTGCCGAGCAAGTCCGCGGCCGGCTGACGTTGACGTCCGATACCGGAGCAGTCGCGCACCTGTTCGTGCTCGAAGAAGACGTCGCGCGACTGCTGCTGCTCACTGACGGCTCCGTCACGAGTCCGCCGAGCTGGGCGATCGCACCCGGCGCGGATGATGTGACCGAACCGGGCCGCGACCGCATGGACGTTTCGGGCTTCAGCTGTCCGGACGTTCACGTCGTCAGCGGTGACGGGCAGCTCATCGTCGAGACCGCGCGACTTCGCGTTCGCATCGCGCTGCATGGCTTGCGCTGCACCTGGGAGCAGCGTGATGACGCGCATTGGCGAGTGATGTCCGCCGACCGCGCGACGCAAGCCTACGATTTCGGCTGGTGGGATGGCCGCGCCCATCACTATTGTCAGCGCCGGCCCGGCGAACGTTTCTACGGTCTCGGCGATCGCGCGGGCGATTGCGATCGCGCCGGCAGATCGTTTCGCCTCACGAATCTCGACGCGATGGGCTACGACGCGCAGTGGAGCGATCCGCTCTACAAGTCGATTCCGTACCTGTTGGTCGCGGATGCTGATGGACATTGCCACGGAGTGTTCTACGACACTGTCGCCGATGCTTCTTTCGACTTCGGGCGCGAGCTCGACAACTATCACGGTGCCTACCGGCACGTGGTTGCTGATGCCGGTGACCTCGATCTATGGATGATTGCGGGCCCGGACCCTCGTGACGTCACGCGCCGCTTCACGTGGCTGACCGGTCGTCCCGCGCTGATGCCGCGATGGACGCTCGGCTATTCGGGCTCGACGATGAGCTATACAGATGCGCCCGATGCGGCCGCGCAGATGGCGGGATTCTTGCGCATGCTTGCCGAACACGACATCGGCTGCTCGTCGTTCCATCTGTCTTCCGGCTATACATCGATCGGCGACAAGCGTTATGTGTTTCACTGGAATCGCGAGAAGTTTCCCGACCCGCGAGCTTTCGTCGCGAGCTTCGCGGCTGCTGGTGTGCAGCTCGTGCCCAACATCAAGCCGGCGCTGCTGCGCAGTCATCCGCGATTCGACGAGGTCGCATCCGCTGGATTCTTCGTCGCGGATGAAGCAGGCGTTCCCGTCGAGGCGCAGTTCTGGGACGAGGTGGGCAGCTACATCGACTTCACGCAACCGCGCGCGGCGCAGTGGTGGCGCGGACAAGTGAAGAGCGCGCTGCTCGATCAAGGCATCGTCGCGACGTGGAACGACAACAATGAGTATGAGATCTGGGACCGGCGCGCCCGGTTCGCAGGCTTCGGCGAGCCTCGGGCCGCGGCCGAGATGCGCCCGGTGCAGCCGCTGTTGATGGCTCGTGCTTCGCGCCGCGCGCAGGTCGAAGCCTTTCCGCAGCGTCGGCCCTATGTGGTGACGCGCTCGGGAATGGCCGGGCTGCAGCGTTATGCGCAAACGTGGAGCGGCGACAATCGCACCGAGTGGAAGACGTTGCGCTACAACGCGCGGATGGCGATTGGCCTTGCGCTCTGCGGCGTTTCCAATAGCGGCCACGATGTCGGCGGCTTCGCGGGTCCCGCACCGTCTCCAGAGTTGCTGGTGCGGTGGGTGCAGGCCGGCGTGCTGATGCCTCGCTTCAGCATTCACAGCTGGAACGATGATGGCACCGTCAACGAACCGTGGATGCATCGTGAGGCGTTGCCCGCGATTCGCAGACTGATGGCGTTGCGCCAGCAACTCATCCCGTTCTTCTATGACCTGCTGCATCGGTATCACGCTGCGTACGAACCGATGGTGCGTCCGACGTGGCTCGACTTCCCTGACGATCCCGATGCGTGGCGCGAGTGCGATGAGCATCTGCTCGGTGCCGACTTGCTCGTGGCCCCCGTGATGGAGCAGGGCGCTACGACTCGCGAGCTGCGACCGCCAGCCAGCGCGGACTGGATCGATGTGTGGAGCGGACGGCGAGTGCCGGGCGGCGTCTCCGTCGTCCTCGATGCGCCGCTCGACGGGCCGCCGCCGCTGCTCGCGCGCGCTGGCTCGGCAATGTTCGTCGATGTTGCCAAAGGCGGCTGGCGGCCTGATCCGTTGCAGCGAGGAGCGTGGTTGTTTCCGCCGGAGCAGGGGCCGTTTGAGTGGTCGGCGGTCGAAGAGGGTGGCGATGGCGACGGCGCAGTCGATCGCTGGCGCGTCGCGGGTCAGGCTGACAAAGAAAAAATCGTCGTCGCAGTCGACCACGATCGATCCGGAAGTTCGGTCGAGCGCACCCTCACTTTGCTCGTGCCTCCTCATGAAGGACGGCCGCTGATCGTGACTGGCCGCGCCGGCCGGCCGGTCGAGGATCGGGGACGACGCGGGGTCGAGGTCACCGTGTAGCTGGCTCCAAACCTGTCAGGCATCTCTTGTAAGTGGTCAGGCCATTTGCCATGATTGGTCAAGTGGGCGGCACCAGACCCGCCCGGTCCAAAAACACGGGGGACATCGAGATGCGCAGACTTGCCCACTCCAATTACTGGGCCGCTGGCTCGGGTGCTTTCGCTCTATCGCTGGCGCTTTGCAGCGTTTCCCAATCGGCGCGAGCCGCCGATGCCTCCGACTCGACAGCCGCGGGAACTCTCGAAGAGGTTGTCGTCACGGCAAACAAGCGCGCAGAGAACCTGCAGGAAGTGCCGCTCGCCGTTTCGGTCATCAACGAAGATGCGCTGCAGGCAGCGGGCATCACGCAGTTTGCGGAGCTCGGCAAACTCGCGCCGTCGCTGACCATCCGGCCGGCCGAGCATCCCGTGAATTCCAACATCTCGTTGCGCGGCGTCGGCACCTTTGCCTTCGGCATCGGTGTCGAGTCCAGCGTCGCGGTGCTGGTGGACGAAGTGCCGCTCGCCTTCCAGGCGCGCGCGTTCACCGACCTGCCGGACGTGGAACGCATCGAGGTGCTGCGCGGCCCGCAGAGCACGTTGTATGGCAAGTCCGCCTCCGCGGGTCTGATCAACGTCATCACGCGCGGACCGACTGACACGTTCCAGGCGCACGTCAACGCGATGGGGACCAACGACGACGAGTACGGCGGCAGTTTCAGCGTGTCCGGTCCGCTCAGCCCCGAGCTCGGCTTCATCGTCTCGGCGGCCTATTCGCAGTGGGACGGCAACGTCAAAAACCTGCTCACCGGCGATGAAGTGAATGGGCGCGAGGCCTTCAATTCGCGTGCGAAGCTGAAGTGGGAACCGAACTCGGACGTTGCCCTGACACTGTCGGCCAACTACGTGGGCGGTGAAACTTCAGTAGGCCGTCCGTTCATCACCCTCGATCCCACTGCGTTGCTGCGTAACACGGCGGGGCAGACGCCGGACGTGGTCTTTCCGGGCGTCACGCCCGCTAAGGACAACCTGGATATCAGCAACAACTACGACTCGCGTACCAGCTACTCGGGCTACGGCGGCTCGCTGCGCGGTGAGTTCGGTCTCGGTAATCTGAGCCTGGTATCGATCACCTCGTACGACAAATTCCGCCTCAACGACTATCTGGACCAGGACGACACGTCGTCGACGGCGACCATCGGCAACAACAACCAGATCGGCGAGTTTCATTCCGAGCTCATCACGCAGGAATTGCGCTTGCTGTCGCCGAGCACCGATCCGTTCCGTTACACGGTCGGTGCCTACTACGGCGACGTGAAGTTCGACCGCCCGTTCTTCCGCGGCCCGGTGTTCTCACTCGCCAACTGGCATGCAACCTCGGAGTCGAAGCAGTTAGCAGGCTTCGCGCAGATCGACTGGGAAATCATCTCCAAGCTGACGCTGACCGCGGGCGGACGCGTGCAGAACGAGAAAGTGTCGTACACGTTCCATGACATCCAGAACGGCAACGCGCACTTCAGCGGCGATGCGGACGACACGGCGACCACTTACAAGATCAGCCCGCAGTACCAGATCACGCCGGATCTGATGGTGTTCGCCACCTACGCGACGGGATACAAGGGCCAGACCTACGACCTCACCACCGGCTTCAACGCGAATCGTGCGGCGGCCGGCCCGATCAAGCCGGAAAAATCCGAGGATCGGGAAGCCGGTATCCGCTCGCAGTTCTTCGATCGCGCGCTGACCTTGAACCTGACGTATTTCGATACGGACTATGAAGATCTGCAGGCGCAGACGATCGAGACGCTGGCCGACGGCACGACCAACTTTCGCCTGACCAACGTCGGCGGCCTCAGCACCAAGGGCTTCGAAGTGGACGCTGCGGCTCGAGTCGGTGAGAACCTGAACCTGACGGCGGCTGCCACGTTCCTCGACGCGGAGTACTCGTCGTTCGACGTAGCGCAATGTTATCCGCTGCAGACCGCGGCTCAGGGATGCAGCGGGACCCCGGCGCGCCAGAATCTGACGGGCGCGCGGGCGGTGCAGGCGCCGGAGCAGAAGTTCTCGGTCGGCGCCGACTATTCGCATGCGCTCGGCAGCAGACTCGTCGGCTTCGTGCAGGCGAGCTACCAGTACCAGAGCAGCGTGCACTACGTGGCCGAGGATCCGCAGACGTTCCAGCCGAGCTTCGGCATCACGAATCTCGGCATCGGTGTGCGCGATGATTCCGGTAAGTGGCAGATCACCGCGTTCGTGAACAACCTCACCGATGAGCAGTACTTCCCGGCGTTGGTCAACACGGCGGGCAACTTCGGTAACAAGGTGGCGACGCAGGCGATCATTCCGCGGGACTTCGAGCGCTACGGCGGAATTCGACTGAGCATGGACTTCCAGTGATCCGGCTCATGCTTGCAGCCCTCGTCGCGTGGAGCGCGACCACGGTTGCACAACAAACGACGGCTCCCGCTCCGCTGCTGGTATCGGCAGACATGCGGGCGGGAGTCGACTTGTCGGGTCCCTGGCACTATTCGATCGATCCGTTTCGCGCCGGGGTCGCGGGATTCCACGGCGAGACGCCCGATCGCGGGCAGCTGCGCTATCGCGAGATCGACGTGCGCAAGGAGATGGCCGCGGACAATCGCGTGCTGTATGAGTTCGACCTTGCGCATTCCCCCGTCACGACGTTGCCTTCCTCGTGGCTCACGCAGGCACCGGAGTTGCGCTACTACCAGGGCCTGATGTGGTACCAGCGGACTTTCCCCGCACCGGCGGAGCGCAAAGGGCGCAGCTTCCTGCACTTCGGCGCTGCGAACTATTCGACCGTCGTTTTTCTCAACGGCCAGCCGGTCGGTCGGCATGAAGGCGGGTTCACGCCGTTCACCTTCGAAGTCACGAAGCTGTTGCGGGCTGGCGATAATCAGATCACCGTCGGCGTCGACTCGCAGGCAACCGACGCCACGGTTCCGCCACCCGTGACGGATTGGGAGAACTACGGCGGCATCACGCGTTCCATCCGGCTGATTGCGACGCCCGACACATATGTCGACAGCGCCTCGCTCGAGTTGACGCGAGACGGGCGCATCGCGGTCGCAGCGCATCTCGATGGACCGCGGGCAGCGAATCAAAAGCTGAATCTGAGAATCGCGGATCTGCGCATCGATCTTGGCGGTACGACCGATGCGCAAGGCAACTGGCGCGGCACCGTCGCTGCTCCACGTTCGCTGGTGCGCTGGTCTCCCGAACAACCGCGACTCTACGATGTGTCGATCACGGCGGGCGAGGACTCCTGGCGCGATCGCGTCGGCTTTCGCGTGATCGAAGTCCGTGGGTCCGACATTCTGCTCAACGGCAAACCTGTGTTCCTGCGCGGCATCTCGCTGCACGAAGAGGAGCTGGGCACCAACCCGACGCGCGCCATAACGCCCGCAGCGGCGCGTGCGCTGTTGACCGAGATCAAAGAGGGTTTGCACGGAAACTTCGTGCGGCTCGCGCACTATCCGCACTCAGAAGTAATGACGCGCATGGCCGACGAGCTCGGCTTGATCGTCTGGAGCGAAGTCCCGGTCTACTGGCGCGTCGCCTGGTCCAATCCCGAGACGCTGGCGACGGCGCGCAACATGGTGGCCGAGAACATAACGCGCGATCGCAACCGTGCATCGATCGCGATCTGGAGCGTCGCCAACGAGACGCCGGTCACCGAGGCGCGCAACGCTTTCCTGCAAACGCTCGTGCGCGACGTGCGCGCGCTCGACAATACGCGACTGGTCAGCGCAGCGTTGCTGGTTGAGCGCTCGCAAGGCGAGCACGGCCCGGTCATGACGATGGCCGATCCGCTGGCCGCGTCGCTCGACGTACTCGCCATCAATACCTATAACGGCTGGTACACGCCCGATCGATTGGCCGATCTGCCCGCGATCACGTGGCGCGTGCCTACGGACAAACCGCTGGTTTTCTCCGAGTTCGGCGCCGACGCGAAAGCCGGATTCCACGACCTGGGCGCGGCTCCGCAGAAGTTCTCGGAGGAGTACCAGGCGGAGTTCTATCGCAAGACGCTCGAGATGGCAGGCAAGATGCCGACGCTGCGTGGCATGTCGCCGTGGATCCTCAAGGACTTTCGTTCCCCGCGTCGTCAGCACCCCGACTTCCAGCAGGGCTGGAATCGCAAGGGGCTGGTCTCGGAGACCGGCACACGCAAGCAGGCGTTCGACGTGCTCGCGGGGTACTATCGAGAGCACCAATGAAAATAGCGGCTGCCCGAGTCATCGTCACCTGTCCCGGCCGGAATTTCGTGACCCTGAAGATCGAGACCGATCAGGGTGTCTACGGCATCGGCGACGCCACGCTCAACGGGCGCGAGCTGGCGGTCGTATCCTACCTCGCGGACCACGTCGCACCCGCGATCATCGGCATGGATCCTCGCCGGATCGAAGACATCTGGCAGTTCCTCTATCGAGGTGCCTACTGGCGCCGTGGCCCCGTGACGATGCGCGCCATCGCCGCAGTCGACGTCGCGCTCTGGGACATCAAGGCCAAGATGGCCGGCATGCCGCTGTATCAGCTGCTCGGCGGACGCAGTCGTGACGGCGTATTGGTGTACGGGCATGCAAACGGCGGCGACATTGCCGAAACCGTCGATGCAGTCGGGCAGTACATCGAACTCGGCTATCAGGCGATCCGCGCGCAGACCGGCGTGCCTGGCATCAAGGACGCGTATGGAGTCGGTCGCGGCAAGCTCTACTACGAGCCTGCGGATGCGGCGCTGCCGACCGTGACCGGATGGGATACCCGCAAGGCACTGAACTACGTGCCGAAGCTGTTCGAGACGCTGCGCAAGACGTACGGCTTCGATCACCACTTGCTGCACGATGGCCATCATCGCTACACGCCGCAGGAAGCGGCCAATCTCGGCCGCATGCTCGAACCGTATCAACTGTTCTGGCTCGAAGACGTCACAGCCGCCGAAAACCAGGAGTCCTTCCGGTTGGTTCGTCAACACACCGTGACGCCGCTCGCGGTGGGCGAGGTCTTCAACACGATCTGGGACGTGAAGGACCTGATCCAGAATCAGCTCATCGACTACGTCCGCTGCACGATCGTGGGTGCTGGCGGTGTCACGCATCTGCGCCGCATCGCCGATCTTGCCAGCCTCTACCAGGTGCGCACTGGCTGTCATGGGGCGACGGATCTCTCGCCAGTGACCATGGGAACCGCGCTGCACTTCGATACGTGGGTGCCGAATTTCGGCATTCAGGAATACATGCGGCACTCCACCGAGACCGACGCCGTCTTCCCGCACGATTACCGCTTCGAGACGGGAATGCTCTACTGTGGCGAAGCTCCCGGACATGGCGTCGACATCGATGAGAAGCTCGCGGCGAAATATCCGTACCAGGCGGCGAGTCTCCCGGTCGCGCGACTTGCCGACGGGACGATGTGGAACTGGTGAGCAGACGAGCGTGATGATCAAGCAGAAGCTCTATCAACAGGTCGCCGAGTCCATCGCTACCGCGATCGCGAAGGGTCGCTACGCGCCCGGCAGCCGGCTGCCCGCCGAGCGCGATCTTGCCGAAGAATTCAAAGTGAGCCGTCCGACGATTCGGGAAGCGATGATCGCCCTCGAGATTCGCGGTCTGGTGGGTGCCAAGAAGGGCTCGGGCATCTACGTCACCGCTACGCTCCCCGATCTCACGTCGACGACGCCGGAGCTCGATGTCGGTGCATTCGAGCTCATCGAGGCCAGAACGTTGTTCGAAGGCGAGGCCGCCGCGCTCGCCGCCACCGCCATCGACGCTCAGCAGCTCGACGAGCTGCGTAAATTGCTGGTCGAGATGGAGCAGGCGGGCGAGACCAGCGCCGCGTTGGACGCCGACAAGCAATTTCACCTCGCGATCGCCAAGGCGACCGGCAACAGCGTGGTCGTGTCGGTGGTGGAAATGCTCTGGACGATTCGCGAACAATCGCCGCTGTGTGTGCACATGTTTGCGAAGGCTCGACGCGAGGGGGTGACGCCGCGCGTCAACGAGCATCAGCTCATCGTCGACGCCCTGGCGGCGCACGATCCGCAGGCCGCGCGCGACACGATGCGCAGCCACCTGCGGCGCGTCACGGACGATCTGCTCGAGGCCACGAGGCTCGACATGATTCAGAAAGCGCACGCCGACTTCGCGGCGCAAAGACAGCGCGTCGTGTCGCGGGGCTCGCTGTAAAGTCACGGCGCGATGGCGAGGCGCCGGTCCTGCTGTATGATCGCGCCATGCTGCGGACCCTCGGAATCGTAGTTGTCGCTGGCATCGCCCTGACAGCGTGTAATTCCTCGTCGGAACCCAATACGCGAGCCGCTCAAGGCGCCGGTGCGTCGGCCATCAAGGCATGCGACCTGCTCACGCTGGATGAAATCAAGCAGGCCACCGGGGCGGCGATGGGCGCGGGACAACTTCAGACGACCGATACCCAAGCCTCCTGCGACTGGTCCAGCCCCGATGAAACCGCGGGAGCCTCGGGTGTGGGTGTCATCGTGCAAGACTTCGACAACTCGCTGTGGCAGTCCATGTCGGCCTCGCAGCACGCGGTGCCGGTGACGGGTGTAGGTGAGCAGGCCTACAAGGGGTTCCCGCACAGCGGAGACTTGAGCGTAAAGAAGGGCAAGTACGAGGTCGACGTCGGCATCGTCGACTTCAAGCATGACAACGCGACCGTGGATGCGGCCGCTCTGAAGCTGATGAACCTGGTGCTCTCGCGTCTGTGAGGGCGCTTGACTCGAACTGGCGGCCGCCCGGCGACTTCCTTCGCATCACGACGATCGATCTCCACACAGGCGGGGAACCGCTGCGCGTGGTTCTTTCCGGGCTGCCACCGCTCGAGGGCAATACTGTTCTCGAAAAGCGCCGCTGCTTTCGCGAGCGCTACGACCATTTGCGCACCGGCCTCATGTTCGAACCGCGCGGCCATGCCGACATGTACGGCGCCGTGCTGACCGGATCGACCACGGCCGACTTCGACGTTTTCTTCCTGCACAACGAGGGTTACAGCACGATGTGCGGGCACGCGATCATCGCGCTGACGAAGTTCGTCGTAGAAGCGGGGCTCGTCCAGGGCGAGCGAGTCGCGTTCAATGTTCCCGCCGGCCGCATCGAGTCGCGCGCGCGTATCGAGGAAGGCAGGGTGGTTGACTCCGCCTTCCGCAATGTCCCGTCGTTCCTGTATCGGCGCGACCAGGCGATCGACACCGAAGTGGGTGAAGTGAAGTTCGACATCGCCTATGGCGGGGCCTTCTACGCGATCGTCGAGGCGGAACCCTTGGGTCTCAGCCTCGATGAATCCGCATACGCGCAGCTGATCTCGACGGGGAGAGCGATCAAGCATGCGATCATGCAGGCGATGCCCATCGAGCATCCATTCGAACCCGATCTTTCGTTTCTGTACGGCACGATTTTCACGGGGCCGGCGCGTGAAGCAGTTCATCACAGTCGCAACGTCTGCATCTTCGCCGACGGCGAGGTGGACCGCTCCCCGACGGGATCAGGCGTGAGCGCGCGAGCGGCCCTGCACTACGCCAAAGGCGAGGTCAGGCTGAATGAACCCATCACGATCGAGAGCATCCTCGGCAGCACGATGACAGTCCGTGCCGTCGAGCAGACGAAATTCGGCGCCTACGATGCCGTGATTCCTGAAGTGAGCGGGACTGCGCACTTCACTGGGCGCAACGAGTTCTGGTTCGATCCGAAGGATCCGCTACGCACTGGATTCATCCTGCGCTAGCTCTGCAGTACCGACCTGGTCATCTCCAAGGACTCTGTTGTCGACGATCGGGGCTTGTACTCGAGTCCGATCGCGCCGGTATATCCCAGCTCCGCAAGCAGGCGCATTTGTGCGGGCCAATCGATCTTCCCGCTACCAGGTTCATGACGGCCAGGTGCGTCGGCCACCTGCACGTGACCGACGCGGTGCATACGACCGGTGAGGACTGAGCGCGGATCCTCGCCCATCATGATCGAGTGATAGAAATCGTAGAGCACCTTCAATCCGGGATGATTGACCTCGTCGGCGATGTCGAGCGCCTCCGCGGTTGAAGTGAGAAAAAATCCCGGATGGTCGACGACGCTGTTGAGCGCCTCGATGAACACGACCTTGCCAGCAGCGTGAGCCATGCGCGCTGCTTGCGAGAATGCTTCGACCACGGCCGCGCGCTGTTCGCTGCGCGGGCGATCATTGGGCGCTGGACCGATGGTTGCGAGGACGGCGGCGGCGTTCAGGCGCTGCGCAACTTGCAGCGCCTCAGCGAAGTCAGCGAAGAAGTCGACGTGTGTCTCGCGCTTCGTAAGATGCCGGCGCGGGTCGTTTATCAATGCAACCAGCTCGATACCGGTCTCATCGAGCGCGGCCGCGATTGCATCGAGCTGCTTGTCCCGCCACAGGTGGAACTCGATGGCCTGAATGCCGGCCCGGGCGCAAGCGCGGATGCGATCCGCGAAGTCCGGGACTTCATTGGCGAACAGCCATTCGATGCAAGCAGACAACCTCATGCTGCGCTCCGACTTGGCGCCGAACTCCCTGCCCGAAGATTTGCGATCAGCAATCCGACAGAGATGGCTGCACAGGCAAACCCGATGACGCCGAGGCTCTGCAGAAAGCCATCGGTAAAACGTCCGATCACTCCGATGACCACGCCGCTGACGAAGGATCCGACGTAGAAGCTGCCGCTCCACACGCCCACGCCGCGACCGCGATATTCCGGCGGGAAACGGCTCAGAGCCCAGGCGAGCACCGCCGGATAACACATGCCGCCGGCAAGTTGGCCGATCGCGTCAATGGCGGTGCCGATACCGAGCGGCGGCTTGAAAGACAGCGCGATGAAGCTGATCGCGAACAGGCCGAACACCAGCGTAAGAATCTGCTCGATGCGACGGACCGGGAGAATGCGGAACGTATAGGCGCCGAGGACCGTGCCGACGCTGGCCATCATCGCGTACAAGCTGATGTCGAACGACGAGCTGAGCCCGAGCGCAGCAAAGATGCGTCCATGCTGGATGTTCTGCGAGAAGAACGGCATGGCCGCGATCAGCGTGCCCGCGGACACGAGCGCAGCCGTCTTCCATGGAAAACTGCCAACCGTCGCATCGACCGTTTCGCGCTGCTTGCGTTCGGGTTCCCACACGAGCAGCAGCACGCCAATCAGCACCAGCAGGCCGATTCCATATAGAAGGAACGGTCCGCGCCACCACAGCGTGCCGAGGTAGCCGCCGGAAATCAGAACGCCAGACCCGACGATCGGACCGAGAATGGTTTCGTAGCTGAGCCACTTGCGGCGCGTTTCGCCGGAGAAGTAATCGCCCATGAGTGCATTGCCAGCCGTCAACGTGCAGGCCTCGGCGATGCCGAGCCCCACACGCGCCAGCAGAATCCAGTGCAACTCGTCGAGCAACAACGGAGCCATGCCGCACGCGACGAACACGCCAAGCGCGGCGAGTATCAGACGGCGTCGTCCCCAGCGGTCGGCGAGAACTCCCGCGACAGCCGAGAACAATCCGATGCACAGCGTGGGCAACGTGATGATCATCGGCACCCAGAAGTTGGCGCCGGGTACTGCGGCGAAATGTTTGAGGAAGTTCGGCAGGCTCGGCACGAGCGACGCGTTGGCGAGAATCGGCATCGCGTTCAGGCAGATGAGCACGAGTGCCTGCCGGGCGCCGGCGACTGCGTGCGCGTTACCGTCGTGGTGCGAGGACACGGTTTACATACCAGCCATTGAGCATGGCGCTGGTCGCGGGATACGGGCTTTGATCGCTCTCGACGACGATCCAACCGTCGTAGCCGCGGGCTTGCAGCCGCGACAGCAACGCCGGGAAGTCCACCAAACCGCCGGGCGTTCCCAGTTCCCAGAACCATCGCGCGACCTCGCGTGAGCCGCCGCCCGACAGAAAGTTCAGCTCGGCATTGCTCTGCGTTGCTTCGCCGAGGTCGTCACGCAGCAGGACGTCCTTGAACTGGACGTGATTGACGCGCTCGGCGAACCGGTCATAGACCGCCACTGGATCGAGCCCGGCTAGCGTCAACTCGGCAGTATCGATCGCAAGCCCGACGCTCTGCGGGTTGGTCGCGTCGAGCAGCCGGTCGATCGCTGCCTCGGACCTGATCGCGCAGAGGCAGTCGAGATGCATCGCGACTTTCACACGCTGCTGAGCTGCAATCTCACCGACTTGATTCCATAGCTCGGCGATGTTCCGCAGCAATGGTTGCGAGGGTTCGCCACTGCGCCAGTACGCCGGCGCTGGCTTTACCACCAATCGGTCGCCACCCAGCAGCGGCAACATGATCAAGTACTCGCGCGCTCGCTCGACAATCTCCGCGCGATCGGCAGGATTGGCGACCGCGAGCGGCACGCCGGCACTCGACAGGAACACACCCGGATCGAAGAAGTAGCTCGAAACGGCGTCGATGGCGCACGACCGAAGAAAGTCGACGAAGCCGTCGATCGAGCCGTGGTTCGTCTCCATCATCTCGCGGTTGCCCAGCGGCTCCCAGCGGCCCGCGCCGCACGACAACTCAACCGAGCGGAAGCCGGAGACTGAAATCGTCTTCAGCGCTCGTGCATGCTGTTCGCGCCGGACGAAGCTGTCGTAAGTGGGGCGCCAACTATTGAGCGCGTAGGAGAACTTGATGCTGGGCATCGCGCGTCGACTCAGGCGTAGATCTTCGACAGGACGTTGTCGGCATACCATTTGCCGACGGCAGTAGCCTCGGCGTAGTTGCTGCCGCCGATATCCGCCTTATCGTGCTCGAGCGCCACCCAACCCTTGTACTCATGTTTCTTCATGGCGCGCATGAGCGCGGGAAAGTCCACCAGGCCCTCCGGCGTTCCCATCTCCCAGAACCATCGCTCGACCGTTGGGGAAAGCAGCTCTGCGTCGGGAGGCCTGCGGAAGTCTTCGGTCGTATCCACGTCGTGCGTGTCCTTGAAATGAAAGCCCGAGCAGCGCGCGTGGTACTTCTCGTACAGCGCTACTGGATCGACGTGCGCAATCACGTGCTGCGCGGTGTCGCAGAAGAAGTAGACCAGCTCGGGATCGGTCAGCTCGTAGAAGCGCTCGATCTGTTCGAGCGTACGGATGCCGCACCAGAACTCGTGGTGGATGCTGGTCTTCGCTCCATGGCGACGAGTCATTTCGCCAACGCGGTTCCAGAGATCGGCAATCACGCCGATCCTGTCGTCGGTGACCGGCTCCATCTGCCAGTAGGTGTTCGTCGGCATGACGATCAACCCTTCCACCGAAATGTCGCGACAGCGCTCCAGGATTCTCTCGCAAGCCGCGACGATGTTGTCGTGGTCGCTCCGCTCGTGAAATGCGAAGCCCGGCGTCGCGTTGGGCTTGGCGAAGAAGACGTTGACGATCTTGTCCATGCCGCGCTCGCGCATGAAGTTCTCGAAATTCGGCAGCGAACCGAACATCGCTTCGAACTGCGGCAGGCTGAAGAAGAAGGTATCGATGCCCGCGAAACCCAGCGCGACGAGTTGCTTGATGAAGCGGTCCATGCTGCGCACTGACGCGTACTGGGTGACCAGGCCTCGCGGCGATGGCTCGCGCCAGTGGTCCATGTATGACCAGCGTAGATTGGGCATGCGTTAACGCTACCACTCCGGATTTCGCTCCGCAGGGTGCGAGCGCCGCGACCGCCTGACGAGGCAACTGAAACCGCTAGTTGAGACTAGCGGAGGGACGATGTCCGACTCGCCTCGGGCCGTGCGTTATAGCAGTAGCGCCAGAACCGAAGATCCAAATGAAGGCCGCGATCGTCACGCGTAGGCAGATCTTTCAGGTCGTCGGAGGAGTGGGCCTGATCGCGGCCCTCCCTGGTTCGTTCGCCAGGGCGGACAGTGCCTTGCCGCTGCATCGAGTTGTCTTCGACGGCGCTCATCCACAGAGTGTGTGCTTCGCGACCGAAGCGCGCCGTCGGGGAGCCGAGACTTCCGACACTGGTGGCGACGTTGCCTCACTATATGTGCGCGACCTGATGCCGCGATGGCGCGAGAGTGCGATTGCAGTGGCCGGTCTCACGCCGCACTCCCAGTTGTTCGGCTTGAGGTTGCTGGGGGAGACGCCGCGCCTGCGCCTGGTGTTCCTGCAGGTGATGGACAGCGGCGAGGCCTATGGTCCCGCGACCGTATGCAAGGCGGCGCAGAGCGGCGATCCGGCTGCGGCTGCGAGCCTCGTGTGTGACTGGCCCGCACGCTACGCGACGGTAACCAAGCGCCGATCGAACATCCTTTCGGCGCAAGATCATTCGTTCACGAGCGACGCTCTCGTCGCCTGGCTGATCGCACCGGTGCCGGCATGACACTTCCCTCCGGCGTCAACGAAAGCGCCTTCAAAGCGGCGATCCGCGAGTTCACATCCGCGCTCGGTGCGGAGCAGGTCTTCACCAGCGAAGATGACCTCGCGCTGTATCGCGATGTCTACACGCCTTTTCGCGGCATGCCGGACAAGGAGATCGTCGCGAGCGCCGCGGTCGCTCCGGTCTCCGTCGAACAGGTGCAGGCGGTGGTACGTATTGCCAACAAACATCGTGTTCCACTGTTCGCGACTTCCACCGGCCGCAATCTCGGTTACGGCGGCGCCGCGCCGACACTGTCGGGCTCAGTGGTCGTCGATCTCAAGCGGATGAATCGCGTCATCGAGATCAACGTCACCGATTGCTACGCGGTGCTGGAGCCCGGCGTCAGCTTCATCGAGCTGAGCCACTACTTGCGCGAGCGGAACATTCCGTTGCTGGTGTCCGCTGCTGAGAACGGCGCGGGTGGGCCAGTAGGCAACTCGCTCGATCACGGCGTCGGCTTTCTCGGTGACAACTTCGCGCGCGTCTGCGGCATCGAGGCCGTGCTGCCGAATGGCGAGGTGATTCGTACCGGTTCCGGTGCGGTGAGTAACGCCAAGCTGTGGCCCGTGTACAAGTACGGTTTCGGCCCAGACGTCTCGGGTCTGTTCCCGCAGGCGAACTTCGGCATCGTCACGAAGATGATCTTCTGGCTCGAGCCCGAGCCGGAGCGGATGCAGGGGTTCAGCGTGTCGTCGTCCAAGCACGACGACTTCGGTCCGATGGTCGATGCGATCCAGATGCTGCGTCACAAAGGGATCATTCGCAGCTCCGGCGCGCGCAATCCTCTGCGCGGCGCCAACAACTCGACCGTCGGCATGCGCTCGCGAAACATTCCGGAGGTCGAGCAGCTGTTGTCGCGCCCGGGTGATGGCGCTGCGAGTGACTGGGACGCACTGTCGATCGCGACTGGAATCCCGAACTCCGCAGTGAACGGCACGGTGTGGGGACCTGCGAAGATCGTCGAGGCAACGCTCGACCATGCACGCGAGCACTTCGCGAAGCTGCTGCCGCATGCCACTTTCAGCGCGGGCACGGCGCGGGATTTCCCGCTCGACCTCACGACTGTGCCGGTGGATCAATGGGTGGGGCTGGGCATGCCGAATCTGTGGGGCTTCCAGCGGCTCGCGAATCAGGGCGTGAACCGCGGGCACTATTATTTCTCGCCGCTGTTCAGGGCGCACGCCGACGACATCTTCGCGATGAATCGCACGGTCAGGAAGGTAATGGCGGATGCGAACGAGCCGGAGATCCTGAAGCGGTGGGGATGGCAGGGCGGCGGCGGGCCATTCCCGAAGACGTACGTTCTCTACTACGACTTCCTCGTCTACGACGACGCGTCCATCAACGCGCGACACCTGAAGCTGTTCGATCGACTGGTGAAGACTTGCGCCGATCACGGCTGGGCGGAATACCGCGCGCCGGCCGCGTTCCAGGATCTCGTGGCGAGCGTCTACGCCAACAACAACAGCGCATTGCGAAAATTCTGCGAGACGATGAAGGACGCGGTCGATCCGAACGGCATTCTCTCCCCCGGCCGCGGTGGCATCTGGCCGCGGCGTTACCGCAAGGAATGACGATGCGCGCGAGTCTGTTGGTCGCTCTCGCTATCACTGCGTCGACGTCTGCAGTCGCGGCCGACGCCAGTCGCGGCGAGCGACTGTACGAGCAGTGGTGCCAGGGCTGTCACGATCGCCTGGGTCCGACCCGCGAGACGATGCCAGGCACGACGGCGCTGGCAAACCGCTACCAAGGCGTTCGCCCTGCGGCACTGGTCGATCGTGATGACCTCACTCCAGAAGCGATAAAGGTGTTCGTGCGTCAGGGCATCAGCTTCATGCCGACATTTCGCAAGACCGAGCTCTCGGATGCGGAACTCGATGACGTCGTGGCGTTCCTCGTCCGCAAGCAGCCGGCGAAGTAGTGATTTCACGAACGCTCTTCCTGCTGGTCGTCGTCGTTGCCCAGTCGTTCGCACGGACTGGAGCAGCAACTGATACGACGCTTGCTTGCCGGGAGCTCTCCGCGCAGGCGCCTGCCGGGACGACGATCTCGAGCCTGGATCTCATCGCGTCGGGTGCTTACCAGCCGGTCAATGATCGTGCGGAGCTGTTTCGCGCACTACCCGCTTTTTGTCGTGTGACAGCCAGCATCCGCACGAGCGCGAGTAGCTCGATACGCGTCGAGGTATGGCTCCCGGCCGAGCGCTGGAACGGAATGTTTCTCGCGCGTGGCTACAGCTTCTACGGCGGCTCGATGGATCCTGTTGTTCTCGCGGGAGCGCTGCAGCTGGGCTATGCGACAGCTACCACCGACGCAGGCGGGAATGGTGAGCGCGGCGCTAGTTTTCTGTTGCACCAACCAGAGAGGGTAGTTGATGTCGGCGAGCGAGCGTGGCACTCGACGGTAAGTTTGGCAAAGGTGCTCGCGAGTGCGTTTTATGGAGCAGCGCCGCGTGCTTCGTACTTTACCGGCTGTGGCGGCGCGGGCCGCCAAGGTCTCAAGGCGGCTCAGCGCTATCCGGCGGACTTCGACGGTATCGCCGTCGGAGGCATCGCTCACGATACAAGTCACTTCGCGTTCGCACAGATGTGGGTGTGGGAGGCGGCCCATCGCAGTCAGGCGCATCTTCTGCCTGCGGAAAAACTGGCCGCACTCAACCGCGCGGCGATTCGAGCGTGCGACGCGCGCGACGGCACGGTCGATGGACTGATTGCAGATCCTCGCGACTGCGGGTTCGATCCGGCTATCGTGCGATGCAAGGCCGCGGACGGAGCTGATTGCCTGACCGCCGAGCAAGTGGATACCGCGCGGGCTATTTACTCTCCAGTCATCAACCCACGAACGAAGGCAAAGATCTTCGGGCCACTGATGCCTGGCAGCGAGCTCGGTTGGGCCTCGGCGATTGCAGCGGAGCAGCCGTCGAGCTACGCGCTCGATTTCTTCAAGTACCTGGTCTTCGAAGATCCGACGTGGGATCACACTGCACGACCGCTCGACTATGACCGCGATCTCGAGCGAGCCACGCGCGTCGCCGCGTCACTCAGTGCGGTCGATCCAGACCTGACGCCATTCGTGGATCGAGGCGGCAAGCTGCTGATGTTTGGAGGGTGGAACGATACGGCGATTCCGCCCACGGCAAATACGGATTACTACGAAAGCGTGCAGCGTCGGATGGGCAGCAAGGTTGTTCGAGATTCGGTCCGACTCTTCATGGTGCCCGGCATGGGCCATTGTCCGGGCCCGGCGTTCGGCGGCAAGACGACGTATGAGTTCGATCCGCTCGAGCTGCTCGTGGACTGGCATCTGCACGGCAACTCACCAGCGAAGATCATCGCTCGCCGAGTCGTGGAAGGACGTACCGAGCGCGAAATACTCGTGTGCCGCTATCCGCAGATCGCGGTTGGTGATTCGTGTCGGGGAGGCTAAGAGAGACGAATGCGCAGTTCGGCGCTCATCAAACTGCACTCTTCACTACACCGCCATCGACTCTCAACGCTGCACCCGTGGTGGCAGATGCAAGCGGGCTAGCGATGTAAGCCACCATGGAAGCCACTTCCTGCGTGGAGGCGAACCGCTTGATCAAAGACGTCGGACGCGCGTGCGCGAAGAACTCCTTTTCCAGGGCTGCGACGGACATGCCTCGCGACTGGGCGAGTTGATCGACGAAATCGCCCACGCCGCGCGACTTCGTAGGCCCGGGCAGGATGCTGTTCACGGTGATGTTGGTGCCCGCGAGCGACTCGGCCAGTCCTCTGGACACGGCCAGTTGCGCGGTCTTGGTCATTCCGTAGTGGATCATCTCCGCTGGAATCTGCACGCCACTTTCGCTCGAGATGAAAATGATTCGTCCCCAATTCGCACGACGCATCGCGGGCAGGTAGAGCCGCGCAAGGCGCACGCCGCTCAACACATTGACGTCGAAGAACCGCAGCCAGTCGGCATCTGGAATTTCCTCGAACGGCTTCGGCTCGAAGATGCCGAGATTGTTCACGAGAATCTCGACGCCCGGGTAGCGTTTCACCAGCGCCTCGGCCTGCTCGGCTTTACTGAGGTCGCCGGCGAAACCGAGCGCGTCACGGCCCGTCGAAGCTTTGATCGATGCGACTGCCGCGTCGACGGCCTCCTGCTTGCGCCCGTTCACGATGACGCGCGCACCTTCACGCGCGAGCGTTTCGGCGATCGCAAATCCAATCCCGGCAGTGCTGCCGGAAACCAAGCTGAGTCGGTCGGTCAATTGCAGATCCATGCGAACCAACTACGCGCACACGAAGTGTTCGTCAAGACCTCGGAGTGACGGACGGCCGCAGCTCAGCCACAATATCCACCAGCGCTGGGTGTGATAGCTGGGGTGTGTGCATGACTCGCGAAGGTCGGTGCGGGTACGTCGTTGCGACAATGAGCGCAGTCTGCATGCTGACTTCCTGCGCGCGGCAGGAGCCTGCTGACCTCGTTCTGACTGGCGGGAAAGTGCTCACTGTCGATCCTGCGCTGAGCTTGGCTGGCAGCTGGGACTCCACGCTATCGGTGACGCTGCGATCGTGCAGACCGTGAATGCGTACTCTCATGCGCTGCGTACGAGCGGGATCGTGCAGAAAGATCATCGCTGGTTCCTGGATCACTTCACGATGATGCCGCCGGAACAAACGATGCAGGTCATGGCGGCGGACAAGATCATGATCGCGCAGCAGCCGAACTTCAGCTACACGCTCGAAGGGCGCTATGTGCAGACGCTCGATGAGGAGCGGATCGCGCATCTGAACTCCGTGGCAACGCCGGCGAACAAGTACCGACTGTTCGTGGCGCTCGGCTCGGACAACTTGCCCATCGGACCGATGGTTGGGTTGTACGCGGCCACCACGCGCAGGGGGATGAGTGGCACCGTGCATGGCGCCGAGGAAGCGGTGTCGATCCAGGAGGCGATTCGCATGTACACGGCGAGCGGACCGTATCTGACGTTCGAGGAGAAGGCCAAGGGCACGATCGAAGTCGGCAAGCTCGCCGACCTGATCGTTCTCGATGGCGACCCGCTGACGATTGCGCCCGAACAGTTGTTGCACACGCAAGTGGATCTCACGATCGTCG
>Ga0207689_10000901_pt1 | contig 28528 bp, 27 predicted proteins | sample KBSMisM52_FD_184312 | JGI IMG/M metagenome (GOLD analysis project Ga0207689, IMG submission 184312) | Miscanthus rhizosphere microbial communities from Kellogg Biological Station, Michigan, USA - KBS Miscanthus M5-2 (SPAdes) (version 2) | ecosystem: Host-associated > Plants > Roots >...
CTTCCTCGCCGATCTTTTGCAGATCTTCGTCCTGCTTGATGGCCTGCTGCAAAATCGCATTGCAAATGGCGCGTGCCGGTTCGCCCTTGTGGTCACGAATCACATTCTCTAACTGTCTACGTTCTTCTTCGTCGCTGCCGTCGTAGACCCCGTCTGAGTACAAGAAAAGAATGTCGCCCGGACTCATGAGTGTCAGTTCCGCGACGTCCGAGGAGTTCATCTGCCTCTGCCGCAGCTTCATGGACAAATACTTGTTGCGGTCCGGGTGGTCTTCTGGAATTTCCAGTCCCAAAGCCAGGAACTGCACCATGTGGTCCTGATCCATTTTCACGAACTTTCCATATTCGGCAGAGAACACCAGTGGTGGCGGATGTCCGAAGTTTACGAAACGAAAGCGTCCATCCGGACGGATCTCTCCATATAACATGGTGGCGATTTCACGCGAGTGGTCGTCCGCATTTCGTCCCAGAGCGTTGCGAGCGGTGACCGATAGAGCCAAGCGCAGATTGATATTCTCAAAAAATTCCGGTGTTACTTTTCCGTTCTGATCAAGCTCGGAAAGGATGAAGGCATGAAACGTATCGTGTACTGTCGAAGCAATCTTCGCCGAGATGATTCCATGCCCCTGGGCATCCACCAGAAGCACTCCAGCGGTTGTATAGAGCTCCTTTAGAACTTCGGCGACTCGCAATTGTTCCGAACTCTTTGCGTGGCGGTACTCAGCACCTTGGGCGCTGGTGTATCCCGGTTTGGATTTCAGCCACTGGATGTGATCATCAACCGGGTTGCGTGGAGTCTGACCTTCACGCAGCGGCTCCAGATACTGTTCCGACAGCCTGAGCGCCTGCGCGATGCGGGCATCAATGTTGTAGCGCTGCTGAAAATTCAGATATTCAAAAAGGTCCCCGCCCACGGTCCCAACGGGGATGGAATTTCCGTACATGTCGATGCCGCGTAGCTGGGGAATCGTACCCTCCACCGGCATCAATCGCTTGCGCAGATACTCATCAATACTGGAGTCAACCTTCGAACTGGTCATACTTGGCATGCGTACCGCCGTTTCCTATCCTTTCAAAGTTTCAAATCAAATTATACGGACACTTTGGCGCCAGATTTCGTAAGACGGACGTAGATGGTAAACTGCGCCTATGGCCGCCAAAAAGAAGACCAAAAAGAATGCCACTAAGCCCAAGAAGTCAGCGAAGAAAAAGCTGTCGGTAAAAAAGGCAGCTCCCAAAAAGAAAGCCGCAAAGAAGAAGCTCGTCAAGAAAGTGGCGGGAAAAGCTCCGAAGAGAAGAATTCGAGAGCAGGCCCAAGTTGAGAACCTGATCACTCCCGTAGCTGCCAGCACACGCGGCCGCCAGTCTGGCGACTTGCAGGGAATCTCCAGCCGCGAGGCCGCGGATTCTGAAAGCGTCGACGAATTGCTCGAAGAAGGGAACACTTTCGAGGCCGGAGTGGTCTCTGGCGTGGAAGAGGCGGATGACGATGAAACAGCAGAGGTCCACACGCACGAAGTCCCGGAAGACGACGTGCCAGGAGAATATCTAGACGAGGAATAGCACCGAGGCTAGTTTCCGGCAGCTTGCGTCAGCAGGCTGAGCTGTTGCAAGGAATGTTCGGCCTGTTTGGCGGTGGCTGGCTGCGAGAAAAACAGGCCCTGCCCGAATTCGCAGTGTAGCCTTTTAAGAAGCTCAATCTGTCCCATATTTTCCACGCCTTCGGCAACTACTCGCAGCTTTAGGTTTTTCCCCATCTCAACAATGAGTTGAACAATGTCGCAGCTAGCATTGTCTGCGGCCATGCTGCTGATCAATGAACGGTCAATCTTCAATTCGTCCAGTGGACAACGCCGTAGCCATCCGATCGACGAAAGCCCGGTTCCGAAGTCCCCAATGCTGATGCGTACTCCCAGGTGTTTCAACTGATGAATCACTTCCGCCGATTGTTTGAGGTCTGTGATGACGGCGTTCTCATTGATTTCCAGTTGCAGACGTCCCGGCTCAATGCCCATCTCTTTAATCGTGGACTTGATATCAGCCACAAAATTGGCGTTGGACAGTTGACGGGCAGAAATATTGACTGTCATGGTGAATCGCTCGGGCAATCGATTGCTTGCCTGCCATTCATGCATCTGCCAGCAAGCGGCGCGAATTACCCATTTCCCAATCGAGAACAGCAGCCCGAAATTCTCCGCGGTTTCCAGAAATTTATGTGGAGAAATCAATCCCTGTTCAGGATGCTGCCAGCGCAGCAAAGCTTCGAATCCGGCCGCCTGATTCGTCTGCAAGTGAGTGACGGGTTGATAGCAGAGCTGAAACTGTCCACGATCAAGCGCTGTTTGTAGCTCTGACTCCAAGGTCAGGCGTCGGAGCGCCTGTTTGTGCATGGCTTCGTCAAATACATCGCACCGGGCCCCACCACGGGCTTTGGCGCGACGCATGGCAACATCGGCATCTTGTAGGAGATCGTCAGCCTTCTCATGCGGGGTTGTGCTTAATGCAATCCCGATGCTGGCGGAAACCAGCACTTGCTGATGATCGGCCACAAAAGGTGCTGCCACGGCTGCCAGAATTCGTCTGGCGACGCGCATGGCATCACTGGGGTCATTGATGTTTTCGAGCAACACCGTGAATTCATCCCCGCCAAGTAGTGACAACATGTCAGCAATAGGGAGCTTGCCTTTTGGCCGCGCGACTGTATCGTCGTTGCGTAGGCAGGCGGCGATGCGTCGTCCCATCTCCGCAATCACCAGATCGCCAACTGTCGCTCCCATGGACTCGTTGAAGGTTTTGAATCCATCAATGTCCACAAAAAGCACCGCGTATTTGTAGTCAGGAGTTCGCTTGGCCCGTGCGAAAGACCGGTGCAGGCGATCCAAGAACAAGCGCCGATTCGGCAAACCGGTCATCTGGTCTTGGAAAGAATTCTGCTCCAATTGCTCTTCGGCCGCTTTACGCTCAGTAATATCGCGATTAATAATGACCAGTTTTTCGACATCCCCATCGGCGTTCTTGATGGTATTAGAAGTGGATTCCAGCACTTTCCACATGCCATTCTTATGCTTGATGCGATATTCAAGCTTAGAGCCAACTCCGGTACGTCGGGCGTCACGCGAGGCTTCCAGCACCTTCATGCGATCTTCTGGATGGATTTGTTCAAAAGCAGAGGTCTTAGCCAAGTCTTCCGCCGTGTAACCCAACATTCGTTCGTAAGCCGGACTGTTATACAAGCGATGCCCCTTCACATCCACCAGGGCAATCATGTCCGCCGCATTTTCCGCCACAATGCGAAATAACTCTTCCCGCTTGACGGCGTTTTTCCGCAGATGCACAACTCGCCACTGCTGATAGGCCAGCAAAGCCACCAGCACGATAAATAGGTACAGGCTCCAGGACTCCAGGCGAGCAGGCGAGAACAGCGCGAGAATGGTGAGATTCGGGCGGGGTTTAATCAGCGAGAGTAAAAGGCTCAATTCCATGAATACGTTCGCAGGGATGTCCTGCTTGGTAAGACTGCCAAACGTTCACTATCGGCAGGGAGGGAGATAAATCTTAAGAGACTGTAAGCACTTTGGTACTAAGCACTTGTTTGCTGCTATGCGACTGGAAGCGAGTCGAATCGGCGAATTTTGATGGGGCTTACGAGCGCTGCAATTAGAGGCCTGATCGAATCAGCCTGTTCTAGTCCAACCAACGTGCCATGTTATCCCACGAAGGTAACCGGAGGGCAGTCACCAGCTAGGCTCTCGAAAGTTTTGGTTCATTGTACTGAAATCACATTTCACTATTGGACGAAGGCCCTTATAGTTTGCGATGCCGGACATGGGAGTGAAAACTCCCCTTTAGAGCATCCTAGGGATTCGGCCAGAAATGTTCTAGAGGACTTTCATCGAAGTGGCGGTCATGTCCGGCGAACTCAATCATGCCAACAGCCCCGCGATTCATGAATGGCCCTCTGGTGGGGGAAGGTAGTTACGAAGGCAACATTAGTAAGTTCGCGAAGTAACCTGCAAAATGTGACCTTCGGCTAGTCTTCGCCCTCTCCTTTTGTGATCAGCTAAGACCTTCTCCGCGATCTCTGCGCGATATTGTCCGCGTACTCTGTGTTTCTAGGTTTTTGCCTTTCTGTGACGGCTAACTAAACCTTAAACCGCGGGGAACGCTGAGAAACCTGCACAGAGGTTGGGAAGATGAGCAAACCGTTCACAATTTATCGGAGTAGGATTACGAATACCTTGATTCGGAGGACTGATGAGCTGGGCTGACAAACTCTCCAAACCATATCGTGTAGAAGATGGAAAACATTTCCGTCTGAAAGATTACGACCCGGCCGACATGCGTAAAGGGGAGCTCAACAAAGAAGAAGGCATAGCGCTGCTCAATAAGAGCATCGAGCGCATGTCCGAGTTGCAATCCAAACTCTACGCGCAGGACCGCTGGGCTCTGTTGTTGATTTTTCAGGCAATGGATGCCGCCGGAAAGGATGGCGCGATCAGCCACGTCATGTCGGGTGTGAATCCCCAAGGTTGCCAGGTCTATTCATTCAAGCAGCCATCTCCTGAAGAGTTGGATCATGACTTCCTCTGGCGAACCACGCGCTGCTTGCCGGAACGCGGACGCATCGGCATATTCAACCGGTCCTACTACGAAGAAGTGTTAGTGGTAAAAGTTCATCCCAACATCCTCGCCGATGAGCGCTTGCCCGAGTCGCTGGTCACCAAAGATATCTGGAAGCAGCGTTACCAGGACATTCACGGCTTCGAACGCTATCTCTCACGTAATGGTATCGTCGTCCGCAAATTTTTTCTAAGCGTCTCCAAGAAAGAACAGAAACAACGATTCCTGGCCCGCCTGGAGCAGCCCGACAAAAACTGGAAGTATTCATCCGCCGATGTAAAGGAACGCGAACATTGGGATGCATACATGAACGCGTACGAGGAAATGATCCAAAATACGGCGAGCGACGAAGCCCCATGGTATGTAGTCCCCGCAGACCACAAATGGTTCACGAGGCTGGTCGTGGCGGCTGCGATTGTGGACACTCTGGAGGCTCTGAACCTCGCCTATCCGGAGGTCGACGCGGAAAAACGCAGAGAAATTGAGGCTGCAAAGCAGTTACTACTGGGCAACAAGAAGAAAGCATAGAAGTAGATTCGCAGGTGTAGAATCATGGAAATAAGAGAAAGCGCAACCAATAAGCTAAAAATCTTGCATCTAACTTTAAAAGCTTGAATCCGCTCAACCGAAAATCGGGTCAACCCACATGGCTGGTCTACGTGTGTTTGTCAGCTTTGTTGACCCTAACCATGGTTCAAGCCATCCACATCTGCAATCTGCCATCGGCTTCGACTTCAGTGAATAGTCAGGGCGGGGAAGCATCGCTTGCAAGTTCAACCTGCCCAATTTGTCTGGCTGTTCAATCGATCGCCGTAGCCCTGATTTTCCTGATAGTTTTTTCGCCGTCATTGCGGGGTGAGTTTGGAGTGACCCTCCAGTCATTCCCTTTTGTTGAGCTTCCTACTTCCTTTCATCTGTCTGTCCGTCCGCCTCCCGCCTGCAACTGACCGATTGCGCCCGCCTTTGTGCGGCGCTCTTTCTTGATCGGCGACAACCCTAAGCATATTTCGGAAAAAGGGAGTAATTGTATGGACAAAAAGATTCTGTTGACCGCGGCTTTGGTATTTGCAGGCATTCCCGTCTTCGCGCAGCAAAGCGATAACGCCACTCCGCCGTCGGCGGCAGATGTTGCCGCCATGGAACAGCACATGAAGGAGATGGAAGAGCGCATCATTCAGCTCGAAGGCAAGGTGCGCATGCTGCAAAGCGCTCAGGCGGCGCCAGCAACTCCGGCGGCAGCGGCGACGCCCACTCCAGCCCCGAGCGAAGCCGCAGCTCCAGCTGAACAGGTGACGGCATCGCAGGTGCCCCCACCAAGTTACGGAGGTGCGAGCGGATCAGCAGCCAAGGCCCTGAATCCAGACATCAGCGTGATTGGAGATTTCATTGCTTCCGCAGGCGCGAATTCGGCACCGCCGTTGGCATCGATGCAGCCATTTCCATCATTCCAAATGCATGAATCGGAAATCGGTCTGCAGGCCATCATCGATCCCTACGCTCGCGGAGATTTCTTTGTTTCCTTCGGAGAAGAGGGCGTAGATCTCGAAGAAGGCTATATCACGTTCACCGCCCTTCCTGCTGGGTTTGTAGTAAAAGGCGGTAAGATGCGTTCTGCCTTCGGCAAGGTCAACACGCTGCACAACCACGTTCTGCCCTGGATCGACCGGCCACTGGTCACAACCAATTTGGTAGGCGGAGAAGACGGAATCGACGATGCCGGACTTTCAGTTCAGCGCATTATTCCCATGCCGAAAGGCCTATTCATGGAAGCCACTGCCCAAGTTTTCCGCGGGGATTCCGGCGACGATCTGAGCCCCCTATTTCGCGCTTCCCGCGCCAGTGATGTCAGCACTGTAGAACATCTGCGTACTTATAAAGATCTGACCGAATCCACGAACGTCGACATCGGCCTCTCCTACGCGCGCGGGCACAACGACCAGGGCACCGATTTTTTGACAAATCTTTACGGAATTGATGCCACCTTGCGCTGGAAGCCTCTGCGCCGTTCCATCTACCATTCCTTCGTGGGACGTGGAGAGTTTATTTGGAGCCAGCGCCAGGAGCTGCCAACGGAGCAAAAATCATTCGGCTTCTATACTTCGGGCGACTATCAGCTAGGCCGCCGTTGGTTCTTGGGCGGTCGCTTCGATTACGCAGACCGCGCCAAGTTTTCTAACCTTACCGACAAAGGCGGCTCAGTCGTGTTGACCTACTGGCCCAGCGAGTTCAGCCAGGTGCGCGGGCAGTATCGCCATACCAGCTACGCCGAGGGCAGGGAAGCTAACGAAGTCTTGTTTCAATTGTTGTTCTCACTTGGTGCGCATGGAGCGCACCCGTTTTAGTAGGACCTAGCGCCGCCATCTTGGCGACGAAGTTTTGCAGCAGTACGCGCGGGAGAGATGCCCCGCGACAGCCGGCGGAGGCGCCGGCGCTACTGAGGAGACGATATGTATCGATTGCTTGCAATATTGCTGATTGCTCTGACTTGTTTGCCTTTGGCAGAAGCTAAGAAGCTCAACATCGTGACCGCCACCACTGACATGGCCGCTCTGGCCCAGGAAGTTGGTGGTGACAAAGTCACAGTAGAGTCGGTTGCACGCGGCTATCAGGATCCGCACTTCGTCGAAGCCAAGCCCAGCTTCCTGCTAAAACTACGCCAAGCCGACCTGCTGATTGTTGTAGGCTTGCAACTTGAAATCGGCTGGCTGCCGCCGCTGATTACACAGAGCGGAAATCCTCGAATTCAACAGGGTGCAGCGGGCTATCTCGATGCATCGCAATTTGCCGAGATTCTCGATATCCCCACCGGCCCGGTGACGCGCGCCATGGGCGACGTGCACCCCCTTGGCAATCCGCACTATTGGCTGGATCCGGATAACGGACGCCGCATCGCCAAGGGATTCGCGCAAAAATTTGGTGAAGCCGATCCTGCCGACGCCGCGTATTTCCAGGAGCGATTCCAGGATTTCGATAAGCGCCTAACGGCGGCCGAGCAGAAGTGGGATGCGGCTATGAAGCCGTATCGCGGCCGTAAAGTAGTCACATATCACAACTCATTCACCAACTTCGGCAAGCATTTCGGGATAAACGTGATCGGCTACGTAGAGCCGCGTCCCGGCATTCCTCCGACTCCCAGTCACACCCTCGAACTCATGGGATTGATGAAGCGTGAAAACTGCAAAGTGGTTCTGGTAGAACCTTATTTCGATTTGAAAACGCCCAACTCAATTGCGGGACAGACAGGCTCAAAGGTTGTTCAGTATTTGCCCTCAGTGGGCGGCGAGAAAGATGTTACCGATTACTTCAAGCTGTTCGATTACGATATTGATTTGCTGACCAAGGCATTTCAGGCAACACAATAAAGTCGCTGGTCGCGAGTCGTTGGCCTCCAGTTCTGTTAGGGGGTAAGGCCAACTACCAGCGGCTGACGACCTGCGACTACAGGAGCACTATGGAAATTCTTCCTTTTTTGATCTGGCCATTCATAGCCAGCCTGATTCTAACCGGCATTCACGCCTACCTGGGTGTTCACGTGGTGGAACGCGGTGTGATTTTTGTCGACCTGGCCTTGGCGCAGATTGCCGCCCTGGGCGCCACCATTGCCATTTTGATCGGTATGGATCCACACGGTCAGGGTGCATATTGGCTTAGCCTAACGTTTACCTTCATCGGCGCGGCGATTTTTGCTTTCGCTCGCACTCGCCGCGGCCACATCCCCCAGGAAGCGTTCATTGGAATCGCCTACGCCGTAGCCTCAGCCACGGCCATTCTCGCGATGAGCAAAGCAACCGGCGAAACCGAGCACCTCAAAGACATGCTGGTAGGGAACATTCTGGCGGTCGACCGGCACGAAGTGGTTAAAACCGCGATCCTGTATGGCGCTGTCGGTATCTTCCACTACATTTTCCGCCATAAGTTCTTGTTGATCTCCACAGACCCCGCCGCTGCAGAAGCCAAGGGGCTGAGTGTCCGCTTCTGGGATTTCCTGTTCTACGCCTCGTTCGGCTTTGTCGTGACTTCTTCCGTTGCCATTGCGGGAGTGTTGTTGGTGTTTTGTTATCTGATCGTACCCTCTGTCGGAGCCATGCTTTTTGCAGACAAAGTAGGTCGTCGCTTGGCAATCGGCTGGACCATGGGAACGCTGGTTTCCGCCCTGGGTGTCTATTTCTCAGTCTGGCTCGATCTTCCCACAGGAGCGACAATTGTCTGCACATTTGGTGCAGTGCTGGTGGTCATGTTCCTAACTCACCTGATCTTCTTCCATGGATCGAAGGCTCATGCGCTGGAAGGCGCCACGTCCGTAGCGAATCCCAAAGAATCGCTAGTATCTCGCCATTAATCTGAAGCGGGGAAATAGCGGGAGGGCACCGCTTCCAGCCGTGTGCCCTCCCACACGCATGAGTGACACAATTTTCATCTTCCTGTTCTTAAGTCCCAAGTAACATTTGCCGAGGTTACCCTGTGGCGTCATCGATTACTCAGGTGCATTCGTATGGCACTTTTGGTTCATTGACCCTCAGTACTGTGGTTGCTACTTTGGTCGTGCAGTGACAAAGCTCACTCCCCTGGTGCTGGTGGGCATCTAAGTGGATGAGGGGTGGCTATGAAGTTCATGCATATTTGCTACGCGGCGTTAGGTTTCGCGGTGGCCCGTTGGATCTTCAAACGGGAAGCAACGTCGGTAGTTGATCCAGTTGCTCAATTTCGTACCTCTGGCCTGCTGTAACTAGTATTCCGGAGGAGGGCGTGCGGTGCCCCGTTGCGTGCCGCTTCGAGGCCGCACGCCCAGCCTCTTTTCCCTCCGGTTTTCCCCTTTCTGTAGGTCTACGACTTCGGTTTTCTGTGTTTTTGCTGACTTTATCCCTTGCCTAGTTAGAATTTTCCTTGGTAGACAAAGACACCATCCGTTGATCAGTTAAATGCATGAAGTTACTAAGGTTTCAACGGCTTCTGGGTAGATTGCGCCAGAATAAAAGCCAGATTTTCTCTGCGTCCTCTGCGGTTCAAGGTTTTGGTTTTTTCATGCGCCAACGCTGGCTCATTTCGATCGCACTCCTGACCTTGGCGCTACCTGTCTGCGTGGTCGCACAGGATTCCGAACCCTCTCTGGGTGATATAGCCCGGAAACTACGCCGGGAGAAGGAAGGGAAAGAAAAAAGGACTACGGAGCACGGCGTCATCGACAACGAGAACATTGATCAGTTGATGAACGAACTGCAACGCAAGAGATTCAACAGCACCACCCTGCTATTTTCCTTGGATAAGGGCGGACAGAACTTTAAAGTCTCCGCTCCGGATGTGAGCTGCAACCTTTCTTTCAGCGGCAAAGCAACATCGCTACTGACGGATCCCCTCGTGACCCGCTCCATCCCTGCCACCGAGATCGCCAAGTTGGACGGCCCAGCAGTGATTCAGGGCAATAGCCTACAAGTTTCGTTCTTTAATGGATCAGACTGGAACGTCAAAGAACTCATCGTTGGCGTCACGATCTTGCGTACACCGCCGCCCGTAATTTATGGCCCATCCATGTTGAAGCCCGCATCGGAGAGCGTAATTGAGTTGACGCAAAAGCGTCCGGATCAGACGGTGATCTATCACCTGCGCGGAAGCGCCGCGCCACAAACTACGACGGTATTCATGGCAGAGTTAACCAACGAACTTGACCCGAACCAGGAGTGGCATTGGGCGATTGTAGGAGCCAAAGGAGTTCCTGTCGACCCACTCGCGACAGCTGCAACTCCTTCCATCGTGGATCCAGCTACGCCACCCGCCGTCCAGCCAGCAGAGCCAGTTCCCGCCACTTCCAGTGGCAATCCACGTCCATAAAACCAATCTCGCGTAACCAGTGAAGCTGAGTTTCCAGATCCAACAATTTGTTGGAGGGATCATCGTTCTCCGGTACCACATCCAGGCTTTGCAGAAACTCAAAGTGCAATCGCGGAGTTGGCGATGACACGTGCTCCAAATTACAGAACACGCCCCCGGTAGCAAGCATGTTGAAGACTTCTCCATAGAGCGATCGCTTGCGCTCATGGACGACATGATGAATGGCAAAGCTGGACAATACAACGTCGAAGACGCCGAGATCTGGCAAAGGCTTATCCAGATTGTGCGTCAGGATCGTGACCGAAGAGTCGCCAGCGAACCGCGCTCGCGAAAGCTCAAGCATGGTTGGAGAAAAATCGACTCCCACGGCTTTCACATTCGGCCAACGCTGTTTCGCCATCGCAATGAGCCGGCCAGCACCAGTTCCGAGATCGAGAACGCGTGACGCTTCAGCCGGAAGATGCTCTAACAACGCAGCTTCCGCCTCGGCACGATGCGGCAGGGAATTCTCTCGTCGCTGGATGTAGTCAAGCGCATGCTCAGGCGTGTCCCACAGATTTACATTCATACAGATATTCTACGGACACTTTCGGTCTTGCCGCTCTGCATGCTTCGGTAAGCCGCATCCAGAACCTCTTGATTCTGCCAGCCCTCTTCAGCAGGGGCACGGAACTTTTCTTTCCCTGCAAGTGAGTTTGCAAAGGAATCAATCATCATTGCGTAGGCAGAAGTATTTGATACAGTCTCTGATTTCACTACTTGCTGATTGCGGGTCAATAGAACATTGATGGGCCGCTCGACAGTAAGACCGTTATCCGCGAATAAAACACCGTCGGTACCCAGGAATTCCAGAGGAGTGCGATAAGCCCCCCGGAAAGAAACCGAAACCGTCGCCAGTGTTCCACGGGAAAATTCGAGCAGAAGAATAGCGGCGGCTTCCATGCGCCCGGAAAGCTGGTCATGTATACCGCGCGCGCTGACTTTGACGATTTCATCCTGAAGAATGTAGCGGAGCGTATCAACGCAGTGAACGCCGATATCGACGATCGGCCCGCCACCAGCGACGTCTAAGTCATGCAGCCACTTGCGCGGATGGTCCGCTCCCCCCGGAAAGGAAAACTCGGAGCGCGCAAAAATCGGCGTGCCAATCTGTCCGGCCGCAAGCCAGTTACGCAATTTGGCGACACTATCTTCAAATCGGAATATGTGGGCGACACCGAAAGGAACATTAGCCTTTTTAGCAGCTTCAACCATCTGCTTGCATTCAGCAGCGTTCATCGCCAGTGGCTTCTCGCAAAGCACAGGCTTGCCTGCCGCAACGACAGTGAGAACATCTGCAAGGTGGCACTTATTCGGAGTTGTAACGAAAACAGCGTCCACCTGGGGCGAGCGGGCGAGCTCTGCCCCCGAGTCAAACGCCAGAGGGATGTTCCATTTCTGCGAAGACTCCTTCGCCTTGGCCATAGTCCGCCGAGACAGCGCGATGGCCTTGCAGTTTTTGGCCATGGAGAAAGCAGGCATCATCCGCTTCTCCGCGTGCAATCCAAACCCTATGATGCCGAACCGGACCATGATCTCCTAGTGGGTAAAGGCCAAGGAAGAAGCTGCTGTAGGCGTAGAAAGACTATCCGTAACCGACGTCAATGTGCCATCGGAATTGATTGTGAAGTGGGAAATATTTTTGCTGCCGGGATTAATCACGAACAAAGTGGTGCCATTAGAACTAATCAGCGAGAAAGATGGGTTGGTCCCTGCCGTATAGGGAGATTTCGTCAAGGCGTTAAGCTTGCCGGTGTTGGCATCTACGGAAAACCCGGAGATGTTGCCCGATCCAAAATTGGTCACGTACAAAAAGCTGCCTGTTGAATCCAGTGTGATCGAATTCGGCGCAGTGCCTACAATCGCAAATGGCGACCCCAGAATTTCGCTGAGTGCGCCAGTCGTGCTGTTGATCGTCATAATGGAAATATTGGACGTGACCTGATTGGCCACATATAAGAAATGGTCAGAAGCCCCGGTAGCTAAAGCCGTAGGCGCGTTGGCCGTCACTGCGAGCGCAAAAGGCGATCCCGAAACCGCCTGCAATCCTCCGTCGCCAGCAACTGTAAACGCCGAAACCGAATTCAAATTGATGTTCGCCACATAAAGCAAATTTTCCGCGCGGGAAAGGGTCATGGCGGCCGGGTGAGACGCAGTCGGGAACGGAGAGCCAGAAATCTCCGTCAACGCTCCGGAAGATGAATCCACCGAATACACCGAAATATCGTGGTCGGCCTGGTTTAGTACAAAAATCAGATTTCCAGCTTTGTTCATTAGCATGGAAACCGGACTAAGGCCAGTCGAAGTCCTTGGCAAAACTTCCGTGATAACTCCTGTGCGGTTATCCGGAGTGAACAGAGAGATATCACTCGATCCCTGATTCAGCGCGTAGATAAATTTATTGTTGGGATGGACGAAAACTGTCGTCGGCGCAGTTCCCCCGGTAAATGGAGAACCGACGATACTGGTGAAGTGGTTCGAACTATCCACACGATACACCGCTACCTGATCGGACGAAGGCAAAGCTACATAAGCGGTCCCCGCAGGATTTGTATTTCCTCCCCCGCCGGAACTGCTGCTATCACCGCCGCACGCGGCTAATAGCGCCAGTGCGCAACCGAGCGCGGCCAACTGGAACCCTCTCATGGGCATTCTCACGACCTCTTCAAAGAAATCAAACTTGAAAAACTTCATTACAGTTTGTGTTTTGGCCGGGTGGAAAGTCTCCCCAAATGAAACACCACGCCGGTAGTGAATTTCACATCACTCTGTTCAACGTTCAGTTGATTGCTCCGCAGGTAATCAACTTGAATGGCACGAATCGAAATTCGCTTGGCGATCGGAATATCAAAACCACCGCCGAACACAGTCGCTCGCGCATTGTCCTCTTCAACTACATTGGGCACATGAATTCGAGTCTCAGCTTTTCCAAAAAGCACATGGCCGAAGAACAACATTCCCCACTTGCTGTACATCCCCTGAGGGCCAATCAGCCAATCGCGCGACCGGATATTAGGACCCGTCTCAACGCTAATCTGGCCTTTTACGCCAAAATAAGGAGCCAGGTTGAAAGCCGCGCCAACCGTGCCACCATTGAGTCCGGTGTCGCTGGTAAAGCCAAACGCTTTGCTGTCAAATTGCATTCGAGTGTAGCCGCCGAATACCTGAATTCGAGGCGCCTCCGCCGCCGATAGCATAGCGGTCGAGAGCACAAGGAGCATCACTAGCAGAACCAGCGTGAGCAGCCAATTACTTGCAGAAGAATTACCGCTATGTTGTTTTGTCATCAGTAGTTGATCTGTTGAGATCGCTAACGCGCGAAGCGCTTTGTTTTCTTAGATGCCACCTTTTGGGTCACGCATAAGGATAAAAGATAAAGAACAAAAGCGACAAACCCGCCAACAGCCATAAACCTGGTTTGACCTCCACCCAACGCCCTCCGGCAGCTTTACATAGAGGATACAGCACAAAGCCGGCGGTTATGCCGGTCCCGATGTTATAGGTAAAGCTCATCAACGCTACCACAGCGAAAGCCGGAACGCGCTCGGTGTAGTCGTCAAACTTGATCTTGGTCGTGGGCGCCAGCATGAACAGCCCGGCCATGATTAGCGCGGGTCCGTAGGCATGAGCAGGGATCGCCGCGATAAAGGATGAAAACAGTAGGGTTGCCATGAAACAAAGAACTCCAAATATTTTTTCCGCCCAGTTCAACACGGAGAAGCAGCATACATGTGTGTGATGTGTGAGACAAAGTGGAACTGGAGTCCCATTGACTTTGCCGCGCGCGCACATCTACCATTCCGGAGCCACTGAGTTATCTCGTCGTGATGATTGACCAAGTCCTAGGTCATTACAGAATCCTCCAAAAAATCGGCTCCGGGGGCATGGGAGATGTGTATCGCGCGCACGACGGCCGCCTGGACCGCGACGTCGCCATCAAAATCCTCCGGTCTGCCTCCATCGGCGATCCGGACCGCTTGCGGCGCTTTGAGCAAGAGGCTCGTGCCGCGGCTGCCTTGAATCATCCCAATATCGTTGCGATTTACGACATCGGAACTCATGACCATTCTCCGTACATCGTTTCCGAAATGCTGGAAGGCGAGACTCTCCGCCAAAAACTTACGGGCGGTGCGCTCACCGTGCGCACATGCATCGACTATGGGCGGCAGATTGCCAGCGGCCTGGTTGCCGCACACGAGAAGCGCATTATCCATCGTGACCTCAAGCCAGAGAATCTTTTCATCACGCGTGATGGGCAAGTAAAGATTCTAGATTTTGGAATCGCCAAACTTACCGCCAGGGAAACTGAAGAAAATCCGACGGTAATTTCGATGACCACGCAGACCAAAGTGGGCACCGTACTCGGAACTGTCGGTTACATGTCTCCCGAGCAGTTGCGCGGAAAACCAGTCGACCACCGTAGCGATATTTTCAGCCTCGGCGCAATTTTGTACGAAATGCTGACTGGGGTAAGGGCCTTTCACGGTGAGACCGAAGTCGACACCATGATGGCGGTGCTGAATGCTGACCCCAAAGAGCTCACAGCAACGCGCGAAAACATCCCGGTAGTTTTTGAGCAGATTGTTCAGCGCTGCTTGGAGAAAGATCCCGAAAATCGTTTCCAATCCGCGCGCGATCTTGCGTTTGCGTTAGGTACCGTCTCCGGAACCACCAGCAGCAGGCAAATTGTTGCGGCAAAAACTGGTTGGGCAAAAGTCCGACGCTATCTTCTGCTGGGCGCAGCCATGCTGGTAATTGTGATACTCAGTTTGATTCTAGAGAGTGTCCTGAGAGGCCCCAATGCCGTGGATTACATTCCTCTCACCTTCGAACGCGGCACCGTCTACTCTGCCCGCTTTCGCCCCGATGGCAATAGTGTGATCTACGCCGCGGAGTGGAATGGTCAGCCCATGGAGCTCTATTCGACGGTGGGTAATTCTCCGCAATCGCAACCGTTAGGTTTGAAATCAGAATATCTATTTGCTATCGCGCGCGACAACGAATTGGCGGTCGCACTTCGCTGGCAACACGGCGCAAAACTCGATCAGACAAATGGCGTGCTGGCAAGCACGCCTATGGCGGGAGGTACACCACGCGAAATATTAGAAGACGTTCGTTGGGCCGACTGGAGTCCCGACAAGCGTCTGGCGGTTGTCCATCATCAACCGGGCCATATGCGGCTGGAATTTCCCATTGGAAAAGTTCTTTATGAGACTGCCGGTGGCATCAGCCATATCCGCTTCTCTCCTAAAGGTGACCTCATAGCATTCATGGATCATCCTGATGCATGGGACGACCGCGGTACAGTTTGTGTCGTAGATCTTGCTGGCAGAAAGACAACGTTGTCTCAAATGTGGACTGGGGAGGAAGGCCTAGCATGGTCCGTCCAGGGAGATGAAATATGGTTTACGGCGACCGAGAGGGGAAGCAGCAACCGTAAGCTGCAAGCGGTAACTCTCTCGGGAAAAATTCGCACTGTATTGAACATTCCCGGTGGACTCAACTTGCAGGACATCGCCAAGGACGGACGTGTGTTACTTACCATGGACCGCGAACGCCTAGCCATGGAATGGAGTCCTGGGCAGAATAAGGTCACGCAGGACATTACATGGTATGACTGGAGCGTGGCCCGAGATGTTTCACGCGATGGCCAGTGGGTTCTATTCGAAGAAGGCAGTGAGCCAAGTGGAAAGAATTACACCGTAGGAATTCGCAAGACAGATGGTTCATCGCCTATCCGCTTGGGCGACGGAACAGCAGGAGGCCTTTCCCCGGACGGGAAGGTGGCCTTGTCGGTTTTCATCGGATCACCTGAGCATGTGAGTTTATTTCCGGTAGGACCAGGACAGACACGAGAATTGAGTTTTCCTCAATTCGACCATCTGGAGAACGGGACTGCACGCTTCATGCCAGACGGGAAACACTTCTTGATTGATGCAAAAGAACCCAACCATTCGCTCCGCACATACTTGATCGATATCGCCGGTGTGCAGCCTCCGCGTCCGATTACGCCGGAAAGTACCGCAGCAATATTGCCATCCCCCGATGGCAAATATGCCGCCGGGACTGGAGTACCGCAGGCAAGTGGCCCTCGGAAGTTGACATTGTTTCCAATTGACGGCGGCTCACGTATCGAGCTCACCCCAACTGACCCCCCTTGGGGTGTCATGCAGTGGTCTGCCGACAGTAGATCCCTCTTTCTTTATAAGTCGGCGGAGATACCGATCACAATTTATCGTTTTGAGATTGCCAGCGGAAAACTGACTCCTGTACGCGAGGTCAAGCCGGCAAACCGCTCCGGCGTGGTTTCAGTCGGTCCGGTTGTGTGTGACATGCAAGCCGCCGGTTGCACCTATAGTTACTTTGAAACTCTGTCAGATATGTATGTGATCACCGGTTTGCGGTAATACCCGAGTTTTTCTAGACGAGTGTTCCATTAAAATCCTGCGGCACATAGTGGAAAAATATTGACGTTGAAGTGTGCCCCGATGGAAGACGGCCGCGCGAATGGGGCAATTGGCAACCAAGGTAGACTAACCCATCTCCAATCGACTGGTAAACCGTGGTTAGGCCTCCTGGTGTGTGCAATTGTAGTGGCCATGGTGTTTGTCGTGTTGGTTCAGGAGAATAGTCCAGACACAAACTGATGCTGAACTGGCATTGTTCCCGGTCCGTGTGTTTTTCCAGAGACGCACCTTCCTGGTACGACGCGAAGTAGACGTAGGAAGGTTTCACCGGTTGTCCGACGATCATGCTTACAGTTTTCGTTAGTTGGAAGTGAAAGAATTGAGCAACACTATCGTTGTGAGCATGATAGCGCTGAGGACTTTGGCGATCACCCAACGTAAATTTTCCTGTGCGCACGCAGTATCGGAAATATCGCCGTAATGCAGAGATCTGGAATGGATGAATGAGTTCAGCCACCGGGGCATATCCCTTTCGTCGAACTTCATTCGCGGCGCGGGAAAGCATCGCCCGCTGTCTCTCGTTCCGGATTCTTTCTTGGTTCTCGGATACCAGCACTCCGGCCAGGACCAACGAACGTTTATGGCATTCGTTAAAATGTGGAACTGATTCTCCGTCTTGAACGCTCTCCAGCATGGATTGCATTTTTGGTCCAAGCCAGAAAGGTGACAGTGCCCCTGTTGTAGGATTGCGGACCCACGCCATATTTTCCATGTCCGCAAAACTGCCGGGAATCTCCGCATCGCCCGTGATTTCGCGAGGCAATCGGCCCGCACGAGTGAGTCGGCAGTTTTGGTTCCAAAAAAGAGGATGGCCAGCTATATCCCCAGTCCAGTAGCTTTCCAGGTGATGTTCTGGAGTCAGGTGGTCTGGCTGGCCATCCAAATAGCAACAAAATTCCGCAGATTGGTTCAATGATTGGGCTTCCTGTCTTGGACTCAGCATCTGACCCAGCCATTCACAGTAAAGCGACTATCAGAAAACTTTCCGGAAGAGCACTTTACGGGTGCAATTTCGTGGGTCAAAGAGCTATCGAATAGGACAATTTGGTTTTGGCGGGGAACAATGGTGTAGTAATTCCCCGATCCAAAAGCTGCGTTGTCGGTGACCGGACTTTGAATTCGAAGTTCTCCTCCTTCGAACGCTTTAGGCTCCCGATGAAAAAAGTAAACAAACGTGATTTTACGGGCCGACACTTCCTCGTGCCCGTTGTCGTTGTGCCAGTGGAAGAAGTCGCCGTCCTTACTGGCGGTGATTTGAGCTTCCACCTGTGATACCGGAAATGGCTCGATGCCTAATTTGGGAAGAAATCGGGGCACGATAGCCTGTAGACGATCAATCAAGCGCTGGTAGTGTGGACCGAGATCCATCAGCACATGAGAACGCCGGTACTCAAACTCCACCGTGCCTCTCGGTTCCACTCCAGGTGAAATGACTTCGCTCAGCATGAAATGGTGCTCCTGCGAAAGCGTATATGACAGAAGGGTGTTCAGTTCGGCGGGAACCAGAAACTCCTCCAGCACGATGCATCGTGGAGGTGAAAGTTCAGTGCTTTCCTCGATGGCCAGATTTAGGATCCCTCTCTGTGCCGTAGCCGCTCGAACACCTCCTGAAGTCAATCCTGGACTTGGTGCTCCGGGAGTTGGAGGCTTGGGAAGACTCGCCAGACGATTTTTTTGCGCCGTGTTGCCTCTAGGCGAAGTACCTGGGGTCGGTGGTCCGGGGGTGGGAGGCTTGGGGGGCAGGCTGGAGGTAATCGGTCTGCCGGGCTCCATGCGATGCTCTCCATAATTCCGCGAGCTCTGCCCAGTCAGCTTGCGCAGTATGCTGTCTGCCATCAAACTACCGGCACGTCGTACAACGATCTCTCCGGCAATCTCGGCAATTGCCTGTGTGACGGCAGGATTCGATTGGTTGGGGTTGTTTTCGGAGCGACGAAGTAGTTCGGTCAGAAATTCGCGTTCGTCAGTAGTTACGATCCGCTCATCATCGAGCAGAACGTTGGAGAGAAGACTAATGCTCTCACTGGTATTCATTTGAGGCGGCACCTCCCTTAGGGGATACAAACTGGCGCCAGCAATCCGAATACACGAATGGGGGTAGCTTAGCGTAACAATATTGAAGCTATGCGGAGAGTAACTAACTAGCTTCGTTAGGAGAGATTTGTGGAAATTTACTTGCTAGCCATAGCGCCAACCACAGATTCGAAAATCTTGAATCCATCCACCCAGCCGAGCTCAGGTTCGCTGGCCCGCTCCGGGTGAGGCATCATGCCGAGCACATTCCGCCCCGGACTACAGATGCCGGCAATATTTTCCAGCGATCCGTTTGGATTGGCTTCAGCAGTGATTTCTCCTTGTGGAGTGGCATAGCGAAACACAATGCGATTGTCGCGCTTGAGTTCCGCGAGCGTAGCATCGTCACAAAAGTAGTTACCTTCCATGTGGCCAATGGGGATGGTGAGAACCTCGGCTTGTTGGCACGCATGAGTGAAGGGCGTATCTGTACTCTCGATTCTCACATTCACAGGCTTGCAGACATACTTCAATCCGGTATTGCGCAGTAAAGCTCCCGGAAGCAGTCCAGACTCGCAAAGAATTTGGAATCCATTGCAAATGCCGAGCACTAATCCCCCCTGATCGGCAAACTTGCGTACCGATTCCATTACTGGCGAAAACTTTGCGATTGCGCCGGTGCGGAGATAGTCGCCGTAGGCAAATCCGCCAGGCACTATGATGACGTCACAATTTTGCAGATCCGCTGAGTCGTGCCACAGGAAGGTAACCGGCTGCTTGGCTACCTGGTCAATCGTCCAATAAGCATCATGGTCGCAGTTTGATCCGGGGAAAATTATGACACCGAATTTCATTTCTGTAGCCTCTGGGGAACTCTTCTGTGAGTTTAGCACGTGAAAAAAGCCGCCTGCGAGACATCGCAGGCGGCCCGTGGAGGTTGTACGGTACTCAAAATGGTTCGGGCGCTGTTGGCGGCACAGGTAATTCTCCCGGCGGCAACGCCATCATGCCTGGGGCGGCCGGTGCTGGTGGCAGAGGTGGCAGTGCTTTGTGGAAGAAGAATTTGTCGCCCGCGCCTCCGCGAATGGATTTCAGCTGCCGCCACTGAGCAAGCGAGAGCACTTTCCGCAGATCAAGATTCATGGTGGTATACTCGCGCTCCAATTTTCCGCGTGCGTCGAGCACTTGGTCCACCTGGGTATTGATCTGTGCTTCATTGGGAACATCGTCATCGAGCAATGTTTGTAACTTCAGATCCTGTTTTTCCATGTCCGCGCCGTAATCGATCAGGCGCATACGGTGATCGAGGAAAATTTGATCCAGTTGTGAGACTTGCGCGTCGGTGATTTGCAACTGCTTGACGATGTCTGCATTCTGCCACCATTTGCCCATGTCGCTGCGATAAACAAACACTCTTTTGCCTGCTGTGCCTGCAATGACCGGACTTCCCGTTACGACTTTAGTGACGGGTGCCGATGTTTGTGCGCTGAGCGGTAATGCCAGAAGCGCGAAAATCAGCCAATCTCTAATTTGCATTGTGCTTCTCCTGAGTGCGAATCGTGGATCTGGTATTGGTGTGTGATGGTTGTGAAATCTGCTGAATGAAATAGGTCGCCGGCTCAAGAGCATCCGGACCATTGCTCTGCATCACTTGCTCAACAGCAACGAGCAATTCGTGGTCGGGATCCACTGCAGCCTGGGTGGCAATGGGTGGCGGGGCAGGGGTCCCTCCGGTTAGCAATACCGCCGCGAGAACCACCAGCGCAAACAAGGGAACCCACGCTAACCGTTGGGAGATCGCTATTGGCTGTGCAGGCATGGCGGCGGCAATTTGGTTGCGAAATGCCGCGCGTTGTCGACACCAAAATTCCTGCGGTCTGTCGGCAGTTGCTTTCATACCAGCAACGGTCTGACGCAGCCATGCGACTTCGTTAAGGCAGGAATCACAAATCTCAAGATGTGTTCCCAATCCGCGTGACGGATTAGAAATAAATTCAGCCAGTTCGGCTTCACTTAGATGTGGTCTTATCTCCATCGCTTTTCCTTCAAATGCTTGCGGATATTGGCTAGAGCACGAAACAGTTGTGCCTTCACGCTGCCTACCTTCAATCCGAGAACGTCTGCGATCTCCAGCAAAGACATCTCCTCCACGAAACGCAAAAGAAAAATCTCGTGCTGCTGAGGCGACAGACAACCTACCGCATCCCAAACCGCTTGCAACTCAGCGCGGGCCAGCAAAGCATGCTCCGGGGATGGCTGCTGGCTGCGAACTCGAAATTCAGGTGCATCTTCGTTCCCAAACCCAACCAGCCGACGCCAGAACGAAACCCGGCGATTCTTCATGTGGTCTCGCACCAGGTTCACCGCAATCCGTAACAGCCATGTGTCCATGCGGCATTCACCACGAAAACTTACCATGCTTTGATAGGCACGCAAAAAGCATTCCTGCGTGATCGTGTCCGCCGCATCGTCGTCTTTCACCATGAGCAGGACGTAACGGTGCACCCTCTTCTGATACTGCCGCACGATGCTCTCGAACGATTCCGGCGAAACAGCCTCTGCAGCTCGTTCGATCGATGCGCTCAAAGTTGTAGCCAGTGCAGTTTCCACAGTCTCGGCTGCCATCCCTTCAGACGAGTTAGATGAGGGAAGGTTTACGTTCAATTGCCTAAAACTTGAAATCGGTGGACATGCCGGAGGCATCTGAATAAGCATGGAGCCGATGAAACACCTTCGCCTCAGCGGCGGCGCGCTAAAGAATTGGTTCATCGCTCAGCTGCAAGATTCGCTGGCCGTCGGCATCCTTTGGCTGGTTGGCCTGCTCATCATCGGTGTGCCCTGGGCCCCACTTTGGGCCGTGCTTGGCGGCCTATTTCAATTCGTTCCCCAAGTCGGAGCGGTCCTAGGTGTTATCGGTCCGGTACTGGTCGCCACGTTCAAGTGGGGAGACTGGGAGCACCCGCTTTATGTGCTGATTCTGTACGCGGTAATTGCGGTCGTCGATGGATTCGTACTGCAACCATACCTGATGAAGCGCACTGCCAAAGTCCCCATGTGGGCGTCAATTCTCGCTCCTATCGTCCTCGGCATCATCATTCCATTCTGGGGCGTCCTGCTTGCGCCTCCGATTCTTGCAGTCGTCTATGCCTATCGCGCCAGGTACCAACTGAAAACTTTGCCGTGAAGTTCCGCCTATCTTGGAGTAGGATTTTCGCCATGTCTACTACTCGGCGGTCTTTTCTCGCGATGTCGGCCATGGCGCCGTTAGCTTTCAAAGCCTTTGCAGCTTCCAAGTCGATTCCTGTAGGACTTGAACTCTACTCCGTACGCAACGAATTAACGAAAGATCCGGAAAGCACGCTGCGCGCCGTTGCCAAGATGGGATATCAATGCGTAGAGTTCTACGGCCCCTACTTTCAATGGACTGAAGCCCAGACCAAGCAGTACCGAAAATTGATCGACGACCTCAGCATCCAGTGTTACTCCACGCACAACGACTATGAAAACTTCGACGTCGCCAATATCAACAAAGCGCGTGACATGAATCTGATCCTGGGCAGCAAATATGTGGTCATGTCGAGCGCGAAAGTAGACCCGACTGTAGACGGTTGGAAAAAGCTAGCGGACACATTGAACTCTGCCGCCGACACTCTCGCCTCCAGCGGACTAAAGCCCGGTTATCACAATCACCAGCCGGAGTGGGTAAAGATCGGCGACACATTCCCATTGGAAGTCCTGGCGAAAAATACCAAGCCCACAGTGATGATGCAGTTGGATGTGGGAACTTGCCTGGAGTCAGGTGGCGACCCGGTGGCCTGGATCAAAGCGAACCCTGGGCGCATTCACTCCATTCACTGCAAAGATTGGTCACCCGATCCAGACAGGGGATACAAGGTTTTATTTGGTGAAGGCAAGGCCGACTGGAAGGGAATTTTCGCCGCGGCAGAAAGCGTCGGCGGGATTGAGTACTACCTGGTTGAACAAGAGGGAAGTCGTTTCTCGGAATTGGATACGGTCAAGAAGTGTTTAGAACGCTTCCGCAGTACACACACGTAAGCGGGATATCCTAGGCTATGAACGAGACCCGAATCCCTTCAGGAAGCTCACTCCGCAGCGGGTGTGTCGTCCCTAAAAGGGACTAAAATTCTCAGGGATGTTTTCTTCGCACTTAGGTGTCTGGGGCTATTGAATTCTCCCTCCGGGCTGGATGGAATCATCGGCGAGGCCATTATTTTTGAAGAAAAATTCATATCCGAAAACAAGGCCTTACCTCATCACGGATCCGATTCTCGCGTCAGATTCCCCATAGGTGCGTGCTATAATTTTACGTTCGCCTGCTTAAGTTTTCGAGGTTATCCGATGATCTCCTCTTCGGGCGACTCCTACGCAACTTAGAATTTAGATAAACGAGGTATATCCATGTCCGGCCACTCAAAATGGGCCACAATTAAGCACAAAAAAGGCGCCCTCGACGCCAAGCGGGGCAAGATCTTCACGCGTTTGATCAAAGAAATTTCTATCGCTGCCAAAGCTGGTGGTGATCCCGATACCAATCCGCGCCTGCGCACTGCGATCGCGGCAGCCAAGGCCGAAAATATGCCGGCTGACAACATCAAGCGCGCCATTCAGCGCGGCACCGGCGAACTCCCGGGCGCCACTTATGAAGAATTCAGCCTGGAGGGCTACGGTCCCGGTGGAGTCGCGGTTCTGCTCGACATCAACACCGACAACCGCAACCGTACCGTCAGCGAAATCCGTCATGCTTTCAGCAAGAACGGCGGCAACATGGCTGAAGCCGGTGCAGTGTCCTGGATGTTCGAGAAAAAGGGCGACATCACGGTGCCGAAATCGGTGGCCAAGGAAGACGACCTCATGGGGATCGTCCTCGAAGCGGGCGCCGAAGACTTGCGCGACGATGGCGACAACTGGGAAGTCCTGAGCGAACCATCTGCTTACGAGGCAGTGCTCGAAGCCGTGAAGAAAGCAGGAATTACCCCGGCTGCTTCTAGCGTAGCAATGATTCCCAAGAACTACATCAAACTCGAAGGCGCAGCCGCCAGCACCATGATCCGTCTGATGGAAGCTTTGGAAGAGCACGATGATGTGCAGAACGTGCACTCCAACTTCGATATCGATCAAAAACTGCTGGAAGAAGTGGCTGGATAGTTGACTCTTGTTGTGAAGCAAGCCGCTCTGGAATAGGGCGGCTTTAGTTATTGGACATGAATTTCGGTCTACAATAGCCCACTTCTCAGAGGAACTATGTCCAGAAAAGAAGCGGTGCTGCTGATCGCCCGTACAATATCTGTCTATTTGCTCATTTGGGCTTTGACAGACCTTACATATATCCCGCAAAACCTTTTTGCCCTAGCCGATCATGCGAGTCTGACTGCCATCGTCTCGGAAAACTATCTTAGGAATTACGATCTCATTTACCTTGCGTTTCGATTCATCCGGATCGTGGCACTATTTGCTGCTGCGAATTGGTTCCACAGCTGCGGAACAAAAGGCGAGCATTTCTTTTTCCCGTTCGATACAGATCATGCGTGAAAGGTTTTTCAACACCTTCGTGGAAAACACTGTGGAAAAATAGAACTATACTCGCCTAAGTGTTTTGCTGAGAATCAGTTTTACATTTTGCACACATGCGGGTGCTGGCACGAAAGTTGTAGGGCCATGAAAACTCGTCTGGATAAATTAATTATCGAACGCGGCCTCGCCCACTCGCGTGAACGCGCACAGGCGCTCGTTCTCGCAGGAAAAGTTCTTGTCAACGGGCAGAAAATCGAAAAATCCGGAACAGAAATCGATGTTGAATCGGAGATTCGCCTGCTTGGTGAAGACTTAAAATACGTAAGCCGCGGCGGCCTCAAACTGGAGAAAGCGCTCGAGCACTGGAAAATCAAGGTAAGTGGCAGAACATGTCTTGACGTCGGCGCTTCTACAGGAGGCTTCACGGATTGCCTACTGCAAAACGGGGCCGCAAGGGTCATTGCAGTAGATACCGGCCAGGGACAGATTGCTTTCAAGCTACGCCAGGATCATCGCGTCCGTCTTCTAGAAAAAACCAATGCGCGTTATCTAACTCGTGGGCAACTGGGAGAACCAGCCGATCTGATCACGATGGACGTTTCTTTCATCTCCGCCACCCTGGTTCTACCCGCTGTGGTGAGTGCGGCATTTGGAGAAGCAGCTGAGCGTCACAATCGACAAGCTATCGTTTTGGTGAAGCCGCAGTTCGAAGCAGGCCGTGAGCACGTGGGTAAGGGGGGTATTGTGAAGGACGAAGCTGTACAGAACGCAGCGGTAGAAAAAGTTCGGCGATACCTGATTGATTTGGGAGCAGCCGCGACAGATCGGATCGACTCTCCAATTTTGGGGGCAAGCGGCAATCGAGAGTTCCTTCTATACGCCAAGTTCTAAGACTGGCCGTGGAGAGATGAAGCTTGCCCGTCTGCGAGCAAGGCGAGCCGAAAACCGACACCACCACACGCGGGGCAGCCCGCCTCCACACAACCAAACCCCACTTTCTGTACAATTCCATTTCACATGGCCGAGAACAAACCCAAGTCCGTCGGAATTATTTCCAAACCGGAGAAGCCTGAGCTAGCACCCATCGTGCAGGAACTATTAGCATGGTTCCGCAAGCATGATTACAAGGTTGTAGTTGATCCGTACACCGCCACGCACGCAACCGGAATTGAAGTCGTCGAGCGCGAAGCCATGGCGGCGCGCGTTTTAAACTTTGTCGTCGTGTTGGGTGGGGACGGAACACTCCTCGCGGCAGCGCGCGCAGTATCGAATGCCGACATCCCCATCTTGGGAGTGAACCTTGGCACGCTAGGTTTTCTAACTGAAGTTCCCCGCGAAGAGTTGTTCTCCACTCTAGAGGGAATCGAGCAAAGCTGCTGCAACATTGAAGTGCGCTCGATGGTTCATTGCAAGGTCATGCGTAAGGACGCCTGTGTGGCTGAATACCACGCGCTCAACGACGTAGTGGTAGGCAAGGGGACAATCGCCCGCCTCAATCACTGCGATCTTTACATCAACCACGAATTCGTCTCCAGCTATCAGGCCGACAGCATCATCGTTTCTACACCGACGGGTTCAACTGCGTACTCACTGGCAGCAGGGGGCCCAATTCTCATGCCGGCCGTGGATGCGTTCGTAATCACACCAGTTTCCGCGCACTCACTCACCCATCGCCCATTGGTAATTCGTGACTCCGCAGAAATCGAACTCGTCGCCAAGACCGGAGACGAACAAGCCTACATGAGCATCGATGGACAAGTCGGAATGCCCATCTACAACGGTGATCGCGTGCTCTGCCGCAAGTCGCAATATCAGGTGAAGCTGTTGCGCATCAAAGGAACTTTCTTCGACGTGTTGCACAGCAAACTGAAATGGGGACAGCGCTAGGCCAAAGTTACGTAACCATGCAGGCCGTATTACCTGTACCAGAATCGTCCATTCCCGCGCGCAGCGTGTACTTCCGACGCATTGACTTCGGTTCAATTCGAACATAAAGTCCGTTTAATCTTTTTTCGCTTTCCAAGATAGGCGCTGAAAAAAGGCTTGAGGTCCTGGGGACACCGCCACGTCCTCAGTCATGAAGCGAACCCGACTCTGCGTGTTGTGCACAGGATCGAATCCCACGTGTACCTACTCTCGCCGACGGTCTAGCTTTGCGCCGCTCCAAAACAAGTAAGGGTGCATGAACACGCAGAGGTGTGTCTCTGCTTGCATACGGAGGTGTGTGCAATGAAGCAGAAGTATGCTCTATTGGTGGTACTGTCTCTTTATCTGGTGGGATTCCAAACAGCAAGCGCGCAACAACCCACGGAAGCTCCTACTGGATATTCAACCCCGACTTATGAAGACGGTCCCGGTACGCGCAGTACGGGCAATGGAATGACTGCGCCAGATGTATTCGCCGATGATCAGGCCACGTTTGAAGAAGTGGATGGCGTTGACAAAGGCTTGGGCCCAACTTTTAATGCACGCTCCTGCGCTGAGTGCCACCAGACTCCAGTGACCGGTGGCAGCAGCCAGGTGTCGGAATTCCGCATTGGGCACAGGGATTCGCATGGGCGTTTTGTGAATCCCACATTGATGGTCAATCACGGGCAAACCGCAATCGCCAGCCGTTCGCTGGTGAACGATCGTTCGGTTTGCGCTGAAGCACAGGCCGTCGCCCCGACTTCGGAGAACATTCGGACGTTTCGTATGTCGCTCTCTGTTTTGGGCGATGGCTTCATAGAAGCCATTCCCGACAGCACATTGCTGGCCATTGCCCAGCAACAACGCACTCAAACCCGCGGCAACATTGCCGGGCAGGCGATTCAAGTGCCAGTCCTGGAAGGTCCCGCAGGCACAACTCGCGTCGGCCGCTTTGGATGGAAGGGGCAACAAGCCAGTCTGCTTTCCTTCTCAGCTGATGCTTACTTGAACGAGCAAGGAATTACCAGCCGTTTGCTTCCGACCGACGTAACCAATTTGTGCGACACGGTTGCCGATCCGGAAGATGTAGACAACGACATCGACCACTTTGCCGCATTCATGCGGGGCACGCTTGCGCCTCCAGTGGATGCGACCGTGATGGCAACTCGTGATGCACAGATCGGGAGGCAATTGTTTTCGCAGATCGGCTGCGCCACTTGCCACGTGACCTCGATCACCACAGCGCCTACCGGAACTGTACTGAGCGGCGGAACGTTCACTGTACCGGATGCGCTGGGGAACAAAACAATCCATCCTTACAGCGATTTCCTGCTGCATAATATCGGCACCGGAGACGGAATCCAGCAGAACGGCCCGCCGGAAACCGCCAACAAACTACGCACGCCTCCACTCTGGGGCCTGCGCACGCGTGATCGTCTGATGCACGATGGTCTATCAGCAACGCGGGAGAACGCCATTGCTCGTCACGGCGGCGAAGCAACCTTCGTGACGAACAATTTCATGCGGTTGAGCTCCAATCAGAAAGCACAACTGCTGAAATTCTTAAGTGGCCTGTGATGGAGATGATGGAGAGCGCTGAAACGCGCTCTCCAGTTTTTCTGACAACTCCGAGAACTGATGTCCTATCGTTTTTCCGCGCGCAACAAATCAGCAACCGTCTCCCGTCGCCGTATGACTTGAAACCTGGAGCCATCCACTAAAACTTCAGCAGCTCGTGGCCGAGTATTGTAGTTTGACGAGAGAACCAGGCCGTAAGCACCGGTATCGAGCAAAGCCAGCAATGCTCCTTCGTCCACCACTGGCAATTCACGGTCCCGGGCGAAGAAATCACCAGTCTCGCAGATAGGCCCAACCACATCGGTAATTTCTGTATCAGATGACTCGGCTTCGACCGGCACAATCTCATGATAAGCCTGATAGAGTGAAGGGCGGAGGAGGTCATTCATGGCCGCATCGACGATCAAGAATTTCTTTCCGTTGTTGGTTTTTCGGTAAAGTACACGAGTCAGAAGCGCCCCTGCTGGTGCAACGATAGAGCGTCCAGGCTCAAGTAGAAAATGAAGTTGCAATTGTCGCAAAGGTGCTGTGAGGGCCTCCGCGTAG
>Ga0207689_10000903_pt1 | contig 28512 bp, 26 predicted proteins | sample KBSMisM52_FD_184312 | JGI IMG/M metagenome (GOLD analysis project Ga0207689, IMG submission 184312) | Miscanthus rhizosphere microbial communities from Kellogg Biological Station, Michigan, USA - KBS Miscanthus M5-2 (SPAdes) (version 2) | ecosystem: Host-associated > Plants > Roots >...
GTATTCCATCACCATGAAGTATTGTCCGCCGATCTGACCGAGGTGGTAGGTCTGGACGATGTTCGTGTGGATGAGGTTGGCGACGAGACGGGCCTCACCTATGAAATTTTTTTGGAATTCCGGAATGGTGGAGTATTCCTCGCGGATCAATTTGACCGCGACGACCTTGGTGAAGCCGCCGGCGCCGCGCTGCATCGCTTCGTAAACCACACCCATGCCGCCCTCTGCGATGGTGCGGGTCATCTCGTAGTGAAGTTCGTTGAAGATGTGTTTTAAGGCGGGCACGGGAGGGAGCGAAGGCGAGTCCGAGGACGCTGGCAAGAGGGGAAATCCAACCTAGCACGGGAATTGCTGCATGGATTGACAGCGAGGGGTGGCCGCGTAGGTTCCGCCCATGATTACGCTCAGTCCCCGCGCCGCCGCCCAAGTCCGCGTCATGCAGGCCGATTTACCGCCTGATGGCCCCAAGGTGTTGCGCGTGTTGATCGAGACCGGGGGCTGCTCCGGTTTCCAATACGGCATGTCGTTCGACGAGCCGAAGGCGGATGACGCGCGCTTCGAGAGCGAGGGACTTCCGATCATCGTCGATCCTACCAGCCTCGCCTATCTGGATGGTTCCGTCATCGAGTTTGACGACGGGTTGCATGGCAAGGGCTTCGAGATCAAGAACCCCAACGCCCAGAGCACCTGCGGCTGCGGCAAGTCCTTCAACTGAGGGTTATCCTCGGGTCGCCGTCCCGCGCGACGGCGGCAGGCGGGGCACCGCCGGTTATTTTGCGGCAATGTGCAAGGCGACGGAGCCGAAGGTCATGCGTTTGACCTCCACCGAACGGAAGCCGGCGCGCACGATTTCCTGCGTCATGGCGTTGTGATCGGGATATTGCTCGATGGAGCCGCACAGGTATTCATAGGCGCGGCGATCGCCGGTCACGATGGTGGCGATGGAAGGCAGAATGCGGCGCAGATAAAAATAATATATCGGCCGGCACCAGGCATTGGGCTGGGAAAACTCCAGCACGAACAGGTGTCCGCCCGGACGCAGCACGCGGCGCATTTCGCCCAGAGCGCGCTGGCGGTCGGCCATGTTGCGAAGACCGAACGAGATGGTCACCGCGTCAAACGAGACATCGGGCAACGGCAGGGCCATGCCATCGCCCTGTTTGAACGTGATGTTCGGGAAGTGGCCGCTGTTGTTCTGCTTGATCACGGCCTCGTCCAGCATGGGTTGGCAGAAGTCCATGCCCGTGATGACGGTCTTGGAGGGCAACCGCTTGCCCAGGGCAAAGGCGACATCACCGCTGCCCGTGGCCAGATCGAGCACATCGGCGGGGCAGTGACGGTGCACCGCCGCGACCAGCCGGCGTCTCCACCACACGTCCACGCCGCCGCTCAAAAGGTGGTTCGCCACGTCATAGCGACGGGCGATGCGCGAGAACATGGAATTGACGGAGACGGGATCGGGCATGGAGGCAAAGGTCGTAAGCACTAAGAACGGGAACCGAAGCTACGAGCCTAAAGCCGGCCACGCGATTGGGCCCGGGGCTGGCGTGACGGGGTTTTATGAATACATCACTCTGGCGCGTCAGACTCTTACCTGTTTTCCTTCAACAACTACAAAGCAGCCCGCCCGAGTGAAATTACCCCAAAAAAATCGGGATTTGGAACCTTTTCATGGAAGTCATCACTATAGAGGCACTTAGTTGGCTGTTGGCTTTGTTTTTTTACGGCTTTTTTCCAAAAAAACAGGTTCCAATGGTTGACGTAATTAAAGACTGGAAAATTACTTATAGAAACCCGCACTTCCCTAAACGAAAAACACTATGTCCACCAACCTGACCAAACGAGAAATTGTTCTCGAAATCTACGAAAAGACCGCCTTCCCGCAAAAGGAAGTCGTGGCGACTGTCCAGCTCACCCTCGACATCATCCAGAAGGCCTTGGCTGAAGGCCGCAATGTGGAGCTGCGCAACTTCGGCGTGCTCGAAGTGCAGCGCCGCAAGTCCCGTATCGGACGCAACCCCAACAAACCCGAGGCCGAGGTCGTCATCCCGGAGCGCGCCGTGGTGAAGTTCAAGGCCGGCAAGATCCTCAAGCAGATGCTCAAGAAGATCGACATCGCGAAGCTCTGAGCGGCGCGCTTCGTATCCGGCTTCCGCATATCTTGTCTTTCCAAGGCCGGCCTTCGGGCCGGCTTTTTTGTGTCTGCATGACGGCGGGCGGAGCGGCGGCGGGGAATGTGTTTTTTAGATTCGCCCTCGGCGGCGCCGTTTTCCACGGTTTTCGGTTCCATGGCCCAGTTTCAATCCCTGCCCGGTTTCCGTGAGTTCTATCCCGAAGCGTTTGCGCGTCGGAATCATGTGTTCCGCCTTTGGCGCCAGACCGCGCACACGTTCGGCTTCCAGGAATACGACGCGCCCGTGCTCGAGCCGCTCGAACTCTACAAGGCCAAGTCCGGCGACGAGATCGAGGCGCAGCTCTTCAGCTTCACCGACAAGGGTGGGCGCGACGTTGCGCTGCGTCCCGAGATGACGCCCACCGTGTGCCGCCTCGTCGGTGCGAAGGCCAACGCGCTCAAGCGTCCGATCAAGTGGTTCAGCATCGCCGAATTCTACCGCTACGAGCGGGCGCAGAAGGGCCGCGAACGCGCATTCTTCCAATACAACTGCGACATTTTCGGCGAACCCGGTCCCGAGGCCGAGATCGAGCTGATCGCCCTGCTCGTGCAGTCCATCCGCGGCTTCGGCCTGTCCGCGCAGGATTTCTATGTGCGCCTGAGCGACCGCAATCTTTGGTTCTATTACCTGGCGGCGCTCGGGTTCGACGAGGCGCAGACGCGCGCCATTCTAGGTGCGATCGACAAATACGAAAAGATCGGCGACGACGCGTTCAAGGCCTACGCCGAGGCCCACGGCGCGCTCGATCCGGAGAAAAAGGACAAGATCATCGCCTTCCTCAAGGTGAAGAGCCTCGCCGTGCTCGAGCAGACGCTCGCCTCCCTCGCTTGCGACAAGATCACCGCACGTCTGGCCGACTGGCGCAAGCTGCTCGGCGGTCTCCAGGCGATGGGTCTGGCCGAGTTCATCGAGGTGGATTTCGGCGTCGTGCGCGGACTCGCCTATTACACGGGCTTCGTGTTCGAGGCGTTTGATCGCAAGGGCGAGCTCCGCGCCATCGCGGGCGGCGGTCGCTACGACGACCTCGTGCAAAAGCTCGGAGGCCCGGCGCTGCCGGCGGTCGGTTTCGCCATCGGCGACGTGACCATGGGGCTGTTGCTGGAGCAGCGCGGACTCATGCCGACGTTCGCCAACACCACGGACATCTACGCGGTGATCGGCGGCGAGGCGGAGCGGGCGGCGGCGTTTGCGGACATCCATGCGCTGCGCGCCGACGGCTTCCGCGTCGAGTATCCGCTCAAGGACGTCGCGTTCGGCAAGCAGTTCAAGGCCGCCACCGAGGCCGGCGCGAAGCTGGCGCTCATCTACGGCAGCGAGGAACTCGCCAAGGGCGTCGTGAAAATCCGCGACCTGGGTGCGCGCACCGAGATGGAAGTGCCGCGCGACCAAGTGTCGTCGGTGGTGCGGGACTTTTTTTCCGGCGGCGCCGAGTAAGCCGGTGATTTTGTAGGAGCGGCTTTACGCCGCGATTCTGCGGGCGCATCACGTGCGTCATCGCGGCATAAAGCCGCTCCTACATTTTCTGACTCAGCCCAGGTTGTCCGGGCCGAACGCCGCCGGCAGCAACGCATCGAGGGTGGTTTGGATGCATTGTCCCGAGTCGCAGATCGAAACCACGTGCGCCTGCGGGCCGAATTCGTTGATCACCTGGCGGCACGCGCCGCACGGTGCGGTCGGGACGGGCGTGGGCGTGTAGACGACCACGCATTTGATTTTGCGTTCGCCGACCGCGACGGCGCTGAAGATCGCGGTGCGCTCGGCGCAGTTGCACAGGCCGAAGGAGGCGTTCTCGACGTTGCAGCCGGCGTAGACCTTGCCCGATCCCGCCAGCACGGCGGCGCCGACGGGGAAACGCGAGTAGGGCGAATACGAGGCCGCGGCCGCGCGGCGTGCGAGACGTTCGAGACGGGCAACGGTTTTGGCCGGAATTTTCATGCGGATGATGGTGGTTGGCTCACGGTTTGGCCGAGCCCGGGGCCGGCGCGGGCGTCTCAGGCGAAGGTGGCGGAACGGGTTGGGCGGGCGTGACGATGAAGCGTTGGAAAAACTCGCCGAAGCGCACGATTTGATCGATGCGCTGGTCGGGACCGCCGCTGCGGCCGAGGTTATGACTGTCGGGCAACCAGGCGACGCGGGCGTAGGATTGAAAGCCCGGGGTGAGATCAGCGGGTTCGGCGCGGAGCGGGACGGTCACCAGCAACGCGAGCGCCCAAGTCGGGGTAGAGGTGAAGCGCATATTGGATTGGCAGACTGGCGATCATGGAAAACGTTTCCATCTCCAACGCATGACCAACCGCTTTTACAGTGATTTTGACGAAGAGACCTTGGGCGGTGTCCGCAAAAACGACTACCGCACCGCCTTCCAGGTCGATCGCGACCGGGTGATCCACGCGCATGCGTTTCGCAAGCTGCAGTCGAAGACCCAGGTATTTCTCTCCGGCGAATACGATTTCTACCGCACGCGGCTCACCCATTCGATGGAGGTCGCGCAGATCGGCCGCTCGATCTGCCATTACCTGCTTTCGCGAGGCGGACCGCTGACACCGGACTTCCACATCGACGGCGACCTGGTCGAGTCCGTGTGCCTGTCGCACGACCTGGGGCATCCGCCGTTCGGCCATTCGGGCGAGCGCACGCTGCAGGAGTTGATGAAACCCTACGGCGGTTTCGAGGGGAACGCGCAGACGCTGCATCTGCTCACCGAGACGATTTATCAGGACGAATCCAGCGTGCGCGGCATGTCGCCTACGCGTGCGTTGCTCGACGGGGTGCTGAAATACAAAAAGCTCCATCGCGAGTTTCCACAGGCGCCGACCAACCATTTTCTCTACGATCCGCAGGTGATCTATCGGGATTTCGTGTTCGGCGGCGCGGCGATTCCGGACGGGTTGCATGCGGGCGAGGTGTTGAACGGTTTCAAGAGTATCGAGTGCCAGATCATGGACTGGGCGGACGACGCAGCCTATTCGCTCAACGACATCGTGGACGGCGTGAAGGCGGGTTTTCTGACCATCGACCGGATCGAAAGCTGGGCGGCGGGCGAGGGGATCGACGCCGAGGGCCAGTTTCACCTGGAGACGCTCTTTGCCGCGATCCGCAGCGACCGGCTGGAGTCGGTGTTCGCGGACAAGATTGGCGGGTTCATCACGGCGTGCCGGTTGCGACCGCGGACGAATTTCATGTCGGCGCGGACGCATCGCTACGCCTTCGAACTCGTGATCGCGCCCGAGGCGTTGCGCGAGGCGGCGTTTTTCAAAAAAATGGCCAACGACATCATTTTCGAGAGCCCGCAGCTCCAGCAGATCGAGCACAAGGCGCGCAAGGTGTTGTTCAGCCTGTGGGAGTCGTGCTGGCGCAACTACGTCGAGAAGGGCGGGCGGGTGATCCACATCCTGCCGCCGCGCGTGGGTCGGTTGATCGACGCGGAACCGGAGGTCGCGGGCAAGGCGCGCCGCATCTGCGACTGGCTGGCGGGGCTTACCGACGGCATGATCGTGCGCACCTACAAGCGGCTCAACGATCCCGATTTCGGGTCGATCCGCGATCTGAGTTGAGCGACGCGGCCGCGGTTCAGCGGGCGGACTCGGGGCCGGCGGGGAGATGCCCGGCCTTGACCGCGTCGGCGATGAGTTGCGCGGCGTAGTCCCACACGGCGGTCGCGCCGTCGGCGATGTGGCGGTTGCGGGCGATGACACGGTCGCTGGTCACGCCATGCTGCCGCCACGCGGCGCCCTCGGTGAGGCAATTTTGCAGCATCGGTTGAAAGCGGTCCACGGCGGCGGCGAATTTCGCCTCGGGAGTCGTGCGGGCCTCGAACTCGTCCCAAAGCGCGCGGAATTCCGCTGCCTGATCCGCCGGCAAGAGACCGAAAATGCGGTCCGCCGCGCGGGCCTCACGCTCGTGCTGGTCGGCCATGCGGGCGGTGTCGTAGGCGAACGTGTCGCCGGCGTCGATTTCCACGAGGTCATGGAGCAGGAGCATTTTTAATACGCGCAGGACGTTGATATCCGGTGTGTTGGAATGCTCGGCCAGCACGATGACCATGAGGCAAAGGTGCCAGGAGTGCTCGGCGTCGTTTTCCTGGCGGTGGCTTTGGGTGAGGAGGGTCTGACGGAAGACTTCTTTGAGTTTATCGACCTCAATGATGAAGCGAATCTGTTGCGCCAGCCGCGCGTGCGTGGACATGGCCGGACGAATGCCGGTCGCCCAGAGGGTTGGCGAGCGCGGATTGGCCGCGTGGGGAAGGGGGCAACCTTTTCCTTGCTTGCCGGGGCGGGGAACTCTTCGATTGCGGGCTATTTTCCCATGAAAATCCTCGTCGCCGACAAGATCTCACCCAAGGGAGTTGCCTACCTGCGCCAGCAGACGGGCTTTGAAGTCATTGAGGCCTACGGCTCTTCTCCCGAGAAGGTCCTTGAACTCGTGAAGGACGTGCACGCCATCGCCGTCCGTTCGGAAACGAAGATCACTCGCGCCGTCATCGAGGCCGCGCCTCTCCTGAAAGTCGTCGGTCGCGCCGGTGTGGGCGTGGACAACGTCGACGTGGACGCCGCCACCGAGCGCGGCGTGATCGTCATGAACACGCCCGCCGGCAACACGATCTCGACCGCCGAGCTCACGTTCACGCACATCCTCTGCTGCGCCCGTCCGATCGCCCAGGGCGCCGCCTCGATGAAGGCCGGCAACTGGGATCGCAAGACCCTCAGCGGCGTCGAGCTCCTCCGCAAGACCATCGGCGTCATCGGTCTCGGCCGCATCGGCGGCGAAGTCGCCAAGCGCGCCCAAGCCTTCGGCATGAAGGTCCTCGCCTACGACCCCTACCTCACGCCGGCCCGCGCCGCCGCCATGCAGGTCGAAGCCGTCACGCTCGACGCCCTCCTGGCCGGCTCCGACTACATCACGGTCCACATGCCGTTGACGGACGAGACTAACAACATGCTCGACGAGGCCGCCCTCGCGAAGTGCAAGAAGGGTGTTCGCATCGTCAACTGTGCCCGCGGCGGCATTGTTAATGAAAAAGCCCTCGTCGCCGCCCTCAAGAGCGGCCAGGTCGGCGCCGCCGGCCTCGACGTTTACGAGACCGAACCCCTTCCGAAGGACAGCGAGCTGCGCTCCGCTCCCAACATTGTCCTGACTCCCCACATCGCCGCCTCCACCGCCGAGGCGCAGGAGACCGTCGGCATCGAGGTCGCCGAGCAGATCGCCGACCTCCTCGTGAGCGGCGCCGTGCGCAACGCCGTCAACCTGCCCTCGGTTGACGCCGCCACCGCCAAGATGCTCGCCCCCTACATCGACCTCGGCACCAAGCTCGGCACGCTCGTGCAGCAGATCGCCCCGGCGCAGATCGCCACGCTGCGCATCATTTACGCGGGCAAGATCGTGGACATCGACGCCAACGCCATCACGCGCTCCATCGAGCGCGGCTTCCTCCGCCGCATCAGCGAGGACGTCAACACCGTCAACGCACCGTTCGTCCTCCAGCGTCTCGGCATCCAGGCCGAGGTCGTGAAGAGCAGCACCGCCTGCGATTATTCCGAGCTCATCACGGTCGAGGCACTCACGGCCGCCGGTGAATCCTTCTCGGCCGCGGGCACGCTCATCGGCAAGACCAACGAGCCCCGCATCGTCGGCATCAACGGCCGCGAGGTCGAGGTCGCCGCCGAGGGCAAGCTCCTCGTGCTCGAAAACGTCGACCAGCCCGGCATGGTCGGCGCCGTCGGCACGCTGCTCGGCAAGGACAAGGTCAACATCGCCGACATGTCCCTGTCGCGCCTCACCCCCGGCGGCACCGCCTACATGGTGGTGCGCGTGGACACCGAGCCGAGCGAGGCCGCCCGCAAGGAGATCAAGGGCAACCCCGCGATCAAGCAGGCCAAGTTCATCCAGCTGTAACCGATCCCGCCTCGTTACCCCGGCTGCTACGGGTTCATCGTATCGTAGCAGCCGGCGTAAGGAAGCCGGGTTTGTCTTTCACCATGCTGATCCCTCTCACCATCGCCGCGATTGTCGGCTATCTGCTCGGCGCCATTCCGTTCGGATGGCTCGTCGCGCGTGCGCACGGGATCAACATCTTCGAGCACGGCAGCAAGAGCCCCGGCGCCACCAACGTGAAGCGCGTCCTTGGCAAGAAGGCGGGCAACACCGTCTTCGCGCTCGACGCGATCAAGGGTGCGCTCGCCGCCGGCTGGCCGCTGCTTCTGGCGGCTTGGGCCGCCCATCGCGCCGCCAATGTTCGCAACGCCGAGGGGTGGACCGTTTACACGGCCAACGTGAAGGTTCTCACGCCCGACATCGTCATCCCCGTCGCGGTCACCGGCCTGCTTTGCGCCGTCCTCGGCCACAGTTTCTCGTGCTTCACGCGCTTCAAGGGCGGCAAGGGCGTCGCCACCTCCGCCGGCGGCTTCGTGGTGCTGATGCCGGTCGTCACGCTCATCGCCCTCGCGGTGTGGCTGGCGACGTTCTACACCTCGCGCTATGTGTCGCTCGCCTCGATCCTCGCCGCCGTGGCGATGCCGGTCGCCGCGTTTCTGCTCAAGGCGCCCACGCTCGTCGTCATCCTCGCCGGCGTGATCGGCGCCTTTGTGATTTTCCTGCACCGCGCCAACATCAAGCGCCTGCTCAACGGCACTGAAAACCGCTTCGTTAAAAAGCCCGCCCCCGCCGCCGAATCTCCCGCCCAATCATGAGCACCTCCACCATCAACATCGGCATCTGCGGCCTCGGCACCGTCGGCCAGGGCGTGTGGAAACACATCGAGTCCAACCGCGCCGCCCTCGAGTCCCGCCTCGGCGTCACGCTCAACCTCGCCCGCGCCTCCGTCCGCGACCTCAAGAAGAAGCGCACCGTGCGCCTCGCCGCGTCGAAGCTCACCGACGATCCGTTCGACGTCGCGACCGATCCGGACATCCACATCGTGTGCGAGCTGATCGGTGGCACCACGCTGGCCCGCGACCTCACGCTCGCCGCGCTCGCCATGGGCAAGACCGTCGTCTCCGCCAACAAGGCGCTCCTCTGCAAACACGGTCCCGAACTTTTCGCCGCCGCCCGCCGTCACGGCGGACACTTCTTCTTCGAGGCCTCCGTCGCCGGTGGCATTCCGATCATCAAGGCCCTTCGCGAGGGTCTGGTCGCGAACCGTTTCAAGCTCATTTACGGCATCCTCAACGGCACGTGTAACTACATCCTCACGCGCATGGACCGCGAGGGCCTGTCCTATCCGGCGATCCTCAAGGAAGCCAAGGAACTCGGTTACGCCGAGGCCGACGAGTCGCTCGACGTCGAGGGCTGGGACACCGCCCACAAGGCCTCCATCCTCGCCTTCCTCGCGCACGGCACTTGGGTTCCGACCGAGAAGATGCTCGTCGAGGGCATCACCCAGATCACCCAGGCCGACCTCTCCTTCGCCCGGGAGAACGGCTTCGCGATCAAGCTCCTCGCGGTCATCTCCCGCGAGGCCGACACCGGCGAGGTTTTTGTGCGCGTCCATCCGACGCTCATCCCGAAGACCAAGGTGCTGGCCAACGTGAACGAGGTTTACAACGGCATCTCCGTCACCGGCGACGTCGTCGGCGAGACCGTTTACATCGGACGCGGCGCCGGCCAGGACCCGACGGCCAGCGCGGTCATCAGCGACATCGTGGACGCCGTCATTCTCCTGAACCGCGGCAACGCCCACCTGCCCGAGCCGGTCGAGACCAAGGCCCCGCTCACGCCGCTCCAGAGCATCACCGGCAGCTACTATCTGCGCCTTGAGGTGAAGGACGAGCCCGGCGTGCTCGCCAAGATCGCCACCGCGACCGCCACGCTCGACGTGAGCATCGCCAGCGTGCTCCAGCGTCCCAGCGAGACGCCCGGCGCCGCCTCGCTTATTCTCACGACGCACAAGTCCAACGAGAAGGCGATCCGCGCCACCGTCGCCCGCCTCAAGAAACTCTCCAGCGTCCTTGGCGAGCCCGTGCTCCTGCGCATCGCCGACTTTGCCGGCTGATTTTTAAAACCCTTTTCCAACCAAACCCATGGCCAGAATTGTCCAAAAATACGGCGGCACCTCGGTCGGTGACGTCGAACGCATCCGCAAGGTCGCCGAGCGCGTGAAGGCGATCCGCGACGAGGGTAACGAACTCGTCATCGTCGTGTCGGCCCGCGCCGGCGTGACCAACGAGCTCATCGCCCGCGCCAAGGCCGTGTGCGCCAATCCCAGCGAGCGCGAGATGGACCAGCTCCTCTCCATCGGCGAGCAGGAGACCATCGCCCTCACCGCGATGGCGCTTCACGGCGTCGGCGTCGCCGCCGTCTCTTACACCGGCGCGCAGGCCGGCATCTTCACCGACAAGGTCCACACCAAGGCCAAGATCAAAACGATCAACGCCAAGCCCATCGAGGCCGACCTCAAGGCCGGCAAGGTGGTCATCGTCGCCGGCTTCCAGGGCATCGACGAAGAGGGCCACATCACCACGCTCGGCCGCGGCGGTTCCGACCTCACCGCCATCGCGCTCGCCGCCGCCCTCAAGGCCGACAAGTGCGAGATCTACACCGACGTGGACGGCGTTTACACCGCCGACCCGCGCGTCGTGAAGGACGCCAAGAAGCTCCAGGAAATCTCCTATGACGAGATGCTCGAGCTGGCCTCGTCCGGCTCGAAGGTCATGCAGTCCCGCTCCGTGGAATTCGCCGCCAAATACGGCGTCGTTTTCGAAGTCCGCTCCTCTTTTAATTACAACCCAGGAACCATCGTGAAACAGGAAATCGCCTACATGGAAAAGGTCGTCGTGCGCGGCGTCGCCGTCGACAAGGACCAGGCCAAGGTCATCGTCTCCAACATCCTCGACAAGCCCGGCTCCGCCGCGAAGGTCTTCCGCGCCCTCGCCGACGCCAGCATCATCGTCGACATGATCGTGCAGAACGTGGGCCGCAATGGCATCGCGAACCTCACCTTCACGGTTCCCCTCACCGACAGCGCCAAGGCCCAGAAGACCCTGGAGCCCGTGCTCGACGCCATCGGCGGCGGCCAGGTCGCCATCCACGAAAACATCGCCAAGCTCTCCGTGGTCGGCGTCGGCATGAAGACGCACTCCGGCGTCGCCGCCACGCTCTTCCAGGCGCTCGCCGATGCGGGCGTGAACATCGAGCTCATCAGCACCTCCGAAATCAAGATCTCGGTCGTGATCGACAAGGCCAAGGCCGACGACGCCGCCCGCGTCGCCCACGCCGCGTTCGAACTCGAAAAGCTCTGATTTTTGAAAAAGTAGCGAGTAGCGGGTAGTGAGTAGCGAGCATCCTCCGCTCCGACTACTCGCTACCCGCTACTCACTACCCGCTACTTTCATGAAGTTCGTAAGCACCCGCGGACAAACTCCCGCCCTCGGCTTCTCCGACGCCGTCGCCACCGGCTTGGCGCCGGACGGCGGCCTCTACCTACCCGAGACGCTTCCGCAGTTCTCCGCGGCCGACCTGGTGCGCTTCGAGCCGCTGCCTTACGCCGAGCTGTGCTTTGAGTTTCTGAAACTCTTTGCGACCGACATCGAGCCGTCCGTTCTCCGTGCGATCATCGCCAAGAGCTACACGACGTTCTCCGATCCGCGCATCGCGCCCATCGTCAAACTCGACGAGCGCACGTCCGTCCTCGAACTCTTCCACGGCCCCACGCTCGCCTTCAAAGATTTCGCCCTCCAGCTCCTCGGTAATCTCTACGAACACCAGTGCGCGCAGCGTGGCCAGACGATCAACGTCCTCGGCGCCACCTCCGGCGACACCGGTTCCGCCGCGATTCACGGCCTGCTCGGTAAACCCGGCACCGCGATCTTCATCCTTTATCCGGACGGCCGCACTTCACCGCTTCAGGAGCGCCAGATGGCCTGCACCGGTGCGGACAACGTTTACGCCCTCGCGATCGACGGCTCGTTCGATGACGCTCAGGCCGCGTTGAAGGATCTGTTCGCCGACCAGGATTTCCGCACGCGCCACCGTCTCTCGGCGGTCAACTCCATCAACCTGGCCCGTGTTTTGGCCCAGTGCGTTTACTACCTCTACGCGTATCTTCGTTTGCCGGCCGCGACGCGCGCCGAGACGGAGTTTGTGGTGCCCACGGGTAATTTCGGCAACGTGCTCGCCGGCTGGATGCTCCAGAAAATGGGCGTGCCGATCCACAGCTTCAAGGTCGCCACCAATCAGAACGACATCCTCTACCGCCTGTTCACCACGGGCGACTACCGCGTGTCGTCGGTCGCGCCTTCGCTCGCGCCCTCGATGGACATCCAGGTTTCGAGCAACTTTGAGCGTTTCCTCTACCTGAGCCTCGGCCGTGACGCGGCCAAGGTGCGTGAGGTCATGGAGACCTTTAAGAAGACCGGCGGCTACAAATTCGAAAACTTTGACCGCGATACGTTCAGCGCCTCGCGCTGCACCGACGCGCAGATCCCCGGCATCATCAAGGATGTCTACCAGCGCTACGGCTACGTGGTCGACCCGCACACCGCGTGCGGGTTTGCCGATCTGGCGAAGGACCGTCCGAGCCTGGTGCTGGCGACGGCCAGCCCGGCGAAGTTCCCCGACACCATCATCGCCGCCATCGGCGTCGAGCCGAAGGATCCGAGCCTGGAGGCGCTCAAGCAGCGCCCGCTGAAAAAGCACCTGCTCAAGGCCGACGCCGGCGCGATCCGCGCCTTCATCGACGCCCACGCGGTCTGATGCGGGCGGCGGGGCGGGGGACGGGTCGATGTTTGTCCTTGCGACCCGGTCGCTGGGATTGATTTCTTGAGGAGACGAAGTGGCGGTTTAACCCCGCCTCCTTCCTTCGTTGCTTACTCTCGCCGCCGACATGCTCACCCCTCATTGCACGGTCACCACCTTGGTTGCGTCGGCCCGTGCCCATCTGAAGTCGCTCAATGCGAGCGCCTCGGCACGGTTGATTGAGGATGTCGTAGCATTGGTTGAGCGGCTTTTTCATGGCCGGCATCCCGATTATCAGAAGGCCGATCTGCGGTATCACGATTTGCAGCACACCGTGCTGGCCACGCAGTGTTTCATCGACCTGTCCGCGGGTCGGGTGGCCCATGGGACCCAGCCCGTGTTTGGGCACCGTGATTTTTCACTGGGGTGCGTGGCGATCCTGATGCACGACACCGGCTACCTCAAGGAGCGGGGCGACGTCGTCGGCACCGGGGCGAAATACACCAACACTCACGTGGAGCGCAGCTGCGTGCTCGCGACCACCTTTCTGCCGGCGCTGGGCGTGACCGACGCCGAACTCGGGGTGGTGGTCGGCGCGATCCGTTGCACCGGCATCAGCGCGCAGATCAACCAGATCACTTTCCGCGACGACATCGCCCGGCTGACGGGCTGCATGGTGGCCACGGCCGATTATCTCGGGCAGATGGCCGATCCCGATTACCCGGAAAAACTGCCGGGCTTGTTCGACGAATTCGAGGAGGCCAACGATGCCGAGCACGTGCCGCCCGAGAAGCGCATGTTCAAGTCGGCGAAGGAGCTCATGTCGAAGACGGGCGGCTTCTGGACTTACTTCGCGCTGCCCAAGCTGGAGAAGGACTACGAGGGCGTTTACCGCCTGCTGGCCGGGCCCGGCGGCTACAACCCCTATGTCGCTTCGGTGGAGGCCAATCTCGTGCGCATCGCCGAGATGGCCGTCCGGCCGGAGTGAGCGCGGATCGTGCGCGTCGCGATCACTTCTCGGTCATCACGTATTCGCCCTCCCACAGGGCGGGCGGCGGGGCGATCTGGTAGCGTTTGACGATGTTGATGTAGACGAGCGAGGGATTGCTGTGCACGCCTGGGGTGACGCCGGGCTGGTTGGGCTCGAGGTCCTTGCTTTGGGCGAAGCGCGCGAGGGCGCCCTCCCAGTCGCGCTTGTAGTAGAGTTCGAGGCCCTGCTCGAAGAGGCGGATGCACTCGCGGGTGCGGTCGGTCACGTTTTCCTTGAGACCGACGATCTCGAAGATCGGCACGGCGCTGCTGCGGCCTTTGACGACGATGCGGCCGAGGGCGCGGAAGACCAGGCGGTCGCCGCCGTCGCGCACGCAGGCCGCCTGGGTGGCGTCGGTGCACATCGTGTAAACGCCCCAGCTCTTTGCGCCGGATTCCATGCGGGCGGCGAGGTTCACGTTGTCGCCCATCATGGTGTAGTTGAACCGGGTGCGGCTGCCCATGTTGCCGACGATCACGGGGCCGCTGTTCATGCCGATACGCGACTGCATCTCGTGGACGATCTCCGGCCACTGGCCCTCCTCGGCTTTCCACTTGGCGCGCAGTTCGAGGAGTTTGACGTGGATGCGCTGGCTGGCGACGCAGGCGCGCAGAGCGTGGTCGGCCAGGGGAATGGGGGCGCCGAACATGGCGACCACCGCGTCGCCGATGTATTTGTCGAGCGTGCCGCCTTCCTCCTGGATGATGTCGGTGCAGACGGAGAGATACTCGTTCATGAGCACGACGAGTTTGTCGGGCGGCAGCTGCTCGGAGAACGTCGAGAACGACTGAATGTCCGAGAAATAGGCGGTGATGTTTTCCTCGTGACCGCCGAGTTCGGGCGACTGGCCGGAGTCGATCATGCGGTTGACCAGCTCGGGTGAGACGTAGGTGCCGAACATGCCCTTGATCTGCTGCTTCGCGCGCTGTTCACGCACGAGTTGGCGGGTGATCATAAACACCTGCAGTCCCATGAAACCGGCGAAGGGCCAGAGCAGGGGCAAGGCGACGCTCCTGAAAGTCCACAGCACCACGGCGGCGCCGAGGTAGAGCGCGGAGATGCCGAGGGCGTAGGCGCATTTGGCGAGGAGGGAGCGCTTGGCGAAGTAGATCAGTCCGGCCGCGCCGAGCAGGAGAGCTCCGAGCAGCACGGGCAGACGCGGGCACACGGTCGCATAGTCCTCGTTGAGGATGTTGTCGATGACGTTGGCGTGCACGAGTACGAGGGGCGTCTCGGCGCCGAAAGGAGTCACCCCGTTGTCGCTCAATCCGGTGGAGAGCTGGCCGACGAGCAGGATGGAGCCGTCGACCGGCGGCAGCCCTCCGATGGGCTGGTTGTTCACGTAGCGCTCGTAGTAGCCTTCGGTGATGGGCGCGAAGGCGTAGCTGTTGCAACCGTCGAGGGCGTAGCGGTAGTTGACGAAATACAGGCCGTGCTCGTCGATCGGGATGCTCCGTTGGAAGGAGTCGCCTTCGAGGTGGATGGCTTCGCCGAGGACGATGCGCACCTGATCGGGGCGCACGTTGCCGTAGACCATGATCGTCTGGAGCGAGAGGCTGGGATAGACCTTGCCGCCGACCTGCTGGAGCATTGGCACGGTGCGGCGCACGCCGTCCTTGCCGGGGGGCGTGTCGCAGAAGGCGGTGAGGCCGACTTTCTGCAAGGGCAGGATGGGACGCAGGGCGAAAGGGGACGTGGGCAACTTGGAGAGATCGCCCTTGATGCGCGTGAACGGCTGGTTGGCCGTGGCGACGGGTTCGGGCTGCTTGGGATCGTCGTCGCTGGTGAAGCCGCCGAACACGACGCGGCCGTTCAGTTTTTCGGCGGCGGTTTGCATCTCGCCATCGACCGATTCATCGGAGGATTCGGTGAACAGGATATCCCACGCGATGACCGGCGGCTTCCCGAAGGACAGGGCGTGCATGAACCGGGCGTGCCGGCTGCGATTCCAAGGCCAGCGGCCGTAGGCCTCGATGCTGGAGTCGTCGATACCGATCGTGACCACGCGCGGATCGGCCGCGGGTTTGTCTTTGAAAAATTTCTGACGGATTTCAGGCGAGGAGCGGAACTGAGTCACCACGTCGAGCGTGGTGTTTTCGAGGCGTTGCACCCATCCGGTGACACCGAGCAAGAAGGCCAGACCGAAGCACGCCAGGACGGGAATGATATGCTCCTGAAAGAAGGACGTGACGCGCTTGTTCATGATGATCACAGGGTTGGTTTAATCGTTGGGCGTGGGCAACCTGAAATCAAACGGCCGGCCACTCCGAAACCTCCGCTTGCCAGCGGCCTGTGCAGGCGCAAGCCTGACCGTTTCCATGAGTTCCGCCGTTAAAATCTACGACACCACTCTGCGCGATGGCACGCAGGGCGAAGGCATCAGCTTCTCGGTCACCGACAAACTGCTGATTACCGAAAAACTCGACCAGTTTGGCGTGGACTACATCGAGGGCGGTTATCCGGGATCCAACCCCCGCGACATCACCTACTTCGCCGAGGCGAAGAAGCTGAAGCTCAAGCACGCCCGCCTCGCCGCCTTCGGTTCGACCCGCCGCGCCGGCACCAAGGCTTCCGAGGACGCGCAACTCAAGACCCTCCTCGACGCCGAGACCCCGGTCCTGACCCTCGTGGGCAAGACCTGGACGCTCCACGTCACCGAGATCCTCCGCACCACGCTCGAGGAAAACCTCGCGATGATCGAGGACTCCATCCGCTTCGTCACCGCGCAGGGCCGCGAGGTGGTTTACGATGCCGAACACTTTTTCGACGGCTACAAGGCCGACTCCGACTACGCCCTCCAGACCCTCGCCGCCGCCATTCGCGGAGGCGCCAGCAACCTCACGCTTTGCGACACCAACGGCGGCACGCTCGTCGATGATTTCAAGGCCATCGTCGGCCGCGTCGTGAAGGAATTCGGCTCCGACAAGGTCGGCGTGCATTGCCACAACGACAGCGGCCTCGGCGTGGCGCTTTCCCTCGCCGGCATCGGCGCGGGCGCCTCGCTCGTGCAGGGCACCGCCAACGGCTACGGCGAGCGCACCGGCAACGCCAATCTCTTCACCATCCTGCCGAGCCTCTTCCTCAAGATGGACCGCACGGCCAACTGCGCGAAGAACCTCGGCCAACTCCGCGACCTGTCCCTTTATTTTGACGAACTCGCCAACCTGAAGCCCGACACCAAGGCGCCCTACATCGGCGCGTCGGCCTTCGCGCACAAGGGCGGTCTCCACGCCAACGCCGCGCAAAAGGTGAAGTCCTCCTACGAGCACATCGACCCGTCGCTGGTGGGCAACCGCACGCGCGTGCTCGTCTCCGACATGGCCGGCCGCTCCAGCATCGCGATGAAGGCGAAGGAGCTCGGCCTCGACCTCGACGAGAAATCTCCGGCGATGAAAACCCTCATCGACGAACTCAAGGAACTCGAGTTCCGTGGCTACGAGTTCGAGGCGGCCGACGCCTCGCTCAAGCTCCTCATCGCCCGCGCGCTCGGCCAGACCAAGACCTTCTTCGAGGTCGAGGGTTACCGCGTGAGCGTCGAGCGCCGCGGCGCCGAGTCGGTCGCCGAGGCCACCGTGAAGCTCAAGGTCAACGGCCAGTCCACGCACACCGTCGCCGAGTGCACCGGTCCGGTGGGCGCGCTCGACAAGGCCCTGCGCCTCGCGCTGGAGAGCGTTTATCCGCAGATCAAGCAGCTCGAGCTGCGCGACTACAAGGTGCGCATCCTCGACAGCCGCGCCGGCGCCAACGCCCGCACGCGCGTCTTCATCGAGAGCGGCGACGGCCACGAGATCTGGGGCACGGTCGGCGTGAGCGACAACGTCATCGACGCCTCGTGGGAGGCGCTCACCGACGCGGTGAACTACAAACTGCTGCAGGGGTGAGGCGCGCATCGCGCGCCGGTTGAAGGCGAAAGTTTAAGTTGAAGGCATCGGAAGCGATCAGCCTCCGCTGTTTCGGGCTTAAACTTTCATCTTAAACTGAGCGAGCTGCGCTCGCTCAGAGCAGCGGCGCGAGCAGGCGGCTGATGTCCTCGGCGAGGTTGCCGAGCAGGCGCATGCGTTGCGGGCCTTCGGGCTTGGGTTCGATGCAGGTGCGCAGCAGATCGCCGGCCCAGACGCGCATCGCGCAGACGTCGGTCTCGGAGTAGAGGAACACGCCGATTTCAAAATTCACGAAGAGGCTGCGCAGGTCGAAGTTGGCCGAGCCGAGCAGGCCGATGCGTTCGTCCACGATGACGGCCTTCGAGTGCATCATGCGCCCGGTGTGGAGCATCACGCGCGCGCCGGCCTTGCGCAGCTGGCGCACGTAGTGGCGGCGGGCGTAGTCGGTGATCGGGTGGTTGGATCTTTCGGGGATGATCAGCGTGACATCCTTGCCGGCCCGGGCCTTCACGATGAGTGAGCGCAGCAGCACCTCGTCGGGGATGAAGTAGGGCGTGATGATCCAGATGCTCTGTTCGGCCTCCTGGATCATGGAGATGATGCCCTCGTAGAGCGGGTCGCCGGCGACGTCGGGGCCGCTGGCGACGACCTGCACGGCGCTGTTTCCCTCGATGCGCACCGCGTCGGGGTCGAGTTCCTCGTGGAGTTTTTCGAGCGGCTGGCGGCTGGCGAAGGCCCAGTCGGCGAGGAACACCTCGTTGAGCAGCGCGGCGGCGGGGCCGGTGATGACGGCGCCGAAGTCGGCCCAGCGTTTTTTCCACGGCTGTGCGCCCATGTATTCGCGGGCGAGGTTGTGGCCTCCGACGACTGCGGTGTGTTGGTCGAAGATCGCGATTTTCCGGTGGTTGCGCAGGTTGGCCGAGCTGCGACCGGAGAGGGGGATGACCGGCATGAAGCGCACGACCTCGCCGCCCGCGCGCCGGATGGGATCGACGAAACCGCGGCTGGAGAACAGGCAGCCGAGCGCGTCGAGTTGCACGCGCACCTTCACGCCCTCGCGGGCGCGTTTGGCGAGCAGCCGCACGATGCGGCGACCGGTGTCGTCGCGGCTGAGGATGAACGTCGAGAGATGGATCGACTGGCGCGCGTTGTTGATGAGCGTTTCCAGTTCGGTGAACGCCTGTTCGCCGGTGGTGATGAGGCGCACGGTGTTGCCGCCGGCGGGCGGGTTGATGCCGGTGGCCGCGAGGGTGTGGGCGGTGGGCAGACCGGCGATCACGGGAGAGACTGCGGGGACGCCGGGCAGGTGGATCACGACCGGGCGTTTGTGCCGGGCGACGCGGCGGAGTTTGCGTCCGCCGATGAGCAGGAACAGAGGCACGCCCACGTAGGGGAACAGCACGATGACGAGCAGCCAGGCGAGGGTGTTGGCGGGCGGGCGTTTTTCACCGGCGAGGCGGGCGATCGCGAATACGGCCAGCAAAAAGCCGCCTACGGTAAACAAGTAGGGCCAGAGGCTGGAGCTGACGGCGTTGGAGACTTCCTCGGTCATGCGGCTGTTTCCTCGCTAGGGTGTCGCATGCAAAGTGTTAAGCAAGTCGGGCGGTGCGATGGAAAATAGCCAAATTGGGACTTGAACTCACCTCAGGGAGCCGCCTTTTTGTCCCTTCCTGTTTGGTGGAATATCCAAGTGGCCAAAGGATGGGGACTGTAAATCCTCCCGCTCACGCGTTCGCTGGTTCGACTCCGGCTTCCACCACCAGTTTTTTAACCTCCCTGTGGCCGGGGAGGTTTTTTTGTGCCCGCGCGGGGAGTGGATGCGTAAAGGAGCGGCGACGTCCTCGTCGCCGGATGGGGATACGCGTGCGTTTCGGCGACGGGGACGTCGCCGCTCCTTAGGGGGGGGGAGGCGGTTTTCGTCGGGCTAACGGCGGCCGCCGACCACGGTGGCTCCTATGTTGAGCGGGCGGTCGCACCAGCGCCAGGAACCGGCCGGGGCGTGCGCGCCGCCGTCCAGGGCGAGCTCTTCGCTCCACGCCCGGCCGGAGGCCGGCTCATGCACGGTCAGGACCGGACTGCGCCGGGTCACCGTGAGCGGAACCAGCGTCAGCAGGATCTCGGTCTGATACGTCGAGACCCCGGTGAGTTTTTCCAGCCGGCTGAGGCGCAGGTCGGCGCCTTCGGTTTGTTCGAGCACGATCCAGCAGGGGCCTTCGGGGGCCGCCGCCATGAGGCCCAGAAGCTCCTCCGGCTGAAACGACCACGGGAGGGCGGCGCGGTCGGGATTGGCGAGTACGAGGCGGGCGACGAGGCCCTGGCGGCCGGAAAAAACCAGGGGCTGCGGCGCGCGGAGTTCCCAGCCGCCGTCGGCGGCCGGGGAGACATGGTAGGATTTGAAGGCCATGGGGGGATCAGGTTTGGCAGGTGTGGGCGAGGGCGGAGAGTTCGGCGGAATCGAGCGGGCGGCGATGGAGCCGGCAGGCGCGGCGCACGAGCGGAAGCAGGCGGTGGGGATCGGCCGTCAGGCCGAGTTTGGCGAGCGCGGCGGCGAGGGCGGAGGCGCCGGTTTTTTCGCCGATGACAAAGGGCGGCGCGGCGCGGCCCACGGCTTCGGCGGCGAAGGGCTCATAGGTGCGCCGGTCGCGCAGCAGACCGGCGCAGTGGATGCCGGATTCGTGCAGGAAGGCGGTGCGACCCACGATGGGCTTCTGGTCGGGCAGCGGACGGCCGGAGGCCTGGCTGACGAGGGCGGAGAGTTCGGCGAAGCGCGAAGTGTCGAGTCCGCAGTCGATGCCCTCGGCGACCTTAAGCGCCATGACGATCTCTTCGAGGGCGGCGTTGCCGGCGCGTTCGCCGAGGCCGTTGACGGTGACGCTGGCGGCGGAGGTTCCGGCGAAAAAGGCGGCGAGGGTGTTGGCGGTGGCGAGGCCGAGGTCGTTGTGCGCGTGCATTTCCAGCGGAAGGCTCGGGGCGGCCCGGCGGAGGTGGGCGACGAGATCGGCGGCGCGGTTGGGCGAGAGGATGCCGACCGTATCCGCCAGCCGGAGCCGCACGGCGGGCGTCTCTGCGGCGGCGGCGGCGAACTCGGCGAGGAAACCAAGATCGGCGCGAGTGGCGTCCTGTGCGCCGACGGTGACCTGCGTAAAGTGGGTGCGGGCGGCGGCGGTGAGTTCGCGGAGGGCGGCGAGCGTCCAGGCGGGCGTTTTTTTCCAGACGGCGAGGTGAAGCGCGGAGACGGGAAACGAGAGGTGGACGCCATGGACGCGGCAGTGGGCGGCGGCGGCGAGGTCGTCCGGGGTGGCGCGGCACCAAGTGATGACGCGCGCGTCGGGCACGGCGTCGGCCACCGCGTTGATGTCGTCGATGGTGTCGGGGCCCATCGAGGGGATGCCGACCTCAAGTTCGGTCACGCCGGTGGCGGCGAGGGCGCGGGCGATGGCGATTTTATCGGCGCGGGCGAAGCTGACGCCGGCGGCCTGTTCTCCATCGCGCAGGGTGGTGTCGATGAGATGGAGGCGGGGGCCGGCGGTCATGTGAGGCAGAGTTTTCCGCCGGCGAGGAAGAGAGCGGCGGCGAGGAGGCGTTTGATGACGGCTGGGGTGAGGCGGCGGCTGCCGAGGTGGGCGCCGAGGGCGCCGCCGAGTCCGGCGGCGAGGGTGAAGGGCAGGCTGGCTCTCGGGAGGTGGCCGGTGCGCAGGAGGTGGCCGGCGAGGCCGGCGGCGGAGTTGAGGAGGATGAAGAGCGCGGACGCGGCGGCGGCCTCGCGGCTGCGGGCCCACCGGCAGAAGAGCAGGAGCGGGGTGAGGAAAATGCCGCCGCCGGTGCCGGTGAGTCCGGCGAGGAAGCCGAGGCCGGCGCCGATGCCGAGGGCCTTCGGTCGTGCGGGCGGGTTGGGGCGGTCGGCGGGTTCGGCCAGGGGGAAAATGAAACGCGCGGCGGAGGCGAGGAGCACGATGCCGACGGCGACACGGAAGACATGGGCGGACACCGGGAGCGACGCGCCGACGAAGGACATGGGCACGGAGAGCAGCGCGAAGGGCCAGACGAGGTCGAGGCGCAGGTGGCCGGCGCGGGCGAATTGCACGGTGGCGAGGCCGGCCACGAGGAGGTTGAGCGTGAGCGCGGCGGGCTTGATGAAGTCGGGGGCGAAGCCGGACAACGCCAGCACGGCGATGTAGCCGGAGGCGCCGGCGTGGCCGACCGAGGAGTAGAGGAGGGCGACCAGGCCGAGCGCGAGCGTGATGAGGGCGAGGTGGGTGTCCATGGACGGAGGCGTGCCGTGGTTTCGACGGCAGGAATGTCGCTGTTCTAAGAGAAGGCGAGTCAGCCGCTGCGGGCGGCGCCGCTGCCGCAGCCGTCCTGGCAGGCGCCGCAGTCGATGCATTTCTCGGGATCGATGACGTAGCAGCACTTGGTCGCGTTGTAGGTGATCGCGCCTTCGGGGCAGGTTTCCATGCAGGCTCCGCAGGCGGAGCAGGATTCGTCGTGGATTTTATAGGCCATGGTCGGGAGGAGGGAACGAGAACGATTATTCGGGGATGAGGTAGGCTTCGGCGACGGAGCCGGACTCGATCGCATCAAGGATGGCGTCGATGGCGGAGGTGTCGGGCACGCGGTAGAAGTTGCCCGCCGGATAATCGACGAGGACGGGGCCTTTGACGCAGACGTTCATGCAGCCGGTGACGGCGATCTCGACGCCTTCAAGGTCGCGGTCCTGCACTTCGCCCTGGAGGTAGGAGAGCAGACTGATGGAGTCTTTTTTGTGGCAGACGCCCTGGCGTTCGCCGTTGGCGCGGAAGCTTCCGCAAACGAAGAGATGGTGAGCAGGTTTGGACATGGTGGTGGAGGAGGAAAGACGAAGAGAAAGAGGGCCTGGGCGTGGTTAAGGGATTGCTCGAGTCCGCCGGAGGTAGGCCGCCTGCTCGCAGGCGCGGTTCGGAGCGCGAGCAAGCTCGCGGCCTACGTGGAGAGATTTATTTCATAAACACAGCTTACCCGCAGCCGGTGCCGGTGCCTTTGCAGCCGGAGCCGCAGGAGGTGAAGCGGCGGGTGAGCGAGGCGGGCAGCGGGGTGTCGTTGAAGACGGAGGCGAGGCCATCCTCGACCATGCCCTCCATCTCGATCACGCGGATTCCGGTCTCCTCGAGGGCGCGCTTGGGCTGCGGGCCGGCGGCGGAGACGAGGAAGGCGCGGCAGTCGCGCAGGACGAAGGCGAAGTCGGACCAACGGGCGGGGCCGGAGCCGGGCTCGGGCGCGCGGCGGACCTCGACAAATTTGTAGCCGGAGTCGGTTTCGGGGTCCTGTTTGAAGATGAGCACGCGGGCGGCTTCGCCGAGGTGCTGGTTGACCAGCATGCCCTCCTCGGAGGCGACGGCGACGTAGGGACGGGAGGCCGCGTCGGCGGCCGACGGACGCGAGAAGGCGGCGAGGCTGGCGAGGTCCTCGGCGGACATGGGCTGGTCGATGAGACCGACGGCATCGGCGCGACAGCGGGCGCAGTGGGTCATCTGCGGCAGGTGGCGGCCGGACTTCAGCCGCGTGCTGGCGATCATCATGCTGTCCGGCGGGGCGATGTGCTCGAACTCCGCGCCGGAGACGGGCAGGAATGCCATGCAGTTCATGATATCGACCTTCAGGGCCGCCATCTGCTTCGCGATGGTCTCGATGTGCTGGTCGTTGATGCCGGGGATGATGATCGAGTTGATTTTCACGACGATGCCGGCCTCCTTCAGGCGCTGGATGGCGTCGAGCTGCCGATCAAGGAGCAGCTGGGCGGCGGCGAGTCCGCGCATGGGGCGGTGCCCGTCGCGAATCCAGGCGTAGACCTTGGCACCGATCTCCGGATCGACGGTGTTGACGGTGAGGGTGACGTGGCTGACCTGGAGGGCGGCGAGGTTGCCGATGTGCGGGCCGATGCCGAGGCCGTTGGTGGCGAGGCAGAGGATCATGTCCTTGTGGCGCGCGCGGACGAGTTTGAGCGTGGCCATGGTCTCGACGGCGTTGGCGAACGGGTCGCCGGGGCCGGCGATGCCCATGACCGCGAGGTTGGGCACGCGCTTGAGGGTGGCGTCGAGGTAGTCGGCGGCCTGGACGGGCGTGAGCACGGCGCTGGTGACGCCGGGGCGGCTCTCGTTCATGCAGTCGAACTTCCGGTTGCAGAAGTTGCACTGGAGGTTGCAGCGCGGGGCGACGGGCAGATGGATGCGGCCGTGCGTGTGATGCGAGTCCTTGTTGAAGCAAGGGTGCTTGCTGAAATCGAGGGCGACCGCGGCGGGGGTGACGGTGGAAGAGCTGTCGGTGTCGTGTATCATTTTGTTACAGGTAGCTGTAGCCGATGGGAGAATCCCCCTGTTTGCGTTCGAGGAGAGTGTTGACGATGCGGTCGTAGAGCGCCTGGGCGCCGGCGTAGCCGACGTGCAGGATGCGCTGGCCGCCGATGCGGTCGTGAATGGGGAAGCCGCAGCGGATGAGTGGCACGCCGAGCTTGCGGGCGAGCGCGTAGCCCTTGCTCGCGCCGATGAGGAAGTCGGGCCGGAGCGCGGCGGCCTGCTCCGCGATGTCGGCGAAATCGGCCCCTTCGCGGATGACCGTGCGCTCGTCGAGTTCGGGGGCGGCGGCGCGCAGGGCGGCGGCGAGCCGGCCGCTGCGTCCGCCGGAGGCGCAGAGCACGGGGACGACGCCGATCTCGGCGAGCAGGGCGGCCAAGCCGACGACCAGGTCTTCCTCGCCGTAAACGACGGCGCGTTTTTCGAAGACGTATTTGTGTCCATCCACCCAGCTGTCGATCAGGCGGCCGCGTTCCGCGACGAGTTCGACGGGCATCGGGTTGCCGGAAAGCGCGGTGAGCAGTTCGGTGAAACGGTCGGTTTCGCGGAGTCCGACGGGAACGCCGATGCGGTAGGGAAGCACGCCGTGACGACGGGCGAGGAGTGTGGCGGCGGTGGTGTCCGCTCCGGCGAGCACGCGACCAAATTCAAACGAGGCACGGCTGTGGCAGAGTGCGCGGATTGCATCCACCGGCGTGCCGCCGGAGGGAAGTTTTTCGTAGTCGGCCCAGGACGGACCGTCGAGGGTGTCGCTGTAGTCGGGGAGCAGGGTCAGCGGGAGCCCGAAGGCGGCGACGCTGCGCTTCAGTTCGCGCAGATCGGCGGGCGAGACCATGCCGGGAAAAACGGCGACGGGAGAGTCGGCGGTTATTGTGCGGTCGCCGGGCGTTGCGGACGGACAAAGCGATTCGACCAGTCCGCGCACCGCGGCGTGGAAGCCGTCGATGTGGGTGCCGCGATAGCTGGCGGTGGAGACCGACACGATGGGCGGGGCGTTTTCGCCGTCGGGAGTCTGGGCGAAGTCGCGCAGGTGGCCGGGCATGTCCTCGCCGATGGTTTCGCTCAGGCAGGTGGTGGCGAGGCCGACGAGGGCGGGTTTGTATTGGGTAAGAACGTTGGCGAGGCCGGTCTTGAGGTTGGACGCACCGCCGAAGACGGCGCTCGATTCGGAGAAGTTGGACGCGGCGATGTCCATCGGCTCGCGGAAGTGGCTGATCAGGTAGCGGCGGATGTAGGTCGCGCAGCCCTGCGAGCCGTGGAGGAACGGGATGGCGCCCTGCACGCCGCGAAACGCCAGGCACGCGCCGAGCGGGGTGCAGAGCTTGCAGGCGTTGGTGGTGGCGTTGGGGTAGGGTTCGTTTTCGCCGTCGCCGACCTGGGTGAAGGGTTCGTTGGGAGCGATCATCTCGGTGAGTTGAGAGTTGAGAGATGAGAATTGAGAGAGGCGCGGCGGGGCGTGAATTTCCAGACGGGGGACATGACGCTGGCGTGGACCTCGCGGGCGAAGTTCAGCATGCCGACGTAGCCGGCGAGCGCTTCCTTGCGTTCGTGGTTGTGGTCGCAGAAACCGATGCCGAGCTTGTAGGCGATGGGCCGTTCCTTCACGCCGCCGATGAAGAGATCGACGTCCTTTTCGAGGCAGAATTTGGCGAGTTCGAGCGGGTTGGAGTCGTCAACGATGAGCGTGCCGGGATCGCACATGGCGCGCAGCTGCTGGTAGTCGTCCTTGTCGCCGGTCTGCGTGCCGACGAGGGCGGTGCTCATGCCGAGCGTGCGCAGGGCGCGGACCAGGGAGAAGGCCTTGAAGGCGCCGCCGACGTAGATGGCGGCTTTTTTTCCGGCGAGTTTCTGGCGGTAGCGGCGCAGCTCGGGCATGAGTTTTTCCAACTCTTCGCGGACGACCTGCTGGGCGCGGCCGAGCATCGCGGGATCGACGGACGCGAAGTGTTTCGCGACGGCGTAGAGGGCGGAAGACATGTCCTCGATGCCGAAGAACGAGACGCGTTGGAAGGGGATCTCGTGATCCTTTTCGAGCATCTTCGCGAGCGACGTCATCGAGCCGGAGCACTGCACGAGGTTGAGCTTGGCGCCGTGGCAGCGGCGGATGGCGTCGACGCGTCCGTCGCCCGTGAGGGTGGCGACGACGTGGACGCCCATGCGGCGCAGGTAGTCCTGGATGACCCAGGTTTCACCGGCGATGTTGAAGTCGCCGAGCAGGTTGACGCTGACGGGCGGGATGTCGCCGATGTCGCCGGTGCCGACGAGCTGGTAAACGGCTTCGCAGGCGGCGCGGTAACCGGTCTTCTTGGTCCCCTTGAAACCTTCGGAGGCGACGGGGATGACGGGGATGCCGGTTTCGCGGGCGACCTCCTTGCAGATGGCGCCGACATCGTCGCCGATCAGGCCGACGATGCACGTGGAGTAAACGAAGGCGGCCTTGGGATTGTGGCGGGCGATGAGTTCGCGGAGGGCGTGGCCGAGCTTTTTTTCGCCACCGTAGATGACATCCATCTCGCGCAGGTCGGTGGAGAAGCTGTTGCGGAAAAGCTGTGAGCCGGAGGACTGCGCGCCGCGGATGTCCCAGGTGTAGGCGGCGCAGCCGATGGGGCCGTGGACAAGGTGCAGGGCGTCGGCGATCGGGTAGAGCACGACGCGGGAGCCGCAGAAGGCGCAGGCGCGCTGGGTGACGGAACCGGCGAGGCTGGCCTGGCCGCAGGCGAGAGGAGCCGCGTCCGCCGAGCCGACCGTGGTGACGGAGGCCGCGCGGGCGGGGAGCACCGAGATCGACTGGGAGACGGGGGATGTCACGGGTGTGAAATGACCACTGTTCAATGACCAATGACCAACGATGAGGCGGAGGAACTCATGGGTTCACCGGCGACGGGGAGGGGGAAAGGCAGGAGAGTTTGGGGGCGTCGAGGCGGAGGGTGAGCCATTCGGCGAGGATTTCGGCGCCGAGGGATTTGTAGAAGTCGAGGGCGGGGGCGTTCCACTTGAGCGCGCGCCATTCGAGGCGGGCGCAGCCCGCGGCGCGGGCCTGGTGGGAGGCGGAGACGAGGAGCTCGTGACCGAGACCGCGTTTGCGGAAAGGCGGGCGGACGTAGAGATCTTCGAGAAACGCGCCGGGGCGTCCGAGGAAGGTGGAGAACGTGGGATACCAGACGGCGAAACCGGCGGCGGTGCCGGCATGGTGGGCGATGAGCGTGCGCACCGTAGTGCCGGGGCCGAAGAGGTGCAGCGCGAGCAATTCGGCGGTGACCTCGCACTCGTGTTGCAAGCCTTCGAAGGTGGCGAGTTCGCCGATGAGGGCGAGCAGGGCGGGCACGTCGGCGACGGTGGCGGGGCGAAGGTGGAAGCCGGCGTGTCCGCGGCCGAGTCCGCCGCAGGTGCAGGCGGCGGGGGAGGCGGAAGAGGAGTCGCGCTGGCCGCAGGTAGATGGATTAAGGCACATGGAGGACGACCGCCCAAAGGGGCGGAGAACGAGAACGATTAAGAGAACGAGAAAGAAGGTGGCCGGGGTCGGGAGACCCCGGCTCCATGGGGGGGATTACTGGACGAGCTCGAACCACTCTTCGGGGCAGTCGCGGTCCTTCTTGTCGAAGAGGGCTGACGTCATCTGGTCGATGAGGCGGATGCCGCCGGCGTAGCCGAGGGTCGGGAAGAACCGGTGGCCGACCCGGTCGAGGATCGGGAATCCGAAGCGCACGAACGGGATGTTTTCCACACGGGCGATGTATTTGCCGTAGGTGTTGGCGAGGATCAGATCGACCGGCTCGTTCTTGATCCACTGGTGGAGCTCGAAGAAGTCAGCGGCCTGCTTGATCTTCGCGTCAGGGACGACCGGATCGAGGAGCTCGTGGAGGCGTTTTTCGAAGTGGTTGCCGTGGCTGCCGGTGATGCAGAAGACGGGCTTCGCGCCGAGTTCCAAAACGAACTGCGTGAGAGCGATGACGTGGTCGGGGTCGCCGGCGATGGCGACGCGCTTGTTGTGAAAATACTGCTGCATGTCGCTCATCATGTCCACGAGGCGGCCGCGCTCGGTTTCCAGTTCCTCGGGCACGGTGCCGTCGGGACTGTAGGAACGGAGCGCCTGGATGAAACGGTCGGTGCCGCCGACGCCGACGGGGAGTTCGAGCAGCCCGGCGGGGACCTGGTGTTTGGTCTCCAGCGCGAGGGCGGCGGGGTGCGAGGTGAAGTGGCCGAGGGCGAGCGTGGCCATGCTGTCGCCCATGCTCTTGATGGCCGGGAGGGTCGTGCCGCCCTTGGGATACATGTGGTATTCGCCGTCGAGCGGACCGTCGAGGACGTCGGAGGTGTCGGGGAGCCGACGTTCTCCGTGGAGCCCGCCGGCGGGATCGCGCTGGTGACGACCCTCGGGCGCGCACCCGGCAACGACGGGGAGGCGGCCATCGGTCCGCAGACCGCTCGGCAGT
>Ga0207689_10000904_pt1 | contig 28476 bp, 27 predicted proteins | sample KBSMisM52_FD_184312 | JGI IMG/M metagenome (GOLD analysis project Ga0207689, IMG submission 184312) | Miscanthus rhizosphere microbial communities from Kellogg Biological Station, Michigan, USA - KBS Miscanthus M5-2 (SPAdes) (version 2) | ecosystem: Host-associated > Plants > Roots >...
GCGCCGATGGAAGATGAAGGAATATCGGACCTCGAGGCATGATTAAAGGTTTCAGACGAAGCTTTGTACCGTGCGAAAGACAGCGGCCACGACCCGTGTGGAAATCGCTTTAGCCACTCGCGGCGCAGTGGCCTGGCGCTGTATAGGTGTTTTCTATCAATAGTTTACCTTTAGCAAGGAAGTGTGATCTGTTTGGCACCTCGGTGCCATTCCCGGTAACTAAAAGCTCTTATAGTCTTGCAATCGAGCAGTTCTGGGGGAGGGCTGCCCGGGCGTCCACTACTCGAAAGAGTTAGTGGACGCCCGTTAATTTTTTGGGAAATGTTTGCCGAATCGGCGCGATCCTAATTGGTGGAGATGGTGAAGTTCACCGTGATGCGCGCCTGGGTCTCTACCGGTTCACCTGACAAATAATAGGGGCGGAAACGCCACTGCTTTACCGCCTGCATAGCCGCGCTGGAAAGTATGGCCGGGCCGCTAACCACATGCAGATCTTCAATATTTCCATCCCGCCCGATCAAGGCCTGTAAAACGACTGAGCCTTGAACTTTCATCTGCTTGGCTAGCAAGGGATAGTCCGGCTCGACCGGCCGCGAGACTACCTGAGCTGCATCGGGCGAAAGATGCATTGTTTCTGCGGCTTGAACCACAGAGACGGGTGCAGGAGCCGAATTCGATGCCTCGTTGTTCACCATCTGCGGATCTGCCGTTTCCGATTGCATATCCACGCGGACTGAATTACTCCCGGATTTCACTGCGTGACGACGGCTACCTGTGACTACCTCAACTTCAAGCGGCGGCAACACAGCCCTATCCGTGGCGACAATCGCCGGAGGGCTTGTTGGAGCTGGCAGAGCGGCTACGGGGGCTTTGCTCTTTGCGGTCGAAGGTTGATTGCCTTTCGCCGCAGATGTCTCAACAGTCACAATGCTTCGTTCCAATTGCTCTGTAGTGGCGGGAGTGGGAGCCTGCTGGAACCAGTAATGCCAATCTTTCAATAGCAGAAGTAGCACAGCCAAAAGGAGAATTCCCAACGCAATCAGCATCTGACGTCGCTGTTTTTGTTGTACGTCGGCGTCAGGCTGATGCCCTACGCGAACTGCAACCAGTTCCTGTTTTCCTTCCGGCATGTACACCCTCCGAGGCGGAGACGCGCTAACTTGTGCCCGCTAGTATGCCTCGAAACCTGGTTCAGAAGCTAGAAAAAGATCACGCCCGCAACTGTTTTGAGTGAACAAGGTTGCAGATGGAGTGATCAAACATGCATATTTTGTGAGCTTAACAGGCCAGTTGGCTGCGCGTGACCTTCAGTCCATTCAGGTTTCCCAGGATCGTTACAGCAATGGCTTCCGGTCGGAAGAACTCCTCAGAGATCCTTTTGAGCTGCTCAGAAGTTACCTTTTCGATCTTCCGCATCATTTCGTCCATGCTGAAGAAACGGTCAAAGTACATTTCCTGTCTGGCTAGGTTCGACATACGGGCCGTGGAGGATTCAAGCGAGAGCATGAGGCTGCCCTTCAGCTGGTCTTTGGCGCGCCGCAATTCTTCCGCAGGAACAAGCTCGGATTTCAGTTTGTGGAACTCTGCAACAATCGAACGCACTACTTTGCCTGCGGTTTCGCGCGAGGTGCCGGCATTGACCGAAAGGCAGCCCGTGTCGCGATATGGGTTGAGGTCGCTATAGATGGCGTAGGCCAGCCCCTGACGCTCGCGGATGTTTTGGAACAACCGCGAACTCATACCCCCACCAAGCAGCGTATTCAGCACATAGGACGCGTGGCGTTCTTCATGAGCGATCGGGTACGAGGGCACGCCCATGCAGATTTGTACTTGCTCGAGCGATTTCTTATTGCGCAGCACAATCTTAGGCATGATTTTTGGCAATGGGCTGCGAAATTTGTTTTTACCTGGCTGCATGCCTTCGAAATGCCCAGCCACAAGCTTTACAAATTGCTCGTGTTTCAAGTGCCCGGCCGCACTGACAATGATGTTGCTCGGCACAAAACGCTCGCCATAAAGTTTGCGTACCGGCGCAGGCGCGAAGCGCTTTACAGTTTCTTTGGTCCCTAGGATCGGCCGGCCCAGCGCATGGTTCTTCCAGAAATTCTGGGTGAAGATTTCATGGACGAGGTAATCCGGATTGTCCTCATCCATCTTAATTTCTTCGAGAATCACACCGCGCTCCCGCTCGATGTCTTCGGGCTTGAAGACTGGACGGAGTACAAGGTCGCTCAATACGTCCAACGCGATCGGAAGGTGTTCGTCGAGAACTTTGATGTTGAAGCAGATGCATTCTTTCGCGGTGAATGCATCCATGTTTCCGCCGATGGAGTCCACCTGACGCGCAATATCTTCGGCCGACCGGTTCTCTGTGCCCTTGAAGACCATGTGTTCGATGAAATGAGAAATGCCATTCCACTTCGAATCTTCCTCACGTGACCCGGTCTTGATCCATATTCCGATCGAGACAGAGCGGATGTGCTCCATTTCCTCGCTGATGATGGTCAGCCCATTGGGCAATACTTCACGACGAATATTTCGTGTTTCCTTAGTCATTTATGAATGCGAGTGCTTGAATACTCCTAATTATTGTTGCATGCCCGCCCTGTTCGTGCGAGAAAGTGCGTTAGAGGTTTAAAATCAATGACATACATGGAAAAATGCCTTAAAGCTGTCATCGCAACGTTGACGTGATACTGTGCACCTTCCTCTACAATACGTTAATACGTTTGAGTCAGCTCTCGCGGGAACTGCATGCAACGAAATATCGACAATTCACTTTTAGGCTTTGACCTGCATGAGTTATTGGAACTCATGGCGGAACGCGGAGAGCCTTCCTATCGTGCCAATCAAATTTACCAGTCTCTCTATCGGCAACGAGTCAGCGAGTTGGATGCAATCTCTACCTTGCCGCAATCTCTACGCGTACACCTGGCACGGCAATATTCCATTGGACAGCCCAAAGTGGAACAAAAGTTTCAATCGGTGGATGGAACAGTTCGCTATCTAATGCAACTGGCAGATGGCGAAACCATTGAGACTGTCTGGATGCCCGAAGGAGATGGAGGGGAAGCGGGCGACGGCAGTGATGCTGCCATGGAATCTGAAGGGGCAGACCATAGTTGGAGTCGCGGAACGATTTGCGTATCGAGTCAGGTGGGCTGTGCGGTGGATTGCAAGTTTTGCCTCACGGCTTTGCTCAAGGTGCGGCGAAATCTCACTGCCGGAGAAATCATCGGACAAGTTTGTGCGGTACTCAACGATCAAGGCGCCAATCCTCCGAATGACCGTGTCAACCTTGTGTTTATGGGGATGGGCGAGCCTTTTCTGAATTACGACAATTTCATCAAGGCGGTCCGGCTTCTGGTGGAAGGCGTGGGAATTCCTGAGCTTCGGATGACCGTGTCGACCGCAGGGATTGTTCCGCGGATTTATGACTTTGGCCACGAGTCGGTGCGGCCCAAGCTGGCTATTTCGCTGAACGCCTCCAATGATGGGCTTCGCACTGAGTTAATGCCCATCAATCGTAAGTGGGATACGGAAAAACTTCTTGCGGCTGCCCGTGAATTTCCTCTGAGAAACCGTGAGAAACTGACATTCGAATATGTGCTTTTAAAAGATGTGAACGACTCGCCGAGCCACGCCCGGGAACTGGCGGAACTGATACGCGGCATGCGCGCCAAAGTGAATTTAATTGCGCTCAATCCCGGGCCTGAGATCGGCTTTAAAATACCGGCTACAGATCGTGTCGAGCAGTTCAAACAGCTGCTGATCGAGGCAGGGATTCCGGCATTCCTAAGGCGTCCGCGCGGGCGGGACATCTACGCGGCCTGCGGCCAGTTGAAGAGAACAGTAGAATTGGTTTCTTTACAGACCACGAGTTGATGTAGAGTGCAGTTTTGTTGACGGCGTGATGACGCCGGACGGACAAACAATTGTCGTTTTCTTCCATTCCATTCTTGCGGCAGCGGTCCTTGTGGCGGTTGCGGGCTCCTGTCAGCCCCGATGAGGTACGCCGCATCGAGCGCTGGCTGGCGACCGCACGCGTGTTCCTGGCAATCTCCGCGTTGATTGCTGTGTTGATGGACCCGGCGGAAATCGATGCGGCGTGGGGAAACTGGGCAGCAGGGTTGTTGGCATTCTATATCGCACAGGGAATGATGATCATCATTCTGCTGCGTCGCCGACAAGAATCAACCACCGCCTTCCGCCTCATGGTGCACAGCGCGGACATCGTGTGGCCGGCATTGATATCGCTTTTCGCCACCGGGCAAAGCAATCCGTTTTTCCTTTTTTATGTGTTTGTGATTGTCGCCGCGGCCTATCGTTGGGGATTACCCGAAACCCTGGCCACCGCCATGGCTGCGATCGGCTTACTTTGGGCGGAAAGCCTGGCCTTACGTTACGGGCTTCTGAATGCCACTACTCACGCATTGCTTGAACCGGAAACGCTGTTTATGCGGTCCATGTATCTGCTGGTTCTGGGACTTCTTTTGGGTTCTCTTGCCGAACAGCAAAAGCAGCTGCGGTCGGAAAAGTCGGTCATCACTCGAGTGCTAGGCCGGGCCAGCGTGGAAGCCGGACTGGCCGGCACCTTACAGGGAATTCTTGGCGAATTCATCACCATGTACGGCGCGAGCTATGTGGTGCTCGCATCGCAGGAGGCCAACAGTCACCACATATTTGTGTCGGAAGTGCGCTCGCTAAATGGAACGCCGACGGTGTTGAACTGGCTGGAGCCCTCTGCCCACGATGGCCAAACTTACCTTTTCGAGTCTCCCGGGAATACTTGTTACGTGCGTCGCATGAAGGGTGGAATTTCCTGTGTAGCATTGAATCAGCAGGGAGTCGAACTTAGCGATATGTCGGTTGCTCCATTTGAGCAGCTGGCAGACAGACATACCTTCAAATCACTCATCACCATGTCTTTTCAATTTCCCAAAGCGTGGTGGGGCAGGATTTTTCTGTTCGAGCCCGCATCGGTCGGACGTGTAGAAGACGAATTGCGCTTTCTGCAGGAGCTAATCCGTCACGTCGGTCCCGCCGTATACAACGTATATTTGTTGCGGCGTCTGCGATTGCGTGCCGGAGCTGTCGAGCGTGCGCGCTTTGCGCGAGAACTTCACGATGGCGCTGTACAGTCTCTGATTGCCATGGAAATGCAAGTGGACGTATTGAAACGCCAGGCAGTCAACGATTCCAGCATTGTGCCCGATGAGTTGAGCAGAATTCAGAAGTTGATGCGTGAAGAAGTCCTCAAACTTCGTGAATTGATGCAGCAGATGAAATCGCTCGATGTGGATTCCCGCCGGATTGTCGCCTTCCTTGCGGATACCGTCGAGCGGTTTCAACGCGAAACAGGAACATCCGCCCGCTTTGTGTGTCAGGTCGAAGGGGTGGATATGCCACAGCAGATTTGCCGTGAGCTGGCGCGCATTGTCCAGGAAGGGTTGGTCAACGTCCGTAAGCACAGCGGAGCGAAACATGTTTTTGTGCGCTTGTCCGCTGATGACGGCAAATGGAAGGTCACCATCGAAGATGACGGCGCAGGCTTCCCGTTTTCTGGTAGGCTTTCCATGGAGCAAATGGAGAGCCAGCGAAAGGGACCAGTTGTTATTAAAGAACGCGTCCATTTGATTGCAGGAGACCTCACGATAGAATCAAATCCAGGCCTCGGTTCGCGTCTGGAAATCAGCATTCCACAAAATCAAAACCGGGAAGTCGCTTATGGACAGCCGTAAGTTTCAGAACATTAATATTTTGATCGCTGACGATCATCCGATCTTCCGCGATGGATTGCGCCGTTTGCTCGAAGCCGAGCCTGGCCTGAAGGTCATTGGTGAAGCCTGCGATGGCGCTGAAGCGGTCAAAATGGCGCGCGAGTTGAAGCCCGATATTTTGCTCTTGGATTTGGCCATGCCCAGGCATCCTGGCCTGGAAGCATTACGCGATTTGGGATCAGGACAACAGTCCGTGCGCGTGATCCTGCTGACCGCCGCAGCCGAGAAACAACAGATTGTGGAAGCTCTCCAGTTAGGTGCGCGCGGAGTCGTGCTGAAAGACTCGGCCACTCAACTTTTATTGAAAAGCATTCATACTGTAATGTCCGGCGAGTACTGGGTGGGACGGGAAAGCGTATCGAACCTCGTTCAGTATCTCCGCACCTTGGTGCAGTCCTCCGGGGAAGAGGCCAGACAGAAAAAATTTGGCCTTACACCCCGTGAGTTGGAGATCGTGTCTGCGGTTGTTGCCGGATATGCTAACAAAGAAATTGCTGAGTACTTCAAGATCAGCGAGGACACAGTAAAGCACCACCTCAGCAATATCTTTGATAAGTTGGGTGTTTCCACAAGGTTAGAGCTTGCCTTATTTGCCGTAAACCAGTCTCTGCCGCTCAAGACGATTATCTAAACCGGTACCCCCACTTTGGTGCCATAGACTGCCACCTCAGGGCCATTGGCCCATTTTCCACAAACTCATAGCATGTCAACTGTCGAGTGATTTGGGGACATCCCTAGGTACGCCCGAATTCCTGGGTTGCCGGTTCTCAGATTTCGCGCCATGCGCCGAAGCGCGGAGGAGGGGGTCGTGGTTACGTTCTTACGTAGGCTGTGGTCAAACGAGGAAGGGCAGGACATTGCCGAGTATGCCGTGATGCTGGCAGTGATCCTTGTGATCGTAGTGGGGACCGTGCGGTTGATCGGTTCGAATGCTAATAACGTGTTTTCACGGGTAGGCAGCTCACTCGCCAACTAAGCCGATCTCTTTAAAGTTTGTGAACGCCTGGGCGAACCTGCCCGGGCGTTCCTGTTTGTACGATTAGTTTCGAGGTGCTTGCGCCATTTTCTCTGCACTAGGGCGGTCGATGCGGGTCAGGTAAGGGAAGAACGGTGTTACCTCAAACGGCATTTTTTCCCGGGCCGAAGTCAGCGCTACAGGCTTGGTCTTCACCAGCGCAATGCGGTTGCTCCATGGATCCAGCTTTACACCAGCTCCGAACGGAAGAGCTGCGATCTGGTCGGTTTTCCTCATGTCAAGTTGCGGCGCCGATTGCAGCAAAGCGGCCATCGAAGCGAAGGCAAAAAGTTCCGGGTTTTGGCGCTAGTGAGCCTAGTTGGAACTGAAAAACAATCCTCACTCGTTAGCAGTGCACAATCTTTGCATCCTGGATTCCACGAGTAGCATTCCGCGTGTCTACAACCAATTTGGATTCCTTCACAATCCTGCGATAGTCGTAGTCAGAGTGATCGGTGACGATTAGCACGCAATCGTATTGCCCCAGGTTGTCGAGTGACACGCGTTGCATTTGTAGATCGTATTTGCGGCCCTTGCCGATCATGGGGAAGTAGGGATCGTTATAGCTGACCTGGACTCCCTCCTTCTGAAGCAACTCGATAATGGTCAGGGCAGGGGATTCGCGCAGATCATCAATGTCCTTTTTATAGGCCACTCCCAGAATCAAAACCTTCGAGCCATTCATGGCCTTTTTATGTTGATTGAGGGCTTTCGCGACGGACTCAATCACAAAATAGGGCATGTTGGTATTGATCTCGCCAGCCAGTTCGATGAAGCGAGTGCGGAAGTCCCATTCTTTGGCTTTCCAGGAAAGATAGAACGGGTCGACGGGGATACAGTGCCCGCCGAGCCCTGGGCCAGGATAGAACGGATGAAATCCGAAAGGTTTGGTCGAGGCGGCTCCGATGACCTCCCAAATATCAAGGCCCATACGCAATGACAACATTTTGAGTTCGTTGACTAAAGCGATGTTGACGCAGCGGTAGATGTTCTCGAGGAGCTTGGTCATCTCCGCTGCAGCGGGAGACGAGACACGAACCACGCGATTGAAAATGGATCCGTAAAGCGCCGCAGCCAACTCAGCGGCGGCTGGATTCAGTCCGCCGACAACTTTAGGAATGTCGCGACGCGCTACGCTGGTATTGCCCGGGTCTTCGCGTTCTGGAGAAAAGGCAACGTAGATCTCCAGGCCCTGGGCACTGTCGCCGCGAGCGGCTTTCAGTCCCCCAGTGTTTCCTTTTTCCAAAATCGGAATCATGACTTCTTCCGTGGTTCCGGGGTAGGTTGTGCTTTCCAGTACCACCAGCTGGCCAGCGCGAAGATGTGGAGCAATCGAAGCCGCCGTATTGGTGATGTAGCTCAGATCGGGTTCGTGATACTCATTCAGAGGAGTTGGAACGCAAATGATGATCGCATCCATTTCCTTGATGCGGGCATAGTCGGAGGTTGCGTCGAATCCTTGTTCACGCGCCTGTTTAATTTCACTGGCTTCGATGCGGTATATATAGGAGCCACCCTGGCGCAAAGTGGAGACCTTGCGTTCATCGATGTCAAATCCAGTCACCGAAAACTTCTGCTCGCTATACAGCAAGGCGAGCGGCAAACCCACGTATCCCAGCCCGATAATACCCACCTTGGCCTGGCGCTGTTGAATTCGTTTGGTAATTTCGGCGACGGACACGGATGTCAGTGTCTGGCTGCTCATGTTGTTTGAATTTTCCTGGAAGTCACTTTCAGTATGCCATAGGCGGGGGGACTACCGGCAGAATGCACAGGTTCTCAAATTGATGCCGGTTCGTAAAATGTGATTCTTCAAACTGCCGATTACGTCCGTCACATGTGCGACTTCATCGTAATTGTTTTCGGTCGGCGCATTTACGTTTTATTCCCTAAGTGACTCGGAAGGGTGCGGAACAGGTAGCAAGCTGTTTTGTGAAGCCCGAAAATACTGGCGCCGAGGTAGCATACCCATCCGCAAGCCTTATTTCGATAAACTGAAGAGGAACTATGGCAAATGTGGCCATCATAGGCTCGGCGTCCGCAGCGCAGAATCGCACTCCCGAGGTGGAAGTGTCGGTTGTGATGCCGTGCCTGAATGAAGCGCAAACCGTGGGGACCTGTATCGCAAAGGCCCAGCAAGCGTTTCGTGAAGGTGGGATTGCAGGGGAAATTATCCTGGCCGATAACGGCAGCACCGATGGTTCTCAGGAGATCGCATTGCGGCTTGGTGCTCGCGTGGTACCGGTAAAAGAGCGGGGCTATGGCAGCGCTCTCATGGGCGGAATTGCCGCCGCCGCCGGCCAATACATCATCATGGGCGATGCTGACGATAGCTATGACTTCGGCCACATCCCGCGTTTTCTCCAGGAACTTCGCGCTGGGGATGATCTGGTTATGGGAAACCGATTTCGCGGAGGGATTCTTCCCGGTGCCATGCCACCGTTGCATAGATATCTGGGTAACCCGGCTCTGACGCGCATAGGCCGACTGTTCTTCGGCGGATCTAGCGGTGACTTCTACTGTGGGTTGCGTGGTTTCAGCAAGCAGGCTTACGAAAAAATGGACTTGCGTACCACGGGGATGGAATTTGCCACCGAGATGGTGGTGAAGGCCAATCTTCTCGGCATGAAAATCGGCGAGGTGCCAACCACACTTTCTCCCGATGGGCGTGGGAGACCTCCTCATTTACGCACCTGGCGCGATGGTTGGCGGACATTGCGTTTCTTTCTTTTGTATAGCCCGCGTTGGTTATTTCTCTACCCTGGCTTGGGTTTGATGTTCATGGGAATCGCAGTGGGAGCCTGGCTTTTACCTGGACCGCGAAGGATCGGAAATGTAGTGTTCGACGCACATACTTTGCTCTACGCAGCAATTGGGATTCTTTTGGGTTTTCAGTCGGTGGCATTTGCAGTATTCACCAAGCTATTTGCAATTTATGAAGGCCTCCATCCATCGGACGAGGCGATGGAACGTCTATTTAACGCGATCAACCTTGAACGGGGACTTCTGATGGGCGGTGCGCTGGCTCTGGTTGGATTGATAGGCTCGGTGCTCGCAGTGCGGATGTGGGGTGTCCGTGGGTTCGGACCGCTCGATTTCTCGCACAGCTTGCGACTGGTGATCCCAGCCGTACTCGCCCTGACCCTCGGTGTACAAACAGTCTTCTGCAGTTTCTTTCTCAGCGTCCTGGGCATGCGCCGCAAATGAACAACACTGCAGAATTTGATCGCTTCGCCGATAACTATGATGCCGATCTGAATCAGGCGCTCTCCGTTAGCGGAGAGAACAAGGATTATTTCGCCCGCTCTCGCGTGCAATGGCTGCAAAAATGCCTGTGTGCACTTGGCCAGAAGCCTGTTTCTGCGATGGACTACGGTTGCGGGATTGGTGATACCACGGCACTGCTGCATGAGTATCTTGGATTGAATCGCATCGTAGGTCTGGATGTTTCTTTGCGTTCGGTAGAGCTAGCCGCGCAAAAACACGGTTCAGCGCAATGTAACTTCCAGACCTTCGCGCTATACAGGCCTGCCGGAAATGCGGATTTGGTCTATTGCAATGGGGTTTTCCATCACATCCCGGTAGCCCAGCGGGCTGATTCCCTGCGCTTCATCCATGATTCTCTTCGCTCGGGGGGCATCTTCGCACTTTGGGAAAACAATCCCTGGAATCCCGGCACGCGGTATGTGATGTCGAAGTGCATATTTGATCGCGACGCTGTCACCATCCGCCCGTCGCAAGCCGTTCGTCTGGTTCAGGAGCAAGGTTTTAATGTCCTGCGACGTGATTTTCTTTTCTTTTATCCGCGGCTATTGAAAGCACTTCGTTTCACCGAGCCATGGATGACTGCACTTCCCATGGGTGCTCAATATCTGGTTTTGTGCCAGAGAGTGGTGTGAACAAGTAAGCCGGGTTGGGGACTCGCCATGCTTCACGCAAACAATGGGTGTCCCGCGACTGTGGTGCGTCAGGCTTGAGAAATAGACTACATCTGCCATCGCGATCCCGGTTGTTTCCTTTGGACTGCCAATTCTTGAAACTACCCTGTCGGTGATCCGCAGATTCATCAGCGGGCGTCCGCTGTTCACGCTGACCGTGAGCATATTCATCACAAACTTCTGCAGCTCGGAATGTCGCATCGCCAGGTGGTCGTGCTGCTTTACGGAGTCTCAGGAATTTTCGCGTTGCTAAGTCTTTTTCTGTTGTGGCCGACCGGCAGTACGCTGGGGTTGGTTCTGGCCGTTCTCGGCACGGGAATATGGGTTGGTGTACAGCATCTGGGCTATCTGGAATTTGGCGAATTGCGACGCGTAGCTCTGCGGACCATGGAACAACGCCAGATTGTTGTTAACAATCGTGCGATTCGCCGTGCCACTGCGGAATTAAAAGTAACCAGTGACTACAACCAGCTTCGCCGCATCCTGGTTGCAGCATTTGGCAGCAATGATTTTGATGCTTTCGAGCTGCGGCCAATCAGTTGCCACTGGATGCACCACAGATTCGCGGGTTACGTCTTATGCAAGGCCGTAATGGTGATGGTTATTTCCACTGGACGAAAACTGGCAGCCACGCGGATAAAATGGGAAACGCGTGGAGCTTGAACATGGAACTGGTGACGGGAAACAATCGCGCAATGGGCTCCATCACAGCCTACCGTTACTACACTCCAAGACCCTTGCAGATCGATGTGAACTTGCTCACAATTGATTTTCCCGTGGTACTGGCGGAATCATTGCAGCGTTCGTTGGAGCAAAACATGAATATTGCCATCGACCAGGCAGCGGGTAAAATGCGGGCGGCGCAAGTCAGCTAACCCTTCTCGTTTATAATCACACTTTCCTTGATGCACATACTCCATGTTGTCGGAGCGCGCCCCAACTTCATGAAAGCGGCTCCTGTGCTGGCTGCGCTTGGCCAACAGCAGGGAGTGCGGCAGACGTTAGTCCACACCGGTCAGCACTACGATGCCAACATGTCCGACGTCTTCTTCCAGCAACTTGGGATGCCCGTCCCGGATGTGAATCTGGAGGTCGGCGCTGGTAGTCATGCCCAGCAAACCGCACAGGTGATCTCGCGGTTCGAGCCGGTGGTGAGTGAACATGCACCGGACTTAGTTCTGGTGTATGGAGATGTGAACTCAACCATGGCTGCGGCTCTGGTTTGCTCCAAACTTCAAATGAAGGTTGGGCATGTCGAGGCAGGTCTCCGCTCGCGCGACCGCAGCATGCCGGAAGAAATCAATCGCTTGATCGCTGACCAGCTTGCCGATTTGCTCTTCACTCCTTCTGCCGATGGAGACGAGAATCTTTGTCGTGAAGGGATTGCTCCGGCCAAGATTCATCGAGTGGGTAATGTGATGATTGATACCCTCGTACGCCTGCTTCCGGTATGCGGTGCGCATAAGCCGACCAGGCTTCCTGATCGCTATGCGCTGGTCACCTTGCATCGTCCTTCAAATGTGGATGACCCTGGGTGGCTGAAAGCATTGCTGCACGCGCTGGGCGAGATCGCCAACGAACTCCAGGTTGTCTTTCCCATCCATCCGCGCACGCGAAAGCGAATGCAAGAGCTCGGACTCAACCTAGCGCGCGGTGTTCAGTTGCTTGAGCCCGCACCCTATCTCGCATTCTTAGCCTTGCAGAAGGATGCCACAATCGTGATCACCGATTCGGGCGGAGTACAGGAAGAGACCACATTCCTCGGAGTCCCGTGCTTGACTCTCCGCGAAAACACAGAGCGTCCGATTACGGTGACATTGGGGACAAATCTCGTAATCGGACGAGACCTCGACAGAATGCAGCAAGAAATCCGGCGCATCCTAAGTGGTGAAAAGAAGGCTAGCTCCGCGATTCCCCTCTGGGATGGACACGCTGCGGAACGCATTGCCCAAGTCGTGTTATTTGCTCAATAGACGCTGTTCCTTGTCGGCCTAGATGCAACTTTCACCCGCAGAATTCCATCTCATTTTGGCCGGTTTTTGAGGGTTATTGAGGCTTTCGGCTGGAGTAAGATGGTAGAACTTATGGCGTCCCAGGTAGGCCAATTGTCGCATTCAGAGCGGCGTGCTCGCATGCGCCATAAAGTCCACTCGCCTGCTTACCTCACCCAAGACGAAAGCTCAAATTTTATCCTTCCGCACCTGAACGAGATTGTGGACATTGGGGAAGATGGGCTATGTTTTCAGAACTCCTCTCCCTTAGAACCTCACGAAAATCTGAAGATGTGTTTGGATCTTTCGGAAACTAAAACCCACATCGAGGCTGACGGAGAAGTCATCTGGTCCAACCAGTCAGGACGTACTGGAGTCCGTTTTCAGAGGATCTCGCAAGAGTCTTTGCAACAATTGCGGCAGTGGCTGTTTATCAACAACATGATTGCCTGCGCGAATCACGCCGGTTCGTTGGAATCGGCCGATCATGATGTTCCGAGCGAACCGCTTGAATACAACGCTCCGCTGTTGCCTGATCACAGTTCCGCATTGGCAGCCGTAGCCGCAATCAGCCGGGAAGCTGCTGCTTTTGGTACTGATGTCGATGCCAGCCTGCAGTTGATTTCTGATCGAGCCTTGTCCCTGACTCGGGCTACCGGCGCAGCCATCGCACTCGCCGGCAGTGAGAATATGATTTGCCGTGCCAGTACTGGTACGGATGCCCCACCGATTGGCGTGACGCTGCAAATAGGTTCAGGCTTTTCGGGAGAGTGTGTCCGCACCAATCAAGTTCTGCACTGCGAAGACGCGGAAACCGATCCGCGGGTAGACCAGCCGAGCTGTAGAGCTCTGGGCGTGCGGTCGATGATTGCGTCGCCGGTTCGGTCAGATGGGCAGGTGGTCGGCCTGCTGGAAGTATTTTCTCCCAAAGCCCATGTTTTCACTGCTTCCGATAAAGATGTTCTGCAACGTCTGGCGGAAATTGTTGCCCAGGCGGTTCGACGTTCTGCCACGTCGGCAGGCGCTTCAGCAGACATCCCTACCTGGGGTAGTCTCACCAATCCTTCGACGGAATTATCGGACGAACAGGAGTCTGGGAGCGCATCGCGGCGAACGCGCTTGCTCTGGGCATTAGCTGCAGCGGTTATCGCTACCCTGCTCGCCTTGGTTGTGATCCCGCGAGTTCGCAGCAAAATGCCAGATTCGCAGCCTGAGGTCCAGAACATAGTTCCCACTGCGGCCGTAAGCCATACCTCTATTCCACCGGAAAGCTTGGATACGCTGCGCAATTTGGCTGAAAAGGACAGAACCGGTGTTCCGAAGGACCTCAGCAAGGCCTATTTCTGGGCCATTTTGGCGCGCGCCAATGGAGATGAGGCCAGTGCGACTCGTGCTGCGGAGTTGGCAAGCCGCATCAGCTATAGCGAACGCAACGCCATAGGCCAAGAAGCTGACGACTGGCTCATCGAACACGGCTCCAATCCCGTGTCCTCCGTTTCAAAATGAGCGGATGTTTCTACCCTCGACGAGTACTAAAATGAATTCAGGTGCCCTGTGTCCTCACTGCGGGAAATTCTCAACCAGCAAGTCCGCGAGGGCGATCTCTACGAAAAACTGGACCGCAACCGTGTCCGCTGCCACGCGTGTGGCCACTGCTGTCCAATCCCTGACGGCCAGCCCGGTGTCTGCAAAGTACGTTTCAATCAGGGTGGAACGCTCTACGTGCCGTGGGGATATGTCGGCGGCGTGCAGTGTGATCCCATCGAGAAAAAGCCTTTCTTTCACGCCTACCCTGGTGCTCTGGCGTACAGCTTTGGCATGCTGGGATGCGATTTGCACTGTGGCTACTGCCAGAACTGGGTCACATCGCAAGCCCTGCGCGATCCTAATGCCATTTCGCCCCCATTGCAGGCCTCTCCCGAAGCTTTGGTACAGGACGCTCTGCGTCAGGGCGCCAAAGTTTTGGTCAGCACCTATAACGAGCCTTTAATCACCAGTGAATGGGCAGTCGCCGTCTTCAAAGAAGCCAAAGCGGCTGGACTGATAACTGGATTTGTTTCCAATGGAAATGGAACGCCGCAGGTGCTCGAATATTTGCGTCCTTGGGTGGAGCTTTACAAGGTCGATCTCAAGAGTTTTGACGATCGCCACTATCACGAGCTTGGTGGGCGAATCGGCCCCATTCTTGAGACCATTCGCAGCCTTCATCAAATGGGCTTCTGGCTGGAAATCGTCACTCTGCTGATTTCCGGCTTTAACGATTCAGACGATGAACTTCACCGACTGACCGAGTTCATCGCCGGAGTGTCGGTCGATATTCCTTGGCACGTGACCGCCTTTCATAAGGATTACAAAATGGATGATCCGGAGAATACGCGGGCAGAACATTTGTTGCGCGCCGCTGCGATCGGGAAAGAAGCTGGGCTACGCTACATCTATGCAGGGAATCTTCCTGGCCAGGTCGGAGATCTGGAAGACACGCATTGCCGCCATTGCGGAGAAACTGTGATTCGCCGCAGTGGATATATGATTCGCAGCTATCGTGTCACCCCCGAAGGACGGTGCCCGAAGTGCGGCGAAAGCCTCCCCGGCCGCTGGGCCAGGAAATTCGACCCGCAGATCACGGACTCTCCTTTCTTACCTCATCGCCGCCCGCATTTGGTTACAATCCTCAATTAGCCAAAGCCACTGCATGCGGAAGCCGACCATCGTCACGCTACTGTGCCTGATCTGTCTTTTGCAGGCATGCTCTCCGCGTGATTACCTTACTCGCAATCTCGCGGCTAATCTGATTGAGGGCTCCGACGCTTTCAAAGCAACGCAACGGTTTTGGCTGCGCACCGGGTCTATCTCCAACAAAGATTACGTTACGCCCCAATATTTGGTATTGCAGCGCCATGGATGGATCAACGCTTCGAACGCCCCTTGTCCCCCACAGATTGGCCCGCCACCATGCTGGGATGTAGCCCTAACTCCGCTTGGCGTGGAAACTTTTCGCAATCTGATGCAGGGCAGTTCGGCGCAGTCCAATTATTTCAGCGTACCTGCCGCGCGCCGTCAGTTGGTTTCCGTGAACGGAATCAGCAAAGACGAGTCGGTCGCTGAAGTGGACTTTGTCTGGAAGTGGGCGCCATTGAATGATGTAGGCATGGCTTTCTACGGTGACGGAGTGGAATACACTTCTACGGTCGGCTTCCGCAAATACGATGACGGCTGGCGGGTCATGGAAGCTACGCAACCTAAACGATATCCGAACATGGATGAGGCATTGAAAGACGCCGGCTCCTCGCAATGATTGCCACCCGCGCCGGGCTTGTTGGATCGTGACGGCGACATCGAGTTCCAGGATTTTCTACAATTCGCCGGAAAATTGAAGAATGAGCATCACCTCGCGCTCGCACCATGTTTTTCTTAACAGCGGACGCGGGTGTTGCAGCATCCTGAGCATCCTTGGTCTTCAGGCACAGAGGGGAAGATAAAGTAACGATTTCATCCGGCCCGAGGGTGGTGAAAAATCTAGCGAACGAGCAAGCTGGAAGTGGGAACTCAGCGGCCGGTTGGTTTGGGAGTAGCGCTAGCCAGTGTCATCTTGCGCTGTGTGGTGACAAAGCGCGCGATGCCTTTATACAGGGCTTCTGCGATCTGTTGGCGGTAGGTCGAGCGCTTGAGACTCTTTTCATCGGCCGCACTGCTGATAAAGGAAACTTCAGCCAGAATCGCCGGCATTGTCGTGCCGGTCAGCACAACGTAAGAAGCCTTCTTCACGCCGCGATCCGCGATTCCAGCATTCGTTTTGGCCAGCCGATCATAAAGCGCATTTTGCACGCTGCTTGCCAGACGTTGGGACTGCAGAGCCTTCTCTCGGATATCTACGTTAGTCCAATTCACCTGCTGTACCGTTTCATCAGTTCCGGGAATTCGTGCATTCAACGACGAGTAAGTGTTGGAGTAGTAGGTTTCGACACCACGGGCCGTCGTGGTTGAGCTGTAGTTGGCATGGATCGAAACAAAAAAGTCTGCCTGCGCCAGATTGGCGATCTCGGCGCGTTTCTCGAGCGGAATGTAGGTGTCATCGCGGCGGGTATAGATTACCTCTCCGCCGAGTTTCTCTGTGACCAATTTGCCTAGGCGCGCCACAATGTCCAGCGCCAGATCTTTTTCCATTAATCCCCTGCGTCCGATGGTTCCTTCATCCCAACCGCCGTGCCCGGCATCGAGCGCAATGCGAAACTTTGGAACTGAATTGTTAACCGGCGCCGGTGTCTCGGCGCGCCCTGTAGGAAGCGACAAAGTCGAGTTAGGGATCGCCACCTGTGGTTTGGCTATAGCCGCTTGCGCCGGTGGCTTAGCCGGTGCAAACAAATCCAGGTTTGCCTTGGAAGGCGCGGGCGCGTCGGCACTGTGTACTTCCACGATCAAGCGGTAGGGAGCTTGATCCATGCGCACCGTGTACTCAGGGTTGTTTTTTGTGTCGAGTACAACCCGCGTTGTCCCTGGGGTCGGTTGAGCTACACGGACCCGCAAGAGAAAAGAGGAGTCCTCTACTTCGATAATTTTTCCAACCAATTTGCGTACGAGGGTTGTGTCGGGCAAATCGAAATAAATGCGATCGGGTCCTGAAAGACGGTGTTCTTCATAGCGCACGTTGTCTTGCAGCTCAATCACAACTGTACTGGACTTGGCCGATGACCAGGAGCGGATGTCGGTGACCGTAGTTGGTTCATCGGTCTTGTCCGCAGATGCATTTTGCGAAGATGCAGCCGGAGTGTCCGGATGTCTGGTTGGAGAAACCGGAGCAGCTGAAGGGTTGACCGTGCTCGACTCGACGGACCGGCCGGTATGCAGCTTCCACCAAATTCCCGCCCCAGCGAGGATTGCCAGAAGCACCAGTCCAACGACAATTTTTAACCCTGGGTATGTGCCGTATTTTGCTTTCTCAGTCTGAAAATGAGGCGCGGGGACTGGTTCTGCCACGGCGGGTGAAATATTTTCGCTGATCTCTGCAACCTTGATTTCAGCAACTACAGGTTCGGCAGGAACTGGTTCCTCGGGAAGCATTGGAGCCGGTGGCGCTACCGCTAACAACGGAACTCCCGGCAAAACTGCCACATTTTGTTTCTCTTTTTCTGGCTTCATAGCCGCCAGAATCAGTTCTGCCAGTAAATTCAGACTGCGAATGTTGCTGTCCTGAAATGCGTAGGACCGGTTGGAAAAAGCTTGGATCAATCCGATCGTGCCGTGTTTTCCAGTCAGCGGCACTGCAACCATGGATCGAGTACCTAACCGCCGGGCAGCCTGAACGTTTACCCGCGGGTCGTTTTCCGAATCATCACAGCGAACGATTTGACCGGTGCGGAAGCACGCTCCCGAGAAGCCGGAATTCGGATTGAGTTTGGCTTGCCTGTCCGGTGCAATTGTCCCTGACGATGCGCGGCAAACGATTTCGTCGCCTTCCGCCAGTGCGATTGCAACCCCGTTGGCTCCAGTCAGCGTGACGGCGCGATCCGCCACAAGCTGCAGCACTTCATCCAAAACAAACTTTTCAATCTGTCCTGATTCGGTCGGCGAAGCTTCAGACTGGGTCTGACGGCGGACTTGATCATGCAGCGCCGAGAAGGCCAATAGAGCCTGCAAAGCCTCATGCCCGGTACCGACCGGGGGAATGAAAGCAGGTGGACTCGAGGCTCCTGGCTGCATGTGCCAGTGAAATCCCAAATTCGCGTTGTTGGGACTAGCGCTCATTCAATCTGGATGATGGCTATGGAAACCGGGGGACGCAGGTTTCATACTTAAATTACAAGGGTTTGCAGGCAATCGCAACCTATTCCTCAGCACGAAGGGAGCAGATTCCCGATATGAACCTTTGGGGACCACTTAACGGCTATTGCGGGGGCTTCCGGATCAAGATATCCTGATTCTAGAGCGGTACCAGGGGCTGTGGTTAATAAAGAAAAACAGAATAAAAAGGGCTGGTTTTGGCCTTTAGGGCTCGTCGCTACCGGTGTCGCAGGAGCTGCCGTCGTACTTCTCCGTGGCTGCTGGCATGGCAAAATGAGCTGGCCAGTGCGCGCTCAGGAGTACTCCTACCAGGTATGTTTAGGCTGTGGAATCAAGCGTTTATTCGACGAAAAAACCTTCCGTGCTTACGGCCCGTTTAGCTACGACCTCAACCGACTGATCACCCAGGAGAGGTCAAAAGTGGCTGAGATGCCTCTCGAACCCCTTTCTTCCGAGCAGCGGACTGCCTCCTAAAAAGTTCCAGAAAATGTAGTGTGTAAGAAATAGGGCTTGCTCGATTTGCCCAATGGAGTTTTGCCGGAATTAGCTAGGATCGTGGACCTGAAAGTACCGTTGTTCCACCCAAAGCTCCAGCTTCTTTGCCAGGCGCGATTCAATCTGCAGAAAGCGCACACCGGCACCGCCATGATGGTCTGCCCAAGCCACTTTTCCTTCGGCTTGAATCGAAGATTTCATATCCGGCAGCGAGAAACTGACTTTCACGTTTTCAGAAAACGACAGCGGCTGACTGGATAGGATTTTGACTCCGCCTTTACTGATGTTGATCACGCGCGCTTTCATCCGTTTTCCTGAATGGCGAGTGAGTGAAGCGGAAAGATCCAGCGCTTCGCGATAGTAGCGAAGCCGCTCGTTCATGATCAGGTTGCGGGCAGCAGACAAAGTGTGGACAGCGTTCTCGACCGAAACTGGTTTTTCCACGATAAAGGTTGCGCCAGTACCGCGAAGGCCGTTTTTGTTGGGCGATCCGCTGGCGATGACGACCGGCGCCGCACCCGGTAACGACATACGCAATTTGCGCATGAAGTTGCGTGTGCCGTCGGAGTCGCAATCAACGATCACTGCGTCCACTTTTGATTTCTTGAGGCGAATCCAGGCACGTTCCAGTTCGGTTTCAACATCCACGTCAATCTGAAGTCCGCTGAGAATGCATTCCAACACGCTGACTTCCTGCCAGTCGCGCGAAATGATCATGGATGAAAGAGACATTAGATGACACTGTAGTCTGGCAGGACGGGTTTACTAAGATCACTAAAGTAATCGTGGGGTAGCTGGTCGCTAGCCGTTGGTCGCTCGCCAAAAAAACACCGGACGAATAAGTCAGCGACTAGCCACCAGAGACTAGCGACTGTTTCTTGTACCATTCAACTGTGCGCCGCAAACCTTCTTCGAACTCGACTTGAGGTTTGTAACCCAAATACTTTTCAGCGCGGGACAAATCTGCGAGGGAGTGCTTGATGTCCCCACTGCGCTCCGGCCCATACTTTGCTTCACCTTTGTATCCGGTGAGCTTTTTGAGGATTTGGAAAGTTTGGTTGAGATCGGAGCGTTTGCCGGTTGCGCAGTTGAACACTTTGCCCGCAATATCGGCGGCGGGTGCTTTGCACGCCAGCAGATTTGCGCTCACCGCATTGTCAATGTAAGTGAAATCGCGGCTTTGTGTACCATCTCCAAAGATGGTTGGCGGTTCAGCTTTCAACATTTGCAAGGCGAATTTAGCCAGCACCCCCGAATATTGCGAAGACGGGTCCTGTCGCGGTCCAAAGATATTGAAATAACGCAGGCACACCGTTTCCAGCCCATAGCAGCGGAAGAAGGAAATCATGTAGTGTTCGCCCGCCAGCTTGGCTACTGCATATGGAGAAATTGGGTTCGGCGTCATGTCCTCGCGCTTTGGTAATGTCGGAGTATCGCCATACGCCGAAGATGACGCCGCATAGATCACGCGTTTGACCTTCGCGTCGCGCGCGGCGACCAGGAGATTCAACGTCCCATCTACATTCGCACGATTGCTGGCGACTGGATCGAGTACCGATTTGGGGACTGACGGAATGGCTGCTTGGTGAAAGACAAAATCAATGCCCTGACAGGCATCGTTCATAGCCGGCGCATCCAGCAAATCGACTTGCCGAAAATCAATTTGATCTAGAATCTCGGCAACGTTTTCGCGATTGCCGGTGGAGAAATTATCAACCCCGCGGACTTTGTCTCCCTGGGCAAGCACCGCGCGCGCCAGCGCTGATCCAATAAAGCCTGCAACTCCCGTTACTAGATAAGTGACCATGCGCGTCCATCATAATGGATGGCCGACCCCCGGTGCTCGACAGCAATGTGACGATGCGATTTGGTTAAAGGACCACAATGGTGACGAGGCTATTGCATGGAGTCCCGGGATGGAATTCAGCGCGCACATTCTGGTTTATGGGAAATCGTGGCCGCTGATCGCCGCAGAATCCGAACGTGGAGGATGTGCCGTTGCTAAGCAACGTCACAAACGTGACTGTCGTCGTCCCGTCGACGGTGCTGATTTGCAGAATGCTGACGAACCCGTCAACCGAAGTGGTTCCTGGACGAATAGCTCCGCCGATGAAAACATTTTCGCAACCGATGCTGGAAAAAACCAAGACGACAACTAGAAGTGCAGCGAGGAGGCGTTGCACAGATCACCTCCGAACAGCCGATTTACCCGAAGTTTACACCTAATTCGGGCACGCGGAAATCGGCCACGGCGTTGCGAATCTCCTGCCAGAGTTCTTCCCGTCCGATCCCGGTCTTGGCCGAATAACGCACTACGTGCAGGTTGCCAAGTTCATGCGCCAATTCGGCGACCGCGTTGGGTAATCGATTCGTGGAAAGACGATCGCTCTTGGTTGCGACGATGAGCGTTGGACGATGTGCGCCTTGCAGAAACTGCAAAAGCTGTTTATCGCTTGCTTGCGGCGGAATGTTGAGATCAACCAGAACCACGCATAGCGCGAGTGACGGCCGCGCGGTCAGATAGGGATCAATAAAGCCTGACCACTGTGCCGAAATTTCTTTGGGTACACGAGAGTAGCCATAACCGGGCAAATCAACGAAAAGCATCTCCGGTTGCGGCTTCCCCGGCCAGCGGACTTCAAAAAAATTGATGGCCTGTGTGCGGCCGGGAGTGGAACTGGTCTTGGCAACTTTTGTTCCCAGCAAGGAATTGATCACGCTCGACTTGCCAACGTTAGAGCGCCCAAGAAATGCCACCTCCGGCAAACTTGCCTCCGGGAAGTGACTGACGTTGGCTGCTGATAACAGGAATCGCGTAAGGACACGCATAAACTAGTTTGTAATGTGATGCCAAAACTTGGCAAGAAGATGAAATTAACTCAACCCGAGGGGACGTTTTGTATCTTGAACATCCTTTTCCTCGATGGGATGAGAACGATGCCAGAGGTGGAGAATGCCCCACACCGCGACGCCAATGCCCAAGCTAATCAGAAAGAACCAACGGTAAGCAGGAAAGGCCACAAGCAGGACGACCACGATGACCGCCGCGGCCACCAATCCAAGCGTGCCTTTGAAAGCATTCATAGGCCTCGACTCATTCTACGCCCATCCCAGCGGCAAAACGAAAGGCCCGCCGCAGCGGGCCTGTTAAGAACAGGATTCTGACTACTGATGTGCCGCAGGAGGCTCCTGTGAGGGTGGAATCGTAGCAATCGGCTCGACCGTCTCGTCGATCTGCGGCAAAGGTTGCTCGAGCGCGATGGCTAAGACTTGGTCCATGGTCTCGACGAAATGCAGCTTCATCGCATTGCGCAGGTTCTCCGGAACCTCAGCCAAATCTTTTTCGTTGTCCTTTGGCAGGATCACTTCGAACAGTCCGGCGCGATGGGCCGCCAGCAGCTTTTCTTTCAGGCCGCCGATGGGAAGCACTTTACCGCGTAGAGTAATTTCGCCGGTCATCGCGATATCACGGCGAACAGGAATCTTGCTCAGAGCGCTGGAAATCGCGGTCGCAATCGTAATTCCGGCTGAGGGGCCATCTTTCGGAATGGCTCCTTCCGGTACGTGCACGTGAATGTCGAGGGTACGATAGAAGTCGCGAGTCAGGCCAAGGCGCAGAGAGCGTGAACGCACATACGACATGGCAGCTTGCGCTGATTCCTGCATCACGTCGCCAAGCTTTCCGGTTAGGGTGAGCTTGCCTTTACCGTCCACGACACTGGCTTCGGTGCTCAGAATCGAGCCGCCGACTTCGGTCCATGCCAATCCGGTGACTAGGCCAACTTCGCTCTTCTCGTGGGCCAGCATGTCGCGGAACTTGGTAACGCCGAGGAAGTCGTTTACATTTTCCGCCGTGATGGTGATGCTGTAGCTCTCGCCTTCCTTGACTACCTTGCGGGCCACTTTGCGGCAAACATTGCCAATTTCGCGTTCCAGGTTGCGGACGCCTGCTTCACGCGTGTAGGAACGGATCAAACTGGTGATGGCATCATCGGTGAACTTGATGTTCTTTTCGGTGAGGCCGGTCTGGTCCATCTGTTTCTTAACCAGGAACTGTTTCGCGATCTCAACTTTTTCCGGTTCCGTGTAACCGTGCAGCCGCAGCACTTCCATGCGATCCTGCAAGGCGGCGGGGATGGTATGCATCACGTTGGCGGTGGCCACAAAGAAAACCTGCGAGAGGTCGTATTCGACGTCGAGATAGTGGTCCTGGAACATGAAGTTCTGCTCGGGGTCGAGCACTTCGAGCAGCGCGGCCGACGGATCGCCGCGAAAATCCATGGACATCTTGTCCACTTCATCCAGCATGAAGACCGGATTCTTGGTGCCTGCCTTCTTCATCATCTGGATAATCTGTCCCGGCAAGGCGCCGATATAGGTGCGGCGATGGCCGCGAATCTCGGCTTCATCCCGCACGCCGCCTAAAGACATGCGGACGAATTTGCGTCCGGTTGCCTTGGCGATGGACATCCCCAGAGAAGTCTTTCCCACGCCCGGAGGTCCGACGAAGCAGAGAATCGAGCCCTTGGGATTTTTCACCAACTGACGTACAGCCAGAAATTCCAGAATGCGCTCTTTGATCTTCTCCAGACCATAATGGTCTTCGTTGAGCACCTTCTCAGCTCGCGAGATGTTCTTGATCTCTTTCGAGCGTTTCTTCCACGGTACAGCCAGCAGCCAGTCGAGGTAGTTGCGCGAAACCGTGGACTCAGCCGACATCGGCGGCATGGCTTCCAACTTCTTCAATTCTTGGAGCGCCTTTTCCCGCACTTCCTTCGGCATACCGGCGGCGTCGATCTTTTTCTTCAGCTCGTCGAACTCGCTCTTTTCGCCGCGGCCTAATTCTTTCTGGATGGCCTTGATCTTTTCGTTGAGGTAGTACTCTTTCTGCGCCCGCTCCATCTGTCGCTTGACCCGCGACTGAATGGTGCGATCCATGTTCAGCTTTTCGATTTCGATATCCAGCACATCGCCGATTCGGTTCAGGCGCTCGGCCGGATCAAAAATCTCCAGCAGCTCCTGTTTTTCTTCAATGGAAAGCTGGAGGTTTGCCGCGATGGTGTCGGTCAACTTGGCCGGATCTTCCATGCGTACCGCGGCAATCATGGTCTCGTAGTTCAGAGACTGGCATAGCTTCACATACTGCTCAAACAGCCCAGTGACACGCTGCATGGCGGTTTCGATCTGTGGGGTAGTCTCAACCGTATACCGAGCCACCCGCACCGAGGCCTGCATGAAGCCTTCAGTTTCTGTGATTTGCAGGATTTTGCCGCGCTCGATGCCTTCGACCAGGACCTTGATATTGCCATCGGGCAGCTTGAGGCTCTGCACGATGTTCACGACCGTACCGACCTGATAGATCTCGTTGGGTTTGGGCTCGTCCACACTGGCGTCGTGTTGGGTGGCCAGGAAGATTTTCTTGTCCGCAGCCAGTGCGTCTTCCAGGGCACGAACGCTCGACTCCCGTCCCACCACGAACGGGGTCATCATGTAGGGGAAAATGACCACGTCCCGAATGGGCATCATGGGCATTTTGCGTGTTTCGAATTTTTCCTTGTTGGGTGTGGTCACTATGACTCCGACGAGCTCTTAGCTTCTAGGTCTTGGCTAAAACAGCCAACCCCGCCCCCCGGGGAGGCAGGCTGGTTTATAGCGAAGAGCTACCTGCTAAGAGCCGGGAAGGCTTTTAGCCCGCCTTATCCATCATAGCAATAGAAACGTCCCGTTTCTCGACCATTAAGCCCGTAACTTCAAATTCTTTGACCTTTTTCTGGCTGGGCAGATGGTACATGAGGTCGAGCATCAGCTCTTCCAGGATCATACGCAGGCCGCGGGCACCGACTTTGCGGGCCATCGCCTGGCGTGCGATCGCTTTCAGAGCGTCATCGCTGAACTTGAGGCGGACGTTTTCAAACTCAAATAACCGCTGATATTGCTTGATGATAGCGTTCTTTGGACGGGTCAGGATTTCGATCAGGGCAAATTCGTCGAGGTCTTCGAGGACTCCGACCACTGGAAGACGGCCCACAAATTCTGGGATCAAACCGAACTTAATGAGGTCTTCGGGTTGGACCTCACTCATGAGTTCAAAATTCTGCTTGCGGGCTGCTTCTGCGTTGGTTTCAGCGGCCTTCTTGCTGTCTTCATCGGTCTTGAAGCCTAGGGACTTCTTGCCTTTGCGGCGGCCTACGATCTTGTCGAGGCCGACAAAAGCTCCACCGCAGATGAACAGGATGTTGGTGGTATCAACTGCGGTGAATTCCTGGTGCGGGTGCTTGCGTCCACCCTGCGGCGGAACGTTGGCAACGGTGCCTTCCAGAATCTTCAGCAGCGCTTGCTGCACGCCTTCACCGGAGACATCGCGGGTGATGGACGGGTTCTCGTCCTTACGGCCGATCTTATCGACTTCGTCAATGTAGATGATCCCAGTCTGAGCGCGGGCCACATCACCGTCGGCAGCCTGTAACAGCTTCAGGATGATGTTTTCGACGTCTTCACCAACGTATCCGGCTTCGGTGAGCGTGGTGGCGTCAACAATCGCGAAGGGAACATCCAACATGCGAGCTAGGGTCTGCGCCAGCAAAGTTTTGCCGGTGCCGGTCGGCCCGATCAACATGATGTTGGATTTGGTGAGCTCGACGCCATCGCCGGTCTTCTGGCGATTCATATAAATCCGCTTGTAGTGGTTATAGACGGCAACCGCGAGTTTCTTTTTGGTCTGTTCCTGCCCGATCACGTACTCATCGAGGAAGGTCTTCACTTCCTGCGGTTTGGGCAGCTGACTCGGGGTCGTAGTCGGAGGTGTCGCTGCGCGGTCGTCCTCAAGGATCGAGTTGCAGACCGCGACGCACTCATCACAGATGTAAGCGCGAGGATAGTCGCTGGGTGAGGAAATCAGTTTCGCCACCGCATCTTGCGACTTGTGGCAGAACGAGCAGCGCAACATCTCTTCGTTGCCGGTCCTATTTTTCACTCGCGTTGCTCCTTTAAGCGACCAGATTTGAGTGCGAAAAGCAGATCATACTCTTATCTGGTCTTGTAGATGATATCGTCTATGATTCCGTATTCTTTCGATTGTTGCGCATTCATAATGAAATCGCGCTCCACGTCTTTTTCCACTTTCTCAAGCTTCTGTGCTGTATGTTTCGACAGCAACTGATTCGTAATCTCGCGCATGCGCAAAATTTCTCGCGCATGAATATCAATATCGGTCGCTTGACCGGAAAGCCCACCCATGGAGGGCTGATGTATTAATATCCGAGAATTAGGCAGAGCGAGTCTCTTTTTGGGCTCTCCTGATGCCAAAAGTAACGCTGCCATGCTGGCCGCTTGGCCAATGCAAATGGTGGTAACGTCGTTCTTTACATACTGCATGGTGTCGTAGATGGCCATGCCGGCGGTGATAGAGCCGCCCGGCGAGTTAATGTAAAGCTGGATATCTTTCTCGGGATCTTCCTGAGCCAGAAACAACATCTGGGCGATGACCAGGTTGGCAATGTTGTCGTCGATCGGCGTGCCGATGAAAATAATGTTGTCGCGCAAGAGCCGGGAATAGATGTCATAGGCGCGTTCGCCCCGCCCGGTTTGCTCAATCACCATGGGTACCAGCATTGCGTGTGGTCCTTTCACGAGCTAAAGCCGCTTACGCGGACTGGTTGTACAAAAAGTCCAGGGTCTTTTCACTGCGGATCCTGGCGCGGATTCTTTGGAGAGCTCCATCGTGGTTCAGCCGTTCGCGGATGGATGCTTCGGATTGCTTCGACTGCCTGGCCAATGCTGCAACTTCTTTGTCGATCTCCTCATCGCTGACTTCGATTTTTTCTTCGTCAGCGATCTTGTCGAGCAGCACGGAAGCTTTCACTTCCTGCACCGCCTGATCACGCTGTCCGGCACGCAGGCGGTTGAAATCCATTTTCTTGATGTCTTCCTGGCGCATGCCCTGAGCAGCCAACGCGCGCAGGCCGCGCTCCAGGCGGACATCGACCTGATTCTCTACTAAAGCCTCAGGCACCTCGAAGTCGTTGCGTTTGATCAACTCCGCCATCAATTTATCTTTGGCTTCGTGCTCGGCGGTGTGCTTGCGCTCCGATTCCATACCCTCGCGGATGCGCGTGCGGACTTCTGCTAATGTGGCGAACTCGCCCAGTTGCTTGGCGAAGTCGTCATTGAGTTCGGGCAAGGTCTTTTGCTTAATCGCGCCGACTTTCACCGTGTAGGTGAATGTCTTGCCGGCGAGACGCTGGTCTTGCGAATCCGCGGGATAGACAACATCGAAGGTGCGCTCTTCGCCAGCGGAAACTGCGCGCAGGTTTTCGGTGAACTCCGGCATCGTCGACTTGCCGTTGATCTCGATCAGAACCTCATCCATGTGAACGGGCTTGCCCTCGGCGTCGTCTTTGGGCTTGCCATCGAGCGAGGCTTGAGCGAAGTCGCCATCCGCTAGCGTACCGCCTTCGACAGAGCTGAAGGTGGCGTGCTGTTCGCGTAGTCCATTCAAAGTCTCTTCGACTTCCTCATCGGTCACTTTGACCTCAGGCTTGTCCGCACGAAGGTCTTTATAGCCTTCGACCCTGATCTCGGGCATGACTTCAAAGCTGGCCTTGAAGCGCAGCGGCTGGTTCTCATGGATATGGAGATCAGAAACCCGCGGCTGCGACACCGGCCGCAGACCTTGCTTCTCTGCCTCGCGGCGGAAGTAGCGCGGCACCAGAGCTTCCACCACTTCGCTCTTCAGATCTTCAGCAAAGCGCTGCTTGATCACGGAGGCAGGCACATGTCCGATGCGGAAGCCCGGCAGGCGGGCGTGCTTCTGATATTTCTGTACTAGGACTTCGGTCTCGCGGTTGACTTCCTCGACGGGAATCTCAACCGAAATCTCTCTTTTGTTGCTGGTCTCTACAGGGCTCACATTCCCGAGTTTAAAGACAGAAGGAGAACATCGTCAAACCAAGGACTGGTGTTTTAAGGTTACAAATGTTATCTCCGGGGGGCAGTGGAAGCGTACTGGAGGATCAATGACTCCTAACCCGCGGTTGGTATAGACCTGAAGTCGTCCCACACGGTTCAGTCCAGCGGGATATTTGCGTGCCATGGCAGGGAGCACAAGCGCGCCTATGCCCGGGAGCCGTACTTGCCCGCCATGAGAATGACCTGAGAATTGCACATCGATGGGAAATTGCGCCGCGTGATCGGCAAAGTCGGGTTCGTGAGCCAACAAGATCGTAGTTTCGGTCGATGGAACAGATTTCAGCGTTTGTGCCAAATCAGCAGCACCAACAAAAACATCGTCAACACCCGCAATCCAGATTCGACTTTGGCCGCGCTCCCAGGGGAGCGACCGGTTGCGTAGAACTTCAATCCCTCGCTCTTTTAACGCGCCCTCGACGATGTTGGCATTGTTCCAATGATGCACTAACATTAATAAGAAATGGGAAAAAGATGTTCGGAAATAAGAAAAAAGAAAGAATACTTGCTCACAT
>Ga0207689_10000906_pt1 | contig 28442 bp, 27 predicted proteins | sample KBSMisM52_FD_184312 | JGI IMG/M metagenome (GOLD analysis project Ga0207689, IMG submission 184312) | Miscanthus rhizosphere microbial communities from Kellogg Biological Station, Michigan, USA - KBS Miscanthus M5-2 (SPAdes) (version 2) | ecosystem: Host-associated > Plants > Roots >...
CCGAACCAGGATGAACGGCGACGGCGAGCGGCCGGCGTCGCCCCTCGAGATCGCTCTGTTGACCATCCACTCGGCCGTCGTGTGCCGGGTCCACGGCGACATGGGCTGCCTGATCGCGACGAACACCGACATCCTCGCCCGGCTCGCCACCGTGCCGTTCGACGAGCTGCCGGCGCTGCTGCACTACCGGGCGATCGCCCTCAACAACAAGGGCGTGGGCCTGCTGTGGAGCGGCGACGAGGTGCACGCCGACAGGTACCTCTGGGCCGGCTCGACGGCCGCCCGCTCGGCGGGCCTGGTCCTCGTCGAGATCAACGCCATCGGGCACCTGGCTCTGCTCGCAATGATGCGAGGGTCGCTGCGGGAGGCGTACGAGCACGCCGTTCACGCCCGTGACCTGGCGGAGCGGCGCGGTGCGGATGGCACCCTCCAGGTGGTCGCCGCGCACCTGGCGTTGGCGCTCGTCGAGCTTGAGCACAACAACCTCGCCGAAGCGGAGCGGGCCTTCCAGCACGGCTTCGACGCACACCGCACCGACCCCGAGGCCACCCAGGTGCTGGTGTCCGCGATGACCCAGGCGCGGCTGTACATGGCCCGCGGCGACCTGGACTCCGCCCGGCTGGTCCTCCGGCAGTCCCGCCGCGACGTCGACCCGCTCATGGTGGCGCCCGCCGCGGAGCGGTGGTACCTGCTGACCCAGTCGGAGCTGGACCTCGCCTCGGGCCACGCCGAGGGCGTCGCGAACCGCTACGGCCGGCACACCAACACCCTGTTGCCGGCCGAGACGGTGTGTCTGGCGCGCGCCGAGCTCGCGCAGGGCAACCTGGACCTGGCCGAGGCGCTCGCCGGGCGGGCGCGGGCGGCGGCCCCCGGCAACCTCGTCGCGGTGTGGGCCTGGACCGTCACCGCCCTGGTCGCGGACGCCCAGGGTTACGGAAACCGGTCGGTCGACGCGCTCGCCACGGCGGTGCGCATCGCCCACCGGGAGGGCATCCGCCGCCCGTTCCTGACCCTGGGCGACCGCCGGCTGGTCGCCCTGCTGGAGCGGCAGCGCTGGCTGGTGAAGGAGAACTCGCGCTTCGTCGCCGACATGCTGGCCGAGACCGAGACGCAGCGGCCGGTCTCGGTGAACTCGCCGATGACCGACCTGAGTGAGCGCGAACTGGAGGTGCTGCGGTACCTACCCACCGTGCTGACCGCCGCGGAGATCGCCCGCGACCTGCACGTGTCTGTCAACACGGTCAAGGCCCATCTGCGCAACATCTACCGCAAGCTGGACGTCTCCCGCCGGCGCGAGGCGGTCGTGCGCGGCCGCGAACTCGGCGCGTTCTAATGCAGTAGCGACTTCAGGACGATCATCAGGAACCCGAACGACCCGGCCACGGCCGTCACGACGAGGCGTTCGAGCCGGCTCAGCTGACCGTGCCGGCCCATCTCCCAACCCGCGAGGCAGAGCAGCAGCGTGCAGCACACGAGCGCGGCGAGGATGGCCTGGTCGAGCGGGCGGCCGACCAGTCGGGCCACGACCAGCACGACCAGCGGCAGCATCGACGCCGTCACGATCTCCCAGCCGGTGGTGAGCTCGCGCAGGAGCTCCTGCCGGTCGGGCCGCTGCCCGCTGTGGATCCGTCCGGCCACGACCCGGGCGAACCGCTCGGCGGACCAGTAGATGATCAACGTGACGAGGACCGCGGCGTCGACCGCCACCGCCGTGGTGGCATGCGACGCCGTCATGACCGAGGCGCTGACGATGACGCCGTAGACGCCGGCCGCCGTCGCTTCCTCGGTGACGCCGCTCGGTGCGAGCCGGCCGAGGCCCCGTCGCCGGCGCGCCGGGATCGTCACGACGGCGTCACCCGGCCGCCACTGGCGGCGCGGAACCGACGTCGGCGGTGACCGTCTCGGCGCCGGCCCCGGCGGGGGGTGGTGCGTCCCCGCCGTCGCGCCTCGCGATGAGGGTGACCGCCACCTCGAAGACGGCAAGCACCACGACGATCACCAGCAGGGAGGTCCAGGACGACAGGATCAGCGCGAGCACCCCGGCGACCGCGACGCCGGCCAGGCGCACCGCGTCGAGGTGACGCGCGATCCAGCCGGGCCCGTGGGCTGCCGTGGCCCGTGTGCCGCGCGCGATCCAGCGGCCACCGGCCCGCGCCGCCACCGCTGTCTTGCGGCGCACCCACGTCGGAATCCTGGCCGGACCGATCACGTACATCAGCACGGCGAGGATCGCGCCGATCCAGATCAGCTGCGTCCCGCGTTCCCGGAGTGATGCGAACACGATGGTGAACGCCGAACCGGCACCGTCGCGGTAGGTGCCGGACGGCACCTCCAGCAGGATCTCCTGACGCATCCGGCGAAGCACGGCAGTGATCACCACGGCGGCGACGACGAGCCACAGCCCCAGTTGCAGCAGTGTCCGCCGCCGGTTCGGCGAGATCAGCAACGCCACGATCAGCAGCACGAACGTGCTCACGACGAACAGCACGAGGTCGCGTTTGGCGGTGGCCACCGCCTGCTGGATCGCCTTCAGCTGTCCCGCGTTGTAGATGGTGAACTGCGCGAAGTTCGCCGGTAGCGTCACCCCGATCGCGTCCTCCACCCGGGTGCGCAGGTTGTCGGGGATCTCGCCGCTGCTGAGGTCGGGCAGCGTGATCTGTTTGCCGAACATCGTCGGCAGTTGCGTGCTCAGCTCGCGCAACACCTGGTTTATCAGCGGCAGCAGGTCGATCTCGACGCGGTCGTCGCGTGCGACGACGACGGTGCTGGTGCCCTGGATGATGGCCAGGGCGCGCTGGTGGGCCCGCCGGTTGACCTCCACCCAGAGCCGCTGGAACCGGTCGCTGACAAGTACGTTGTGGACGGTCTTCTGGACCGCCTCGCGGAGCTGGCCGGTCAACGGCCCGACGACGAAGGCGGCCTGGTCCGGCAGCACTTCCCGCAGGCGGTCCTCGACGTCGAGAACGGTGAACAACTGGGTGGTGGCGTAGTCGGAGACCGCGTTCGCGACCTGCGGGTCGCGGGGCAGCGGGGTCACCGTCTCCACCCACCGGTTCGTGTTGAACGTCGTGCGCGCCGCCCACACCCCGACCACGCTGGCGACCAGCGCGAAGGCGGCGACGAAGACGAGCACTGCGGCGGCGACCCGGCGCACGGCGGTAATCGCGTGCGCCCGGCGTCGCCTGGCGTCCAGCCGGCCCCGCAACTCGACCACCTCGACGCGGAGCCGATCCAACTCCTCGTCGGATACGGCCGTCGGGACCGGAGGCTCGGAGGTTTCTGGCGCCTGTGTCACGGCGACACCTGTCCTTCTGCGTGCCTTGCCGGGCGGGCGGATCAGGGGTACGGACGAGGAGCGGGCCGCATCACGGGAGCGGTCGGCGGCATCAGCGCCGAGCGCGCGGTTCCGGCGACCAGCGATCCGATCGCCACCCCGATCACCAGGTTCAGCAGCGAGGAGCACACCCGCGAGGCGAGGCTCGCCTCGACGATGAACGGGGCCAGCATTCCAACCAGCGTGGCCAACCCGATCGCCCAACCGAAGAACAGCATCGGCCGCGGCGTCGAGATCAGCAGAACGTGCATCAGCCCGGTCGCCACCAGAGCCGCGCAGGCGGCGCCGACGGAATACCAGAACGTGCTGGCGTCGCCCCAGACCCCGTTCCCCTTCGGGGCGAGGATCGGCACGTCGAACAGCCCGCGGGCGAGCAGGATGCCGACCACCGCGATCAGTGCGGCGACCAGCGCGGTGGCCAGGCCGCCCGACCAGAGCCGCCCGGAGTTGACGACGGGACGTTGCGATGCCGCGGGTGCGTTGTACATGCCAGACATTCCCGTCCTCCTCGCGGTGCGTGCACGGCCCAGCCCTCCGCCGACACTCCGTGACCGGCGACGGTCGGTGCCTCATCCGGCATGGATGAACCCGGTGCCGGCCCCGCTCAGGCGCACCCGACCACGCCGGAGTGGGTCGGATCCGGCACGCTCCGGGTGCCTAGGTTCATTCCCGCGGAATGAGGTGGGCGGCCGGCGCCGCGTGGCTCACTGGACGCAGCGCCGAGCCGCGTCCCAGGAAGGCGAACGGCGACGGAGCGCTCGGCCGCCGCAGTGCGGTGGCGGCCTCGACTGACATCGAAGGGGAGTGCAGGGAATGGCAACTCTGGTCGCCATCGGCTATCCGGACGAGACCACCGCCACGGCCGCGTCGCTCGAGGCACAGCGGTTGGCGAAGGATCTCATCATCCAGCCCGACGCGATCGCGGCCATCATCCGCGACAAGGAAGGCAAGTTCCACGTCACGACCACCCACCACGCGGTTGCCGGCGGGACGACCTGGGGCATGTTCTGGGGCCTGCTGTTCGGCATGCTCTTCTTCGTGCCGTTCCTCGGCATGGCGATCGGCGCCGGCATGGGTGCGCTCATGGGCAAGATGACCAAGGGTGCCGTCAACAAGGAGTTCCAGGACCAGGTGCGCGACCTGCTCCAGCCCGGCACGTCGGCGCTGTTCCTGGTGGTCGAGAAGGTCACCCCCGACAAGGCGGTGGAAGGCCTGTCCAAGTTCGGCGGAACCGTGCTCAAGTCGTCGCTGTCCAAGGAGGCAGAGGCCGAGTTGCAGGAAGCCCTGCACGGCGAGGAAGCGGCCGCCAAGACCAGCTGACCAGCGGATGTCGAAGGCCGGCCCGGGACGCCCGGGCCGGCTTTCGGTGTGCGGAGGGGTGCTTTCCGACGCCGGGTTTCGGGCTCATCCGGGTCGGATGATGTGTCGACGCACGGGTCCGAGAATCATCGGCGCATGACAAACGGTCTGTCCAATCGGACCTGACGGATGAGCGCGGACTCCGCGGCCGCGGCCTCCGCGGCCGCGGCCGAACAATCGGGACTGCGGCGGTGGATTCCCGGTCTGAACGTGGTTGCCACGTACCGGATGGGATGGCTGCCGCGTGACCTCGTCGCCGGTCTGGTTCTGAGCACGCTGCTGGTTCCCCAGGGCATGGCGTATGCGGAGCTCGCCGGGCTGCCGGCGATCACCGGTCTCTACACGTCGATCTGGTGCCTGCTCGCGTACGCCGTGTTCGGTCCGTCGAGGATTCTTGTTCTCGGTCCCGACTCCTCGCTCGGGCCGATGATCGCCGCGGTGGTCATTCCGATCGTCGGGTCGGGCGGGGACCCGGAGCGGGCCGTCGCCCTGGCGTCGATGCTGGCGCTGCTCGTCGGCGTGATGATGGCGGTGGCCGGCATCGCCAAGCTCGGTTTCATCGCCGACCTGCTGTCGAAGCCGACGCAGATCGGCTACATGAACGGCCTCGCGCTGACGATCCTGATCAGCCAGCTGCCGAAGCTGTTCGGGTTCTCCGTCGACGGCGACGGCCTGATCGCGGAGGCCACCGGGTTCGTGCGTGGCGTCGCGAACGGCGAGGCGGTGGGCGCCGCGATCGCGATCGGTGGCTTCGGCCTGCTCGCCATCCTCGCCCTGAACCGGTTGCTGCCCAAGGTGCCCGCGATCCTCGTCGCGGTGGTCGCCTCGATCGTCGTGGCCTCCCTCTTCGACGTCGCCGACCGCGGCGTCGACCTGGTCGGTCCGCTACCGAAGGGGTTCCCGCCGTTCACCGTGCCGCTGGTGGGCTGGACCGACCTGCCGCTGCTGCTGGGCGGAGCCCTCGGGATCACCCTCGTGTCGCTGACCGACACCATCTCCACCGCGTCGTCGTTCGCCGCCCGGACGGGTCAGGAGGTCCGCGGCAACCAGGAGATGATCGGCATCGGGTCGGCGAACCTCGCGGCGTCGTTGTTCCAGGGCTTCCCGGTCAGCACCAGTGGTTCGCGCACCGCGGTCGCCTCCCAGTCGGGCGCGCGCACCCAGCTCACGGGCGTGGTGGGCGCGACCCTCATCCTGCTGATGCTGGTGTTCGTCCCCGGACTGCTGCGCAACCTGCCGCAGCCGACGCTGGCCGCGGTCGTCATCGCCGCCTCGCTGTCGCTTGCCGACGTGTCCGGCGCGGCGCACCTGTGGCGCCAGCGACGCGTCGAGTTCGGCCTGTCGATCGCCGCCTTCCTCGGCGTGGCGCTGCTCGGCGTGCTGCCGGGCATCGGCATCGCCGTCGCGCTGTCGGTCCTCAACGTGTTCCGCCGGACCTGGTGGCCGTACCAGGCGGAGCTGGGCCGGGCCGAGGGCGTCGCCGGATACCACGATCTGCGGTCGTATCCGGATGCCGAGCGGCTGCCCGGTCTCGTGCTGTTCCGGTTCGACGCACCGCTGATCTTCGCGAACTCGCGCGTCTTCCGCGAACAGATGCGCGAACTCGCCCGGGCCGAGCCGCGGCCGAAGTGGATCGTCCTCGCCGCCGAGCCGATCACCGACGTCGACACCACCGCCGCCGACATGCTCGGCGACCTCGACGAGTACCTGAACGCCCGCGGCATCTCGCTCGTGTTCGCCGAGTTGAAGGATCCGGTGCGCCGGAAGCTCGACCGCTACAAGCTCACCGGACCGATCGATCCCGCTCACTTCTTCCCGACGATCGAGGACGCGGTGGCGGCCTACCGCATGCTCCCGGCCGACGCGCCGCCCGCCGACCCGCTCCCGGCCGACAGCGACGCCACGAAGCCCATCGACTCCCAGAGCACGACCCCATGAGGAGGCGACCATGACCGCACCCGCGCCGTCGATCCCGGCACCGGTACCGTTCACCAGCGACGACTATGCCGTCCGGATGAGCCGGACCGTCGATGCCGCGTCGACGGCCGGGCTGGCCGGTGTTCTCGTGGCGCCCGGGCCGGATCTCGTCTGGCTGACCGGCTACCGGCCGACCGCGATCACGGAGCGGCTCACCCTGCTGATCCTGGTGCCGGGTCGCCGGCCGACGCTCGTGGTCCCCGCGCTGGAGCGTCCCGACGCGGAGGCCGCCGCCGGTGCGCCGGCGTTCAGCGTCAAGGAGTGGCGCGACGGCGACGACCCGTACGCGCTGATCGCCCCGCTGCTGAGCGGCGGGAGCCGCTACGGCGTGTCCGACTCGACCTGGGCGCTGCATCTGCTGGGGCTGCAGGTCGCCAGCGCCGGCACCGACTACCGGGCGCTGACCGACTGCATGCCGATGCTGCGGGCGGTCAAGGACGCCCACGAGTTGCAGCGGCTGGCCGCCGCGGGCGAGGCGGCCGACGCCGCCTACCGCGAGATCCTCGCGTTGCCGTTCGCCGGCCGCCGCGAAACCGACGTGGCCGCCGACCTCGCCGCGCTGCTGCGCAGGTTCGGCCACGAACAGGTCGACTTCACCGTCGTGGGATCCGGGCCGAACGGCGCCAACCCGCACCACGAGGCGGGCGACCGGGTCATCCGGACCGGAGACACGGTGGTGCTCGACTTCGGCGGGCTGAAGCACGGCTACGGCTCCGACACCACGCGCACGGTGTCCGTGGGCGAGCCCACCGACGAGGTGCGTCTCGTGCACAGCATCGTGCGCCGGGCCCAGCAGGCGGCGTTCGAAGCGGTCCGGCCCGGGGTGCCGTGCGAGGAGATCGACAGGGTCGCCCGGCGGGTCATCACCGACGCCGGGTACGGCGAGCGCTTCATCCACCGCACCGGCCACGGGATCGGCGTGACCACGCACGAGCCGCCGTACCTCGTCGAGGGGGAGGAGCAGCCGCTCGTGCCCGGCATGTGCTTCTCCATTGAACCGGGTATCTACCTGCCCGGCCGGTTCGGCGTACGGATCGAGGACATCGTGACCGTGACTGCGGACGGTGGCCGGCGGCTCAACAACACGAGTCACAGCCTGCGCGTCGTCAGCTGACGCGGATGCCCGCCTGCACTGTCACCGGCCGTCACCGGCCGCGCAGGCGGACCACCGATCGCCACGGAAGCCGCCGCAGGGTGGCGGCGAGGGACCGGTAGAGCGGGTATCCGCACAGCACCCCGAGCGCCACGGCGATCATCGATCCCAGAGTGTGGAGCAGATCCTGGATGCCCCGCACGGTGTCCTGGCCGAGGTACTCGGCGATCCCGATCAGGCCGATGGCGCCCGGGACGAGCAGCCAGAACGCCGGCAGGAACGACACCAGCGCCGGCGGCCCGGTCGGCCGGCGGGACGCCAGGTAGGCCACCGGAGTCATCACGAGCGCGCCGAAGAAGCCGCTGAGGTAGGCGCCGAACAGCTCGCTGCCGACGTACTGACCGATCCAGGCGACGTACAGCACCAGGCAGAGCCACCCGAGGGAGCGCGGCGGCGCCGAATGGAAGAGATAGCTGCCGATCCCGACGAGCAGCACCCCCAGCCACGGCGCCCACCAGCCGAAGTGGTTGGCCTGTTCGTCGACGAGTTGGTCGGTGCTGGGCAGTCCCACCACCTGTGCCGCCGCGACGATGCCGAAGCTGAGCAGGAGCAGTTGCAGCGTGCCGGCGACCAGGCGGCTCGCGCCGGTGACCATTTCACCGGCCGACAGCTCGACGACGGCCATCGTGAGAGCCGCACCGGGCAGGAAGGTCACCAGCGGCGCGACCATCGAGCGCACGTCGGCGTCCACCCAGCCCTGCTTGGAGAGCATGAACGTGGCGGCGCCGACGACGAAGGCCGCACCCACCGGCATGATCATCTGTGTACTGGTCCACCGCGCGCCGACCCGCTTGAGCACCGCCACCAGCACGCCGAAAGCGGCGGCGAGCGCGACGTCGGCGGGCGTGGGCTGCAGCACCAGGCAGATGCCCATGGTCAGCACCATGTGCCCGAACAGGGTGACCGAGAAGCGGAACCGGGGGCCGCGCTCGACGATCTCGTGGATCCGCCGGACCCCGTCATCCGGCCGCATCTTGCCGCGCTCGGCCGCCTTCAGAACGCCGAACAGCGCGGACGTCTGGTCCAGCCGCAGGCCGCCGCGCAGTTGGCGGGTCGGCTCCAGCGTCGCCGGACGGCGGGGGTCCAGCGCAACCGCGATGCCCGTCGGGAGCACGCTGAACCGCGCGTCCGGCGCCCCGTAGACGCGGGCCACCTCGCTGAGGTGGTCCTGAATTTCGTTTACCGCTTCGCCGGCCGCGGTGAGCGCGCTGCCGAGATACAGCAGGAACTGCTGGAGATCCTGAACCTCGTGTTCGGTCAGCGCGTCGAGGCCGGGCGGCGGGGCGGGCCGGTCCGTCATCGGTCCGCCCGCGCGAAGACCCGGGCGGGCACGGCGGTACCCGCCCGGGTCATGTCATTGCCCGCCACCGGCGCTAGCCGGTGTACGTGCGCAGGAACAGCGCCTCGGCCAACGCCATCCGGGCGATCTCGGTGGGGTCGACGCTCTCGTTGGTCGCCTGTATTCCGCACAGCGGATCCTCGACGCCCATCAGGATGATCTCTGCGGTGTGCGCCTGGAAGGTTCTCCGGAACCCTGCCGCTCGACGGTGACCTGCACGCCCCAGGGAGCGGCGGCCTGTTTCTTCGCAGGAACTTCCATCGCGCTCACGATGATTCCTCCGTGTTCCTCCGGGTAGGCGCAACGGCCCGCCGACCAGGCGGGGTTGGCGGCATCATGGGCGGGCGGCCGCCGGACGGACGTCATCCGGCGTGACTAACCGGTGCGGTCCGGCTGGCTCTCGGACCGGCGGCGGAGCCCGGCCTGCGTCGCGGTGGTCAGCTGCCTGATACCGAAACCGATGAAGATCATGTTCCCGATCATCTGGACGGTGACGAGCAGCCGCGCAACGTCGCTGCGGGCCGAGATGTCGCCGAATCCCGTCGTGGAGAACACGGTGACCGAGAAGTACAGCGCGCCGGCCCGGGACAGGAGCTCGCTGAAGCTGGTTTCCGACGCGCGCGCCAGTAGGAAATACGTCGCGGCGAACAGCACCAGATACATCGGTGCGGCCAGGGACAGCGCCTCGACCGCCCGCATGCGCGGATAATCCGACGTGGCGATCGCCCGCACGTGCCACGCCACGACGACTACGAGCGCGGCGAGGCCCACCACCAGCAGGAGAATCGTGAACGTGTCCGACCGGGACGGCAGCGGCAGCCAGAAGTAGGCGGCCAGCGTCAAGGCGATGGTGCCGAGCGGACGCAGCAGCATCCGTCGCCTTGTGCGCCGGTCGAGCTTCGCGGCCGGTGCGGTCACCGGAGTCAGACCGCGGCCTGACCGCGCATCACCATCCGCTGCCGGGCGGAAGCGGCGAGGTGGAGGACGTCAAGCATTCCCGCGATGACCACCCAGAACCACTCCCAGCCGACCAGTCCGACGCCGGGCGTGTAGAGGATGACGTACATCAACGTCGCGAACGGCAGGAAGATGATGCCGATCAGCGGAAAGATCCAGGTGTCGAACGCAGCGTCGACGAGCTTCGGTCGGACGATCCAGATGATGAACAGCCCCAGCCGGGGGAAGACCCCGGCGAAGATCGCGAACAGACATCCCATCTCAAACCTCCGTCGTCGCCGTCCCAGCTTCATGGCCGATGGTGGCGAGGGTGGCAGGTCGCGTGCGGGCGGTAATCATTCGCACCGGGTGATCGTCGGGGCCGTCGCGGTCGTCGGAGATCTTGGATACCGGTGGTAGCCCTGGCTACCGCCGGCATCCAAGATCTGCCGGTCCAGCCCATCACCGGCCCCGGGATCGGTGATCTGTGAAGAAGCTAGCGGTCGTACGGGTCCGGCTCGTCGTCGGGGGGTGCGGCGTGCCGCGGGCGGCTCGGTGAGCCGGGCTGCTCCGGGCCGGCCGGTGAGCCGGGCTGCGGGCCGGTCGGTGAGCCGGGCTGCGGGCCGGTCGGTGAGCCGGGCTGCGGGCCGGTCGGTGAGCCGGGCGGGCGGCCCGGCTGAACGCCGGGCTGGCTGCCGCCCGGGGTGCCGGGTCGAGTGCCGGACTGCATGCCCGCCTGGGCGCCGGCTTGAGTGCCGAACTGGGTGCCGGACTGGGTGCCGGACTGCGCGCCTACCTGCGCGCCGACCGGGGCGCCGGGCTGCGTGCCGGGTGCGGGTCGAGCGGTGATCATCGCCGTCAGCGCCTGCTCGGCGGCAACGGTCCGCGGGCGCAGGAGCCGCCAGTCGTAGTCGAACGCCATCGCCTCGTTCTCGGCGTCGACGGCCAGCACCAGGTTCTGGATCAGTTCACGGATCTGCATGGCCCACACGCGCCGCTCCTCGATGGACGCCCGTGACGCGAGCTCTCCCCAGCGCCCGATCAGGTCGGCGAACGCGGCCCGCAGCGGTGGCCAGGTCAGCCCCCGCTGCCCGCCGGTCGTCGTGGTGAGCACCGAAGGCAGTTGCGCGACGGTGGCGTCGGTGCTGCCGACCAGCGTGGCGGCCTCGGCGTCCCAGCCCGACTTCTGCTGCGAGCGCCAGATCGCGATGCCACCGATCACCAGCCCCACCAACAGGATCAGGAGCAGGCATCCGACGTCGCCGATGGTCTCCTGCTCGGCGGCGGCCGCGGTGTCCGGCGCGGACGCCGTCGTGGTCGGGGCGGCCGGCTGCGCCGGCTGCGTCTGCTGCGGCGGCGGCTGAGTCTGTACCGGCGGCTGCGTCTGCGGCGGCGCCTGGGTCTGCGGCGGCGCCTGGGTCTGCGGCGGTTGGGTCTGCGGCGGCTGGGTCTGCGCCGGCGGCTCGGTCGTGGCCGGCGGCTGCGTCCGGTCCGGCCGGTCGGTGTTCCGGGACGGGTTCGGCCGGTCCGTCGGCGTCGCGGTCTCGTCGGGAGGGGTGGTCCGGGTCGCGTCGGCGGTCGGTCGTTCGCTCGGCCGCGTCGGGCCCTCCCCGCTGCCGTCTCCGCACGCGCCGAGCCCGAACACGGCCGCGGTCGCGACCGCGAACAGGACGAGCAGCGGGCCCGATCGTCGGTGGTCTGCTCCGGGACGCATGGCCTTCTCCTAGTCTCCGAGTCTTTGTCGCGGAACCTAGACCCGCGCGCGGGGGCGCGAGATCGCTCCGGGTGGATGGCTTTCGGGCGCCGAACGGCGGCGCGGAACCCCGAACCATTCCCGGGGGGTGAGGCGCCCGGGTACCGGCCCTGCACACGCTGGACCGCGACCACGGTGCCGCATCGCGGTGCCGCATCGCACGGAGGCGCTTGATGACGGACAGGACCGGTGCCGCCGGCACGGGCGTCACCGAACAGCCGCCCGGCGCGGCCAACGGGCGCCGGCCCTGGTTCGCCGCGGACGGGGCGCTCGTCGTCACCGCGATGGACAGCGACGCCGGCAGCGGGTTGACCCACGCGGAAGCCACGGCCCGGCTGGCGAAAGACGGGCCGAACCGCATCGTCAGCGAGAAGCCACCGTCGGTTCTGATGATCGCGCTGCAACAACTGCGGGATCCGATGAACATCATGCTGGTGGCGGTCGTCGTCGTCAGTCTGGCCATCGGCGAGGTGTCGACGGCGATCATCGTGGGCCTGCTCATCGCGCTGAACGTCGTTCTCGGCGCGCGCCAGGAGCTTTCGGCGCGGGCCAGCGTCGACGCGCTGGAGAAGATGCAGGTCCCGCAGGCCAAGGTGATCCGCGACGGGACGCTCGAACTCGTGCCCGCCGTCGATGTCGTTCCCGGCGACGTGGTGCACGTCGAAGCCGGCGACCTCGTCCCGGCCGACGGCCGGATCCTCCAGTCGGCGACGCTCGAGGTGCAGGAGGCCGCGCTGACCGGGGAGAGCGCGCCGGTCCCGAAGAGCCCGGCCGTCCTGGCCTCCGACGAGGTGGCGCTGGGCGACCGGTCGAACATGGTGTTCCAGAACACGTCGGTGACCCGCGGCACCGCGGCGATCGTCGTGACGGCCACGGGCATGAACACCGAACTCGGCCGGATCGCGACGATGCTGACGTCGGTCAAGCGGGCCCGCTCGCCGTTGCAGAAGGAACTCGGGTCGCTGACGAAGGTGCTCGGCCTGATCGCCTGGACCGCGGTGGCCTTCATCGTGGTGGTCGCGTGGGCGCGCGGCATGGAGCTGAACGAGATCCTGCTGCTGGGCACGGCGATGGCCATCTCGGCGATCCCGACGGGCATGCCGGCCTTCGTGTCGGCGCTGCTCTCGTACGGCGCGCGTCACCTGGCCGACGCGAAGGCGGTCGTGAAGAACCTGACCGACGTGGAGACGCTGGGCGCCACCAGCGCCATCAACTCCGACAAGACCGGCACCCTGACGATGAACCAGATGATGGTGTCGGTGGTCTACGCCGACGGCGCCTGGTTCACCGTCGACGGCGAGGGTTACCGCATGTCGGGCGACATCCGGTCGGTGGCCGGCGTGCCGACTCCCGACTTCACCCGGTTGGCCTCGGGGCTGGTGCTGTGCAGCGACGCGACGGTGAGCACGGACGGCAGCGTCGTCGGCGACCCGACCGAGGCGGCGCTGGTGGTGCTGGCGGCGAAGCTCGGCGTCGACGCCGGCGAGACCCGGCGCGCGTACCCGCGCCTCGCCGAGGTGCCGTTCGACTCCGACTACAAGTTCATGGCCACCTACCACCGGCTCCGCGACGACGGTTCGGAGCGCCTCGTCGAGCTCGTCAAGGGCGGCCCCGACGTGGTGCTCGGCCGGTGCACCACCTCAGGGAGCGCCATTCGCGGCGCTCAGGTGCCCATCGACGACGTGCGGGCCGACATCGACGCCGCCAACGAGCGGATGGGCCGGCAGGGCCTGCGGGTGCTGGCGTTCGCGGCCAGGTTCATCGACGATGCCGACGAGTCCCGCATGACGGGCGATCCCATGTCCCTCACCGAGGGCCTGATGTTCGTCGGGATGGTCGGGATCATCGATCCGTTGCGGGCCGAGGCCAAGGCCGCCGTGCGCACGGCGCTCGACGCCGGCATCGACGTCCGGATGATCACCGGCGACCATGCCGTCACCGCGCAGGCGATCGGTGCGTCGCTGGGCCTGGGGCCGGGCGCGATCACCGGGGCCGAACTGCAGGCGATGTCCGACGAGGAACTGGCCGAACGGCTGCCGCGCCTGCACGTCTTCGGCCGGGTGTCGCCGGAGGACAAGCTGCGGCTCGCCCGGGCCATGCAGGAGCAGGGCCTGATCGTCGCGATGACCGGCGACGCGGTCAACGACGCCGCGGCGCTCAAGCAGGCCGACATCGGCGTGGCGATGGGCAGCGGCAGCGAGGTCACCAAGCAGGCCGCCCGGATGGTCCTCACCGACGACAACTTCGGCACGCTGGTGCGCGCCGTCGAGATCGGCCGGCGGGTCTACGAGAAGATCGTGGCGTACGTGCGGTACCAGATGACGCAGCTGCTGTCGCTCGTGCTGTTGTTCGTCGCCGCGACCGCGTTCAACCTGAACCAGGGCGTCGCGATGACCCCCTCGATGGTGCTGTACCTGTTGTTCTTCGCCACCGCGACGGGCGTGATCATCATTGCGGTCGATCCGGGCGATCCGGACGTCATGCACCGTCCGCCGCGCGATCCAAAGGTACCCATCAGCAACCGCACAGCCATCGTGTTCTGGTTGCTCTACGCCGCGGTGCTTTTCATCGGCGCGCTGATTCCGTTGGTCGCCGGCCCGGACGAGCCGAGCACCACCGTGCCGACCGCCTCCGTGACCATGACCTTCGCCGTGATGGGGATCGGCACGGTCTTCAACGCCCTGTCGAACCGGCGCGACCCCGGCAGCGGGTTCGCCGCGCCGGTCCTCAAGGCCATGGCCATCGGGTTGATCCCGGTTGGCATGGTGGTGCTCGCCACGCGCGTGGACTTCCTGCAGCAAAGCATGCTCACCAAGCCCCTCACCGGTCCCCAGTGGCTGGCGTGCATCGCGCTCGCCCTGCCGTTGGCATTGGTGGTGGAGATCAGCAAGTGGATCCGGCGGCGTCGCACATCGCAGCCGACAATCGACGCGCGCCAGGCGGTTTCGCCGGCGCACGCTAGGAACGAGCGCATCGGAGTGGCCGTCAAATGACCAAGAATCACCACGCCTCGACAGGAACCCTCGTCCCGCAGCAGGGCGACGACGTGAAGCGGATGAAGGAAAGAGAGTACCGCAAGCACCTGCGGGGCCTGCACGGCTCGCTCGTCGCCATGCAGGAGTGGGTGAAGGCGACCGGCGCGAAGGTGTGCATCGTGTTCGAGGGCCGGGACACCGCGGGCAAGGGCGGCGTCATCAAGGCCATCACCGAGCGGGTCAGCCCGCGGACTTTCCGGGTCGTGGCGCTGTCGGCGCCGTCCGAGCGGGAGCGCTCGCAGATGTTCATGCAGCGGTACGTGCCGCATCTGCCGGCCGCCGGCGAGGTCGTGATCTTCGACCGGAGCTGGTACAACCGCGCCGGTGTCGAGCGCGTCATGGGCTTTTGCACCGAGGAGCAGGTCAAGGGATTCCTGCAGCTCGTTCCCGGGGTCGAGCGGGCGATCGTCGACTCGGGTGTGATCATGCTCAAGTACTGGCTGGAAGTCAGTCCGGAGGAGCAGACGCGTCGGCTGGAGAGCCGCATCCACGATCCCCGCAAGGTCTGGAAGCTCTCCGACCTGGACATGAAGTCGTACAGCCGTTGGTACGACTACTCGCGAGCACGCGACGACATGTTCCACGCCACCGACACGGCGTGGGCACCCTGGTACGTCGCAGTCACCGAGGACAAGAAGCGCGGGCGCCTGAACATCATCAGCCACCTGCTGAGCAGCATCCCGTACAGCAAGCTGGACCGGCCGAACGTGTCGCTGCCCAAGCGGCAGAAGGCCAACGGTTACCGTCGGCCCGATCTGCCGCTGCACCACATTCCGACACCGTTCTGAACTCAGCTCACGATCGGAGGATCTGGGCTTCGCGTCCGTGCACCGAAATCGCGTAGATCGCGATGAGGTTGAGCGAGACGGCGAGGATGCTCCAGATCGGGAACGCGCCGATGAACGCGAAGTTGATGACCGCGTCGATCGATGCGATCACCACGCCGACGATGCGTGCCCAGGTCCGCCCGGTCAGGACGCCGTAACCCGTGAAGCACAGGATCAGACCGGTGGCGAGGAGGACGACGCCCCATACCGTTGAGTCGATCGAGAAGGCGTCGCCGCCCGCCGTGTAGTAGCCGTCGTTGAACAGCGCGACGGTCCCCTGGAGGATGTTCAGCAGCCCGGCGGTGCCCATGACGATGCCGGCGAAGGCGACCCATCCGACCCACATCGAGAGATTTTCTTCCGCCTCCACCCGCGCGCTCCTCCGGCGTCGGGCTGCGGTGTGGTGACGCGTCTGTGCCATGAGACAACCGCCCTTCGAGTTCAATGGTGCCGTGAATATCGGCCAGCGCCGGCCGTCGACGGTTCATCCCGGACAGATGAACGGCGGTTTCATTCGTCGCAGAAGACGCGGCGCGGTCGCCGCGCGGTCATTCTTCCCGCATGCGACGACATGCGACCCGGTCGGCGGCGGCTCTGCTGGTGGTCCTGGCCCTGGCCGGCTGCGCCGACGACAACCAGCCGGCGGTGTGCGACAGCCTCGACGCCGTGCGCAACTCCGCCGACCACGTGCGCGACGCCAATGTCAGCGAGAACGGCCTGTCCCAGGTACGTACCAGCCTCGACCAGCTCAAGCTGGACCTCCAGCAGCTGGGCACCGACGCGAAGACGCAGTTCGAGCCGCAGGTGACGGCCGTCAAGACCGCCGCCGACCAGCTGACGACGAGCGTCTCGGCGGCGAAGGCCGATCCGACCGCGGCCACGCTCGCGGTGGTCAGCGACGCCATCGACAGCCTCGGCTCCGCCGTGAACAACCTCGGCGACGCCATGGCCGACACCTGCTGAGAACCGATCCCGGAAGGCAATCGAGATGAGTGACGAGCCGGTCTACCGCGAGCCCAGCCGCAAATGGGTGGGTTGGGTCTTCTTCGCCGCGACGTTGATGCTCCTTGTCGGGTTCTACGAGATCATCGTCGGCGTCGTGGCGCTGTTCGACGACGGCTTCTTCGTCGTCCGAAATGACAGCACGCTCACCAGCGTGAGCTACACCACCTGGGGCTTCGTCCACATGCTGCTCGGCGTCGCCGCCGTCGTGTCCGGCTTCGGCGTGATGCTCGGCCAGACCTGGGCCCGCGTCGTCGGCGTGGTCATGGCGGTGGTCAGCGTGCTCTCCAACGTGGCGTTCCTCGCGGCGTACCCGATCTGGAGCGTCACCATCATCGTTGTCGACATCATCGCCATCTACGCGCTGATCGTCCACGGCGGCGAGGTCGAGGACGCCGTCGACCTCTGAGGCCTCCGCGGCCGCGCGCTTCCCGCGCGCGGCCGCGGTCACCGCGGTCTCAGCGCGCGGCCGTGAGTTCGGGTTCGGCCGCGCGGTCGGTCGCGGTCGCATCGGGCGACCGGCGCAGCGCGTCGAGCCGCACGAGCACGATCCCGGCGACGATCAGGATGCCACCGGCGGCCTGGATCGCCGACGGCAGCTCGCCCAGCGCGATCCAGGCGAACAGCACAGCGAACATGACCTCGGTCAGGCCGACGAACGACGACACCGCCGCGCCGAGCGCCCGCGCCGCGCCGATCCCGGCCACGTAGGAGACCACCGCCGCGATGAGGGACAGGCCGATCACGGGCACGATCCAGCTGGTGCGCATGCCGGCGAAGTCGACGTCGCCGAACGTGGCCTCCATGGGCATCGCGCCGACCGCGCCGAGGGCGAACAGCAGGACGGCACCGATTGCCATCCCGCCCGCGGCCAGCGAGACCGACGGCAGCTCCGTGTCGATGCGCGCGGACAGCACGAAGTAGGCGGCCAGCCCGACGGCGGCGGCCAGACCCCAGAGCACGCCGAGCGGTTCGATGTGCCCCGCACCGGTGAGGTTCAGCACGAGCACGAGCCCGAACAGCGCCGTGACCGCGCCGGCGATCGTGAGGCGGCGCGGGCGCTGGCCGTGCACGGCCCACATCCACAGCACCACGAGCACGATCCCCGAGTACTCGATCAGCAGCGCGACCCCGACCGGCAGGTACCGCACGGCGTTGAAGAAGCCGACCTGGGCGCCGGCCACGGCCAGCAGCCCGAACAGGCCCATGGTGCCGGCGGCGCGCCGGGCGACGTGCCAGCGGCCGCGCAGCGCGAGCAGCGCCGGAACGGCGAGCACCAGCGCGGCGATGCCGATGCGGGCGGCGACCGCGGCGTCGGCCGACCAGCCGGCCTCGATGAGCGAGCGGGCGAAGATCCCGGACGTGCCGAACGTGGCGGCGGACAGCAGCGCCAGGCCCAACCCGGCTGCGGCGGTACGTTCGGCGCGCATCGAGACCTCCCGGAGTAATATGCAAAGTGCGTTTACACTCATGACACTAGCCGATTCGTGTGACAGGAGTCAACGTGCTTTTCGCTCATGACACCGAGGTGGCGCTCGCGGCGGCGGCCGCGCTTGTGAACACCGACGATCCCGACGGCGAGGAGCTGCCCGACACCGCCGCGCTCGCCGCGTTCGTCGCCCGTTGGGGATGGACCGGGCGGCACGAACGCACCGAGGCCGAGCTGCGCGCGGTCCGCGCGCTGCGCCCCCGGCTGCGGCGCATCTGGGAGGCCGACGAGGACGAGGTCGTCGAGATCGTGAACACGCTGCTGCGCGAGGCGAACGCGCTGCCGCAGCTCGTGCGCCACGACGAGTGGTCGTACCACCTGCACGCGACGCCGTCCGACGCCCCGCTCGCCGACCGGATGGCCGTCGAGGCGGCGATGGCGATGGTCGACGTCGTGCGGGAGGGGGAGCTGCGACGCCTGCGGATCTGCGAGTTCCCCGACTGCGGCGGGGTCCTGGTCGATCTGTCGAAGAACCGGTCCAAACGCTTCTGCGACGCGGGCTGCGGCAACCGGGCGGCCGTCAACGCGTACCGGGCCCGCCGCGCGGCACGAAGCGGCTCTTGACTTCTCTCTTCGCATCGACTGGCGTGGAAACGACATGGGTCGATCTGTAAGGGGGAGCCATGAGACCACGCCGATGGCGGGCGCCGCTCGCCGCCGCGCTCGCCGCGATCCTCGTCCCGTCCGCCGCCGTCGCCGGGCCGGCCGCCGCCGCGGTGCCGGCGCCCGCCGCCGCCGCGCCATCCGTTGGACCCGCCGAGCGGGCGCTCGTCCGGGTCGAACTGCCGACCGAGGCGATGTTCGACGAACTCGTCACGGCCGGCGCCGACATCGCCACCCGCCCGCGTGCCGACGGCAGCCGCGTGCGCGTCGACCTCGTGCTCACCGGCGCGGAACTCGCCGCGCTGACCGCCCGCGGCGCGCGGCTGATCCAGGTGGTGCAGCGGGCCGGCGAGGGCACCGCCCGCTACCGGGCCAGCGTCCGCGCCACCCAGGGCATCAATGCCGCCGACACCCTGCACTTCCTGCAGGCCTACTGGTGGACGAGCAACGGCCAGACGTTCCTGCAGACCCAGGTCGCGACGACGGCCACCGACGACCCGGACGTCGAGATCACCGTCACCTGGCGCACCGCCGACGGCACCACCGGTTCCTACGACCTGTTCCGGTTCGAGGACGCCGGCGAGTACCAGTACCACGTCGCGCTTCCGCAACCGCTGCCCGCGCGGCCGGTGCAGGTGACGGCCGTGTCCAGCCTGGGCGGCACCGCGCGTCCGGTGACGCCGGCGGCCTGGCCCGGATCCACCCCGCCGCCGCTGCCGAGCGGCTACCAGAAGGACTTCATCGACGCGTACGCCACCCCGCTGGACATCCAGGCCCGGATCCGGCGGCTCGGCCGGCAGTACCGCGACCTCGTCGACGTGATCGACCTGCCGAACCGCACCCAGGGCTACCGGCGCACCGCCACCGCGTACCTCGGCGACCCGGCCGTGGCCGCCGTCGTCGTGGAATCTGTCAAGTTCGGTGACCAGAACGTCGACGGGATCCAGGTGCGCACCGTCGATCCGGGCGCGCCGAACCGCCCGCTGACGGTGCGGTTCCGCGACCGGGTCCTCACCGTGTCGCTCGCCACCGACAACGCCGGCAAGACGGTGAGCACCACCGACGACGTCGCCGCGCTCATCACCGCGCGGTTCCCGGACCGGTTCACCGCGTTCGTCGAGAGCGGCTCGGCCGGGCTGCCGATGCCGGTCACCGGACCCGTGACGCTCGACGACGGGCTCACCGGCGACGCCCCGCACCGGCCGTGGACGGTGCAGGCACTGCGGATCGGCCTGCACCGCGACGGGTCGCGGATCGGCGTGCTCGCCTACTCGCAGGAGCACGCGCGGGAATGGGCGACGCCGCTGGTGACCCTTGAGTTCGCCGAGCGGCTGCTGGCGAACGCGCGCACCGACCCGGCCACCCGCGACCTGCTCGACAAGGTCGACGTCTTCGTCATCCCGACGGTGAACCCCGACGGCGCCAACTACTCGTTCGCCGACTACAACTTCCAGCGCAAGAACCTGGTCAACCACTGCACCGGCGCGTCGCGCGACCCGGCGTTCCGCGACGCGTGGGGCGTCGACGTCAACCGCAATTACTCCGTCGGATCGTTGTTCGACGGCTACGTCGGCGGCAGCGCGAACTGCCTGTCCGGCACCTACGCCGGCACCGGCGAGCTGTCCGAGGCGGAGAGCCGCAACGTCGTCGCGGTCGCCGACGCCCACCCCAACATCAAGTTCGTGATGAACGTGCACAGCTACGGCGGCTACTTCATGTGGCCGCCCGGCGCGTACAAGGTGCCCGGCCGGATCACCCTGCCCCGGCCGTCGATCGACGAGGCGGCGTACTTCCTGCAGAGCGCGCGGCGCATCGTCGGGGCGATCGCGTCCGAGCGCGGCACCGTCACCTGGCCGTCGCAGACCGGACCGGTCGCCGACGTCCTGTACTCCGCGGCCGGCAACTCCGCCGACCAGCTCTACTACGAGAACGGCATCTTCGCGTGGGACTTCGAGATCGGCAACGACATCTGGAACCCGTCGACCGGTGAGTGGGAGGGCGTCGGCTTCCAGCCGCCGTTCCCGGAGGCCCATGCCGAGGCGATGGAGTACGCGACCGGCCTGATCGAGCTGATCCGGGTGGCCAGCGACTACGCGGCCGCGCAAGGCTGACCCTTCTTGAGCGGTGGCCCCGACGCTTCGTCGGGGCCACCCCGTCCCGTCAGGACCGCCGGGCCTTCGCGAGGGCTTGTTGCAACTCGGCCGCCCCGGCCGGCCTGCCCGGGCCGCTCAGCTTCTCCGGGCCGAGGTAGGGCAGGCCGTACGCCGGCGTGTCCGGTTCGAACCGCCAACTCTCCGAGAGCGGGCCGGCGTCGACGGCGTCGTAGCCGATGGCGTCGAGGAACCGGGCCGCTGTCGCCTTCGCCGCGTCGTCGTCACCAGCGATGAGGAGAGCGCTGCGATCCGCCGACCCGGCCGGCGATGCCAGCTGGAGCAGGTGCCGGAAATGGATGTTGTTGAACACCTTGACGACGTGCGAGCCCGGCAGGTGCCGCTGGAGCAGTTCACTGCTCGTCGCCTGGTGATCGTCCAGCTCGGCGATGTGCCCGTCGCGCTGCGGGTAGTAGTTGTTGGTGTCCAGTACCACCTTGCCGGCCAGCGGCTCCACCGGCACCGTCGGGTAGGCGCGGAGCGGGATCGAGACCACCACGATGTCGCCGGCCTGCGCGGCGTCGGCGGCGGTGCCGGCGCGGGCCCGCGGCCCGAGCTCGGCGACCAGGTCGGCGAGCGTGTCCGGACCGCGGGAGTTGCTGAGCACCACGTCGTAGCCGGCTGCCACCGCGAGCCGGGCGACGGTGCCACCGATGTTGCCGCTTCCGATGGAGCCGATCGTCGTCATGTCCACGACGAACCCGCGGTCGCCGGATCGCATTCCGCCTGTGGAGTACGTCATAGGGTACGGCCATGGAGATCGATCGCGACCTCGTGAGCCGGCTGCCGGAGCAGGTGCGTGCGGAGGCCGCGCGGTACGTGGCCGCGCGCGACCTCGACAGCCTCGTCAAGCTGCTCGACGAGCAGCCGCCGGATCCGGTCGTGCTGTTGTGCGTCGCATGGGCGCGGACCAGGTGGGCGAGCGAGGTCATGGTCGACAGGCTGCTGCCCGACGCCGAACTGGCGCTGGCGCAGGTGGGGCAGGCCCGCCGGGCGGGTGCCCGGGCGCGCGACGCCGACCCGGTGGAGCGGTTCGTCCGCACGATGCTCGACCACGAGCGGCGGCGGCAGCGCGCCGAGCGACTCAGCGAGCGGACGGCGGCCGCGGGGCCGGGCGGCTTGAACGCCGACCAGCTGCGCAGCCGCGCGCACCGGGCCTGGGACGCGCACCGCTACGACGAGGCGGCCGGCCTGTTCCGCGATGCCGCCCTGCGACAGCTGGCCGAGGGCCGGCCGGGGGAGTTCAACGACGAGATCCGGGCGGCCCTGTGCCTGGCGAAGGCCGGCCGGGAGAACGAGGCCCGCCCCGTCCTCGAGAACGCGCTCGGGTACGACTGGGCCGGTGCCGGAATCTGGGAAGACCGGCACATGAGCGAACACGCGTCGATGGCGTTGCTGCGCACGGCGGCGCGGGCCGACGCCGACGAGTTCAACCGGGTTTGGGAGCGGGCCGTTGCCTGTGCTGTGCGGCTGGAGCGGGAGTTTCCGTCCATCCATCCGTTCCAGGCGGAACTGCTCGACCTGACGGTGCGGCTCGGGCTGCCCGGGCACTGCCGGCGGGTGCTCGAGCGGGTCAAGGCCCGCAGCGGCCGCCTCGACGCGGCCACCCGGGCGAAGGTCCGGGCCGCCGAGGAGTACCTCGCCTCGTAGGACCGTCCTCATAGGACAGCTCGATTCGAGGAAAGCCACGGCGGTTGGGCTCAAGGCATTGACGAGTATGAGTCAACTGCTGGACACTGTCGGACACCCTGCACCGTCGCCGCCTCGGGGGTCGCCATGGGACTTTCCGTCGTGTCCGCACTTCGCTTCCTGGGCCGGGCCGCCGCCGTGACCGCTGTGCCGGTGGTCGCGCTCGTTGTCGCCCTTCCCGGCACCGCTCACGCCGCCCCGCCGACCGGTCGTTACGTCGCGCTGGGGGACTCGTACACCTCCGGCCCGCTGATCCCGACGCAGGTCGACCTGAACTGCGTCCGCTCGAACCGCAACTACCCCGCCGTGACCGCGTCGACGATCGGGTCGTCGTCGTTCGTCGACGTCAGCTGTGGCGGGGCGACCACGAACGACATCCTCAACCCCGGCAGCGGTCAACTCGGAATCACCGTGCCGCCGCAGATCGCCGCCGTCACCGCCGCCACGGCGCTGGTCACCGTCGGCATCGGCGGCAACGACATCGGCTTCTCCGACATCATCACCACCTGCGCGCAGGACAGCCTCGACAACCCGTTCGGGACGCCGTGCAAGAACCGGTACACCGCCGGCGGCACCGACCAGTTGCAGGCCCGCATCGCGGCCACCGCGCCCAAGGTGGCCAACGTGCTGCGCGCGGTGCGCGCCGCCGCGCCGAACGCGCGGGTACTCGTCGTCGGGTACCCGGCGATCCTGCCCGACACCGGCTACGGCTGCTGGCCGACGGTGCCGATCGCGTTCGGCGACGTCCCGTACCTGCGCGGCGTCGAGAAGTCCCTCAACGCCATGCTGGCCAACACGGCGGCGGCGAACGGTGCCGGCTACGTCGACACGTACACGCCGTCGATCGGGCACGACGCCTGCCGCGGATCGAGCACCCGCTGGGTCGAGGGCCTGGTCCCCGCCGCATCGGCCGCGCCGTTCCACCCGAACGCCGCGGGCGAGCGCGGAATGGCGACGGCCGTGGTCGCCCGCCTCGGTTAGGCCCCGATTCCGCGATCTTGGACGTTGGCCACCACCCCCGGCGGTGGCCAACGTCCAAGATCTGCGGCGACGACGCGTTCACGCCATAGAAAAGTGGACGTTCGTTCATTAACGTGTGACGCGTGCAGAACGCGACCAGTCGGACCGCCGGCCACGTGGCGCTGTTCCGCGCGCTGGAGTCGGCCCGCCGGCGCGACAAGGTGTTCGACGACCCCTACGCGTCCAAGTTCCTCCCGCCCCGGTACCGGACGCTGGCGCGGCTGGCCCGGATACCGGCTGTCCGCCGGCGGGTCGAGCGCTACATCGACACCCGGTTCCCCGCCGGCCCCCGCGCCTCGGCGGTGGTCCGGACAAGGCTCATCGACGACCTGGTCGGCGAGGCGCTCGCCGCCGGCATCGAACAGGTGCTGCTGCTGGGTGCGGGCTACGACAGCCGCGCCTACCGGCTGCCCGCGATGGCGTCGGCCCGGGTCTTCGAGGTCGACCACCCGGCCACCCAGGCCAGCAAGCGGCGGCGGATCCGGGCACACGTGCGTCCCGCCCAGCGGGCGCACGTGCGGTTCGTCCCCGTCGACCTGATGCGCGACGACCTGTCCGACGCCCTGCGGCGGGCCGGCTTCGCCACCGACGAGCGCGCCGTGGTCGTCTGGGAGGGCGTCACCAACTACCTCACCGCCGACGCCGTCGACACCACGCTGCGGCACCTGGCCGGCATCATCGCGAGCGGCGGGCGGCTCGTCGTCACCTACATCGACCGCTCGGCGCTCGACGGAACCGGTGGTTTCAGCGGCGTCGAGGAGTGGCACGCCGCGGTGCGGCGGCACGGCGAACCGTGGACGTTCGGCTTCGACCCCGTCGAGTTGCCCGGATACCTGGCCGAGCGCGGCATGAGGCTGACCCACGACCTCTCCACCCGCGAGGCCGCGGCCCGCTACCTCGGGCCGCTCGGCCGCGACGAGCCGGCCGCCCCGTTCTACCGGATCGCCTGTGCGGAGTTCGATTAGATGCCGAAGGTCAGCGACGCCCACCTCGCCGCCCGCCGCGACCAGATCCTCGCCGCCGCCGCGCGCTGCTTCGGCCGCGACGGGTTCCACCGCACGTCGATGCAGGACATCGTGCGCGAGTCCGGGATCAGCGCCGGCCTCGTCTACCGGTACTTCGCCGGCAAGGACGACATCATCGTCGCCATCGTGACCGAGTGGCACGACCAGCGCCGGGCGCTGTTCGAGGGCGACGACCTGATTGCCAACTATCTCGGGCTGCTGCGCTCGATCGGCGAACCCGCCCGGCGCGAGGACCTCCGGCTGGGCGTCCAGGTGTGGGCGGAGGCGCTGCGCTCGTCGCAGATCCTCGACCTCGTGCGACGCGGCGCCGACGGCCCGCGCGCGGACGCCGCGCGGACGCTGCGCGGCATGACCGACCTCGACCCCGACGCCCTCGCCCGGGTCTTCGTCGCGATCTACCAGGGCCTCGTGCTGCAGACGGTGTGCGACGAGACAATCGACAACGCCGCGGTCGTCGATGCCGTGGCCGCGATCGTGGCACGGCTGCTACCCGTTGAGGAACTCCAGTAGCAGCCTGGTGGTGCGGGTCAGCATGTCGCGTGGCTCGATCGCGGTGTTGGCCAGCATCGGTGCCGCCGGGGAGTCGGGCGCGAGCGGCAGGAACGGGATGTCCATGAAGCTCAGGTGGGTGGCGCCGGCGATGGTGACGGTGCGGGCCGGGCGGCCGGTGCGCTCGACCGTCGTCCAGCCGTCGAGCGTGATCGCCTTCTCCGCGCGGTACCAGGCGGGGTCCGGTGCCATGCCGGCGGCGACCGCGTCGTCGGGGGCCAGGTCGAACTCCGGGTGCGGCGCCAGCACCTGCAGCACCGGCCTGGCCAGGCCGTCCCGGCCGACCTCCGTCCACAGTGCACCGTCGAGGTTCACCGCCGCTGTGCAGCGGCTGTCGTCGCGGCACCACTGCAGGGCGGCCGCGCCGCCGAACGAGTGTCCCGCCGCCGCCAACCGGCCGAGGTCGAGGCGGCCGGCGAACATGTCGGCGGGGTCGAGGGCGGCCAGCCGGTCGGCGACGAACGCGAGGTCTTCCGCCTTGTACCGGCAGACGGCCGCGCGCTGCTCGAACACGGCCTCGTGCGCGCCGACCTGCGGGCCCAGCGCGCCGGCGATCGCGGCCGGGTTCATCGGAACCACGCGGCCGTCGGGGAAGACCGTCACCGCCGTCTCGTAGGTGTGGTTGACGCCCACGACCACGAAGCCGTGGCTGGCCAGTTCCTCGGCCGTCCCCGACAGCAGCAGCGGCGGGAAGCCGCTCGGCGACAGCAGCAGCACCGGGAAGGTGCCATCCGCCGGCGCCGCGTCCGCGGCGCTGTTCGACGCGAGGCCGGCGACGCGGATGCCGAGCATGTCGGCGGCGGGCTGCCAGGGCGCCGGCAGGTAGTCGGCGGGCGGGCCGGACGCGGGGCCGGCCGGGTACCAGATCCAGAGCACCAGCGAGCGCGGCTCGGACGGGTCGGCGGCGTACGGGTCGGTTCGCGACGGGTCGGTCAACTCACGGGCGGTCCGGCCCACCGGAAAGGGCCCGGACGGCGGCGGTACCGCAGGACTCATGCGGCTCACGGTAGCGGGTCCGCCGTTACCCGGTCAGCTGGGCAGAGCCACGAAGCACTCGCGGCCACGCGCCGGCCACTCGCCGGCCAGCCGGGTGACCGCTGCGGTGGTCACGGGTACCGTCGAAGCTGGCGTGGTCGCGGCGCCCGGGTTGGCGGCGGCGGCGCGCCCGGCGGGCGCTGCGCCGCCTGCCGCCGGTGGGCGCGGCCGCGGCGGGCGCGCTGGCTCAGAACGGGTGACGGCGAATGGCGACGAAGTGGCGCATCGAAGCCGACGACGAGTGGCTCGCAACCCACTCCTCGGACACCTTCCAGCGGCTTCGCCGCCGCAGCCGGCTGCTCCGCGGGCTGGCCGAGGCGATGTCGAACGCCGAACTCGGGCCGCTCGGCGGCGCGCCCCGGCGTCCGCAGCTGAAGGTCGGTGGCCGGGCGTACTCGGTGGTCCGCTACGCCGAGCACCACTACTCGTACACGGTGATCCAGGTCGACCCGGTGCGCTGCGACCGGTGCGGCTGCGAGGTGGCCGAGCGGCACAGCATCCGGTATCTGGGCGGCGGGATCCAGTTTCCGATCGCCTCGGTGCGGATGTGCCGGTCCTGCCAGGCCGAAGCCTGGCTGTTCCACTCGCGGATGCCCACCGCGCGAAGGGCCCGCGCGATCGGCCGCAAGGTAGTCCTCTGAGCGCCGCTTTCCGCGATCTTGGACGTCCGTCGGTGCCATAGCACCGACGGACGTCCAAGATCGCGGAAAATCGGTCGCCCGCGGATGTCGAATTCCGCGGCTTCGGCTCGTCGGGTTGGTAGAGCACCCGACGAGAGGACCGTCATGAACCAGCGATTCGCCGGCCCGGTCTACGTGCCCGGCACGCCCGGATACGACGAGAACCGCCGTTCGCTGAACCCCGCCGTCGACTCGAAGCCGGCGCTGATCGTCGAGGCGGCGGGCGCGGCGGACGTGCGTACGGCGGTGGGCGTCGCCCGTCGCTTCGATCTGCCGTTCGCGGTGCAGGCGACCGGTCACGGCACCCACGCGGCCAACGACGGCGGCGTCCTGGTGCGCACCGGCAGGCTGGCCGCCACGCTGGTCGACCCCGACCGGCGCATCGCCAGGGTCGGCCCGGGTGCCCGGTGGGGCGCGGTGCTCGCCGCGGCGGCGCCGTTCGGGCTGGCCCCGCTGTCCGGTTCCTCGCCCGACGTCGGCGTCACCGGCTACACGCTCGGCGGCGGCATGGGCTGGCTGGGGCGCCGGTACGGTTTCGCGGCCGACAGCGTCGTGCGCGCGGAGGTGGTCACCGCCGACGGGCGCAGCGTCACCGCGAGCGCCGACACCAACCCCGACCTGTTCTGGGCCCTGCGCGGCGGCGGTGGCAGCTTCGGCGTCGTCACCTCGCTCGAGTTCCGGCTGTACCCGGTGGCCGAGGTGCTGGCCGGCGCGGCCTACTTCAGCGCCGACCGCGCGGCCGAGGCGCTCGCCTGGTACCGCGACTGGGCCGCCACCGCCCCCGCCGAGATGAGCACCGCGGTCCTGCTGCGCCGGATGCCTGACACCGCCGACGTGCCGGCCGCCGTCCGGGGCAGGCGGGTGCTCGTCGTCAAGGTGATGTACGCCGGCGCCGATCTCGATCACGCCCGGTGCCTGTTGCGGCCGCTGTGGCACGCGGCCGGGCCGGTCCTGGTCGACGACGTGCGACCGGTGCGGTACGCCGACGCGTCGATGGGCGGCACCCCGGCCCGCTACCTCGACCTGATCCCGTCGCTCTCCGATCCGGTGATCCGGACGCTGGTGGGCGCCCACGGCGACGGCCTCGTGTCGACGGTCGAGATCCGGCACTGGGGCGGCGCGATCGCCGACGCCGGACCGGACGCGGGCCCGGTGGGGCACCGGCACCTGCCGTTCTCGATCATCATGGACGCCGACGTGCCCGCCGTCGCCGCGACGCTGCGCCCGCATGGCACCGGCGGCACGTTCCTGAACTTCCTCGCCGACCCCACCCAAACCCACACCGCCTACACCCCCGCCGACTACCAACGGCTCCGCACCCTGAAACACACCTACGACCCCACCAACCTCCTCGGCCTCAACCACAACATCCCCCCGCAGGTCCGTTGAGCGGACCGGCGGCTTCCCCGCGGCCCGGACCCAGGGCAACCTGGGGCGATGGAGACCGTGACGTCAAGGGACGGAACCGTCATCGGGTTCGAGAGCCT
>Ga0207689_10000907_pt1 | contig 28429 bp, 29 predicted proteins | sample KBSMisM52_FD_184312 | JGI IMG/M metagenome (GOLD analysis project Ga0207689, IMG submission 184312) | Miscanthus rhizosphere microbial communities from Kellogg Biological Station, Michigan, USA - KBS Miscanthus M5-2 (SPAdes) (version 2) | ecosystem: Host-associated > Plants > Roots >...
ACCACTTGCCCCTTGCCTGCCTTCAGCGAGGGCACGTCCTCGACCACCAGTTTCTCTGGTGGACCCAATTCTTTGCACAGCACCGCTTTCATCTGCTCACGCCTGATTTCATCTGATCACACCTTGGGTTTCATCTGATCACACCGTGGGGTTTCGTCTGATCATGCCCCGGAAAGAATTTTTTCGACCTGTCGCCAGCCCGCCTCGGCCATTGGCCGGGCGCGTCTGCCAGACTCCAGGGCCTTCTCGCTCGCGGCGGTCCCGTCCAGATACCGACCCATGATTCCTTGCAGAATCCCTGCAAGGCGGAACATGTTGTACGCGAGGTAGTAGTCCCAGTGCTCGATGCGTGCGCGTCCTGTGCGGCGGCAGTACATTTCCACGTACTGCTCTTCGCTCGGGATGCCGAGCGCCTCGAGATCCAGGCCGCCGATTCCCCGAAACTCTTCGGGCTGCAGGCGCCAGTACATGCAGTGATAGGCAAAGTCGGCCAGCGGATGCCCGAGCGTAGACAACTCCCAATCGAGGACCGCGAGGATGCGCGGCTCGGTCGGATGGAAGATCACATTGTCGAGGCGAAAGTCGCCGTGCACGACACTGATCTCTTCCCCGGGCGGAATGTGCTGCGGCAGCCATTCGATCAGCTTCTCCATCGCTTCGACCTTTTCGGTTTCCGAAGCGCGGTATTGCTTGATCCATCGACTGATCTGGCGTTCCAGATAATTGCCCGGCTTGCCATAGTCACCCAAGCCCACGGCGTTGTAGTCGATCCGGTGCAGCGCGGCGATCACACGGTTCATCTCGTCGTAGATGGGGCGCCTCTGCGCCGGGGTCATGCCCGGCAGCGCTTGATCCCACAGCACCCGGCCCTCCACATAGGCCATGATATAAAACGCGGTTCCGATCACCGACTCGTCCTGGCATAGCGCGTAAGCCCGCGCCACCGGAATACCTGCGCGATAGAGAGCCGAGATGACGCGAAATTCCCTATCAACTGCATGTGCCGAGGGCAACAGCTTGCCAGGCGGCTTGCGACGCAGCACGTAGCGCTCAGAGGGTGTCGTCAGCCGGAAGGTTGGATTGGACTGCCCCCCTTTGAACTGTTCGACTTCCAGCGGGCCACGATAGCCCTCCACATGCTCCCGCATGTAGCGGTCCAGGCTGGTAACGTCGAAGCGGTGCTTCTCCTGCACCGGCATCGTACCTATGAAATCTTCGTGCATCTCCTTGTGGCTTCTCGTTATTCTGTTCGTTGCGCCGAGCATACCTTGCGGGTGGGGCGGGGTGCAAATCTCGTCCGCGCGACCCTGCGTGCTAGAATTTGCATTGACTCACCATCGACACGATCCTCCTTATGAAGGACTTCAAGGACAAGGTTGCAGTGATCACCGGCGCGGCCAGCGGACTGGGCCTTGCCATGGCGCACCGCTTCGCTGCCGAAGGCATGAAGTTAGTCCTAGCGGACGTCGAGGAAGAGGCGTTGCGTAAAGTCGAGACCGAGTTCAGGAAGGCCAGCGTCCCGGTGCTCGGCATCAAGACCGACGTAGCACGCAGCCACGACATTGAGCGGCTCGCGGAGAAAACGCTGGCCACCTTCGGCGCCGTCCACATTCTGTGCAACAACGCGGGTGTCGCACCCGGCGGCGTCGTGTGGGAGAACACCCAGGCCGATTGGGAATGGGTGATGGGCGTAAATGTCTGGGGAGTGATCCACGGCGTGCGCACCTTCCTGCCCATCATGCTGCGGCAGGACACCGAATGCCATGTCGTGAACACCGCATCCGTGGCGGGAATGCTATCAGTACCCGGCATGGGCACCTATTGCGTCTCCAAGCATGCCGTGGTCACGCTGACCGAATGCCTGTATCACGACCTGCAGCAGCGCGGTGCTAGGGTAGGCGTTTCCGTCCTATGTCCTGCGTACGTTCCGACCGGCATCATCGATTCCGAGCGGAATCGACCGGCCGCTCTGCGCAATACGCCGCGGCCCAAGACTGCCGAGGAGCTCGAGCGTGACGAGCTGTCGCGCCACGCAGTTCAATCCGGCCGCATTACCCCCGATCAGGTCGCTGGAATGGTGTTCGACGCCATCACCGCCGACCGTTTCTATATCCTCACGCACCCCAAGATCAAACGCGCCATCCAGGCACGCATGGAAGACATCCTGGAAGAGCGTCAGCCGACCGATACATCGAAGCCGGGCGGCTGAATCACCCGAGCTAGTTAGCGACAGCGGTCTTCGCGCCGGAGCGGGTGTTCTTGCGGATGAATTCGCGCATTCGATCCACGCCGTTCCGGATTGCCTCGTTGGAAGCGGCGTAGCTGAAGCGGATATGCTGGCCTTCGTTGGGAACGCGCGGACCGAAGTGGATATCGGCGAGGACTGCGACCCCTGCCTCGTTCAGCAACCGTGCACGAAACGCCTCCGAGTCGGCTGCGCCGATCATCCGGCAGGCTTCCGTCACATTGGGGAACACGTAGAACGCACCCCCCGGGCTTTGACACGTCACGCCTGGAACTTCGTTGAGTAACTTCACGATCAGATCGCGCCGCTCGTGGAAGATATCTCGCATGCGATCGGCATCATTCTGCGGACCGTTGAGCGCCTCCAACCCGGCCCACTGGCTGATCTGCGAGGCACACGACTCCGTATTGGTCACCCAGTTGGTGAAGTACGGGGCGAGTTTGCGGTTGGCGGCGAATCCCAAACGCCAACCCGTCATCGCCCAGGTCTTGGACGCACCATCGGAAATGATCGTGCGCTCGAGCATGCCTGGAAGCGACGCGATCGAACAAAACTCGCCGTCATAGACTAACCGGCCATAGATCTCGTCCGCAAATACCCAGACCTGCTCATGCTTGCGCAAGATGGCGGCGATCGCCTCCATATCTTTGCGGGGAATGACGCCGCCGGTAGGATTGTGCGGCGAATTCAGTATCAGCAGCTTAGTCTTGGGCGTGATCTTGTCCGCCAGCTCCTGCGGATCGAAGTTGAAAGCGCGCGACTCGCGCAAATGGATGGGCACGGCAACCGCACCCATGGCTTTGATCTGCGATTCGTAGATGGGGAAGCCGGGATTGGGGTAGATCACTTCGTCGCCCGCACCGTGGTCGGTCACTGTGAGAATCGTGTAAGCGATAAAGGGCTTGGCGCCGGCACCCACGACTACATCGTCGGGTTGAACGTCGATCCCGCGCATGCGGCTCATATTCCGCGCTACCGCCTGGCGCAGTTCGAGTATCCCCGCGGACGGCGTGTAGCCGTGCTTTCCGTCTCGGATGGCCTTGACGGCAGCATCCTGAATGTTGAGCGGGGTGTGGAAATCCGGCTGGCCAATACAGAAGGAGACGATGTCCTTCCCCTGCCGAATGAGATTGTTCACTTCCGCGAGAACGACGAAGGCGTTCTCGGTGCCGAGTTCGCGCGCTCGGCGGCTGATGTCTGCCATGTAAATTCCCTCTGAGCCTGGGATGAGGAGGACAGATCCCGCTGGAGATCTGCCCTCGGATTTTCTACGCACGGTCTACCGCGCTGATTTGGCTGGACTTATAGCACGGCGCGGGAAAATCGGTCAATTTCGGCGAGTTTCAGCCTGTTCGGCGGTAAGCCACAGCCGCATCTCCGTGTTGACTTCGTGGGGCCGCTCCATAGTCGACATGTGGCCGCATTGCTCCAGGATCGACAGCCGCGCACCCGCGATCAAGCCTTCCATCTCTACATGCAGCGGCGGTGGCGTAAGGATATCCTCGCGGCCGCATACCACCAAGGTGGGACAGCGGATTTGCGATAGCCCCGGACGGAAATCGACACGCGACATGATGGCGCGTTGCTGGCGCAGGTAAGCCGGGATCCCGGTGCGCTCCGCCATCCCGCGTATCGCCTCGACCAGCGCCGAGTCACCCACCCGCGATGGATGCACCAGCAAAGGAAGCATGCGTGTGGTGATCGGTGCAAATCCGCGCTCGCTCTGTGCCAGCCGCATCATCTGCAGGCGCCGCTCCCGATCCTCGGGTGCATCCAACCGTGCGCGCGTATCCAGCAAGGCGAGCCGTGTTACCCGTTCGGGCGCCTGCCGCATGATTTCCATTGCGACGTAGCCGCCCATGGATAACCCAGCCAGCGCAAAGCTTTGCGCTGGCGCCTCCTCCAGAACACGTCGTGCCATGCCCTCCATCGTCTCGTCGCGGGTCAGATCGGCAACCCAGGGATCGCACACGTCCGACAGGCCGCCTATCTGCGCTGCCCATAGCGCTCGGTCGCACAGCAGGCCAGGTAACAAGAGGAGGGTCGCTTTCATCCTTGGATCGAAGCTCGCGGTCTTCGCTAATAGCCGGTCAGTGTATCGCGACCGCGCGTCGCTTCGATCGAGCGCCTATACTTATTCGTATTTACTCATTCGGGAGTGATTTCGATGACCGGACTCGATGCGAAACGCGACCGGCCCACCGGCATCACTCTGGTACGTGGCGCCTGTCCGCACGATTGCCCCGATACGTGTGCATGGCAGGTGACGGTCAAGGCGGGCCGTGCAGTGGAGTTACGCGGAGATCGCGAGCATCCCTTCACGCGCGGAGGCCTGTGTAGCAAAGTCAATCACTACATCGAGCGCGCCTATAGTCCCGAACGGCTGCTCTACCCGTTGAAGCGTGTGGGCCCCAAGGGTAGCGGCCGGTTCGAGCGCGTAGGCTGGGGCGAAGCACTCGACGCAATCGCGGGGCACCTCAGAGATATCGTCTCGCGAGACGGCGCGACGGCGGTGCTACCCTATTCCTACCTCGGCACACAGGGGCTCATTCAGTGCAACGCGATGAGCCAGCGCTTCTTCAATCGCCTCGGGGCAACCCGCCTGCAGCGGTCCATCTGCGGTGGCGCCGGTACCGCGGGTATTGTCGCGACCAACGGCATTTCGCTCGGCATCATGCCGGAAGATGTCGTCCATAGCCGCTTCATCGTGCTCTGGGGCACGAACACCGTAGTCACCAATCTGCATCTGTGGCACTTCGTCAAAGAAGCACAGCGCCAGGGCGCGAAGGTCGTGTGCATCGATCCGGTCAAGACGCGCACGGCGGAAATGGCAGACTGGCATGTCCGGCCCCATCCCGGGACCGATGCTGCACTCGCGCTGGGCATGATGCACGTTATCGTACGCGATGGCCTGTACGACGCCGACTACGTGGATAGTCACACAGCGGGTTTCGAACAGTTGCGTCCGCGACTCGCGGAATATCCGCCGGAGCGCGTGGCGAAGATCACCGGTCTGTCTGCGAGCGAGATCGTCGAGCTCGCGCAAGCGTATGCGACCACGCGCCCCGCGGTCATCCGGTTGCTCATCGGCATGGAGCACCGCAGCCGCGGTGCGATGACGTATCGCACTATCGCGTGTCTTCCCGCGTTGGTGGGCGCTTGGCGCGAACGAGGAGGCGGCCTGCTTTCGATCACCGGACGCTTGCGCATGCTGGGCCTCAATCTGCCAGCAGTGGAAATGCCGCAGCTCGAGAACTCAGCCATCCGCTCGATCAACATGGTGCAGCTCGGCCGTGCACTTACCGATCCTGATCTGACTCCGCCGATCCGCGCGTTGATCGTCTACAACAGCAACCCGGCTGCCATCGCACCGAATCAGAACCTGGTACTTCAAGGCCTACTGCGCGAAGACTTGTTCTCGGTGGTCATCGAGCAATTTATGACAGATACCGCCCGACATGCGGACTACATACTTCCCGCCACCACGCAGCTGGAGCACCTCGACCTATTTTGGTCCTGGGGTCACGCTTATTTGACACTGAACCAGCCAGCGATCGAGCCAGTGGGCGAGGCCCTGCCGAACACGGAGATCTTCCGGCGCCTGGCGCATCGAATGGGTTTCTCCGACGCGTGCCTTCAGGAGAGTGACGAGGACATGGTGCGCGCGGCATTAACCAGCACACACTCTTACGCGCAGGGTATTTCCTATGAGCGTTTAAAGCAGGACGGGTGGGCGCGGCTGAATATACCGGAAGACTTCCGGCCATTCGCCAATGGAGGGTTCGCGACGGTGTCGGGAAAGTGCGAGTTCTATTCGGAGGGGCTGGCTTCACAAGGACTCGACCCCTTGCCCTCCTACATCCCTGCCAGAGAAGGTCCGCAAGGCGCGGGTGAAGCCAGAAGCCGCTATCCTCTCTCGCTCACTACGGCCAAGTCTGCGCTGCATTTCCTCAACTCCAGTTACGCCAATCTTCCCAGACACCTCGAGGCGGAGGGAGAGCCGCTGCTTGACTTGCATCCTCACGACGCCATCGCTCGCAACATCTCTAACGGTGACCTGGTGCGGGCGCACAACGCGCGCGGCGAGTTGAGGATGCGCGTTCGCGTTGGTGACGGCGTTGTCCCTGGGATGATCGCGGTACCGTCCGGCTGGTGGGCCAGCCTCAGCCCAAACGGCTCCTCGGCCAACGCACTGACTGCCGACGGGCTCAGCGACATGGGAGGCGGCGGAGACTTCCACGACACCCTCGTGGAAGTAGAAAAGGTCGTGGCGCCCTAGAGGACGCTTTACCTTCACCTTTTCACCTCCTCGCCTTTTCACTCATTCACTCATTTACTCACTTACCCATTCACTCATTCACTTTTTCACCTCTTCACGTCTTCACGCTATCATCCCGCCTCGCCGTCCTGAGCCCTAAGAAACCAAAGAGGAGTCCCCATGCCCTCCAACATGCAGGTTCTGCTAGCCAGCCGGCCCACAGGCTGGGTCGAAGAGTCCAACTTCCGCATCGTCGAAACTCCGCTCCCCAAGCCTGAGGCCAGGCAGCTGCTGATAAAGATCCATTGGCTTTCACTGGATCCATACATGCGCGGGCGCATGAGCACGGCGAAGTCCTACACGAAACCTGTCGAGGTCGGAGAGGTGATGACCGGGGGCACTGTCGGCGAGGTAATTGAATCGAGCAATCCCAAGTTCAAGACCGGCGACTATGTGGTGGGTTCGCTCGGCTGGCAGCAATACGCGGTAAGCGATGGCGAAGGATTGACCAAAGTCGACCCCAAGCTCGTGCCGCTCTCCTGCTATGTGGGAGTGGTCGGCATGCCGGGTGGCACGGCCTGGATCGGTCTGCTCGAACATTGTCAGCCGAAAGCGGGAGAAACCGTGGTGGTGTCCGCGGCTTCAGGTGCAGTCGGAAGTGTGGTCGGCCAGATCGCGAAGTTACAGGGCTGCCGCGCCGTGGGCATCGCCGGCGGTAAAGCAAAATGCGACTACGTCGTAAAGGAACTGGGCTTCGACGCCTGCGTCGACTACAAAGGCGGCAACCTCTATGAAGAATTGAAAGCCGCGTGTCCGGACGGCATCGACTGTTACTTCGAAAACGTCGGCGGCGTAGTGATGGATACCGTATTCCGTCTGTTCAATCCGTTCGCGCGTGTCGCTCTATGCGGAATGATCGCCGACTACAATGCCACTGAAGCGTACGGCGTGAAGATGATGCGCGCGTTGCTGGTCAGTCGCGTCAATCTGCGAGGCTTCATCGTATTCGACCGTCTTGACCTGTACGCACGCGCGATCCCGCAACTCGCCAGGTGGGTTTCACAGGGGAAGATCAAATACCACGAAACCGTTGCGGTCGGCCTGGAAAATGCACCCAGCGCGTTCATCGGCATGCTCAAGGGCGCCAACCTCGGCAAGCAACTCGTCAAAGTGGCCTAACTTTGGGAAGGACGCACATGAACGTCATCGTCACAGGCAGCAACAGCGGCTTCGGCCGGCGCATCGTGGAAACGTTGGCTCAAGCCGGCCATACGGTGTTCGCCACCATGCGCGATGCGGGAGGCCGCAACGCGAAGGCCGCACAGGAACTCAAGGCATTCGGTGCCGCCAATGGAAATCGCGTGCATGTAGTGGAACTGGACGTGACCAATGACGCCTCGGTCGCGAAAGGCATCGACGCCATCGCGAAGCAAGTCGGCGGTGCGATCGATGTGCTGGTAAACAATGCCGGCCGCTTCTCCGCCGGAGTGCAGGAAGCATTTACGGTCGAAGAGGTCAAGGCACTGTTCGAGACCAACGTGTTCGGTCCGCTACGTCTCAATCGTGCGGTTCTGCCGCACATGCGCAAGCGTCGCTCCGGGCTGATCGTAAACACCTCGAGCATCGTCGGCCGCTTCTCCCTGCCAACGCTGGGCACTTACTCCGCAAGCAAGTATGCAGTGGAGGCGTTGTCGGAGGCGCAGCGCGACGAAGTGAAACACCTTGGCATCGACGTCTCGATCATCCAACCAGGGGCATTCCCGACTGAAGTAAGCAACAACGGCTTGTACGCCAGCGACTCCGCACGCGCGGAGGACTATGGCCACGTCGCGGCGATTCCGCAGAAGATGGGCGAAGGTCTCGGACAATTGTTCGCCAGCCCACATGCGCCCAACCCGCAGGACGTTGCGGAAGCGGTCAAGAAACTCGTCGAGACACCTGCAGGGCAGCGACCATTACGCGTTGTCGTGGACAAGCTCACCGGCGACCCGCTGCGTGCGTTGAATGAACTCTATCCTCAGCACCGCCAGACGCTGGCCGCCGCCTTTGGTATGGCCTGACACCCTCCTCGGTGAGACGCTGGCGCCAGGCCTGCGCCACACTCAAGGCTCAAGTCCTCTCAACACTTCGAGACGGCGCCCGGTTGCTCTTGGGTGCCGAACCAGTGCTTCGGATGGTCGCATCAGTGGCGCTACTGCGGTCACTGGCGCACTCATCAAGTAATCCGTCAGCCTCTGGTAAGAAACGCCGAGTCAGCTGCTCGACGTTCTCTTTTTCGTCCTGCTCATTGGTCGCAGGGAGGACCTCATTGATGATCCGTAGAACAGCTCCGGACGACTTGAATTACAGATGTAACTTTTGTAACCGGATTTGGAACCGAAGTGTCAGTTTGCGGGTCGATAATGCATCTCATGGGTTGCGTGGCAGCGCTCGAAACCCGAGCATGCCGCGAGTCGCCCAAGTAGATTGGCGGAGAGGCGCAAAATGCAATTCGCAGATCAAACTAGAATATTCATGCTGGCCATTGCAATGGCTATTCCCGCCGTTGTCCATGCTGACGACGATGGGAAGTTGTATGGCGGGACCGTCAACGGAGTTTGGGCTGTTCATCCTCAGAATCCCTCCTTGCAATCCAACAGCTCGTCGGTCGACTTTGCATCGATTGCTCGTGACGCGGAACGCTACACCCCCAACCAGCTTTACGGCGGTTTGCGTTTAGGCGATGGCTTTGCGCTGGAAGGCGCGCAGACCGCTTTCGGTGCCATGCCGGGCGATGCCTCCAGACGCACGGCGGTTGCCACAACCGTACGACCGGGACAGGTACCAGGAACCCTCAGCTTTGCTGGCGTAAGCAGCGTACCGCTGGACGACACGACATCCGTCGTGACCAAATTCGGCGTCCACTATTGGCAAGCGGATTCCAGCGTACCGTCATTGGATGTTTCCCGCCTGACAAGTCCAGGAATCCTTTACGGAATTGGCGTTGAGAAGCAACTCGCTAAGGACGTGCGCCTTCAGGCCCAGACGGAGCGCTATAAGACCAGTCCCGACGCAGGTAATGTCCCGACCGTGAACGTGATGATGCTGGGAGTCAACGTCGGGTTCTAAGCGTCGGGCGCCAAAGCAGCCGCCTTCTAAAGCATTGGTAGTGACCGAGAACGAGAACCAAGCGGGAACGCTTCGTCGATTTTCCTGAGTTCGGTTTCAGTCAGTCGCAAATCTCCCGCGCCAGCGTTATCTTCAGCATGGGCGGCGCTGGATGCCTTGGGAATTGCAAATACCGACGACCGCCGTACCAGGAAGCTGAGCGCGACCTGACGAGCGGAGGCCTGATGCGCCTCCGCCATCTGCTGGAGTACGCGGCCTCCCACGGTCCGAGACCCCGGGAAATCATCATGACCGAAGGGGCTGTAAGCGACCACAGCGACGCCATGCTTTTCGCACCAGGGGATCACGGCGTGCTCGATCGCACGCTCCCGCAAGTGGTAGAGGACCTGGTTGCAGGCAAGATGCCCGTCCCCGGCAATCCTTCGGACCGCGTCGAGTTCACGCACGTCGAAGTTACTGACGCCCCACGACAGGATTTTCCCGTCGCTCTTGAGCTGCTCGAAGGCGCCAATGGTGTCCTCCAAGGGGTGCTGCCCGGGCCAGTGCAGAAGGTAACAATCCAACCGATCGGTCTTCAGGCGGGCTAGAGACTTCTCACAGGCCGCAACGGTGCCGCTGCGAGATGCGTTGCTCGGAAGCACCTTGGACACCAGAAACACCTCGTCGCGTCTGCCAGCGATCGCTTCGGCAATCACTCTTTCCGCCGCGCCGCTGCCATACATTTCCGCAGTGTCGATATGCGTCATGCCCAGGTCGAGTCCCTTTCGCAAGGCCGCAACCGCGGAAGCCCGCTCGGCACTCTCGATGTACCAAGTTCCCTGACCGATTACCGCGACCTTGCGGCTGCTGGGGCCAAATTCGCGTTTCTCCAAGCCTCTTTCCTCCTATCGTCCCGGGAAGACTCATCGCCCCCGCACATTCGAGACCGTTGCATAATACACTTCGACCAACGCGCCATTCACGCACTTACCGCAATGTCGAAAGTGCAATTTCCTCGAGCAAACATCCCATGAGCCGACAGGTTGCCCCGTTTACTCTCGCCGTGCCGGTGGACAAAACCGATCACATCCTCGGGCCCCACACCGCCAAGGTTACCCTTGTCGAGTATGGCGACTTCGAATGTCCGAACTGCAATCAGGCCTACCCTGCGGTCAAACTGCTGCTCAAGCATTTCGAGCCGCAGATTCGGATTGTCTTCCGCCACTTCCCTCTGACCGAAGTGCATCCGCACGCTCAGATGGCGGCTGAAGCGGCCGAAGCGGCCGGTGCTCAGCACAAGTTCTGGCCCATGCACGACCTGTTGTTCGAGCGCCGAGGGCATCTGCGGCGTGAGGACTTACGTCATTGCGCGGAGCAGATAGAACTCGACTTGGAACGCTTCGACTACGAGATCAACGATCAGGTCTATCGTCAGCGCGTGAACGAGCATATCGATAGCGGCAAGCTCAGCGGCGTTCGCGGCACCCCAACCTTTTTCCTCAACGGCAATACCGTGGATGTTTCATTCGGTCTCGAGCATCTGCGGCAGGCTGTGGAAGGAGCGCTGCGTGGCTAGCGACCGGTCGCACTAGACCGTTATCACGATCTTGCCGAAGTGTTCTCCGCGCTGCATGCGTTTGAACGCCTCGGCACCATCGGCCAACGCGAAGGTGCTATCGATCACCGGGCGCAGGCGATGCTGCGCGATGGCACGATTCATCGCCTCGAAGCGCGCACGCGAACCCACTGCGATCCCCTGTACTCGAACCATCGGACCGATCAGCCCACGCAGCGGAATGATGGCCTCGTAGCCCGCGACGAATCCCACGACACCGATGAAACCACCGAACGCTACGGCCGCCATCGACTTGGGTAATGTAGAACCGGCGGTCTCCACCACGATATCCACCCCTTTGCCTTTCGTCTGCTCCTTGGCCGCCAAGTGCCAATCGGACACCGCACGGTAGTTGATGCCCTCATCCGCACCTAGATCGCGAGCTCGCGCCAACTTCTCATCGCTGGACGAAATCACGATCACGCGAGCACCGGCTAGTTTCGCGAACTGCAACGCGAACAGGGCCACACCTCCCGTACCCTGCACAAGAACGGTGTCCCCGGGCTTGACCCCGCCCTCTGCAAGGGTCGACCAGGCGGTAACGGCCGCAATGGGCAACGTCGCAGCCTCGGCTTCGGTCAGATGCTCGGGCGCGCTCACCGCATCTTCCGCCGGGACGGTCAAGAACTCCTGCAGCACGCCGTCGAGCGGAGCGCCCAGTGTGCGCTTCGTGCGCAGTTCAAGTGTAGGCATACCGTCGTGCCAACCCTGCGTGTAGATCGGCACTACGCGCTCTCCAACCCTGAACCGCGTCACATCCTCGCCCACTTCAACGACTTCGCCGCAGGCGTCCGATGCAGGAACATAAGGCAGCGGAAGCGTCGGCAGATACTTCTGCGCGAGGATGGCGAGGTCGCGATAGTTGAGACTGGCCGCGCGGACACGCAGCAAGATCTCGCCGCGACGCGGCCGCGGCATCGGACGCTCGATCAACCGCAGTGAATCGATCGAAAAAGTCTGAGCTTCCAATGCACGCATTTTTCCTTCTGAAGGCATAGCCATCTCCTATCGCACTTTCTTGTCCGCACGAAATCAACCGCTGGGCACGCTTGTCAGCGTTGGGTTAGCATCATGCCCTTGTTCACGTCACAGTACTTTTGTCGAATTCCATCCAGATTCCTATGAAGATTACCCGACTTGAGGTCTACATTCTGCGCGCACCCGACACCGGGCGCCCGCACTGGGTGAGCCACTTCATCGTACCGAGGGCTAACGAGATCCTGGTACGCATGCACACCGACGAGGGCATCCAAGGCATCGGGATCGCCACCAGCTATACGCCCATCGAGGCGGCGATCCACTGCTTCCGATCGGGTATCGGCGAGCTCGTCCTCGGCGAGGACCCGCTCGCTCCGGAACGTCTATACCAGAAGCTGTTTGCCCTGACCTGGCAGCGACTGGCATTCGAGAAAGGCTGGTCGAAGGAGGCGCTGGTGCGCATCTCGGCCGCGATCGACATCGCAGCCTGGGACATCATCGGCAAGGTCGCCGGCCTTCCTCTGTATCGACTCTTCGGTGGGTTTCGCGAGAAGGTGCCGTGCTATGTAACGTGCGCCTACTATCGCGATGGCAAAACGCATTCCGAATTGCGCGATGAGATGCAGAAGCTGAAGGCGCAGGGACATACCGGGTTCAAGGCGAAAGCCGGAGGCGTCGGGCTGGCCGAAGACATCGAGCGGCTGGCCCTGGTGCGCGAAGTGATCGGTGAGGACAAGGAGCTGATGGTCGACGTCAACCGCGGCTGGGATCTCCCCACCGCCATCGAGGCGGCGCGTCTGCTCGAGCCGCTGCGGCCGCGCTGGCTGGAGGAGCCGGTGCGCTGGGCGGACGATCGTCGCGAGCTCAAACTGCTCGCGCAGAAGACGCGCATTCCCCTTTCCGCCGGCGAGAGCGAGCTGACCAGCTATGGCTGCCGTGCATTGCTGGAGGAACAGGCGATCCAGATTCTGCAGTTCGACTGCACCATGATGGGCGGCTTCACCGAGGGCCGAAAACTCGCGGCGCTGTGCGAGTTCAATCACGTGCAGGTTGCCCCCCACCACGACTGCTTCATCCATGCCCACATCGTCGCCGCCAGTCCAGCGGGTTGCATCGTCGAGTCGTTCACGGATCCCGAGCGCGATCCCCTGCAAGCGGAACTGTTCGAGGACCCGCCGAAAATCGCCAACGGGTGGCTCACGCTGAAGCAGACGCCAGGGCTGGGACTGAGTTTGTCCGAAGCGGCACTGGCGAAATTCGGCGAGCGCATTCTCTGAAGCACAAAGGAGTTCCATGAAGCAACACAGAATCGCCGTCATTGCCGGTGACGGCATCGGTAAGGAAGTGATGCCCGAGGGCGTCCGAGCGCTCGAAGCTGCGGCTCGCAAGTTCGACATTCCCCTCGTGCTGGATCACTTCGACTGGAGCTGCGACAACTACGAGCGGCATGGCTGGTGGATGCCGCCCGATTGGCGCGACAAGATCGGCGGCCACGACTGCATCTTCTTCGGGGCAACCGGCTGGCCGGCGAAAGTGCCTGATCACGTCTCGTTGTGGGATTCGTTGATCAAGTTCCGGCGCGGCTTCGATCAGTACGTCAATCTGCGCCCGGTGCGATTGATGCCGGGAGTCAAATGTCCCCTGGCCGGCCTTAAGGTCGGCGATCTCGACTACTACGTGGTCAGAGAGAACACGGAAGGAGAATACTCAGCCGTGGGCGGCCGCCTGTTCGAGGGGACGGATCGCGAGATGGCCATGCAGCAGTCCATCTTCACTCGTAAAGGGGTCGATCGCATCATGCGGTACGCGTTCGAACTCGCTATGAAGCGGCCGCGCAAGCTTGTCACATCGGCCACCAAGTCCAACGGCATTTCCATCACGATGCCCTACTGGGACGAACGCTTCGCCGCGATGGGCAAGCATTACCCCGCGATCAAAACCAGCCAGTACCACATCGATGGCCTCACCATCCAACTCGTGCTCAACCCGCAACGTTTCGACGTGATCGTGGCGTCCAACTTGTTCGGCGACATCATTTCGGACCTGGGACCGGCGACCGCCGGGACCATCGGCATTGCGCCATCGGCGAATATCAACCCGGAGCGAGAGTTTCCCTCTTTGTTCGAACCGGTGCACGGCTCCGCTCCGGATATCCATGGGAAGAAGATCGCCAACCCCATCGGGCAGATATGGTCAGGCGCAATGATGCTAGACCATCTGGGTCATGCGGAGGCAGCAGTGGCCATCGTTCACGCCATCGAGCGAGTGCTGCAGGAGGGCCCAGTTACACCCGATCTCGGCGGCAAAGCCAGTACCGAGGAGTTGGGCAAGGCCGTCGCTGCAGCGATTTGAAGGTAAAGGCGCTTTCGCCTCAGGGCAGGAACAGCTTGCGCCCGCTCTTTTCCAGTTCCAGCATACGGCGCTCGTGTTCCGGCAAGGCGGAAGCCTTCGAATCCAGCACGCTGCCCGACTGCGTGCTGGAGAACCACTTCGCCACCGTCTCAAATACGTTCTTCATTTCATCACCTCTGATTTTTAGTCAGTACACACTAACGCAGGGGACAACCGGGAGCTAGCAGGTTGCCGTCGATGCGGCGCATGCGCGCTTCGAGATCGGACAAATCCTGCGACCTTGACAGGTATGCCTCGCGCTCCCGCACCTCGCGTTCCCAGGACCAGTTCTCCAGGCGATGGAAGGCCCGGGCGAACCAGTTGCGAGTCGGCGCGATGTGGGACTCGGCCTTCACCGGCGCTTGTTCGACGGCGTTGCGCGGGGCGGGCGTCGGCTCGGCGGGCGATGTGCCTTCCGTCGCCCTATTGCGACGCGGCAATTCAGCCTCGAAAATGCTCAGACCGAGATGGTATGCCAGTGCACTTCCCGGGCTGCCGCAGGCCGCCAGCATGCCGAGTTGTTGATTCCAAAGAGTCTTCGAGTTCATGATTAAACCCCTTAAAGGATATAGGGTTAAGTGTCGATTACAGCCTAGGCTGCAATTTAACCGAGCTTCCCGAGAGACTCCAATCGTATGTTCGGATTGCTCCAATAGGTCTGGGTTATAGTCAAATAATGTTCACGTTGCGTTGCAGCAAAATTGTGCTAAAATTCAACATGTCGCATTCCATCTGAGGTACCGTGGAGCTCTATCAGTTACGTAGCTTCGTGGCGGTCGCCGAACTCGGCCACCTCACGCGGGCGGCGGACCGGCTGCATATCAGCCAGCCCGCCCTAAGCGCCCAAATCAAGTCGCTTGAACAGGAGCTCGAGGTGGAGCTGTTTGATCGCAAGCCGAACGGAATGGTCTTGACGGGTGCCGGCAAGCGTCTCCTGATCGAGGCACAGAAGTTGTTGTCAGCGGCTCAGGCGTTGCGCAATGAGGCTCGCGCAATCAAAGGAGAGGTTGCAGGCGTCGCCCGGGTGGGAACGGTTTCCGATCCGCAGTTCATCCGGGTGAGCGACCTCATGGGCGTGGCAGTGGAGCGATATCCTTTGGTCGAGATCGAACTCCACCACGAAGTCTCCGGTGCGGCGTTCGAGAAAGTACGCGACGGCGCGCTCGATGCCAGCTACTACTATGGCGAACTCAGCCATCCGAGCGTCACCGGCGTCGATTTACGTGAGATAACCTATCGTATCGTCGCGCCGGCAGCATGGAAGGAACGCATCCAACACGCCACCTGGGCGGACATCGCCGGCGAACCGTGGATAATGACTCCACCGATCAGCACGCACCACCAACTGGCCAGTGCGCTCTTCCGCGTGCATGCAATCGCGCCCACCAAGGTGGTCGAGGCCGACGACGAATTTGTCGTCAGCTCGCTGGTCGTGTCCGGACTTGGACTGGGACTGATGCGAGAAGACTTGGCATTCGAGAAAGCCAACGCCGGAGAGGTTTATCTGTGGAAGGATGTCCGGATGACCACGACGTTGAAGTTCATCTACCTTAAGGAACGCGAACACGATCCCGTCATCTGCGCGCTCGCCGAGATCCTAAAGGACGTATGGATCGTCCGGACCAGCTCCAAGCCGACGCGGTCGGCAGCGAAGCGGGCTGACGCAGCTATTAGTAATCCGCACCCTTGATTAGGGACCCTTCTGATCAAGCTTTGCGACACGCGTTGCGTCAGGTGCTAATCGGGATCGCTCGAGACGGGCGCGAACACTCTGGCCATATAAGTCGACAAATCCGCCGTAACCTCCTCGTGTGACTCCGGCGCGATTCCGGCCAGCGTCTTGGCAAGCTGTTTTTTGAATTCGATCTGCATCGCGCGTGCAATCTGGATGCGCTGCGCCTGCGGCGAGCCGGCTCCGTGCATCGATTCGGTCAGATAACCGACCGCATTTCTGCCTAAGGTCATGTTCTCGATCAGTCGCAGAATGCGCATGCGGTCCTCAGTGGAGATCTCCGCCCTGCCCTTCAGGTACTTCTCGATGATCGCGCCCAGTTCCGGGTGGCGGAACTCCTTTTCCGATGGCATGGTGACCATCAGACCACCGGCGAGGTCCTGCGCAAGCCGGCCGATTTCATAGGGAAGCTTGGTGACGTGATGCTTGCAGACGTTGGAAAGCATCTCGTCAGGCAGATAGGCGCCTGATTTCATCGGCGTGCCCTGGTAGCTTGCGGCGATCCCTGTGCCATAGATGGTTTCATTCAGATGCGTCATCTCGACCAGTTTGTCCCGTATGTGCGAGACTTTTTCTACGCCGTTGTAATCCGCGACCGTTGCAGCCGCTCCGATCAACACATCGCCCACACCGGTCTTACATACATAACTGCGCCGGTGATAACAAGTGAACCTCTCCACCAGCATCGCGGCGAATTCACTCTCGCCGTCCATGAACACGCGCTCCCACGGGATAAACACGTCGTCGAACACAATCATCGCCTCCTGACCGGAGAAACGGGCATTGCCGGCGTCGATGCTGCCCTCGTCCGTGCTGCGCGTATCGCACGACTGACGGCCGTATATGTATGTGATCCCGGGAGCATCGACGGGCAGCGCACCGACGATCGCGTACTCGCGGTCCGCAGGACCCAACCTCATTGTGGGCATGACCACCAGCCAGTGCGAGTTGAGGCACCCGGTCTGGTGCGCTTTGGCCCCTTTGATGTAGAGACCTTCGTCGGTTCGACGGCTGACGTGCACGAACAAATCCGGATCAGCTTGCTCGCTGGGTGCTTTGCTGCGGTCTCCTTTCACGTCTGTCATCGCACCACCGATGACGAAATTCGATCGCTGTGCCATCGTCACAAAATCTTTGAAGCGTTGGTGATAGGCGGTGCCGTTTTTTTCATCCATCTCATAAGTCACAGAGTGGAGCGAATTGAGGGCATCCATGCCGACGCAACGCTGAAAGCAGGTCCCGGTGAGTTGCCCGAGCCGACGCTGCATCTTGTTCTGCATGACCAGATCTTCCGGGCTTTGCGAGATATGTAGAAATCGATTCACGCGGTCACCAGTGTATGGAGACTGCGCAGTTCCGATTTCCGGATTACGTACCGCGAGGTCGTAAGTCTCCGCAACGGCGTTGACCGAAGGCCGAATGATCGGATGATCCACCGGTTCGGCGACCAGCTCGCCGAACAGATAGACCTTCAGCTTTCGGCCGCGAAGGCTTTCGACGTAGTCACTGCCCGTACGAATCGGCTTCTGACCGCGCTGCGCAATCGGTGCCGTCTGAGTCATGGCTGCTGTGTTCATGAGAGAACTCCTCTGCGCAATACTTTGCTTTCAGTCAGGTTGAGACTCACGGCGCCATAGAGGCGGTATAGGCGGCAAGCGCAACCAGATCTTCCTCGGTCAGGTGGGCGACCACCCCTTTCATCAGCTCTGCCCACTGCCCGTTGCGCGTGCCATGCTGCATATCGTAGAGCTGGCGCACGATGTAGCTGGGGGAACGTCCCGCGAGAGCCGGCACCGGCCCGAGCCCCTTCAGATCTGCGCCATGACAGATGCTGCACTGAGTGGTTTTACCGCCGCCACCCGTGGTTGCCAAGTGCTTGCCCTTCTCGATACTGCCGACCGGAACGTAAGCAATGAATCCGGAAGCCGAGTCCCGCAGTTCGGTTCGTTCCAGGTTCTCCGGCATTTCGATTATGCGTTGTCCGATAGGCTCGGTAGCGGCGGGCTCAGATGCGACCAGCATCCAGCCGGCCACATGGGTTTTCGGTACGGTGTCAGACTCGATCACTCGGATCCACGGTTTGGGCTTGAGAGTAGAGAAGTACTCGGCGGCAGTTTGTACTTCCGCCACAGTCGCGCCCTTCGCGAGTGCGATCATCAAGTTCACGGGCAACGACGCTGGCTCCGAACTCTTCCTCGCGCCGCTCTTGAAATCGGCCACCTGCTGTGCGATGTAAGTAGCCGGGAGACCTGCGAGACTGGAGTTTTCAGGACGTCCGAGCCCATTGGGCAGATGGCAAAAGCCACATGCGAACACCCCTGGCCTCGGTCCGTGCGCCACAACGTCGGGCATGGGAGCATGGTTGTCCGGATGCCAGTCCGGCACGTTGTAGAGGTCCTTGATCTCTTTCAATGTGAAAGCCGCTGTGCTGCCTGGGACGTGTTTCGCCGTTCCATCGTCAGGTGCGGGTTGTGCTCCTGGCGGATTGACGGCGAAGGCCCACGGCGGCGGTGGTTCCGCCGCAGCAACAAAGGCACCCGCAGTCATGGTGGCCACGAAAGCGAAAGGCAAGACGCCCGCATAGTTCCTCATTCAACCTCCGAGTTATCGTTATTTGTACTGGTCAGCGGAGAACAAACCGTACCACAGTTCTTGATTCACCCTCTGGGCGCGTTCCGTATGAGCGAAAGCGCCGCGCAAGACTGGTGACGGGTGGTTCTATTCTGCGCTCGGAAGGCCGGACTTGCACTACGGTGCTAGACTGCCGCATCCATCCAACCGAGGAGCTCATGAAATGGCGATTTCGATGTACGAAACATCAGTAGGAACGTTTGTCCGCACGCTGAACAACCTGATCGCAATTCTTGAAAAGGGTGCGGCGCACGCGGAGGCCAAGAAAATCGACCCGTCAGTACTCGTCAACAGCCGCTTATTCCCCGACATGTTGCCGCTCACCAAGCAAGTTCAGATTGCGACTGACAGCGCCAAGGGTGGTGCCGCGAGACTGGCGGGAGTGGAGGTGCCAAAATACGAGGATACGGAGACGACTTTTCCCGAACTTGTCGCCCGCGTTCGTAAGACCATCACTTTTCTCGACGGACTGACGCCAAAGCAGTTCGAAGGCTCCGAAGACAGACCGGTGACTATTCAGGTCCGCAATGAGCCCACCACTTTCAAGGGAATGCCCTACCTACTGCACACCGCTTTGCCAAATTTCTACTTCCACGTCGTGACCGCATACGACATCCTACGCAGCAGTGGTGTGGAAGTCGGCAAGCACGACTACCTCGGGAAGCGTTGACTCTCCAGGCGCCTGGTCGGCATTGAAAATGCAAACGGCTCAGCGAATCGCTGAGCCGTAAGTTTTTCGACGCTCTGCCGTGGAAAAGAATATTACCGGACGATTCGCGACCGGCGCACCCATCCGAGTACTGCTATGCCCATTGCTAGAAGCGCGTAAGTCGAAGGCTCTGGCACGAGTGCGAATACCTGCCCGTCGGAAATATCCACGAGATACAATTCGCCGAATCCATCTTCCCCGAAGGACGACAGGCTGCCGATCTTGCCGCCGTTCAACAGGTTCGTCAGTTCGGTGGCCTGTGCAAGGTCGAGGAAACTGCCGTTGTAACGGATCGCCCAGATTCGCGAGCTCCCGTTGTCCCCGAATAGATAGGCGCCTTCCAGTTCCGCTGCGAGTTTGCCGCGATACACATAGCCGCCGATCACAGCATTACCGGCCGAGTGTTCGTAATCGAGTATGGGATCCACATTGTCGAAAGGCTTTGCACCGCCGGGTCCTGGCGTGGCCATCATGCCCTCTCGCAACCTCCAACCATAGTTTGCACCGCCCTTGAAGGTGACGCTCTCGAAATCGATCTCCTCCCGATTGTCCTGTCCGACATCGCCGATCAGAAGATTGCCGGTCAAGCGATCGAAGCTGTTGCGAAACGGGTTGCGCAAGCCGTAGTCCCAGATCTCCGGGTTCGCAGTCCGCAGGTTTCCATTCTGATCCCTGAATACCGGATTGTCGGCTGGTATTCCATAGTTGCGATTGGGATCGCTGGAAAAGTCATCTCGGCGCACGTTCACGCGCAGAATCTTGCCGAGGTTGTCCTGCAGATTCTGAGCTCGATTGTCGGGGTCGTTGCCGGATCCACCGTCACCGGTAGCGATGTATAGATTGTCTCCCTCACCTGGGCGAAATCCGATCCAGCCGCCCTTATGATTGTTCTGCCCAGCCGGCTGCGACACCACCATGAGGGTACTGCGCGATGCCGCATTCGCAACGTTCGGATTGGCACTGACCTGAATGCGCGCGACGGTTGTATTGAGTGTCACGCGGTCGATGTAGTCGACGTAAAACATGCCGAACCCTGGCGCGCCGGCGACGGCAAAGTTCGGGTCGAACGCCAGGCCGAGCAGCCCACGTTCCCCCTCTGCATTGACCAATCCGGTGGGACCGCCTATGTCGAGAAAAGTCGAGACAGTTCCATTCGCCTGCCTCACTTTGATGCTGCCGCCCTTTTCGACAATGAACAGTCGCGAATCGCCCGCCGGCGCGGTAACGAATAGCGGCTGATCCAGCCCCGAGGCCACCAATCGAGTCTCCAACGCCCAGACGCCGGATGCATAGAGGAGCAGCGATAACGCTGTTGCGGCACAAATCGCGTCCCGCTGCGTAGCAACAAATTCCCGAATCACTCCGACGATCATGGCTGCCTCCGTCGAACAGATCACCGCAGAGTTGAAATTCTCACGACAGTTTGGCGCAAAAAACTTGCGTGCGCCAGTGTCTCAGGTCAACAACCCGACGATGGCGTCATATCAAGGAGACAGACGGGCAGCTGAGTCAGAAAACGCGGGGAATGCAAATTCTACAAGCGAACCAAAGGCGGTCGAAACGGCCGATGAGAACAACCGGTCAAGCCGCCTCGTGCTGCACCTCTTCATCGTCCTCCACCGGCGATCGTCCCTGCATAGAACCCGGTGCCAGCGCGCCCCATTCGACCAACTCCAGACGACCGTCGGTATGCTCGAGGATCGCAGTGCAGCTATCGACCCAATCGCCGCAGTTGAAATATGTCATGCCATCGACCTGACGCATTGCGGCAGCGTGGATGTGGCCGCAAATGACGCCGTCGAGCCCCTGTGCCTTGATATTTCGTACCACCGATTCCTCGAAGTCCGAAATGAAACTCACTGCCCCCTTCACTTTCCGCTTCGCATAACCCGCCAGCGACCAGTAGCCTGGAATGCCTAAGTGACGGCGCATCCAGGAGAGCATCATGTTCATCCGCACCACGAAGGCATAGGCATGATCACCGAGGATCGCCAGCCACTTGTGGTACTTGGTCACCACGTCGTATTCATCCCCATGCAGCAGCATGTAACGCTTGCCGTCTGCGGTGGTGTGGACGTAGTCGTGGAAGATTCGGATATCTCCGAACGAACTGCCCACATATTCACGCAATGCCTCGTCATGATTGCCTGGAACAAAGATGACTTTGCAGCCGTGGCGCGCACGCTTGAGCACCTTCTGTACGACTGTGTTCATATCAGCCGACCAGTACACGCCGCGCCGCGCCATCGCCCAGAAATCGATGATGTCCCCGACCAGAAACAGATACTCGGACTCGTACTCCTTCAAAAATTCCAGCAGTCGCTGCGACTGACATGCACGAGTGCCCAGATGAATGTCCGACAGGAAGATCGACCGGACTTCAGTCATGGCGACTCGCCTCATTCGAAGCGGCCACGCCCTTGCGACCGATGAACAGGTAATAGGGCAACTTGACACCTGGAAGATATGGGGCCACGCCGTAACGTTGTGCACAATACACCGTGTCCAGTCGATGTCGCAGATACGGCAGGTGCGCACCAGAGAGCCACACCCCGTCGTGCGCAAACCATCTGCGCCAGAATCCGTTGCTCAGCCACGCATCGGGCGGCAAGTGGAAGTCCACCACCGCCAAGGATCCTCCTGGCACAAGCATGTCGATCGCATTGTCGATGGCACGCCGCCAGTCCGGGATCATGGTAAGAGCGTAGGAGAAGTACACGCAATCGACCCCATGCGCGGGACGGAATTCAGTGGCATCGCCTTCGATCAGCCGAATTTTGCATGCGATCTCGGCGTCGAGACGGTCGACGCGTTGCTTTGCCATCGCCAACAGCGGTGGACACAGATCCACCAGTTCGACCGACGCGAAGCGACGAAGACGATCGCCGAAGAACTCCAAGTTACGTCCAGTTCCCGCTCCCAATTCGACCACCCGTTCCCCGATCCCGGCAGGCAGACGTTCGATGAGCTCGCGACGACCCTGTAGTAAGCGCTCGCGGAACGCGTCGTAGCCTTGCGCCTGCGGCGCGTAGAAGTTCTGCAACCGCTGAACATGGTCGCCGCGACGGGGTGCCCCTCGCAACAAGTGCAAGAGGATTCGTGCGTCCGCGCCAAGCGACATCTCAGCTCCGGATATCGGCGATGTGGAAGCCTGCATACGTGTGCACGCGATCCTGCAACGATAGCCGGCGCGCCAGATCGGGATGGAATTGCACCATCTCGACCAGCGGACGACTGCGCACTTCAATTCGCTCCAGATAGGTAGGCCGTGCATGCGCACTTCGGAACAGGATGCGCGCGCCGGGTGTTGAACGTTCCAGAATCCAGGTCCATTCCTCCACCAGCGCTGCGGGGTAGTAGCTGCTCATCCAATCCATGTGATCGAGCAGGACGTAGCGGGAGATCTTGTCCTGAGTCTCCTGCAGGAATTCAGTGACCGTGGAAGTGTGGCAACGGATGCGCTCGACCAAGCCGGCCTTGAGCGCGAGAAAGCTGTCCTTCTTCAGGTATTCCGGACAACAGGCCAAGGTATAGCCACCGCGGAGATACAGTGCCCAGAAATAGTTCGTCCAGAACGGAAGATGGCGCGCCACGTACTCGATCGCTTCGCGGATGAAACCGGCGACACCCTTAACGTGTTGGCGTTCCACTTCCTTGCGCTGTGGATGCGGTACGCCCAGCAGGCTCATGGTGATCTGGCGCGAAAGCGTCCAGTTCATCGCCTTGCTCCACAGCAGCGGTTCGATGTCTGCTGCGTAGATGGCCCGTTGCTGGTCAAGTGTGTTTGCTTCGAAGATTGCGTCGATACCATCGCGCAGCTTCGGCCGTACGCGCAAGTAGGCACGAAAGGCGCGCGCCACCATGCCGGATAAACCGAAATAGTAGAAAGTGTCGCGCGCATCCTCCTGGCAGAACCAGGCGCCGTTCTTGTCCCAGTAGCTTTGAGCAAAGGACGATAAGTCGCGACGAAGAACGTCGCCGTATAGATCGCGGAATCGGGCGTGCCTGCCATGACCGAACAGAAGAAAGAAGTCTTCGAAATCGAGCCCACGAATTCCGGCGATCTTCAGCTCGAGCAACGCGGTCTGGCGGGGGTTCGCGTCCACGGCGTGGATTCGACGAGGCGCTTGCAGCGCGTAGTCCAGCGTGTTGCAGCCGGCGCTGGTGATTACGAGGATGGTGTCGTTCGACGTAAGCTGAAGAGCCTGCCGGTCCACTGCCGGATCTTCCCAGCAAGTGTTGTAGACGAGCGATCGGGAATAGATCGCGTCGAACACTTTCTGGTCTAAGTGATCGATGAGGCTTGCAACGCGTAGCTTCAGGGGTTCTCCCGCAGTCACGGCCGCGCCACTTGCGCGCACGCGTCAAGCCTAAGGCATTCTCATGACATGGCTGTTACGCTATCTGTCAAATTTCGCGCACCCGCTAGACTACCCGTCATGCTCCGCTTCTCTCGCTACGGTCTCGCAGCAGTCGTGCTGCACCTCGTTATCCTGGGCTGCACGGTATGGCTCATCCTGGGAGGCAACAACCCCAAATGGCCCATCTACTGGATGATCTTTTTAGCACTCGACTTTCCAGTGAGCCTGGGCGTAATGCCAGTGACCTGGTTGGTTCCGGGATCAGTGAGTGGACCGTTGGACGATCTGACGAATTTCTGGTGGCCGCTCGCTTATCACAGCGTCATCGGGTCGGCATGGTGGTATATCGTCGGCTGGGCAATTGAGAGAAGAGTGTGGCATCGCAGGGGGGCCGAAGACGAGCCGCAGGACTGACCGTCCGACTCGGCCGGGACGCTCATCCGATCGACTATGGCACTTTGCGTCCGACAATCAGCAGGTCGCGGTCGACATCTTCCAGGCGAGCCACACCGGGCATATGTGCCCAGCGCACGAATCGGAATTTCTCGAATAGCCGAATACTCGGGATGTTGTGTGCAAATATGAACCCTAGCAACGTGTCCACACGAATCGCTGGCGCATGCGCGACGGCTGCGCCCAGAAGGTAGGCGCCAACTCCCTGCCCGCGAAAGCGCGCATCTACGTACACGCTGACCTCGGCGGTCTTATCGTAGGCCGGTCGTCCATAGAAGGAAGAGAAACTGAGCCATCCAGTGATTTCGCGGTCACGCTGGATGACCCATAGCGGACGAAAATTGGGATCGTGCTCTTCGAGCCACTTCACACGACTAGCCACCGTTACCGGCTGCAGGTCTGCCGTCACCATACGCGAGGCGATAGTGGAGTTGTAGATCTCGACAATTCTCGTCAGATCGTCGCGGGTTGCAATGCGGTGGTGTTGAGCCGGGTCTGATCTGTCAAGCATGTCCGTCCCGTCCCATGCGACCCAGATAGCCGCTGTAATCAGGCAAAGTGCGTTCGTAGCCCGAAGACATGAGCGGCGAAGAGATCATGAAATCGGCCGAAGCGCGATTGCACGCCATCGGAATGTTCCACACCATCGCCACGCGCAGCAGCGCTTTCACATCTGGGTCGTGTGGCTGCGGCTCCAAAGGGTCCCAAAAGAAAATCACAAAGTCGATTTCCTGTTGCGCGATCTTGGCGCCGATCTGTTGATCCCCTCCCAGCGGACCGCTCAGCAATCGCTCTATCTCCAAGCCGAGAGTCTGCATCAGGAGCGTACCCGTCGTCCCTGTTGCGCAAAGCTGGTGCGGTCGCAACGTTTCGACGTTGTAGCGCGCCCACTCGAGCAGATCCTGTTTCTTGTTGTCGTGAGCGACAAGCGCGATGCGCTTGCGCTGCTCCATCAGGACGGCGGGTTGCAAAGCTTCCATGGCGACACCCTCCTTGGCTTAGTGCTGCGGGGTGAAGATGCTACCGGAGTCGGATACGCTGCGTGTCGTCACCGACGACAAAAAATTCACAATTCGGCGACGCTTGCGAGGGACCTCTGGCGTTCGGAAATAGTTAAGCGATAAGATGTCACCGAACGGAGACTTCATTGGCAGGCAATCCCACGCTCGCCGATGTCACAAAGCTAAAACAATGTTGGAAGAGTGGATCGGCAGTCCGGCTGTCCGGACGCTTGGCGAATACCTTACACGCCCTGAGACGAGCATCGCCGTTCTGCTGCCCGGAATCGCGTCGCTGGTCATTCTTTGTTTCTACGCCCGCGCAGGAAAGATATCCGGCCGCCTGAAGTTGCTCTGGTTGATGGCCCTGCCAGTGAGCTTCTATTGCGCGCGCTGGGAGTCTAGTCCCGAAGTTCAGCAACTCTACGTATACAGCGCGTTTTCGGTCGTCTGCATGCTGCTTTTGTTCAAGCGGGTATACATTCCGCCGGCGCTGGCTTACGCGCTCACGTTCCTGTCGATGTGGTGGGTCGATGTCACGCACGCCCTATGTCACGCTTTGGAGTGCGGATCGCAACTGGATCGATTCTATTTTGGCGTAGGCGGCGCCGGCATCTATGACGCCTTGTTCCTCGTCCCGTTGTTCACTGCATTGGCTGTGAGCTATGCGACGGCCCGGATGAGGAGCCGAGGTGAATCCTTTCACAGCATGAGCCGAGCTCGCATAGCACCCATCATGTCGTTCGCGCAGATGCGCAGCTATTTGACCGATGCCATCGAGGCGTCACCTTCCGATCCGTGGAGCGGAAAGACGAGTCAGTCACCTCAACCTCGGACCGCCGAGGCCAAGACAGCCGGCATAGGTATCTCGTAGCCGGCGTCTCGGCCATAGGTCGAAAAAGTCGCACGAAGGGCGACGCGAATCGACTCTTGCGCCTGCGAAGTTTGCGCCTTCAACGTCGCAGCCGCGCGAACGGTCCCGTTCATTATCGTGTCGAAGATCGCATCTGCGGAAGGCGCGCGCCATACCTGCGGTACGACCGTGACGACAGGTTTCACGAAACCTGCTGACAGCAGGCTGCGCTTGCAGGCTTCCGGATCGCTGTAGAGAAAGAAATTAGGTCCCACCGGCAGTCCCACGTCCAGGGACCCATATGCGCGGATCGCTGCGTACACCGCGCCGAATCCCACCGCCCGTTCGGGTGCATCCCACACGGTAAACGCAAAGTGCCCACCATGCCTGAGCACCCGAAACGCTTCGCGCATGGCCACCTCAGGATTGGGAAAATGCGGCGTGCCGAAGTTGTTCACCACGGCGTCGAAAGATCCATCGGCAAAGGACAGCGCTTCCGCGTCGCCGGCCTGAAAGGAAATCGAAGGATACCGATGACGCGCAAGAGTCACTTGCGCCTCGGAGAAGTCCAGCCCGGTCGGCTGCGCGCCGCGCTTCAAGGCAGCACCGGCTACGTAACCAGGCCCGGTGGCGATGTCGAGCGTGCGACTGCCCAATTGCACGTGGGCAGCGTCCAGCAGCGCACCGATGCACTGTGTCGTCACCGTACCGAGTGTCGCGTCATAGGTTTCGCACAGGTCGCGTTCGGACCAGCCGGAATGCTCGAAGCTGCGAAATGATTGCATGGGCATGATCGTCTTCCGATGTGGCGACCGTCTAGGCGCCGAATCCGTCGGAGACCGCCACATCCAGCAGGCTCGGCTCGCCGCTCGCCATCGCCGTTCGCAATGCGGGCACCACTTCGTTGGGATCGGTAATGCGCTTCGCTCTCACACCGAGGGATTGCGCCAACCCGACCATGTCGATAGTCGGATTGCGAAGATCCATGCCGATGAAGCGATCGGTGCCACGCATCGACTTTAGGCGCTCTTTGAGGATGCGGTAACTGCTGTTGTTGGTGATCAGATAAGTTATCGGCAACTTGAGATGCGCAGCGGTCCACAGCGCTTGAATTCCGTACATAGCGCTGCCGTCTCCGATAATCGCGACCACGGGGCGGCCCGGTTGCGCCAGGCTGATTCCCACCGCGCCCGCCACCGCGAACCCGATACCTCCGCTGGCCAGCCCGTAGAAGCCTTGTGCATCGCGCAGCGGCAGGAAGCTGAGCAGTGAATTGGTCGACCACAAGCCCTCTTCCACTACTACCGCGTCGGCCGGCACAGCCTTTCCGATCAACGACATCAGGTAGCGCGGATCCATCGGCACCGCATCCGCGGCGGCCAATGCATCCTTGGTCAGGCGCTCGCGCGTCGCGCTCCAGTTGCGGCTCTTCAGTTCATTTAATCGGCGGCTCGACTCCACGGCGCGCTCGGCGCTGCGCTTCGTGCGCACCACAGATACCAGAGCACGCAACGTCTCCTTGACATCAGCCTTGATCGCAATTTCCGCAGCGTAGTTCTTCCCGAGTTCCCAGTCGCGCTCGCTGATCTGGACCACAGCCGTGCTGTCCGGTAGTGGATCTACCGCGCTGAACACAGACATTCGCAGTACATCCGCACCGAGGAACACAGCGAGATCGTATGGCTCCAGTGCGGCCTTGACCTGTTGCTGGCTACGCGTCAAGGCGCCGAGAAAAGCAGGATGCTCGGACAGGAAATGTGCGCCATACGGTACAGTTTGCTGCAGGACTGGCGCACCCAGGAGTTCAGCGAGCTGCGCCGCCTCCTTCAACGCGTCGCGAGTGGCCAGCTCGTGTCCGGCGATCAGCACTGGATTGCGAGCCGTCAGCAGCCGCACAGCAAGCTTGTCGAGCGAGGCGTCGGAGGGCCGCGTCACGGCATCCACCCGCGTCGACTTGCCCAGGTCGAGCTCTGACTCATCGTCGAGAATGTCGCCAGCAACAGCGCGCCATATGGATACCCGTGGCCGTTCTCGAGCTGCACGCGACGCTGGTCGACGTCGATCGACGCCACTCGCGCCTGCAGCACGAGATCGATCTTCTGATCCGCGAAGTAATCG